>ENA-ORBV01012412-ORBV01012412.1-microbial-mat-metagenome-genome-assembly--contig:-NODE-12412-length-13139-cov-4.421987_pt1 | contig 13139 bp, 9 predicted proteins | sample MGYA00237777_ERZ505514 | MGnify/ENA primary metagenome ERZ505514 (study PRJEB26160, sample SAMN06269048) | microbial mat metagenome | isolation source: Oligotrophic lake microbial mat | place...
CACGTCGGCTTCGAGTGTGTAGAACGGCGTATTGTCCAGTTCAAAAACGCTTCTGCGTTTCAGGTTGATCGCTTCAATCAGTGCGCCCAATGCGGTTTCGATTCCTTCTCTTTTCAAGTATAAGGGCAAGCTGGCCCCCACTTCATCGAAGTTGCCGATTCGGAATCTGACTGGTCCACACGAGTCCAACCGAACTCTTGCGCCGCCCGCTCCGATATAGGGATTCGCGGATCAGGCTTTGGCTCTGATTTCGAACTCCCTGTCCAGTTGATGCAGTTCCTGATCTTTCATGAAGGCCATTGCTGGTGCGCTCATTTGGGACATGTGGCCACGCCCCCAGATCGCGGACCGATCCTAGTTCTTCGACCGCTTGGACGGTTTCCATTGGTAATCGAATTTGAGCCGAGCGGCTTTGTGGGAAAATGTCCACTTGATCCTGATGCGGAAGTGGTTCATGCGGAGATTCCAGGCTCACGTTTCCCTGTCGAGGATTTCCAGGATTTCCAGGCTAGGAAAGGCTAGGAATGTGCCGTTTACCAAGGCATTGGCGGGCGTAGATGCCAATTTCTATTTCGGCCTGATTGAGCCAGCTTCCATGAACGGGCGTGTAGTGAAGAGTGAAACGTCCCCAGACTTCACCGCCCGCCTTCTCACCCAGGAGGTCGTTGAGTGACTTGCGTCTGTGGATATTGAGGTTGTCGACGACCAGGTGAATGGTCTTGGCTCCTGGATATTGAAGAGCCAGTCGGCAGATGACTTTGGCGAACTCGAGACCGGTCCGGTTGGGAGTGACAAACGTGAAATGACGGCCCTCCTTGGGTTCGACGGGTTCGACGGCGCAGACTATATTGGCAGTGCCGCAGCGCTTGTACTCGCTGTCCTGACGCGCCTCCCGTCCGGAAACTGCTGGAGACGGCGGCCTCACTTCAGCGCGCAGCGCGACTGACTTCTCATCCAAACACATTCAGCTTGGGCACACATCACATTTTTTTCCCGCCACGGTTTGAGATCGTGGTGGAGCAACAGAATCCGGATGGTTTCTCTTCCTGCTTGCGGCACCAGTTTGTGCTTCACGGCCTCTTCAGCGATCAGCCGCACTGTCCAACGAGCGCTGCCCTGAGGAGGCTAGCCACACACCATGGCGGTGATGCGTTGTTTCTGACTGTCGTCGATCGAGCAGTGGCTCAGTTCCAGGCCGGGGCTTGTCATAGAGCGCCGCTTCCAGGCGGCCTTCTTCGTAGCGGTGGCCGATCTTGCGAATTGCCTGGGCTGTCAAGGGAATGGCCTGTGCGATGCGCGGCGCACTCACGCCTCTGGCTAACTGCAGTAATACCGTCGCTCGCAGCACAACTCGGACCGGTTGTGAACCGCGCTTCAACAACTTCCGCAGCTTCTTCTCGTGCTTATGGTGGACCTTGATTCGCAGGGCTGGACGTGCCATGTCTCTATATGCACCAAAACATTCAGTGGTAGAAATGTTCTATCGAATCTTGTCAAGCGGGCGGAGAACCGGGTTATTCCGGACTCATGCGTCGCGACGGAGAGAGAATGACTGTTCGTCGCATCGGCCAACGAGCCGGATCCATCGATTCAGTTCGCTACCCAAAGTAACCGGCGGCAAAAGCCGGATCGAGACGAATGGCCTTACCCCAGCAAGCCCGTGCCTCGTCCTCGCGGCCGAGATCGTATAGCGCGTAGCCGAGATTGAGCAATGCGAGGTCGAAGTCGGGCTTCTGTTCCAGGGCTCTGACATAGCACTTGGCTGCCAGTTCCGGCTCGTTCTCTTTTTGAAGAACGACGCCGAGATTGTAGGCCGTCTCTGGGGTTTCAATGTTCGATTCAGCAAGCTTCTCATGGCAGTCTAAGGCGACCAAAGCGTCGTTTCGATCAACCGCGATCCGCTCTAGGGATTCGATCCAGGCTGTTTCGTCCGGCTTGAACTCAAGCGCCTTCAGGACGGCGTCCTGGGCGGGACCGGATTGGCCCAACTGATGGAGGACAATACCTGAGAGGAAGAGCGCTTCCGGCCAGTCTTTGCGGAGCATCAGGCAGTGTTCCAGAACGGCGGAGGCCTCCTGGAGCCTTCCGCCAGCTGCCTTTAGCGAAGCGAGCCGAAGCGACGCTTCTTCCCATTTCGGGAGGATGCGTACGGCGACAGTGAGCGTGTCCGTGGCATCATCGAAGGCACCGAGTTCTTCGAATACCAAGGCGAGGTTCCAGAGAGCATCTGGACAATCTGGATTGAGGGCTATAGCTTCCTGATAGCTGGCCTTCGCGTCTTGCCACTGTCCGAGCTTTTGCTGGCATTCCGCGAGCTTTAAAAGGGCATCGTAAGACTGTGTATCGAGCTTTGAGGCACGTGTCGCGGCTGCCGCTGCCTGTTCCCAACGGCCAGAATGCTGAAAGGTTTCCGCTGCGCGAAGGCAGCTTTCAAAGTCTGCGTCTGGGCTGGCGATGAGCACGTCACAGTGGGCGGAAGCAGTTTCGAAATCGCGGTTGGCAATGGCCACCGCGGCGAGAACTTTGAGGGCGATGGTCGATTCGGGATTGACTTCTCTGAGGTCGCGTGCGGCCTGTTCCACACCGGCGCGGTCTTGGCGGGCGGCACACACAGCAAGTGTGGCTTCGAAGCCGATGGGGTTCCGAGGATAGTGCTCGAGGAAGATGGTACAAACCTGATTGGCTTCTTCGAAATTCTGCGTTCCACAGAGGGCCTGGATCTTTCCAAGCAAGGCATCTTCATCGGCGGAATTTGCCGCCAAGACCGAATTACAGTGTGTCAACGCGTCGGTATGCTGGTTGAGACGGATGCAAGTCAGTGCGAGTGCCAGGCGAACCGACCGGGATTGCTTCGAGCCTTCGAGCGAATTCTTGAGATTTTGCAGAGCCTGATCCAACCGGTCGGCCTGTAGCCAACAAAGTGCTGCGTTGTAAAAGAGCGTCGAAACGCGGGTGAGATCCCCCAAGGAGATCGTGGCCGCCTGCTGGTATGCCTCGGCTGCGGCGGCGAGTTCACCCGCAGCATACAAGTGATCGGCCTGCCGCCAGGCATCCATTCCTGGATCCTGCAGTGCCGGATCTTCTGACCCTTCGGTGGAGATCCCCCCTGCTGTTTCAACGGTAGCCTGGTCGACGAAAGCCGCAGGCTCCGGCTGGCGCGATTCTGCGACAACCGTGTGATCCACCGGAGTTTTCACCGGTATAGCGGCGACAGCCGCTGCGGGACTGGGCGACTCCTTGACCTTGCGGCCCATCTTTGTTTTGGTGGAATCACCACTGCCGAGGAGCTGTTCGAGCAGGCTCTCGTCGACGTAAAAATCAAACGCTCCTGCCATCGTTACCTCATCTCGAAAATCTGAACCTTGCGAATTTGCGCCCGTTCTCCTGGATCGGAGAAGAGACCGACACCACCGAACCGCAGACGGTCATCCTGCCAGACCTCAATGAGTTGATCGTTGATGCGGGTCGTGAATTCGCTGCCGATGGAATCCATGCGCACCCGGAACACCGTATCGGGGCGCACCGGGGCTTCCAACAGAGTGTAGTGCTTTTGGCTTTCCACTCCAGACACAACGGTTATGCGGGCGAGTGCGACGAGAGGCTGGAGTCCGGGCTTCACCGTCTCTAGCTTATAGGCGTAGTAGTTCTGGGGATCTTTGGCGCGAAATACCCAACCAAAGGCTTTCGCCTCAATCTGGGCATCGAATTCGATTCGGTAATCAGCATGTTGCAGCGATGGCCGGAAGAGCGAGATCGCGCGACCACGCATCTTTGTGGGATCACCCCAATTCGCTGTCCACCCTCCAATGCCACTCATCGGGGCGGCGACCAGGGCCGACTTGACTTGTTGGGCTGGGGATTCACGCTTTGGGTACTGACCCGAAAACTTGAAGTAAATGCCGGCGGCAGCGCCCAGAATCAAGACCGCAAATCCCGCTTTGACGACCATGGGCAGGTTTGCCCAAAACGACTGACTCGGGTTGGGACCCATTCCAAGAAGGGGCGCTTCAAACGCGGGGCTATTCGAACGTGCCGGAGAAAGGACGGCATCCGCCTGTGGTTTCTTGGTTTCCGGGACGTGCTTGGCTTGCGGTGCGACGGAATCCGACGGCTTTGCCGAGGTAGCGACGGTGGCCGCACCCTTGGTCGCCTTCGCAGATTTGGAGGACTTGCCCGACTTGTCGGATGCCGCTTCCGCAGCGGAGTTCGTGTCCTTGTTGAACTTGGAGTCATCAGTGGGGTTGGACTTGGTGTCGTTGGGCCTCGCCTCACCCGGAAGGGGAGCGTTCACTGCTGGCTTGGTGGCCTCAAGGATTTCTGAGACCGTTCGCTGTTGTAGCTGCCCGGCGTTGCCCGTTTCGCTATTCGGCTCGGAGCCTATTGCCTCGTCGTTGTTTTCCGTTGCCGACCCACGCCTTGCCTGCCGTTCACTAAGAGAACGAAGTGCTTCCCGCGCGTCGACGCCAATTTTCGGCATGACAAGTTTTGGCAGTTCCGAAGGTGGCTGGTCTGCGGATTCCGAACTCGCAGACTGGTTGACTGGAGTGGGGATCTGCAGTCTCGCGGTATTGTCGCCACGCGACTTTTCCAACGCCCGCAAGATACGGCTGGCCGCATCCGACTTCTTTGGTTCGGTGGGAACTCCGCTTTGGGTATCGGTCGTTTCTGTCAAATCAGTATTGGGCAAGCGTCCCCCTTGCGTGAAGCCACAACGGACGAATGCACTGCTTCCGCAGCCCAAGCGTTTCTGTCGTAGCTTAACGTTTTCATAGAAAATTCACTCTCGCGGAGCCAGCCAGCGGCCGCCCTTCTTCTGTCTATCGGCGGAATCGAAGCAATTCCTTAGTACGGCGGTTCCATTCTTCTTAGGCTACTTGGGTCCCACTTTGGGTCTCACGATCGACGACGGGGCGCATCGTCGAAAATACCCAGCACGGAAAGATCGATAAAGACTTCCACCTTGCCCCTCGGTTCTTGAGATTGAAGTGTCTGCTTTTCGATAGTCTTGACGGGTTGCGGGGCCGTTGCCACCGCAAATGGCGGAGCATTCTTAGCCGTGGCAACAACCGGAGGCGGCGCGGGAGCTGCGATCGTGAGAAAGCTCGGATGCCAAGTAGGTGCTCTGAGGTTCAATTCCCAGTCTCGTGCGGCAGACAGTCGAAGGTCGCCGGGGACAACGCGAAAAGCGTCTTTTTCTTGAGCGACGCTGAGCTTAGGGCGAACGGCCTGAGGGTAACGCGAACCTAACGAAACTTCAGGTTGTGCCGGGCGGATCGGCCTTGCGTGGAACAACTCAAAGGGAAATGCGGCCAAACCGGGGGCGGGTGGCGCGGAAGGCGTCTGGATCTCAATTGGATGTCTCCAGGCTGGAGCCTCAGGGGGATCAGGCTCTTGGCTGGCGGTAATTGCGGCCCTGACGGATTCCCATTCGAAGGGAACGACGTCCAATTCAGGTGTCGCGTGATCGAGCATCTGCGGCTTGAATTCGGCGACGATGAGGTCAAGTTCGCTTTTGATGGCGACAGCGGGCTGAGTCGGAGCGATCGCGTCGTGCTGGCGTACGATGAAAGGCGCTTCTTTGGGATCCGGTCGGACATCAGGTCGAGGCCGAGGCGGCGGAGCAACAGCCGCTCGCAAGGCGTCTGGGACAGACGGCGTCAACTTCTCTTCCTGGTGATGCGCCGTTGGTGCTGGCATCCTGCTCGGCATAACCTGAGGCGGCGGCAGAGCCGGTGGACCTGCGGAAAGAGCAGGCATCGAGGGCGCAGGCAAAGCTCGCTGGCCCGCCATTGGTTGAGGAGGCATCGGTGCCGCTAGTTGGCGCAGCCCCGTTCCCCCGGGGGCCGGGAATATCCCGGTCTCGCTAGGGGCACTCTGAGCCTGCAGGAGCCGACTCAACGCCAGCTTGTTGTACTCTTCTTGATATTTGTGCCGGTGGGCATCCGAACAGAATTCACCACCGCCCGTCAACTTCTTCAGTAAGGGGAGAGGTTTGCCGCAGTAGAGACACCGCATACTGGTTTCATCGGCACTAGCTGGGAAATACTAAAGGGCTTCGACCCTGTTTACCGGTCGTGAACAGGAAAAAGTTCGCTTCTCGGTCCTTCTTATATGGTTCCTCAGGTCTTTCGCTGGTTGTAGGGACCGAAAAGTGGGCTGGAAACCTAAAGTCCTAATACTAGGGTACCGATCACTCTATTGCTGACGGACTTTCACGTCCGAAACCAGTTCAGTCAAAACAACTAAGCGAGGATCGCATGGCGAAGCACGAAGCGCTCAAGAATCATATTGAAACTCTCCGGAATGCAATTCCGGAACTGAAGGGAGTCCTGCTCGCGTCAAACGAGGGATTGCCCATCGCCCACAGCCTTTCCGGCAGTTCGGATCCAAACCGTCTTGCCGCTATGGCCGCCGCAGCATCCAGCCTCGGCCGCCGCATCACCGACTCCATGAGCATGGCCGCTCTGGGAGAGGTTTCCATTCAGGGCGACGAAGGCGCGCTCTTTGTCTATTCCGCAGGAAGTAAGGCTGTTTTGGCAGTTCTCGGACCGCAGGGTTCGAACGCTGGATTGATTCATCTTGAATCGCGCCAGATCGCCAAGGACATCGGCGAACTGTTCTAGGACACAGATCTCACGACTTCGAATTTTCCCGTTGCTCCGCCTAATTTCGATCTCGGAGGACCGGTGGAGTCTTGCCGGTGCAGGACGCCTACGGTCTTCCGAACCCACTCGGCTCCCGCATCGGGAAGCAAGAGACGGATTATCGTCCCGAGTTTGTGAGGACCAGTTCGACAAGCCAGGAATCCGTCTCCCTTACCGAGAGAAGGCGGCACTCGCTTACGAGATAGGTCATCGAGGTTGCAGAAAGTTCCGACCTCAGGCCAGGATACCTTGGACAACCTCTCCGGAAACGTTGGTGAGTCGAGCGTCAAGTCCTTGAAACTTCTTGGTGAAGCGCAGATGGTCGATGCCCATGAGGTGAAGCATGGTCGCGTGGAAGTCATGAACGCTAACGGGATTCTCGACGGCTGCGTAGCCGAGATCGTCGGTTGCGCCGTATACCAATCCGCGCTTGATGCCGCCACCGGCGAGCATGAAACTGAAGCCTTTGATGTGGTGATCGCGCCCGTTACCGCCTTGCGACATCGGCGTGCGGCCGAACTCTCCACCCCAAACCACGAGCGTATCGTCCAGCATCCCGCGCTGTTCCAGGTCGCGGATCAATGCTGCGGTGGGACGGTCCACCTCCTGCGCCTTCAGCGGCATGTTCTGGGGGATTCCCGCATGGTGGTCCCAATCCCGATGGTAAAGTTGGATAAAGCGAACTCCCTTTTCCGCCAACTTCCTTGCCAGCAGACAATTCGACGCAAAGCTGCCGTCTCCCGGCGTCGCCCCATACGCCTCCAAGACGCTCTTGGGTTCTTTCGAAACATCCACCAGATCCGGGACACTCGACTGCATCTCGAACGCCAGTTCATACTGTGCGATGCGGGTCTGGATCTCCGGGTCCCGAAGCTCCTCATACTGCAGGCGGTTCAGCGAATTCACCGCTCCGATCGCGCTCCGTTGCGCCTCGCCACTGATCCCTTTCGGATTCCGGATATAGAGCACCGGATCGCCGTTGCTGTTCAGCTTCACGCCCTGATACTTTCCGGGCAGAAATCCCGAAGACCATTGCCGCGCGGCGATCGGCTGCATTTGCCCTCCCGCACCCGATGACATCAGCACTACGTATCCAGGCAAGTTCGAACTTTCCGACCCCAAACCGTACGTTACCCAGGAACCCATGCTGGGACGCCCCGAAACGATGTTGCCGGCGTTCATGATGGCGTGCGCCGGATCGTGGTTGATCTGCTCGGTCCACATGGAGCGGACGACGGTCACTTTGTCGGCAATCGAGCCGATGTGAGGGAAGAGTTCCATCAATTCGAGTCCACTGGATCCGAATCGTTGAAATTTGAATTGGGGTCCGAAGCAAATGAGGGGCTTGCCCTGCAACTGCGCGATCTGTTGCCCCTTTGTGAAGGAATCGGGCATGGCTTTGCCGTGCATCTCGGCCAGCTTCGGTTTGGGGTCGAAGGTTTCGAGGTGGGAGGGTCCGCCGGCCTGATAGAGAAAGATGACCCGCTTGGCCTTGGGTGCGTGATGCAACGGATTCACGATGCCGCGTGAACCGGCTTCCGCGGCTCGTAATAGAGATTGCAGTGCGGTGAAGCCAAGTCCAGTGGCTGCACCGCGCGAGAGGAAGGTTCGACGTGCGAGATGTTTCATGTCAGTTCCTGGTGATCACTTCGTGCAGATTCAGAACGACGCGAGCGATCGCGCTCATGGTCGCCGCAAGATCTGCGTCGTCCTTGATTCCGACGGGGCGAGGCAATTCACCTGTCGCGAGCAGCCCTTTCGCGTCGGCGGGAGACTTGCGGAAGCGCGCGAGTTCCTTGCGATAAAAATCCGTGAGAATGGTCTTTTCTTGCGCGGTCGCCTCGCGCGAAGCGGCCCGCTGAAACGCCAGCGCGATGCGCTTGTCGACCGATCCGCCGGCTTCGCCGATTAGCGTCTGCGCGAAGACTCGTGCGGCTTCCACGTACGAAGGATCGTTCAACAGGACCAGCGACTGAATCGGTGTATTCGAACCTGAGCGGTTCAGCGTGCATTCCTCGCGCGACGGAGCATCGAACGCCGACATACTCGGATGCAAAAATGTCCGTTGCCAAAACGTATACATACCGCGGCGATATAAATCCGCACCATGGCTTTCGGAATAATCACGTTTGGGGAAATTCAAGGCACCCAAGTAGCCTTCGGGCTGAAAAGGCCGCACACTGGGGCCACCGAACTTATCGACCGCGAGCAACCCGCTCACGCCGAGCACGACGTCGCGGACAATTTCCGCATCGACTCTGAAGCGTGACTGGCGGGCGAGCAGGCGATTCTCAGGATCCTTCTCAATCATTTCCGTAGTCTCTTTCGACGCTTGCTTGTAAGTTTCGCTGGTGACCATGGTGCGCATGAGACGTTTCATGTCCCATTCGCCCATGAATTCCGCCGCAAGCCAGTCGAGCAGTTCGGGATGCACCGGGACTTCGCCTTGCGATCCCATATCCTCGAGCACCTTCGATAGACCAGTGCCAAAGAGACGTCTCCAAGTGCGATTCACATAGACGCGTGCCGTGAGGGGGTTGTCACGAGAAACGAGCCAGTTGGCGAGATCGAGGCGCGTGGCGCGCGTGCGGCCTTCCGCAAGCGCGATTTGTCCGAGGAATGCGGGAATCGCGGGCGAAACAATTTCACCGGAATCGTCGAGGAAATTGCCACGCGCAAGGATGCGGGTTTCGGCGGGAGTTTCCGGGGCGATGGTGGTCACAACCTGCGGGATGGCGGCTCGCAGATTCGCTCGGTCGCTTTCGAGGAGCGAGAGTTTGCGCCAAAGGGGCACCATTTGCGGATGCGAAGTTTCGGCCAAGGCGCGCAGCATTTCGGTCTGCATTTCGTCGGGTTTCTCCGAATCGATCGCTTTGCGCAATTCGGCACCGATTCCGGCGATGGAGAGATCGCGAGAACGATCCATCGCCGGTTGCGCGTGAGGCGTGGAGGCAAGGAACAACCGGAAGCGTCCGGTAACCGCGCGGCGAACCGGCGAATCGTGCCGGATCCGGACGGTCACGATCTCTCCAGTCTTGGTGTCGAGGGGCGAGGCGAAGTCGACGATCAGGAAATTGGTGCGCTGCGAGCGATAGGTCGCCACGCCCCAGCCGGTGTCCGGTTTGCCATCGATTACATTCCACGGGGTCAATCCATCGGCCCAGAATGCGACATTGCTGCGCGCGGCAATGGCCTTGACCGGTGCTCCGTGGGCAGAGACGTCCACTTCTGTTACGACCAGCCGGTCCGAGCCGCGGGCGAGGCGGGCACCGGGCAGGCGATCGTCCGAACTGACTTCGATCCCGAGGGAAAACCACTTCCCCGCCCCGGGGGCGAGCGTCAGAGTAAAGGTTTCGTTGTCGGGATTGGGTCCGGATGCGACAATCAATCCGTTACCGGGCTTGGTGTCACTGACCACGCTGCCGCCGGTTTCATAGATGCTGAGCACCGGTTCCGGCCCATAAATTTTCAAATTCGTACCGTTCTTCGATTTCGCTGCAACAGGGATCTGGGCTGTCCACCCACGGGCTGTTTTCTCGAAGGTTTTCGCCCATTCCTTGAGATCGACCGATTTCGCCGTTAATTCTTTTTTCGCATCGGCGATTTTCTGTTCCAGCGCTTCCCATTGCTGTTTCTGCGCATCGCTGGGAAGCGGCAACAACTCTCCCCATGCCATAGGGCCCTGGTCCGGAACCAAGCCCGTCTCCTTGACGTCCGCGAAAAAGGCCTTCATCGCATAGAAGTCTTTCGCGGTGAAAGGATCGAACTTGTGATCGTGACATTCGGCGCATCCGAGCGTCGAACCCATCCACGTGCCCGCGATCGTGCGAACTCGATCCGCACCATACTTGGCGAGATACTCTTTGGGCTGCAAGCCGCCTTCAGACGACGTCCTGGCCATGCGGTTGAAGGCCGATGCAATGCGGGTTTCTGTGGTGGCGTTGGGCAAGAGATCGCCAGCGAGTTGTTCCCGCGTGAACCGATCGAACGGCTTGTTATCGCGGATGCTCTTCAGAACATAGTCGCGATAGGGCCAGGCGGGAAACGGATTATCGCCATGAAATCCGCAGGTGTCGGCATAGCGAACGGCGTCGAGCCAGTGCATTGCCTGGCGCTCCGCATAACGATCGGAAGCGATCAGCTTATCGACGGCTTTATTGTAGGCATCCGGGGCAGTATCCGACAGGAAGGCATCGAGTTCCATGGGAGTGGGCGGGATGCCGGTGAGATCGAGGTGGACGCGGCGCAGCAAAGTGCGCTTGTCGGCTTGCGGCGACGGCTGCATCCCCGCCACAGTAAGCCGCGCTCGGATAAAAGCGTCGATGGGATGGGCGGCGATAGAAGGCGGTTCTGGCCGCCGCACAGGCTGGTAGGCCCAGTGCCCCTCATAGATCGCGCCTTCTGCGACCCACTGGCGCAGTTTCTGCTTCTGGTCGGACGTAAGCGTCTTGTGGGCTGAAGCCGGGGGCATCATGCGCGCGCCTTCCGCAAAGACACGTTGGATGATCAGGCTCTTGTCGGGATCTCCGGGCATGATCGGGACATCTCCGCGGCGCGTGGGCTTCATCGCCTCTTCGCGCAAGTCCAAACGCAGGTTCGCCATGCGCGAACTGTGGTCGGGTCCGTGGCAGCGGAAGCAGGTGTCGGCCATAATGGGCCGGATGTCGCGATTGAAGCTGATACGATTGTCCGCCGCTGGCAACGAGGCGGCGATGAGAAGCGGAATCCAGAGTCGGCGGCGCATCATGATGTTGAGACATTGATAGCATATCGCCAGAACGAGAATCGTGAGAATGTTTGGCCCTTTCCGCTTGTGGGCCCCGCTTCCAAACTGAGCCGCACTGTGCAACACTTGTGCTCTAAGACGCTGAAGGGGGAACTTAGAATGTCGATTCCAGGCCAGACTCTGTGGGTTCTGCTGCTGCTTGGGCAAGACACGCAGCCAGAAGCAAAACAGGGCGTCTACCAAGGAAAGACCATTGAATACGTCGAATCCGATGGCATGGCGATTGTGGAAGGCGATATCGTGCTGGGTCCGGTCAGCATGGTGCAGCCGATCACGGCGGCGGGGAAGAGACCGACCGCAGCGGTCTACAGGCCATCGCCGCAAGCACTCTGGCCGCGAGGCAAGAACGGCTACGCGGAGATCCCCTACACGGTCTCCGGTGCCGGGCTCCGACTGGATGTTGTGAGGGCTGTCCAGAAGTTCAACGAAACTTCTTTGAGTTTTTTGGGATCGTACCCCGCCATCTTTGTTCCCGATCCAAAGCAGAGTGAGTCTTCAGTAGAGCGGGGATGTGCGGCGAATACGGGTATGATGGTGTTTCGTTCATGAATCGCCTATCAATGTTCGTTCTGGGAGCTGCATCTCTTTTCGCGCAGCCGAAGTTTGAAGCTGAGATGATCTTCACGCCGGAGAGCATCCACAATCACTCGTCGTCCATCGTTGAGTTGAAGGACGGCCGCCTGATGGTCTGCTGGTATCGCGGATCCGGTGAGCGTACGGCCGACGACGTCACCGTCGAGGCTTCTTTCTTTGAAAAAGGCAAGTGGACACCGCGCGTCACCATCGCCGACACACCCGGATTTCCGGATACGAATCCGGTGTTGTGGGTGGATCGGGACAAGCGCCTGTGGCTGTTCTGGGGGCTCGTGATTGCCAACGAGTGGGAAACCTCGCTGCTGAAGTACTATCGTGCGGATTCCGGCAAAATGCCCTTTAATTGGGGCGATTCGATCATTCTGAAGCCGGTCAAGCTTGCTGAGAAGACCGAAGTGGCTGTGGAACCGCTGATCAAAGCCGGTGGTCCGATGGCGGCCCGTGCGACGAAATTGCTCGAGCTTGCGAAGAACAAATACTCTTCCCGTATGGGCTGGTTCACGCGCACGCATCCGGTTCAGTTGGCCTCGGGGCGGATGGTGGTTCCGCTCTATTCGGACGGCTATTCGTTTGGACTGATGGCGCTGAGCGATGACAACGGCAAGACTTGGTTCGGCAGCGAGCCGATTGTGAGTTGGGGCGGCGTGCAGCCTTCGGTTGTTGTCAAAAAGAACGGTGATCTTGTGGCCTACATGCGCGACAACGGGCCGCCACCGAAGCGCGTGCTGATGTCCGTTTCGAAGGACAACGGCATGTCGTGGAGCTTCGCCGAAGATACCGAGATTCTGAATTCCGGCACCAGCGTGGAAGTGATCGCGCTGCGCGATGGGCGCTGGCTGATGGTGAACAACGACACCGAAAAGGGCCGTAATTCGCTGCTCGCGTCGATTTCAGACGATGAAGGCAAGACCTGGAACTGGAATCGCCACATCGAAAAGGCGGAAGCCGGTTCGTATCACTATCCTTCGGTGATTCAGGCGAAGGATGGCATGATTCACGTGACCTACAGCCACTTCGCGCCTGCCGGGCAGCCGAAGGCCGAAGGCATCAAGCACGCGAAGTTTTCTGTGGATTGGGTGACGTCGAAATAGATTATTTCTTGAGTGGGATCAGGT
>ENA-ORBV01012417-ORBV01012417.1-microbial-mat-metagenome-genome-assembly--contig:-NODE-12417-length-13134-cov-9.464502_pt1 | contig 13134 bp, 10 predicted proteins | sample MGYA00237777_ERZ505514 | MGnify/ENA primary metagenome ERZ505514 (study PRJEB26160, sample SAMN06269048) | microbial mat metagenome | isolation source: Oligotrophic lake microbial mat | place...
TGTGGTGGGCAACAATGGCGTCTACGGCCTCGACCACGCGCTTTTGCAGGGCGCTCATCGACTCGCCGCCGCCGCGCGGGATGTCGTGGCCCAGATTGAGCAGCTCGACCTCGCTGGGAAAGCGCGCCGTGATCTCCTCGTAGGTGAGGCCGCTCCAGGCGCCGAGATCGATCTCGCGCAGGGGTGGCAGCAGCTGCACGGGCACCTTCACGGCGGCCCCAAGCTCCCAGGCCGTCTGAAAGGCGCGGTCGAGGTCGCTGCTGTAGATCGCGTCGAAGCGCACGCTACTCTCGGCGAGGCGGCGGGCCAGCAGGCGCGCCTGGCGGTAGCCGAGCGCGTTGAGCGGCACATCGGCGTGGCCCTGCCAGCGCCCGTTCAGGTTCCATTCAGTCTCGCCGTGGCGGATCAGGTAGACGGTAGTGAGCATCAGACCATTTCCTGGGTGGTAGGCGCTACGGGGCAAAGCGGCGGCCTAGCCCTGCACGACGCGCTTGATAACGACCATCGTGATGTCGTCGGCCTGACTCTGGCCGTCTGCAAACAGGGCGACCTCGGCGAGCACAGCGTCGAGGATCGCCTGGGGTCCATGCTGGTGATTTGCGCTCAGCACGGCGGAAAGCCTATCGTCGCCAAACAGCTCGCGCTGAGAGTTCATCGCCTCCGTCACGCCGTCGGTGTAGAGCAGCAGCACATCGCCGGGGCGCATGGTCAGCTCGCGCTGCTCAAACTGGGGCTGAGGAATGATCCCGAGCACAATGCCCTGGGCGCGCAGGGGGCGCACCTCGCCGCTGGCCGTCTCATAGAGCAGCGGGTAGTTATGGCCGCCATTGGCGTACGTGACGAGGCCCGTCTGCGTCTCTAGCACAGCGTAGAAAGTGGTAACAAACAGGCCGGCCCGCGAGTCCGCCAGGATGAGCCGATTGGCGCGCTGAAGCACCTCAGCGGGCTGGCGCCCATCGATGGCGGTGGCGCGCAGCAAGGTGCGCGAGAGCGCCATGAACAGCGCGGCAGGCACGCCCTTGTCGGTCACGTCGGCGATCACCACGCCAAGGCGCTGCGCCGTGGAGAGCGGGCGCTTCTCGGGTGCGGGCATGCGCATGCCGCCCCGGAAGACAACGCCGCGATGCTCCTCGGGGGCTGGATCAGGGATTGGCTGGCCGTGCGCTGCTGGCAGCTCGATAAAATCGTAGAAGTCGCCGCCCACCTGGCGGGCGGCCTGGTAGTAGGCCTCGATCTGGTAGCCGGGCACCACGGGGCAGCAGCTCGGCAGGAAGCTGGCCTGGATCTCGCGGGCGAGATCCAGCTCCTGCTCGAGCTTCTCGCGGGCCAGCGCCTCGTGGTGCAGCCGCTGGCGCTCCAGGGTCTGCACAAGCAGGTTGGCGAGGATGCCAAACAGCTGGGCCTCGTCGTCGAGGAACTGGCGGTGGCCGCGCGTGTTCACCATCAGGGTGCCCACCGGGGCAGCGCCAAGCTCCACGGCGAGGCCCATGTGGCCCTGGAAGCCCTGGCGCGTGAGCAGCGGCGGCAGGTCGGCCAACGCCTCCAGGTGCAGGTCGGCGGCGCGCTCGGGCAGATACCAAAGGTGCGGGCTGGCCGGGTCCAGCGGGATGGGCCAGGCGGCGTCGGGGGGGAGGTGCCAGCCATAGGCGGCGCGCAGCACGGCGCGGCCGCCCGTCTCGTCGGCCTCCACAAAGGCGCAGGCATCGGCCTCGAGCAGGCGGGCGCCCACGCGCACAAGGCGTTGGAGCGCGGGCTCCAGCGCCTCGCTGGTGAGCAGATCCTGTGAGAGCGTCAGCAGGGCGCGCTGCTCCTGGACGCGCCGCACCTTGGCCTGCTCGTAGAGCCGGGCGCGGGCGATGGCGGTGCCAAGCATGTGGCCCGCCGCCGAGAGCAGCTGGAGCTCGGGCGGCGAGATGCGGCCCCACTGGGTGGTTGCGACATTCAGGATGCCGAGCAGCTCGTCGCCGCTACGCAGGCAGACCGAGGCGTGCTGGGCGAGGCCGCGCTTATCGCCCACGGCAGCGCGCAGCCGCGAGCAACGCACCATGTTCACGGCCTTATCGAGCTTGCCACTGGCACAGAGACCCTGGCAGTCACAGCTATCCTGCCAGGCGGGGCCGGGGTAGCTGAGGGCAGGCGGCAGATTATGGCGGGCGCCGAGCGTGTAGCTCTCACCCTCGCCCTTGAGGAAGATCCAGCCCGTGCTGAGGCCCATCAGCTCCACAATGTGAGCCAGAGCCGTGTCCAGCGCGTCGCGCAGGTCGCTGGCGCGGTTGAGCGTCTGAGCCAGCGCGTTGAGCGTGGCCAGCTCGGCGATGCGCTGCTGGGCGTCGGTGGGCGGCATAGAACCAATGCAAAATGCAAAATGCTAAAGTCAAAAGCAATGAGCGAGCTGCCGTCCGCCGACAAGAGGTGTCAGGGGCTTGCGGCCTGCATTTTGCATTTTGCATTTTGCATTCCCTACTTCTTACGGCAGATCGCGACCCCGTCGCGGAGCGGGATGATCACCGACTCGAGTTGCGGGTGATTGATAAGCTCGCGGTTAAACTGCTGGATGCCGCGCACGAGCGGCGGGGCGTCTTCCTCGAGCACCTGGGCGCTGCACAGCACATTGTCGGCGATCAGCACGCCGCCGGGGCGCAGCAGATCGACACAGAGCTCCAGCGCCAGGGGCGCCTGCTCGGCGTTGGCGGCGCTGCGCAGAATGTCGAGAAAGATCAGGTCGTAGTCCTTCTCCAGGGTGGGCATCAGCTCCGTCCACTCGCCGTGGTGGATGGTGATGTACTCACTCATACCAGCCTGGCCGATCACCTGGGAGGCCAGCTCCACGCGGTTGGCGTGGCGCTCGATCGCGGTTAGGTGGCCGCCAGTCTGTTTGAGGGCGCGCATCAGGTAGAGCGCGGCGTAGCCCGTGGTGATACCAACTTCCAGGGCCTTCTTCGCCCCCATCGCGAGCACCTGCACGTAGAGAAACTGCCCCTGCACCGGCCCCACCAGTGAGAGCCCGGTCTGGAGCGCACGCGCCTCGAGCCCGGCCAGCACCGCGTCACGCGGGGGCATCAGGTCGATGAGATAGTCTTCGATCTCGATATTGGTGATGTCGTAGCGCACGGATCCCCCTCTGTTGGCAGTCGTCTGCGAGTAGCTCGCGCCGACTGCGTGCCCAGCTCTCGCTCGCACTCGATTCTGTGCTGATTGTATCACACCCAGGCTGTCTTTTCTGTAAGCGCAGCCACGCTACGGCCAGCCAGAACGCCCGGCGGTGTGGTATGATTGGCACGAACTACAACGGTTTTACTTATCCCTAGTATCTGCGCAGATCTCTCATCTGAAGCGTCTGTGTGCAACAAAAGGTGCAGCCGTGGCCGCCATCAGGATTCTGATCGCCGAGGATAACGACCTCGTCTCACTGACGCTTGAGGAGCAGCTGAAGGGCCTGGGCTACGATGTGATCGGGATCGCCCGCTCGGGCGTCGAGGCCGTGAATCTGGCCAGCCGCCTCAAGCCAGACCTGATCATGATGGATATTCGCATGCCCGAGATGGAGGGCACCGAGGCGGCCGCAAAGATCCGCGACGCCTCGCCCGTGCCGATCATCATGCTCACGGCCTACGCCGACAAAGAGACGATCAGGAAGGCCGAGGCCGCAGGCGCCCTGGCGTATCTCGTCAAGCCGGTGAACGAGAACGAGCTGCCCCCCGCGATCAACATCGCCATGGCCCGCTTCAAAGAGCTCCAGGCCCTGCGCAGCCAGGTGAACGAGCTCGAGGACTCGCTAGAAGCCCGCAAGCTGATCGAGCGCGCCAAGGGCATCCTGATGCAGCGCCTGGGGCTTAGCGAGCGCGACGCCTACGAGCGCCTGCGCCAGCGCGCCCGCGACAAGCGCACCAAGATGAAGGATATAGCCCAGGCGATCATCGAGGCCGAGGAGCTGCTCGGCTCCTGAGGCAGGCGACATGAGTCAGGAGTCAGGCGCAGTTCGCAGGATTCCGGCTATCGGCTGGCACGCTTCTTGCTCTCCCACGCCTAGTCAGGACGAGATTGTTTGAACGCTTGCCGAGAGGTAGGCCGTCTGATCACGCCTCGTTGGTTCTGCATCCTTGCCAGCGCCCAAGAGGATCTGTGCTGCACTCGCTCGTAGCTTCACTTCGCTCTGGGCACCCAGGGATCGCGCTGCGCTATGCCGCAGCGGTGGCCGCCGCGCTACTCACGCTGCTGCTCTCGGAGCTGCTGCGGCCGATTATTCTGCCCAACCCCTTCTTGCTTTTCTTTGCGGCGATCGCCATCAGCGCCTGGTACGGCGGGATTGGGCCTGGCCTGCTTACCACCGGCCTGACTGTGGTGGCAGCGAGCTACTTCTTTCAGCCGCCCTTCTATGCCATCAAGCTCGATCTCCTCGACATAGTGCGCCTCATGGCGTTTTCGCTTGTCGCCGTGCTGATCAGCAGCCTGAGCGAGACGCGCCGCCGCGATGCGCAGGCCGCCCACACGCAGCGCGAGCAGCTTCAGGTTATGCTCGCCAGCATCGGCGATGCGGTGATCGCCACCGACGCCACAGGCCAGATCACGTTTATCAATCCCGTGGCCGCGCAGCTCACAGGCTGGTCGCCGACAGAGGCGCAAGGGCAGCCGATCAGCGCGGTCTTCCGCATTATCAATGCGGAAACTCGCCAGCCCGTCGAGTCGCCGGTTAGCAATGTGCAGCGCGCTGGCGTGATCGTCGGCCTGGCGAACCACACGCTGCTCCTGGCACGCGACGGCACCGAGCGCTTGATCGACGACAGCGTGGCGCCCATCCGCGACGCGCAGGGCACGCTGATCGGCGTAGTGATGGTGTTTCGCGACATCACCGCGCGCGATTATGCCGAGGCCGAGCGCACCAGGCTAGTGGCCGACACCCAGGCGGCGCGCGACACCGCCGAGCAGGCGGCCCGCCAGATCACCCGCCTCCAGCGTGTCACGGCGGCGCTTGGGGCAGCCACTACACCTGATCAGGTTGCCGATGTTGTGGTTCAGGATGGCCTGGCAGCCCTAGAGGCCGACGCTGGCGCGATCTTTCTGCTGGCCGACGAGGGCCGCACCTGGGAGGTGTTGAGCTTCCGGGGCTATCCGCCCGAGCTAGTGGCTGGCTATGTCCGCACGTCTGTGGATGCGCCCAGCCCGCTGCGCGATGCCCTGGAGACTCAGGCCATGCTCGTAGTAGAGACGTCGGAGGAGCTGCGCGAGCGCTGGCCCCAGCTCGCGGAGCTGCAGGCGTGCTCTGGCGATGCAGCCATCGCAGCCGTGCCGCTGCTGCTAGATAAGCAGATCCTGGGCATGCTTTATGCAACCTTCCGCGCCCCGCGCCGCTTCAGTGCAGACGACAAGGCACTCCTGGAGGGTCTGGCGCGCCAGGGTGCGCAGGCGCTTGAGCGCGCACGGCTCTACGAGGCGGAGCGGGCGGCACGCATGGCGGCAGAGGCCGCGCTTCAGACGCGCGAGCACTTTCTCTCCGTCGCCGCCCACGAGCTCAAAACGCCCCTCACCTCGCTGCTGCTCCAGACCCAGCTGCTACAGCGCCGGGCCCTGCGCTCCACGACGCTGATCGAGCAAGATCGACGCGGGCTCCAGGTTGTCGCCGATCAGGCCCGCCGTCTCGACCAGATGATCGCAGCGCTGCTGGATGTCTCCCGGCTCGATCTTGGGCAACTCAGCCTTACCCGAGGCCCCGTCGATCTGTGTACGCTCACCCGCCGGGTCGCAGCCGAGCTGCAGCCAACCAGCGCGAGCCATACGCTCAACTGCCTTGGCCCAGAGGAGGGTCTGATCGCAGACGGCGACGAGCTGCGCCTGGAGCAGGTGCTCCAGCATCTGTTCCAAAACGCCATCAAGTACAGCCCCGACGGCGGCGGCGTGGACATCGAGGTGACGCCACACGATGGCGTGGTCTGTGTTACGGTGGCAGATCAGGGCATCGGCATCCCCGAGGAGGCGCTGCCGCAGCTCTTCGAGCGCTTTTATCGGGCGCCAAACGCCGACCCACGCCAGATCAGCGGGATTGGCATCGGGCTCTACGTGGTGCGCGAGATTGTGCATCTGCACGGCGGAAGTGTTACCGCCGCACGGCGGCCCGATAGCGGCAGCATCTTCACGGTCTACCTGCCACAATGGACGAGTGCTCCTGAGGTTGAGGCGCCCACACAGGCGCAGACGAGGTGACATGTGGAGAACGACGGCGACCCGCGTGGCGTCCAGCCAGCGCCGGGCTACATCCTAGTTGTCGACGACGATGCGGCTATCAGGGAGGCACTTACGTTGGTGCTTGAGGATGAGGGCTACACGGTGCGCAGCGCTGCAAACGGGCGCGACGCGCTCCAGCTGCTGCGCGCGGGCGAGGTGCAGCCCCATGTTATCCTGCTCGACCTGATGATGCCCGTGATGAGCGGCTGGGACTTTCGGGCCGAGCAGCAGCGCGACCCGACCTTGGCCGCCATCCCGGTGGTGGTGCTTTCTGCCGACCGCAGCCTCCAGACCAAGGCGGCTATGGTGCAAGCGCAGGGCTACCTGGCCAAGCCGGTGGATATTTCTGTGCTGATCGATATGGTGAGCCGCTACTGTTCGTAGGCAAGGGAACAGGGGACAGGGAACAGGGGACAGGGAACAGGGGACAGGGACGGAGTGGCGTTACCATTCAGATCGCGCGGGCCGCCTAGCAGCCCATCGCCGGACAGGGAACAGGGGACAGGGACGGAGTGGCGTTACCCCAGGGTGGCGGCGAGCTCGGGGGCGCGGCGGGCGAGCTCGGCCCGCAGGCGCAGCAGGGCCAGATCGCCCGCCTTGGCCTCCAGCATCAGGTCGAAGGGCGCCAGGCCGCGCGCAGCGCGCAGTAGGCGCTCCAGGTCGCCGGCGGCGATGAAGTCGGCGTGCTGGCCGGGGCGGGGCGGCAGCACGCGCGGCGCGGCGCCTGCCTTGCCAGGCAGCAGGTGGGCCTCGCTGCGGTGGGTGCTCAGGTGAACCTCGGCCCGTGCGCCTGGCGGCCATGTCGCCAGCGCCAGCCCGAGCGCCAGGGCCAGGGGCAGCCGCTCCGGATTGTGCTGCTCCCAGTGGAGCGCGTCGAAGACCACCGGGACGCCGCAGCGCTGGTGCAGCGCTAGCAGGGCGCCCAGGCTCGGCCCCGCACCCTCGTGCTCTACAGCGAGGCGACGGCGCGCCCGTAACGAGAGCGCCATGTAGCGGGCGGCGAAGCGCGCAGGCCCCAGCGGATCGGCTGGGCTGGCGCCAAGATGCGCCACCATGGTGCTCGTGGGTGGGCGCCCTCCGTCGAGCCGCTCTAGCAGCGCGGCCGTGGCCTCGACCACGGTGAGCGCCTCGGCGGCGCTGGCCTCGTCGGGGGCGCCGAGCGCAAGACCCAGCGGCAGATGCACGCCAAGCCTAAGCCCCGCCGCAACCACCTGCTCGGCGAGCGCGTCGGCCTGGGGGGCGCACGCGGCCAGCTGGGCATAGGCGTCGCCGGGGGCCAGGTCGAGGGCGGCCCGGTAGAAGTGGGCGCCAATCTGGCTCAGGTAGACAAGCATGTCGCCGAGGCCAGCCAGGGCGCGGCTCAGGTGCGGCGGGCGACCCCGCCCGTGCCCCGCCGCCAGCTCCGGGCGGCCAACGGCCCGCACCGCAAAGCCAAGTCTGATCATGGCGCCTTCCAATATTCGCTAACGTGTGATCACGATAACACGAAACCGGATTTGCGTCAATGTACCGGGCCTATCGTCCGCAGATTACGCAGATTACGCAGATGAGCGAGCTATTTTTAGCCAGCTCATGCGCTTGCCCCTGTCCCCTGTCCCCTGTTCCCCGTTCCCTCACCCCAGTGCCGCCTGCTGGGCCGCGAGCAGCTGCGTGATGCCGCCGGCCGCCAGGTCGATCAGGGCGTCGAGGCGTGCGCGCGGCACCGGCTCGCCCTCGGCGGTGCCCTGGAGCTCCACAATCTCGCCGGCGTCGGTCATCACGAGGTTGCAATCCATGTCGGCGCCGCTATCCTCGCCGTAGTCGAGATCGAGCAGCAGCTCGCCGCCCACCACGCCCGCGCTCACCGCTGCCACGCCCCGCACAAGCGGGCTACGGGCCAGCGTGCCCTGCTCCACCAGCCGCCGACACGCCAGCGCCAGCGCCACGTAGCCCCCGGTGATGGCGGCGGTGCGGGTGCCGCCGTCGGCCTGCAGCACGTCGCAGTCGATGGTGATCAGGCGCTCGCCAAGGGCCGGCAGATCGACGGCGGCGCGCAAGGCTCGCCCGATCAGCCGCTGGATCTCGTGGGTGCGCCCGCCCGCCCCGTTGCGCTCACGACGGTTGCGGGTGAGGGTCGCACGCGGCAGCAAGGCGTACTCGCCGCTTACCCAGCCGCGCCCCTGCCCGCGCAGCCAGCCCGGCACGCTCGCCTCCACGCTTGCGGCGCAGAGCACCCGCGTGTTGCCGCACACAATCAGTGCCGAGCCCTCGGCGTAGGGCGCGGCCCCAATGCTGATCTCAAGCGCACGCAGCTCGTCGGGGCGGCGGCCATCACGACGGATCATAGCTCCTCCTGGACGGTGGTCGGTGGTCGGTGGTCGGTGGGCGGTGGACGGTGGACGGTGGTCGGTGGTCGGTGGTCGGTGCCGGACCTTACCGTCCACCGTCCATCGTCTACCGTCTACTTGTACTGGCTCAGCTCGCTGGGCCGCGCACGCTTTCGCCGTAGGGCCAGAGCTCCTCCGGCACACCCAGTGCGCGCAGCTGGTCGTCGGGGAAGGCGGTGCCGGCCATCTCATAGCGCCAACTTCCGCCTGCCCGCCGCAAGAACGTGCTTGTCGGGTCGAGGTTCTCGCTCGCCGCCGGCACGACCCACAGGCGCGCGAATTCGCCAGCTAGGCGCGGCCGGGTCACATACAGGTTCAGACCGGTGGGCTGTAAGCTTTGGGCCTGGGCGAGCAGGCTGAGGATCGTCGTGCGGTCGCTGGCGCCAAGCAGTTGCGCGGGGAAGCCGCCCTGGCGCGCGCGCTGCGGCCCGAGCGTTGGGCTCGTCACGCTCACCTGCCACGTTTGGCCCTGGCGAACAAGGTAGAGATACACGGCGGCCTGGCCGAAGGGCTTGCCGATCGCTAGCGCGTAGTCGCCCACCACGTCTGCCAGACCGACGGCGAGCTTGGTGCGCGGCAGCTCGGCGCGCAAATGGCCGAAGGCCGCGTCGAGGATGGGCTGCTGCACGTCGGCGGCGCTGTCGCCGGGGGCGATTGGCGCAAGGGTCTGGTCGCCCTCAGCGGCGTACACGTCGCGGCCAAGCAGGCCAAGCAGGATCTCGTAGGGCGTGCCGACGTGCTCGGGGTGCAGCTCCATGCGGCGGCGCTCGAAGTACTGCACGCTGTACTCGCGGCCCTGGAGCGTCTCGGGGCGCGCGCGGGAAAGCGGGAAGCCAAAGCGCTCCAGCCCGCCGTTGCGCTCCCAGTAGCCCAGGAAGGGCTGGCAGAGGCTCAGCTGCGTCTCGCGAAAGAAGCGGCAGCCGGGAGTCGCGGCGCTGTCGCCGGGCAGGGCCTGCCATTTGATGCCCTGAAGCTCCAGGGAGCGGGCGCCGAGGCGTCCGGCCAGCACGCCCTGGCCGTCGCCGGAATGATCCTCCAGCCGGTCGCGCTCGAACCACTGCACCGGGCCAACCCAGCTTGCCTCCACGGTCTCGCGGCGCTGCCCGCTGATCGGAAAGCCAAAAACGGCCAGCCCGCCGTTGCGCTCCCAGTAGGCGCGGATCGACCCGCTGATGCAGAAGCCTGTCTCGGGGAAGCAGCGCTCGGCCGCCTGGGCGGCGCTTGGGCGTGGCGCAAGCAGTACAAGGGCCGCCACAACCAGCGCCACGGCAACCAGCCCGCTACGGTGCCGCAGCTTGCTTGAGCTCAACATGGACGCTCCTTTCCAGCTCATGCTGAGGGAACAGGGGACAGGGGGCCAGCCGGAGCACAGCATAACGTGTAGCGGGCCGCGCAGCTTAGGATTTGCGCCGCCCACTAGTGCGTGGCGGGCGCGCCTGCTGCTGCGGCAGCTCTGGTGGACTTTCGCGCCAGGGTTTCCGTAAACTAACGTGCTGGCCGCCAGCCAAGCGCTACCTCAGATCGCCCTGGATCTCGCGGTAGCTATCGGTGTACCAGCGGGCCACGCTGCGGTAGCGGTCTTCGCGGCCAAAGAGGATCTGGCCGGCGCTGCTTGCAGGGTCGTATAGGCCCACGCCGCCAAGCCGCTGCGAGGCGGAGAAACGATAGAGCGGCTGGTAGAGCGTGATGCTTGGCGCCAGCTCGATCCAGCGCTGCTGGAAGGCGGCGTAGTCGGCGCTGCGTGCGGACAACTCGCTCTCCTCGCGGGCGCTGTCGAGCAAGTTATCGATCTCGTCGTCGGCGAGGCCCGCGTAGTTGAGGCCGCCGTTGGCCATGCCGGAGTGCCAGAGCGGCGTAGGGTCGGGGTCGGTGCCGAGGCGCGCCCAGCTATGGATCGCCAGGTCGAAGCTATAGCGGCGCAGGCGCTCTAGCAGCGCCGGCCCTTCAAGCTCCACTACCTCCACCTGCACGCCGAGTTCACCCCACTGGCGCGCGACCTCATCAGCGGTGGCGCGGCGCATGGGCTCGGCGTCTACCAGCAGCTCCAGGCGCAGCGGCTGCCCACGGCGCTGGCGCACACCGTCGGCCCCCAGCTCGAAGCCAAGCTCCGAGAGGATGCGCTCGGCGGTGGCCCGGTCGGGCTCATACCAGGCTGCCCCTGGGTTGTAGGCCCACCAGCCGGGGATGATCGGGGTAGCGAGCGGTGCTGCTGCGCCGCCGAGCGCGCGCTCGATCAGGGCATCTTTGCTGAGGCCGTGGGCGAGGGCGCGGCGCAGCGGCTGCTCGTTAAGCGGCGCACGGCGCAGGTTGAAGCTGAGGATGGTGTACTCGTCTAGGGGCACGGTGGCGGCGCGCAGGCCGGCGGCAGGCTCTGCCAGCACGCTCTGAGGCGTCACCCGCTCGCCAAAGGCCGTCACGTCGCCGCGATTGAGCGCGGCCTGGGCCGCCTCGGGGCCGGCGATGAAGCGCAGCTCCAGCTGATCGATGTAGGGGCGACCGTCGCGGTAGCGCTCGTTCGCACGCAGCAGGGCGCGGTCGTCGCGCAGCTCCTCCAGCGCGTACGGCCCCGTGCCGACGAGGCTGGCCGCGAAGGGCGAGCTGGGCCACTGGTCGGGCGGGATACCGGCGAGCAGATGGGCTGGCAGGATGGGCACGCGTGCCATGCTGAGGAAGGGCGCGTAGGGCGCGGTGAGCGTAACGCGCACCGTGTAGTCGTCGAGGCGATCCACGAGCGCGTCCTGCCAGATCGCGGCCACAGCGGGCTCGCCAGGCGACTCGAGCACCTGGAGGCTGCGCAGCGTAAAGACGACATCGTCGGCGGTGAAAGGGCGCCCATCGTGCCAGGTGATATCGCGGCGCAGGTTGAAGCGGTAGCTGGTGCCGCTCTCGTCGAGCTCGAAGGAGGCGGCGAGGGCGGGCTCGATCAGGCCATCAGCGCCCACGCGCATCAGCCCCTCGAAGATCAGCGCGCTCAGGCTGCGGCCAGACGGGTCGGCGAGGGGATCGTTCAGCAGGGGGATGGGCTGCTTGGGCGCGCCCACAAGCGCCTCGACATAGGAGCCGCCAGTGATCGGGCTCGCTACCGAGGCGCTGTTTAGGGCCAGGCGGCCCAAGAGGATCACCACCAGCAGGGTGCTTAGGACAGCGATGACGATCTGCCAGCGGATTCTTCGTGCCATGCCGACTCGTGATTAGGAGAAGAGCGGCAGGCTCGTGACCAAGGCCAGCACCAGAAAGACGCCTGCCAGGGCGATTGTGGCCTGATGCATGGTCTTCTCGAGGCCGCGCTTGGTGCGGTAGATCGAGCTGCTGTCGCGGTTGGCCATGCCGGCCGTGCGAGCCTGGAGCACCACCAGGGCGATCAGCACGACGCTGACGACCATGATGGCAATAAAAAGGGCGATCTCCACAAGTGTACTCCTCAGCGGGCGTTCGAGAGCATTCGTCCGCGCATTATACCATAGCTGGCCCGCCGCCTTCTGCGAGGCGCTGCTGCCAGCCCAGGGCTGATGCAACGTCCGACCGCCGGGTGTTTTATCCGCAGATGACGCAGATTTCCGGCCTATTTTCGACCCCAACTGGCCTTGGCGCGGGACGTTGCATCCGCCCTGCCAGCCAGCCCTGCGCGAGTGCGCCCCCTGGGATGCGCCATGCTATACTGGCAGGTATGCCCACCGAGCTGATTGCCGCCGTCGCCGTGCGCGCGACATTGGGGCCTGAGCGCAGCCCAGTTCTCTCCTACAAAGTGCCTGCTCGTCTGAGCGGTCTCGTGCGGCCAGGCCAGCTTGTCTGGGCGCCCCTGCGCAGCCGCCGCGTGCAGGGCGTCGTGCTGGATCTTGGCGGCGCCGCCGCGCACGATGGCGGCCTGCGCGAGCTGAGCGACCTGGCCGACCCCGAGGCCGCTATCACCGAGGCGGGCCTACGCCTCGCCGCCTGGGTAGCAGCCACCTACCGCGCACCGCTCTACGAAGCCCTGGCGCTCCTGCTGCCCCCCGGCGTCGGCCAGCAGTCTGAGCCCACCTGGCGCGTCACACCGGCCGGCCTCAGCGCCGAGCTGGGCGAGCTGCCCGAGCGCGAGCGCGCCATCCTCTACTTCTTGCGCAGCCGCGGGGAGCTTTCTGAGCGCACCATGCGCAAAAGCCTGCGCGGCAGCGACCCCGAGCTGCGCGCCGCCTACGCCGATCTCGCCGAGCGCGGCCTGGTGGCCCGTGGTGCCACCCTAAGCGCCGCCGCCGCCCGGCCACGGCTCCAGCGCATCGCCCGCCTGCTGGTGCCCCCGCCCGAGCTGGAGGCCGCCCTGGAAAGCCTGAGCCGCGCCCCGAAGCAGCGCGCCGTCGTGGCCTTGCTCGCCGAGCGCGCCGCAGCCCTGCCGCTCAGCGAGCTTTACGCTGCCGTAGGCGCCAACGCCCAGCTGATGCGCGAGCTGGAGCGGCGCGGCCTCGTGGCCCTAGAGACGCGCGAGATCCGCCGCGACCCGCTCTCCGGCGACGGTGTTCCCCCCGACCAGCCCCCGCCGCTCACGCCCGCCCAGCGCAACGCCTACGAGGTG
>ENA-ORBV01012418-ORBV01012418.1-microbial-mat-metagenome-genome-assembly--contig:-NODE-12418-length-13133-cov-11.784467_pt1 | contig 13133 bp, 13 predicted proteins | sample MGYA00237777_ERZ505514 | MGnify/ENA primary metagenome ERZ505514 (study PRJEB26160, sample SAMN06269048) | microbial mat metagenome | isolation source: Oligotrophic lake microbial mat | place...
CTATTCTACTTAATTACCCATAACACGGATTTGGCTCCCATTGATATTACAGTTACCAATCTGGAGCGTTTCTCTGCGTAATGGTTCTCTAATCTCTAAATCTTTCCAATCTATAAGCCTTACATTTTTACGGCTGGATCTTCTACCACAGGTTACTTGTATTTCATACTTTCCTACATTCACAATTCTATCTCTCTCAAAGATATTATTAATGGGAGTATTTGTTCTCACAATTCTATTTACGGGCTGTCCTACCGATGACAAATTAGTTATCATTACTTCTGCGTGATCAACAAGGTTACTAAAAATAGTCAATGTTGGAACATCATCAGTAAGCCATGACCTCAAATGAGGAACCCAAAGCCCTCCAATCAAAGAAATTGAGACATCGTTATTCGGTTGTAAAGCACGTCTAAGCTCATTCCCTTCTATGCCTACTAGATTTACTCCTTCCCAATCTTCAGACAAGATCTCACATTGCTGAAATTCAACCCAATCAGAGTTGTTTTCAAAGGCTTCAACATGGTTATTAAATCTTAATAATTGCTCATTTTGCAATTGTTCTACGATTTCGATCAGTTTTCTTCTACATAACAAAATGAATGGCTGAACTAGAGCAGGTCTTCCAAAAGAAGAAGCATAAATACCAGATCCTAGACATTCTGGATCTGGCGTTAGCACCCAGAAATCTCGTTTAGCTAAAATTAGCCTGTCAAACATAAAATGTGAAGGCGATCTTCTGAGATCATAATCTTTTCCCAAACTTAATTCTTCTGGACGAATTGGATGTTCAAAGATAGGTAAATACCATCCCTCTAGATCACTTTTTTGTAGTGGAATTGGAGTGCTGTCAATTTCAATCTTAGACAAATCTAGCCCACTTTTCTGTCTAAGATGAAGATAAAAATTTGGATGCTCACTGCTGAATAGATCTTCAGTGCGATATATCTCAGCTTTAATATGATGACAGGCTGTATTATCAACCTCAGTAATTGGGCTTATTGGATTCAGAGTATGTGAAGACTCTCCGCGAATATAGGTCGGTCTTACCTTTGGAGGATTATCAAACCGTGGTGAAGCCTCTTGAATGGGGCTTTCCTCATCTAAAGCATCTTGAATAGCTCTTTTTATCACTTCATATCTTTCAGTATCATCCAATAAATTTCGCAAATGTTTTGGCAAATTACGAGTTTTTCGCAATTGTTCCACTAGGTAATCTATATTCGATCTTTCTACTGAACCACTCTTTTGCACAAGCCGATATATTGTATCTTTATCCGCTTTACGCAAAAAACTTTGTGAAATTGCATATCCTATATATTTATTAGTTATACTTTTCCCCTGCTTAGCAGTAGGCAAAAAGTTTTGAGATTCTAACCAGCTATTCCATTTATTCCAAATTGGCTCAATAATTTTGGATCGATTCATACCCATTGGAAGACCAGAGATTGAAGTGGTCAAACTCAATGCTTCTCGAAATCGTCTGTAATAATTTCTCTCATCAACACTAGCATTTGTGTCACTAGCCATATCGTATGCTGCTAAAACCGTTATACCTAAAAAAGCAACACACTCTGGAATTCTACTCACTGAATCTTTAATACTGGTCAGATAGATCTGATTTCCTCCGTTGCTGCTTGTCACACCTAGTTTCCACCTGACAGCGCAGCAAAAGTCATTACGCCAACTGTTACCATGTGGCACTGAAGTAAAGTCCCTGCCAATGCGTTCTAATACATCATCATCTACGCTTAGATATATTCTCGAACCTTTTGGGGCAGTACTTGTAAAATAATCAATTAATGCTTGATTCCATTCGATATAACTAGGCATAGAGTTCAGTTGAGCAAAGTCAACTCTTAATTGCTAATGTAGAATCTATTAATCATACTTGGTTACATAGTGAAAAGATCAAAGCAGGTCGAACTGCGAGATTACAAAAACTAGGATCGTTGGAGGAATAAGTCATGGTTCAAACTGCATCTCGATCGATTACTTTAGACGAGTTTCTCAAATTACCAGAAACTGAGCCAGCAAGTGAATTTATTAACGGAGAAATTAGCCAAAAAGTTATACCTAAAGGCGAACACAGCACTATCCAAGGAGAGCTTCTCACCGCGATCAATGCCCTGATCAAAACCCAACGGATTGCTTGGGCATTCCCCGAACTGCGCTGTAATTTTGGAGATCGATCGATCGTTCCAGATCTTGCGGTCTTCACTTGGTCAAACATTCCCACTCTCCCCGATCGAACGATCGCTAGTAATTTTAACTTGCCTCCTGACTGGACAATCGAAATCCTCAGTTCTGGACAGTCAGCTACCCGCGTCACACTCAACATTTTGCACTGCCTCAATCATGGGACGCAAATGGGATGGCTGATCGATCCCGCCGAACGACTTGTGATGATCTATCAGCCCCAACAACAACCGCTAGCGATCGATAGTCCCGAAACCATCCTCCTCGTTCCCAATTTCGCCAGTGCCGTGCAACTCTCTCTAGGGCAAATCTTTGATTGGCTAAAAGTTGCTTTGCCATGAGTGCGATTCGCTATCATCGGGCAGGTAAGGAGATTTGCTTTAAAGAATCTACCCAGCTCCCTGCCCCCACTTCGACAAGCTCAGTGCATCGCAATTCTGGTGGTTCTGAAAATCAAAGTCCCCAGAATTGGGGATTTAGGGGCTTCGGAATAGGTAATTTTTTTACTAGAAACCGCCTAAGTTGATTCAAGTCGTGCGCCCTGCAAGTTGACTAAAACCGAAAATTGTAAACAAGAAAAAGTAGAGTGAACAATATAAGCAGCACTGAGCAGAGACGTTAGTTCCTTGCTACCTAATTCAGATAAGATAGCTACATCTGAACAACTTAATAGTTAAATATTTTTTACAATGCAAATTTTTCGTCATCTTCAGTCCGATCAAGACAAGGAGGGATGCACATGGATATAAGTTTAATCGTATCCAATATCCTAAATCCGCCAATTTTATTTTTCTTCTTAGGCATGACTGCGGTTCTTGTCAAATCCGACTTAGAAATTCCTGCCCCGATCCCCAAACTTTTCTCGCTTTACTTGCTATTTGCGATCGGGTTCAAAGGAGGAGTAGAGCTGATTAAAAGTGGCATTACCCAAGAAGTGCTGATGACGATGTTAGCCGCAGTGTTAATGGCTTGCTTTGTCCCAGTTTATACTTTTTTTGTCCTTAAGCTCAAGCTCGATACCTACGATGCCGCCGCGATTGCTGCCACCTATGGCTCGATCAGTGCAGTCACATTTATCACAGCAGGTGCATTCCTCAGCGAACTTAGGATTGATTTTGATGGCTATATGGTAGCAGCCCTTGCCTTAATGGAATCCCCAGCGATCATTGTCGGTCTCATTCTCGTAAATTTATTTGCTAAAGAACAAGGCGATCGAGATTTTTCTTGGTCTGAAGTGTTGCGAGAGGCCTTTTTGAATAGCTCTGTCTTTTTGCTAGTCGGTAGCCTGCTGATTGGAGTTTTAACTGGAGAACATGGTTGGCAAGTTTTAGAACCCTTTACCCAAGGATTATTCTACGGCGTTCTGACTTTCTTTTTACTAGATATGGGATTAGTTGCGGCAAAAAGAATTAAAGATTTGCAAAAAACTGGATTCTTTCTAATTGGATTTGCCATCCTAATTCCTGTTGTCAATGCTGGGATTGGATTAGCAATCGCCAAATTTATTGGTATGGGTGTGGGTAATGCTCTTTTGTTCGCCGTGCTGTGTGCCAGTGCTTCCTATATTGCAGTTCCCGCCGCGATGCGACTAACCGTGCCTGAAGCAAATCCCAGTCTGTATATTTCTACTGCTCTTGCCGTCACATTTCCGTTCAATATTATTGTGGGAATTCCACTCTATCTATATGTAATCAACTTATTTTGGACATAATTATATGAATATCGTGAAAAAAATTGAAATCATTGTCAATTCGGTTGAACTCCCTAAAATTTTAGATAGTTTAGAACATTCTGGTATCCACGGTCATGCCGTGATTCGCAATGTTTCGGCTAAAGGTTTGAGAGAAACCAATGAAGATTTGGACATGATGCTGGATGATAACGCTTACATTATTGCTTTTTGTATGCCAGAGCAGATCGAGTCTGTGGTAGGACATATCAGACCGATTCTGAATAAATTTGGCGGGACCTGTTACGTTTCTGATGTGATGGAAATTCGATCGGTTAAATGTATCGCATAATTGAAAGGGAACTAGGTCTCTAATCAATAGCAAGAAATTTTGTGAACATAAAGTTTTGGCAAAAATCAGTTCAGTCGATCGAAGCGGGAGTAATCATTGGTTGGAGCTTACTGCTGGTTCAACCAATAACTCTTGCTGCACCAACTCTTACTCAAACCCTCGCTCAAATCAACTCCAATATCTCAACCAGTTGCGATCTGGGTTCTTTACCTAAACACGCAGGGAACTATAAAACTAGAGGCTCTAAGTTATTAACTGAGGCAAAATATCTTGATGCGATCGATTGCTTCGATCGAGCGAACCAAATCAATCCTAACGATCCTGAAGTGTGGAACGGTCGCGGCGTGGCATTGGCAAGGTTAAAACAGTTCGATGCCGCGATTAGTTCTTATGACAAGGCAATTGCTATTCCACCAGGAAAGTTGGCTCTGAATAGCTCGAAACGTAAAATTGAGCGTAAAGATTATTACCTGTGGTGGTTTAATCGTGGCACGGCACTGGCCGATCTACAAAAACACGAAGATGCGCTTGCTTCTTATACTCAGTCGCTCCAGATTGAGCCGATCTTTGAGCCTGCTTGGTATTACAAGGGAATTACGCTCTCCAAACTCAATCGCCCGTTTCAAGATTCGATCGCGGCATACGATATTTCTAAACAGATCGCACTTGCCAGAATCAGAAAACCTCAGGACATTACAGGCGAACATCTCACTTGGTATAGCAACGGTATCAAGCTGGCAGCATCAGGACAATACGAACAAGCGATCGAGGCTTACGATCGAGCGATTCAACTCAGGGCGGATTCTTTTCCAATGTGGTATTTCAAGGGGATAGCTCTATTTCAACTTAATCGTTACCAAGAAGCTCTCACTGCCTTCGATCGAGTTGTACAGTTAGCACCTGAATTTTCGCAGGGTTGGCAAAGTCGCGGTGAAGTTTTACATGAGCTGGGGCAAGAAGGGGAAGCGATCTCTTCCTACGAAAAAGCCATCAATATTGATAAGTTTTGGAACAACGGTCAATCTGTCGCTAATGCTTGGTATGGGCGTGGGGTGGCACTCTATAGCTTGGGACGTTATGGTGAGTCGATCGCTTCTATCGATCGCACAATTAAGATTTCGCCTGATTTCCCCAAAGCTAAAGAATTGCGCGAGCTGGCAATTAGTAAAGTTGGGAAGTGAGAGTTAGCTAATTGGTAATGTAAACGAAAACTTCGAGCCAACGTTAGGCGTACTAATCACACTAATTTCACCGCCATGCGCTTCAACGATCTGGCGGCAGAGATATAGTCCTAATCCTAAACCGATCGATCTTTTAGTTCGATCGCCTTGGGCATAGAGTTCAAACAATCGATCGGATTGCGCTATCGTCATGCCGATGCCATTATCTTCGACTGTGCAGAGAATTCTAGTTGGATTATGCTCTAAACAAGCGGTAATTGTTAGGCTCAGTCCAGGGGGATTATGTTTTAAGGCATTACTGAGTAAGTTTTGAAACACGCGAGAGATTTGTAAAGCATCAATTTCGAGTAGGGGTAAATCATCTGGGATGAGATTGCTCAGAGTGGCTCGATCTCGATCTAGAAGTGGTTGCAGATCGTTGATTGCCTGTTGAGCGATCTGTTTGAGCTTGAGCGATTGAGGATGCAGGATCACGCCCTTAACTTCATTACCATGAGATTCTAAGAGCGAATCGATCAGGCTAAGTTGTCGATCGCTACTTTGTGCCATCCGCTCTAAAACATGGCGAGATACCAGAATCGGATCGGGGTTTGGGTGGTTAATTTCCCGACTCGCCTTATTCAACAAGTTCTGCAAAATCATCAGCATTGCTGTGACTGGATTCCGTAGATCGTGAGAAACGGCGTGGATAAAAACTTTCAGGGCTGACTCTGCGGCAGTTCGATCGATAATTTCCTGTTGGAGTGACTGGTTTTGAATTTCCAGAGTTTTCCTCAGATTTTGAATTGTCAAATGAGTTCGCAATCTCACCATCACTTCTTCATATTCAAATGGCTTGGTAATATAGTCAACGGCTCCAACTTCAAATCCTCTCACCTTATCTACAGTCTCAGTGAGCGCGGTCATAAATATAATTGGGATGTGCTGGATATCAGGATTTTGCTTGATCCGCCGACAGGTCTCAAATCCATCAATACCAGGCATCATCACATCGAGCAGAACTAGATCTGGCTTTGCATAGGTGATTTGTTCGATCGCCCTCTCGCCATCAGTCCCAACCAAAACCTTAAAACCTGCATTACAAAGCAAATTAAACAACATTCCCAAATTGGTGGGATTATCATCTACTAAGAAGATGGTTGCCTCTGCTCTATTTCGCGCTGACGTGTAATCATCAGGATATTCAGACATCATGCCTTTGCGATTTGTCCACGACTAAATATACCTTTTGATAAATTCATGTAGTTGCTTTACCTGAAAACTGTAAGCTAATTGCTTGATCTGGATGGCGAATGGACTTAATTTAGCATCGAATTGCTCTAGTTGAGCAGCTTGTTCTAAAATGCCTTTAACATCTCCAATCATCGATAGTTGTAAGAGTTTAGCCATAATTTCGGTTCGAGGCAGAAAAGCAAAATTCTCAACTTCTTGTCGATCGACGGTCTGATCCACTGCAAACTTATTTTGCGCGCCTCCATTTGCTGCTTTCGCATGATCGGGTTGTTGCCAACTAGTCACCTCTGGGATATCTAACTCAAACCCGAAAGTGCTGCCTTGGTCTAAGACACTTTTTACGATCAATTCACCTCCCATCATATTAACCAGCTTTTGACTGATCGATAGTCCCAAGCCTGTACCTTCTACCAAGTGATGCGATGGGGCTTGGTAAAATGGCAGGAAAATCTGTTGCAGTTCTTGTTCTGGAATACCACTACCAGTATCTTCAACCTGAAAGTGGATTGAATGAGATTTATTCAGAGAATCCTGACTTTTGACTTCTACCTTAAACACCACTCCACCAACATCTGTAAACTTAATCGCGTTCCCAATCAGATTCATCAGCACTTGTCTCAGTTTTTGCTCATCAAAGTAAACTCCTGTTGGCAGATGATTGGGACTTTGATAAATAAATGAAATCCCTTTTTGCTCAGCCCGAATCTGAAAGATATCTGTAATATTTTTCAAGAAACTAGGGAAATGAAATTCGATCGGATGAAGCTCCATCTTGCGGGCTTCGATTTTGGATAGATCGAGGATGTCATCGATCAGGGTAAGGAGATGCTCACCACACCGTTGAATTACATCTAATCCATGCGTTAGTTGTAATCTAGACTGCCCTGAATCCTGCTTTAAAGCCTGACTATGCTGGCGTTTGAGGAGTTGGGCATATCCGAGAATACCATTGAGTGGAGTTCGGAGTTCGTGACTGATGTTAGCGAGAAATTCACTTTTAACCCGATTGGCAGTATCGGCAGCATCTTGTGCTTGTTTATATGCCGTAATGTCACGCGCAATCGCCACAAGATAGAGAGGATTGCCATCACGGTCTTGCACACAAGAGGCAGTAGAAAAGTGCCAGCGCCAACTTCCATCTTGATGTTTGGCAAAATACGGTTCGGTTGTGACATCTTCACCTGTCTCGATCGATCTTGCCGCTAGCCGCTCTAACTCAGGCAAATTATCAGGATGGATGATTGCTGCCCAAGGTTCTCCAATTAGCTCAGCAATTTCGTATCCCATGATTGTCGTAAAGGTGGGAGAAGCATAGAGAAACTTCCCATCTAATGAGAGCGTGGCAATCAGGTCACTGGCATTTTCGACAATACTGCGAAATAGGTCTTCACTCCGACTCAAAGCCGCTTCCACTTGTTGGCGACAAGCAATTTCTGCTCGTAGTCGATCGTTTGCATCCCTGACAGTGGTTGTACCATTATCGACACAGCTCTCTAGTTCTTGGATTGCAGGATGTGCTGGATCGAATCTCTGCGCTAGTGCTTGGCTAGATTGACTCAGCGATCTCAGCAGTCTACCGATCCACCGAGCTGGGAGAATGCTAAATCCAGTGTCGATCTTCATTATTTTGCCTCCACTCTAGAACTCTCTTTCTTTGACTAAATTATGGCGTAATCTGAGTCACAACATCAGTACCTGTAATTTGGATCGTCTGCGCTGCCAGATTAGTCACAGCTTTGCTGCCTTTGACATTAACATTTTTTTCGGTTTGGCGATAGTTGACATTGCCTTCGACCGTGATCTGTTGTTCGGGGATCATCCATTCCACCGTGTCAGAGGTGAGTACAGCTTGAATAGTTTTAGAAATTGCCTCAATGTTACCAATCAGATTTACTTTCTGACTGGCAAGATTGATTTGACCGCTATTCGCGGCGATCGACACACCACGCGACTGACTCGAAACATTAATCGTCGTTGGCAAAGTAATCAATTGTTTAACCACATCCCAAGTCAGTTTTGCGGTCAGCACTTCTAAATTTGATTTTGGTGCTCTCAACCGCACATTTCCATTCAAGTTAGCTTTTTGAGTCACCGTATTCCACTCGCCTCGATCGGCTCTAATCCTCACATCATCTTTGGTTTGCACAATCCGAAATGGAGCTTGTCCAATCACAAGATTTTTATTGGCTTCCCAAGTCAGAATTGGACTCTCTAACTTTAAAGGTGGTTTAACTACAGTAGCGACGACATCTTTTTCGATTGTGAACCGATTTGCGCCAGGATTAGCCTTGAGAATTTTGCCTGTAATTGTGATTTTGTCGGCGACTTTCTCGACTTTGACGTTACCTGTTGCCGTGAGCAAATCTTGGTCAGATTGCCACACCATTCGATCGGCCGAAAGTTTGATATTGTCTTTGAGCGCGATCGCTTTGACATTCCCTTCAATCGTGATTTCTCGACTGCTCTGATCGATCGAACCACCTTCACCAGTGGCTTCAATCAACGGCTTGCCATCACGAAAAAATTTACTTGTAATTTTAAGCACCGCAGCTTTACGTCGATCGTCGCTATATTCAGCTCGCTCAGCTTTAATTTCCCACAATAGCTTGCCATTTTTATCCACTTCTGTGAGTGTGATGTTTGACAAACTCGAACCAGCAGGTTTTTCTACTTTGGTTGGCGGGGGAGTATTTTGAGTCGTTAACCACCAGGCAGTGTATGTTCCCGCCCCCAAGAGGGCTGATGCTGCTAACCATAAAACCCAGCGATTAGATTTTCCTGATTCCATTTGCTTTTTTTACTTCGAGCACGATCTATGCCACTGGATGCTAACAGAGTCTAGCCAAATCTGCCAAGGGATATTGCGATCGATACTTCATTGACTGACCACTTTTGTTGAAATCTCGTTGGTGTCATGAATTTTCGCCACAGATTTACTGTCATGTTTGGCATGATTGCGTTCAATGGGAGCAGTTTCGTAGTGCAGCATTTCATCGGAACCATCTTCCCACACTGCCAGTGCTGCCAACACTGCCTTTTCTTCGGCTTTATACGGCACTAACGCATCAGAATTTGTTGCACTTCAAATTTGAATGGCGCAGTTATTTATCCGTCAGCCAGTAGAACTGATAACCATGCAAAACAATACGACTATCATGTTGTGAAGGCATTTTACCGCTATATAAATCGACAAATTGACTATAAACATTGAAGCCAGCATTACTACCAGCATTACTGATCGTCTCTAAGTCCAGATATTGTGGATTTGCGTCAAAATTAGCGACTACTAGTATCTTTTTCGATGGACGTTGCGGATCGAAACGCATAAAACATAGCAGATGTGGATTATCAATTTGCAGAAGGTCACGATTGTTAAAGTCGGCAAATACAGAAATTTCTTTGCGAATAGAAATCATTTTTTTCATGGCATTGAAGATCGTGTATTCTACAGTGCCATTCTTCTTGCGTAATTCAGCTTTTTCCCAATCAATTTTTGGACGATGAACCCAACGATTATCATTACTTTTGCTGAGGTCTTCAGTGAAGCTATAATCATTCAGTACGCCCAGCGCATCCCCATTATAAATTAAAGGAATGCCTCCAAAAGATAGGATAATCCCATGGAGTAAGAGAATTCTATTTATAGCAGACGCAATCAATCGATCATCACCATTTTCTACGGCAGATTCTAGTCCTACCAAAGATGCTAGAGAGCCGCAAATTCTGGCATCACCCGTAGCTTCATTAGGCATGAATACCAATCCTTTGGCAGAAGCATCGTACTTCCCACTAAAGTAATCAACTAAGAATCGCCGATGGGAATAAGGTTCGTATCCTGCCAAACGAATATCGTTATCATCAAAACCAAAGCCGATGTCATCATGGCAACGGACATAGTTCAGCCAAGTAGCGCGCTCTAATTTATTCGGTAGATTTTTGATGCCTTGGTAAATTAATTTAGTGTTTTTGGTGGCAATGCCATCCCATAGTAGTGCCATCAAAGTTGCATTATAGGCAATTTCGCATTCCTTGGCTGCGATCGCATCTTCGCCAAAATATTTGATTACTTCAACGGGAGCGACGATTGCTTCGGCGATAAATAGCACCCCTGGGGCAGTCACCTGACAGCAGTCTTTCATCAATTGCAATATCAAATGGGCTTTGCGCTCGTTCTGACAAGTAGTTCCAATCTTTTTCCACAAAAAAGCAACCGCATCCAATCGCAGAATATCTACACCTTGATTTGCCCAAAACAGAATGATATCGAGCATTTCAATGAATACGGCAGGATTGCTGTAATTCAAATCCCATTGGTAATCATGGAAAACTGTCATCGCCCATTTTCCCATTTCAGCATTCCAAGTAAAATTCCCTGGATCGGTTTCTGGAAAGACATCGGGCATACTTTGCTCAAACATATCGGGAACTTCTCGGTTTTCAAAAATATAGTAATAATCTTGAAAACGGCGATCGCCCTTGCTCGCTTTTTTTGCCCATTCATGTTCGTCAGAAGTATGATTAAGGACGACATCAAGAACCAATAAAATATCGCGCTTTCTAAACTCTTCAGCAATATTGCGAATATCCTCTAGATTACCAACGCGATCGTCAATTTCGCGAAAATCACTGATTGCGTAGCCGCCGTCACTTTTCCCTTCAGGGCATTTCAAAATCGGCATGATATGCACCATATTGATGCCTAATTCCTGAAAATAGCTGATTTTATTGGCTAAGTCTGGTAGATTGTCGGCGAATCCATTGGAATAGAGTGCCATACCTACCCATTTCTGCGACAAAAACCAATTATGATCCTGTTCACGTTGAATATCTATACGCTCCAGTTCGGCAGAGCGATCGATATAGCCCTTTGCCATAGTTTCCACCAATCGCAACATTTGCAATTTAAAATCATCGCGATGTCCATATAGCGTATAAAAGAGCGAATAAATTGCGTAAAAATTTGCGCCGAGACGGGTATAAAAATGTCGCAGATCTTGCCGACGGAATTCTGGTTTTAAATCGTCAAGAATGGAATTTAAAAGGGAATGAGAAATTTGCTCGTACATCTTAATTTTGAGAAAAACTTTTAGTGTTTGCTAGATTCTTTAGTTGGGATAGAAGTGGTATCACATCTAGCTCCATTGCTGACTGAATTTCTGATAAAACTCAAGATCGTTAATAGTTGCTCCTTGCCTTGTGACAATTTCGCCTGCAAAAGCCTGCGCCCGCTCTAGGGGTAGTTTCGATCGACCATTTTTTACTCCATCCATTGTTTTGTGTATGGGTGGTAATAGGCAATTCCTTCCAGAATTCCCGCACTATAGTTCCCATTCATTCCCAAAAAGTCGCCCTTTGCAAGATAGAAACTCTGCGTATTTCCTTGTGACTGAGTTTGCAATTGGGCTTTTTCAATGATTTCATTATTAGCATTAGCAACTAAAACTGAGGGTACGTCACTTACCAGCACGGGTAAGTCATTGCCGCTATCCCCCGCAAAAACTGTATTACTATAATCAAAACCCAGTTGACATCTGAGAAACTCTACTGCATGAAATTTAGTCGCACTAGCAGGCAATATATCCAACAAACCAACTCCTTTTGCTTCATCAATGCTATAAATCAAACTAGCAGCAATATTTTGCTCTTGCAACCGAAGATTCATACAAGCCTGTAAAGCCAGATTATCTAAGTCTAATGGTAAATAGTAACTTAGTTTAAAGCGGTTCTGCTTGTCGGCTTCTTGCAGAATCAAATGAGATATATCGACTATATCTGTAAAAAGAGGTTGTAAGTCGATAGAATTTAGCCCTTGCCAATCCCCTGCAATCTCCTGCGACCAGTTTTGGTAATATTGCCAGATATCGCCATTAAACTGATAAATCGTGCTACCTACGTCACCGACAATAAAATCAGGCAATGGCAGACTATACTCTTGAATTACTTCCTGCACTAATGATAAATTTCTACCACTAACGTAGGTCAAGCGAACTTCTGGGCGATTTACTAGACGAGCAAAGATCGATCGAGCTTCGGGAGATTCTGCTTGCTTGCCATTGGGCAATAAAGTTCGATCGAGATCAGTGCAGATAAATAGTTTTTGCATCAGGGTTTCCTTAAGTTAAGTTGAAATTAGGCATACAAAGATTGAAATCAGTAATCGATACATCTACAAATTAAAGAAATCGTAATGGTCGATCGCCTCCAAGATACCCCAAGCATGAGCACCCTCGGCAAAGTATACCTGTTCTGTATCATTCAATGCCAATAACTCTTCACGGTGTCGATTATCAACGACCACGCCCAAAGTATTACCCCTTAGCATATCTTCATCACCACCAGAGCCGCCATTTACCAACACCTGTTCCAAGGGAATATTCCATTGTCTTGCCACATACCGCAAAGCTAAACCTTTGGAGGCTCGAGCAGGTACAAAATCTAGATATTGTCCAAAGGAGAGGGTGGTATTAACTGAAACTTCTTGTTGGCGCAATAATGTCAA
>ENA-ORBV01012419-ORBV01012419.1-microbial-mat-metagenome-genome-assembly--contig:-NODE-12419-length-13132-cov-7.825737_pt1 | contig 13132 bp, 13 predicted proteins | sample MGYA00237777_ERZ505514 | MGnify/ENA primary metagenome ERZ505514 (study PRJEB26160, sample SAMN06269048) | microbial mat metagenome | isolation source: Oligotrophic lake microbial mat | place...
ATCATCTCAGACATCTGCTTTGTGACATTGTCATCCTTCATGTTGTGCAAGTCCTGAAAAACAAAGCCAGCTTTTCTATCAAGACCTGTTCCAGGAGTGTCTTGACCTGGAGGTCTGACCAAACCTTGTCCCACAGCCCAATAGCAACCTAGGGCTAGGAAGACGCAGCTCTCAGGGTGATCAAATTCTGGAACAAATCCAAGAGGTGTGGACTTCAAAGTTTTCTTCTGAAACCATTGGGTAAATAAAACATTAAAGTACTCATCAAAATACATGCGTCTGTAAGACAAAAATTTAACCTCTCCACCTCTGCCTATGGCCTTGAATGTGATCAACAATTTGGCCAATTCTGAGTACCTATCACGTCTGAAAAGAAAAGTTGCTAGGCTGTTGAGATCTGTCTTCCTGGACTGATCACGGGCCTCCTGGCTTTGAAAGTCCTGTGCTGGAAACAGAATGGTTCTCTTGCTGTGTTGCTTGGGAATGGGGAAGCAATTTTTGAAGAGCTCAGAGTCTTGGTCACCCTCCATCAGCGTTCTGCTTTTGCCGTCCTTCAAAATCTTCTTCCATCTTTTCACATCATCCTCTGGAAACAAGGCTGGAACATTTGGGGCAAGTCCCCTTGCAAACTTGTCGTTGAACTTTCGTATGATGGTTGTTAACACCATTTTGAGTGTGTCACACTTCAATGGGGTTTTCAATCGTTTCCCAATGGGAGGATCAGCTGCCACACGGTTGCAGAAGGTGGTCATCAAAAGGATGGAATTGTCAGCCACCAAGTCATCTTCTGTTATGGAATCAAAGGTGTCGTAGTCCCTCATTCTTTCATTTCACAAAGGCTTGGCAGTGGCATTCCACAACCGGTCAGGGTTGTGACTGTTGTCCTCTCTAGCAAGGCTAGCATTGGGTGGCGTTTCAGTGGCCATTGTCAAAGCTGTGTTGTTGCAGAAACAAATGATTGTGTTTTGCGCTTAACGTGTGTCAACTTCAATGCCAATGTTTGATGCCAACATTGTTGGCTTTCAGCAGTTACGTCAGTTATCCCAACAGCAACTCAAAGTATCACACGGTTCCAGGAGGTTCCTGGTACTGCCTACATACACAACTACCGTATGTGCTTTACTACTACAGAGATACTCATGAAGGAGATCCCAATAATGGATCTCATTCCGTTTGGGATCGGAAGGGTTAAACTATGGCCCTACTAGCTAGCCCTATGTTGCTGTTAGCTGCAACCTCCGATCACAGTTTTTTAACGTGCAAATTACACACACTTATTCATCAATTGTCATCAAATACTCCAGTTGCAAATTGTATGAGAATAGTTTGCTATTGATTATGGCGAAGAAGAATAGTTCAACAAGGCCGGAGGTACTTGCATCAGCTGTCGTAACAGAAGAGTTTGAGGGGAACGAAGAGGCGGGTGAATCAATTCCTACTATAGAGCTGTCTGTTGAGGCGGAAGTTAACGATGCAACTAGTACACCTGATGATAGCGATAGAAATTACGACAAACGTCTGAACGAAAGAGAAGATAATGGGGCATCCAGACCCATGAAGACGAAAAAGGGACGACGCCAGCTTCCAACGACCAGTGCAGAGGCCGTTCCGGTTGGCTCACTCATGTCACGAGGAATTGGTTTTGGGGAGAACTCACGGAATTTTGGATCTAGGGCTGAATTTATAAGTGTTGCGCTGATCAAGCCGTCAGTTGAAACAGAGCTTGGGCTATCCCTGTCTGGAACTGGAGGCGGGATCTTCATATCGGGAATGACCTCTTCTGGTTTGATCGCAGAGTCTGGAGCACCGGTTAATGTGGGCGACAGACTCATATCCGTCAATAATATCAGCTGTGATAGAATGGACCACAAGCGCGCCGCGAAGCTACTACGAAGATCATCTGGGACAATAGTCATAGTCGCACGAAATCCTAAAGGCGGAAATGTGCTACTAGTGGAGAGCATGATTACGAAACCTTCACCTACCCATCAGTCTGGCATAGGGTTTTCATCTGCTGAATCGTCACAAGTTAATATATCCAATATCTTCGCGGATGGTCTTTTCGCCCAATCGTTGCTGTCCATTGGAGATGAAGTTCTTTCGATCAATGGATTGCCATGCCGCCAACTTAATCCTTCCGCGGTAGCAGATATTGTTCGATCAGCGGAAAAATACTTGACCGTTGTGGCTAAGAAGTTTCAGGGGAATGGTGTTGTAATTGCTACAAGTGAAAATGTTGACGGGACAACGATGGGTCTGGGTCTAGCTCTTCGTCAAAGACACAAACGAACAGCATGTCATTTGCTACTTTGCAGCGTTTTCGTGGTCACTTTGGTTGCCTTGATTATCTTCATATTATTTAGTTGAAATGGCAAGATCAAGCTTACAAATCATAATTCATAAACAACTCAAGTGAAGCTAGTAGAGAGCTCCCCCACAAGAGATTTTTTTGAGCGTGTCTTCCCCTCCAGATGTTGCCAGTCCCGCGGCATACTAGTACTACTCCAGCTAGCTAGTAGCTAGTTGAAAGGCTATTGATTCTTAGCTAACAAGATACTTGCTATCACAGTGCTACTTAAGATACAGTAGCAAGTTACTCAATGTTATGTAGAGATTAGGAATTCACAAATGACCCTGATTACAGGAATGAAGTATGTGTTGTGAGAAAGGGGTTTCAGTGTGAAGCCATCACATGATTCACATTTACAATCATCAAAGGAACAGCCACTAAACTTCCTTGACGGTACCTTCAAGAAAGAGCAAAAAAAGTTATGGTCAATTACTAGCATAAGTTGGTGTTGACGTACTAGTCTATTGCTAGTCATCATTCAATTATTGGTAGGTAGACATTGTTGACTCCGCTAGACTTTAGTACCTTTAGCGGTTTCTGGAGGAGGCAAGAAGGGGAGGGGGCTTTTTGGTTTGTTTGTTTCAGTGCCGGTCTAGATATACGTCTGCATCAGCTACTAGGCTTCAGTACCGGTCTAGATTGTACGTATTAGTACCTCTGCATCAGCTACTCTACTCTAGGCTTCTCTAATAGTACCATAGCTAGCCTGTAGCCCTGCTGTCCTACTAGTCTACTAGCTAGCTAGAGTAGTAGCAAGTAGTACGTAGTGGAGCTATCCGGGTCTGCTGCCTTATTTTAGCTGTCGTTTAATGGTTGCCCGGGTGGATGGAGAATACCCAGTTTTCCTTGTTTCTAGACGCACACTGAGACTCATTGGAAATTTCAAAAGGACCTCAACGGGCGGGTCAATTCGCGCCGGCCTCGCTTCCGACGATCCTTTGGATCAATCGATCGATCGACCGACCGAGTGAGTCCGTGTTAATTGTGGTGGAGTTTGTATGGCTTCTCCAAGGTATTGAGCGGTCACCACACCTTACTACTGAACTGTCATATTTGTTGTTGTAGCCAAGAGCAGGTAATAGCAAAGACAAACTATCCAAAGCAACCATGAGAGAAATTGTGCACATCCAAGCCGGACAATGTGGTAACCAGATTGGTGCCAAGTTCTGGGAGGTAAGAGGTCTCATTGTTGCCTTTCGTATTTTATGCTTGTCCTTTTTTCGGTGCTGGTAGACTCTCGTAGGAAAACGCCGTAGAATTATCATTGGCATTTTCCCGCCTCCTAGAGCTGCTGTCACCAAGAACCAAACAAAAACGATTATATTAAAATGACCGAAAATGTGAAGATTGGATGATTAGCGGCAACGTCGCCAATGCCAGCCGTACTTAGTTGGAATCCTGAGATCTATGTGGTGTTTCTTGTTGTTTTCTGGCATTTGGCTGAAAAATGACAACTATAATTATCGTCTCACCCAACTTGCGCCCTTCTGATGGTACACTACCTACCACTTTTACTACCTTGTCATTGTTCACCTTACTGTGGTTCAGGTCATGTCCGCAGAGCATGGCATCTCACCCACAGGAGATTACGAAGGAGACAATCCGCTTCAGACGCAGCGCATTGATGTGTACTTCAACGAGGGTCAAGAAGGCCGCTATGTTCCCCGCGCAGTCTTGACGGATCTTGAGCCAGGTACTATGGATGCCATCCGAGCTGGAGCGTACGGAGGACTCTTCCGTCCTGACAACTTTGTTTTTGGTCAAAGTGGAGCTGGAAATAATTGGGCCAAGGGTCATTACACGGAGGGTGCCGAACTCGTCGACTCTATCATGGAAGTAGTCCGAAAGGAAAGTGAAAGTTGCGACGTTTTGCAAGGATTCCAAATCACACATTCCATGGGAGGAGGAACCGGGTCGGGAATGGGAACTCTTCTTGTTTCTAAAATTCGCGAGGAATACCCCGATCGCATCATGAGTACCTACAGCGTTGTTCCCTCCCCAAAAGTCTCCGATACTGTGGTGGAACCTTACAACGCTACGCTGTCGATTCACCAACTTGTCGAAAATGCAGACCAGTGTTTTGCGCTCGACAACGAAGCGCTCTATGACATCTGCTTCAGAACGCTCAAATTGACAAACCCCAGTTACGGAGATTTGAACCATCTCATTGCTAACGCAATCACTGGAACAACTTGCTCCCTCCGTTTCCCCGGACAGCTCAATTGTGATTTGCGAAAGCTCGCTGTGAACATGGTCCCATTTCCGCGTTTGCATTTTTTCCTGGTCGGATTCGCCCCGCTGACTGCTCGTTCCTCTCAGGGATTCCGCGTGCTCACGGTGCCCGAGCTTACTCAACAGGCTTTCGACGCCAAGAACATGATGTGCGCTGCTGATCCACGTCATGGACGTTACTTGACCTGCGCGATGATGTTCCGTGGTAGCATGTCCAGTAAGGAAGTGGATGATCAAATGCTTCAGATGATCAACAAGAACTCATCCTACTTCGTAGAGTGGATCCCAAACAACTTGAAAGCTTCCATTTGCGATATTCCTCCGCAGGGTCTGAAAATGTCCAGTGTCTTTATTGGAAACTCTACGGCCATTCAGGAGGCATGGAAGCGCGTGGCCGATATGTTTACGGTCATGTTCCGTCGTAAGGCCTTTCTCCACTGGTACACCGGCGAGGGCATGGACGAGATGGAGTTCACTGAGGCTGAATCTAACTTGAACGACTTGGTGTCTGAATACCAGCAGTACCAGGACGCCACCGCAGACGAAGAGGAAATCAGTGGAGAATTCGGAGAAGGCGAGGGCTTTGGCGAGGATGAATAAGCCTGTTCCCTTTTATCTCAAGGCTTTCCACCCATATACGTTGACGCTGGCCTTCCCGTACTCCTTTAGTTTGTTTCTCGGTTGAAAGATGAACTTTTTACATCTATTTCTAATCTAGTCAGTACTGTTTGTGAAATACTTGTTATATCATGAGTATGATTGAGCTTAAGATTTTCCCGGGGAACAATTTATTTGTGATCATTTCGTACACGCCAGGCTCCTTAGCTTTTGGTTCTTTTGTATGGGTTGCATCTCCTGTAGTAGCTAACTGTCTCCCAAGGAACAGTTCAGTCTACTGGAGAAGGTAGATCATAAGCAAAACGTCTTTTTCAATTCGAACTGGATAGGAACATTATTTACATTATCCTCTACCTACTACGGTATTAGTTCCTGGGAGCGGCTTCCAAAGCGCGGAGACGGCCTTCCAACTCCGCCGTTCTCATTCGAGCATCGTTAAGCTCGGCACGTTCCTGTTGGATTTGTCTCTCCTGGCTCTGCTCTCGCATTTCGCGCCCGATGCTATTGATCGCGCTAAGACCAACAGTAAGGCCTTTTAAAACGGGATGGGGCAACATTTCCGCAGTGAGAAAAATCGATTATTCAAATAGCCGGAGCAATTCACAAATCCAAAATACTAATCCAAAACTTACCGACAGTCCCGGCATCTACGCCACCGTATCCATAACCACCGTAACCGCCGTATCCGTAGCCGACAGGGGGTGCGACAACCACAGGCGCTTGCTGGATAATAGTAGTTCGTTGCACAGTGGTCGAAGACTTGGAATAGCTTGGAGACGCCCCACGGCTCCCCGAAGCTGATCTACCTCCAACTCTTCCACCCGACTTTGCGGCCACAAACTGACTACTGCCAGCAACTTCATCAAGAGACGGGGCCGCAAATGCTGGCAACACCGAGAAAACATTGGATAAGATGAAGGCAGCTGTCAGGGCAGAAGCGGCGAACTGCCTCTCCTGGTCATCAGATTGGCTCATGCCAACCGCAGAAGCCACCTTGGCACCGCGAGGTGAGGAGGCTGGGACAAAGCATGATCCCGATTGCAGCAGGAGAGCAACGCACAACGAACCCAACAACATTCGCATCTTCAAAATGGACCAGGGTAACAGGGCAAGAAAAATTCAGAAAACAAATAATTGAAGAGGACAAGCTACTAGCTAGCTCGCTAGTTAGATACTATAGATAGACTAGCTAGCTACAGTGGCTAGCTATTAGCTGATCTTTCGAGAATATTGTTGTTGGCACCGGCGAGTCATAATCAGAGAATCGTGGCTATGACGTAAGCCGGAAACTAAAATTGTAGGTAGTGCGTACAAACCACTGGCGCAATAGTTAGCATCTGCTCCCTCCGATCAGATTATGACGCAACACTCCCGGTGTTGAACTAACTCTAAGTAAAGGGAATACGACTACTTTTTGACTAGCCTTCCCTGCGCTAAAATATATAAAAAGATTACGATCCATGTATATATTATATGTTGTGGAATTAAAAGTAGGCTAGCTACACACAGATTAGCGCCGTGGTGTCACAACCACTAATCAGACGAGCCTCGTTTGTAGCTAATGTGCAAATTCAGTTAAGATGAACAATGACAATGACATGCCTCCAGTCAAGAAGAAGCGGATAACAATGACAGATAAGAAGGCTGCCTGCTCATGGATGGGACAATCCGTCTCCACGTGAATCATCCAACAAACCGAAACCTCCATTGCACGAGAGTGACGTTGCCAATTTATTCAATCTGGCAGCGGGTCCCGTCGAGAATGCTCCCGAACACAAAGCACTCGAAGCGGAACAAGGTTTTGGCTACCGAAGTGTTCTAGGCAAAATTCTCTTTGCCTATGTGCTATGCCGCCCCAACATTGGATATGCAGTGACGACCCTAGCAAAGTTTTGCACAGCACCCAACATTTTGCATCATAAGTCCATCAAACATCTGGCGATCTGTCTCCGCCAGACGCAAGACTGCGGCATTGTGCATTGGCGCTCGGAGCCTGTCGCGTCTCTTCCCAAGGTGCCTTATGTTCCTAGGAAGGTTGATGACTCTCTACCCGTCATTCCTCCTCCCGCACATCTTCATCAGTTGATCACTCACGTGGATGCAACACACGCTAACGAATTACGCCAGCGTCGTTCCACAACGGGATACGAATGTTGTTTGGCCGGTGGTGTCGTGGCTTATTGCTCTTGCACTCAATCCATCTGTGCACAGAGCTCCAGAGAAGCCGAACTCATAGCAGCCAATGCAGCCGCAAAAGTGACCAAGTGTCTGCGTTTCATTCTTCACAAGTTGGGGTGCACTCAAACCGAGCATGCACCCATCTACGAAGACAACGATTCCGTGATCAAGATCATCAATCATAGCCGACCTACTGATCGATCCCGACATGTCGAAATCAGACACTTTGCACTTCAGCATCAGAGACTGATGAAGGACATTATCTTGATTCATCTTCCTGGAGTCGTGAATCCTGCGGACATGCTTACCAAAGCACTGGGTTGGGTGCTCCACTGTTGTCACGCCCCCTACCTCATGGGGCACTGCTGCATGGCAATCCTTGCCAGCAATGTGTCTTGGTTCTGCTTCCAGCTTCTGCTTCCACCAAGACGACGAGAACTTGTTTTATTGAACATTTTTCTTCGACGATTTATGTTGTTGTATTTCGAAATTGCTTTGGCTGGCCCTTTCTTTCCAGCTTTGATGTGCTCTGTCTTTCGCATCAGGGGAGGGTGTCAGCGGGCTAGTTGTGCGACCTACAGTCAAGACTCATACACGTTTCATCACGAACGGCTATCCACGGATGAAGCATGGTTGTGGACGATGCAACAACATTGAGATGATCTCAAGAGAGTCGCTCAACAAGAGCTCACTCTTTCATTTTTCATAGCACATGCAGTCTGATTAGATTAGTCTTTGTTACATCACATCTTTTTTACTACTCAACCATGACCAACCTAGATTTGTAGTCTGACACCTCACAATCATCACCAAGTGCCCCCCCCCCGTAGCCTGCGGTGCCTGGCACACATCCAACGTCGTGCCTGGCATGGTTCTCCTGGAAATGCACGATGTGTGTAGAGCTTGCACCAAAGACTGTAAGCCTCTATGACGATCAGTGTAGAATGCACACAGACACCGGCAAACCGCCCCTTTGTACCTGCTGTAACCAACGCAACAGCATTATCCCTATTCCTAGCCACCAACTTCCTTTTTCGATTCTGTTCATGCTGGTGAAGCCTAGCCCCATCGCACTGAAATCGTTTCATCAAACTCTGTCTGTGGTTTACATTACACCAACCCTACCCCTAATAAACCTTTTCTTCAGCACCAAATGCATTCCTATTCCCTATTCCCTTTGGCCCAATGACAAATGTGTCCATAGGCTTACTTAACAGCCAATCCTTAAATCTGCAACTCCCACCACCAGAAGCAAACCAAAGAACACATGTCTCCGCCCTAGTCAACCCCTTCTTATTTTTCTTATCACATCTGTAGACCCTTCTCTGACAAACAATCACATCTAGTCAGTTTGTTTAATCAATGACCACCAGGATTCGTCCAGAAAGTGCCGTCTCGCAAGGTCCTAGTCTCGATTGAATAAAGCCCCAGGTGCAACATCAGCTCCGTCTTGTCCACATTTCTTGCACGTTCTTAGATCTCGTAACTCTGGAAATGTCTGCATTTTTCTCCATGATGTGCACCCCAACCTCATCACTGGCATGAGGTCTAGCCATTTTCTTTGTGCTTCCGTAATGCCCTTCAACTGCCACATTGTCACACTCATGGCGTCTCAACTCATGAATCAGATCTTGAGTCCTGGCATTCATCAAAGGTTTGATTCCTCGAACACTCATAAGCCGGGAAAGATCATTATTGCTGGCATTCTAAACCACCACTTGAGTCAGGTTTTGCCTGCCAATCTCACAAAGAATGACATCGTTGGAGAGCTCCACAGGGTTAGGATCATTGAATGCAAGAAAGACGTCAGGGCAAGCCTTAGCCACATCCTCAATGGTTTCCGAGGCTGTTTTACATTCTAGCCTGCGTTCGCCGTTCTTCTTGTCCGAGTGCTTAACAAAGCTGGAGCAAGTGCTGTGTCGGCCATTGTCTTCCAATGTCATTCCGTCCTTAAAACAACCAACACAAAGGATCTTCAAATCCCGTTGAGCAACCACAGCATGCTGGTAGGAAGCATCCCGGTCCATGACCTGGGAAACCACCATGGGCGCATTCTGATCAACCACAACACCGGCCACAATTTCACGATTCAAATCGCCAATTGCAAAGGGTCCAAGCTTATTAAATTCAGACATGGTAAATTTTTATGAAGGCACAATTGTTATTCCTACCCGCGATTTTAATGTGTGGTTCCTACTCCGTGCTTCCGGATGCGTCGTTCCTGCTCCGTGCTTCCGGACACTTGGTACCTACTCCGTGCTTTCGTGTGCGTGGTTCCTGCTCCGTGCTTCCGCATGCGTGGTTCCTACTCCGTGCTTCAGCATGTGAGGTTCCTTCCAGTAGCAACAGTGAAAGCTTCATTGAAGCAACTGTGAACATAAAAAAGTCAATCGAACGTGCCACTGCACGGCAACGCCAGACAAATCTTTTTGTCGCGTCATAGCGAGTCGAAATCGCTACTCCGAGTGTTGCATTAAGCTCGAACATGAGCAAATAATGTCCTAGCTGACCTGAATGACATGCGGTTCCTACGCCGTGCTTCCGATCAGCAAATTACAATTGTAGAGCAAGCCAAGATTGTGTGTTAATTCTCCCACTTCTTTCTGCTTGCCCCTCCAGATGCTAGCAAATGATGCACCCCCCCCCTGCACATCTGCTAACAATGGTAGCTAGCTCTAACTAGCTAGCAGCAACATCATTAACATTTTTAGTTTGTGGCTCTGCAGGCACCCTTCACTCCCTTGCTTCCCTTCTGCTGAAGGGAAACTAAACCTACCAGCAAGTTCCTAAATGGAACCTGACCCGGCCACACCAAATCATAGCAACAAATTCTCACTGCAAGTACCAGAAATTGTCATGAATGGTCTCATACAGGAAACATTCCAAGAATGTAGGGCCAACCAAGGATGCAATTTTGAGGTTAAGTGTTTCCTTTTTTCAAAGTGTTGGCATGTTTGTAAATTTTTGGATTGCTAGCTTTGATAGCAAGTGACATTTCGTGTTCTAGTTGGCATGCTGCAATTAAAAACTGAAATGGGTGCGATGTGTCGCTGCAGTTTGACAAGTAGATGATCATTTGACATGCCCACCAATGCAATTAAAAACAAGCATGACACAATTTGTGACATGACAATTGTGCAAAGACCAACTTACAAATGAGACAAAAGAAAGTCACCACAAGAAAGACAAACAAAGCTGACATGCATTTTCGGTATGTTAGCAAGCGAATTCCAGCCAGACCCAATGCAACTATTCAAGAAAACACGCTATAATCTATTTTTATCAAATTGCCCAATTATTGAGAAGATTTTCAAATGCATTTCAAATGGAACTAACCCATGGTCTATCAGTACTAAAAGAAACTGTTGTCCCATCTCATGCTGTTTGGCTTGCTTTTTTGACTTATGTTGATTGAAACAAACAGAGCTCACTACAAGACAATGGTGATGTTGCTCAAATAGAGTTTTGTCAGAATTGACAAGACCCTAAAGGCAACCCTTTAGAGGAACACTCAATGGATTTAATCTTTTTGTGCATCTGAGAACAACATTCTATTTTGCCTGTGCAGAAGATGTGTTTTCAACCTTTCGCTATTTGAGCTCCGAACCTACCTAAATCAGAGACATGAAAGACTTGCGTTTGCTGGCTTCCTTGTGCACTTACTGGCTAAATGCTACTGTAGTGTGATACTTCAATCTTTGCATTGTTTCGAAATGATTAAGCTCTTTCATACAATAAATAGCATTGATCATGCTAGGTGAGTCAACTAAAGAGCAATGGTTTTCTTTCTTCTTCTGCATTCTTGTCCATATCCAGTCTCCGGTGTTGCATCCAGGGAGACACCACAAGACATTCACTATTTTTCTTCATGGATCTCTTCCTGCTTTAGAAATTGCTGGTCTAGTTGATCCTCCCTTGCTGCATGTTTGGATCTGTGGGCTATGATTCTATCCAGGATCCCTTTTTCTTAGGAACTAAAATTGAGATAGCGTGAAGCAGGATGGCCTTGCAAACAAATTCATTATAATTACTTAAGCTTTTAAGGCTCTTTCACTGAAATTCCATCGGATCCAGCAATAATCACAGCAGTTGTCATTCCACAGAAAAGCCCATGGTCAACAACGCCACAGACGTTCTTCAACTCCTCAGCCATCTTTGGTGGATCTTTAATAGCCACAGTGAAGTGAAGGTCAACAATGTAGTTTCCGTTATCCGTAACAGCAATTTCGTCGCCATCAGGTTGATTGGAAGAAGATGACCCCATTCGTAAAACCGCCTTGCATTTACCCTTGCAGGAGGGAAGATCGGCTACAGTCCGCATGGTGTGCTCATGGCAAAATGGAGTAATTTCAACGGGAATGGGAAAGCCAGGACCAAGGCCATCGCAAATTTTCGATTCGTCCACTAGTCGGAAGTAAATTAACAGTACAAGTGGTTTGAGATGACACAAACGAAGCTCGTTCGAAAACGTCTAACAAGAAAAACTTCGAAACGCAGCAGTCTTATGAAGCACATACCAATGACAATAAATTTGTCGGCACAAATCTCCACCATCTTTTCGCGCAGTAAAGCACCGCCGCCTCCCTTCACCAAGTTCAAGTTGGGGTCAACTTCATCTGCTCCGTCAATTGCGACATCGAGTTTCGAGTGCGTATCTAGTGTGACAAGGGGGATTCCAAGGCTTTCAGCTTGCTCTTTTGTTCTCACTGAGGTTGGAATGGCAAGGATATCTTTGAGCTCACCAGACTTAAGCTTTTCGCCAACCCTTTCCACCGCAAAGTATGCAGTAGAACCAGTTCCAAGTCCAATAACTTGTCCGCTTTTGACATAGTCGTCAACAGCTTTATATCCAACCATCTTTTTCAATTCATCTTGCGTAAGAGTTGACATGCTAATGCGTGTTCTGGAGAAGGCGCTCTTGGGGACAGAGCCAGGGCTAAAGGCAGAAGCAGAAGCAGCAAGCAGAGTGACGGCGGTCAAAACAAATCGCATCGTATTCGTCTAGCTGTTCTCTAAATAAATCTCAATTTCCGCTGTGGGAAAAATGAAAGGTGGTGTTACGATCGGTCGATCACCTTTCGTCAAACTGCATCCACTGCGAGCGCTAAGCGTAGAGTGTTTGCTGCTACTAACTTGCCCCTATGCGCATATCTACAAGCTAGCCAGCTATCTAGCTAGCTAGCTAGTAGTAATAAGCCACTGTTACCTGCACTACTCAAGCTGGCTAGTACCATCATTACCAGCTAGCTAGCTACTGGTAGCTATTACTGTGCAGTACCACAGTGCTACTGGTATCTGACGAGTCTCGAGGTCGTTCGTCCTTTCTCACGCAGGGAATGACGTACGCGAATCTTTTGAGAATAATAGTGTCATACTAGCTAGCTACTAGTAACTCTACTAGTAGCTAGAGTAGCTAGCTAGCTACAGGTACCATAGTTAGTAGTTCATGCTGCTAAAGCACTTAACTTGTCTCTACTACTAGCTAGCTAGTAGCTAGCTAGTAGCTACTTAACTAGCTAGCTGCTGGCTGGCTATCTCTAGCTAGCTAGCTAGTAGTAGTAGCTACTAGCTAGGAGCTCTGCTGTTAGGAAAAAAGTAGCCAAGCAAGTGCTTACTACTCCAGCATTAGTGGCAAAATGAGACCCTAGTCTCATGGTGGGTGGTATCCCCCCGTAGCTTGTACCAGCTTTTCTACCTGAATGGGCATACCCCCATTTCTACCATCTGTATGTGGGTAGCCTTTGTGTTAGAGTC
>ENA-ORBV01012420-ORBV01012420.1-microbial-mat-metagenome-genome-assembly--contig:-NODE-12420-length-13132-cov-5.216316_pt1 | contig 13132 bp, 11 predicted proteins | sample MGYA00237777_ERZ505514 | MGnify/ENA primary metagenome ERZ505514 (study PRJEB26160, sample SAMN06269048) | microbial mat metagenome | isolation source: Oligotrophic lake microbial mat | place...
GCCGAAGATCTCTCTCGTGAATGAGGTTCAATGTGGGACTGGGACTGAATGGAGAGATCTGATTGGCCAACAGTCTTGGCCATGCAGACAATCACAAAAAAAGGGGGTGTTTTGTCACATGCTCAAGTTGTCTGAAAACAAATGTTGAGCAATTTGTTGTGGATCTCATGGCTTGCAAGTCATCTTGATGTGATGCTCCGGACAATGCAGTTGTGAAGTCCATTCAATCAGTGACAAGCCAATGTTTTTGCGACATTGGAGAACTTCATGCTCATTCATTGTTGATGCACAATCTGTAGTTGAACTGAAAGATTTTGGTTTGCTTGTCACTTTGCTGTTGATGCCATGCATGACACAAGAATGCCTGGCAATTGCTTTCATGATGCACAAGCAGCTAAGGAGACAAATGACATGCGGCAAAATTGCTTGTTGTTGCGAAGGTCATCACATGTTGTCGAATGAAAGAGTTCATGCACAATTGTTGTTGTCATGTGACATTTGTTGCGTTCAGTTGCTCTCGTTTTCGGAGTCTCAATGTTTGAACACGGATGCCATTTTGATGATCTGAATGAAAAATGCATTGTGAACTGGGAAACACATTGCAATTGATTCAATGAAAGCCATCATCAAAATGTCAAAGAAATCAGCTGAACAATTTTTTAACAACTCAATTTGAAATTGCTTTCTTGCCAAAAAATTGAAACAACAGCAAATTTGTTGCGGTTGCAGTCTCATTTTGAACTGCTTTGTTCACATTTTTACACGAACATCCAACAAGACACACAGGTTGACAATTTGATGTGCTAGTGAATTTCTGCTTTGCCTTTGCTGGATGTTTGCAACCAAGCATTTTCTTGTCCAACTTGCATTTTGTTGCTGTCCCAGCTCTTGAAACAAAAAAAAATCGACAATTTTCATTTGAGCATCATGTCTTTGACAAGAGAGCATGACAAGTTGACTTGTCAGACAACATGCACAACTGATGGCAACAAATGGAAACATGACATCTTGAGAACTGCCTGGGATTGTCAGCACACAGCTGTGAAAAAACACAGGAACAGAAGGTCAGTGAGTTGAATTGAACAGTTTTTTTTTTGTTCAAAAAAGAAGAAGAGATCATGTGAAAAATTTACACAAATGGTCTTCACTGCAACAAAAGCCACAAGTCTTTTGGGTTTTTGGCAAATGAAAATTTTAAGCTTGGAATGAACTGAAACCAATTGTGATGTTTCAGAGAGGTTCGGCCCATGGTCCATCTGCACAATCATCTCTCTGCTGAGATCAATGAACGATGCTTTTGTGTGAAGAATCGGTGTGCGAGTTGTGACCTTGTCATTCAATTGGAAATGATTGTCTCATGACGGCAGCTTGTGTTTTGCGATCCAGAACCAAACGTGTTCCAGTCTCATGCAATGGTTTGAAAGATGCAGTCATTGTGGTGCACATGCAGGCATCTTGTTGTCAGTTGCTCTCCTGAGCAACGTTCTTCACAACTTGTCAACAACAGGGCTGGTGACAATTGGTCCAGTGCGACTGAAGAGCGTCACTCATGAGGATGCTCTGGACGGTGCTGCAGTGCTTAGTTTTCCACAATCATGTGACTTGTTTGAAATCATCGGAAGAATCAACAGAGTGATCAACGGAAGAATTGACGAACACAATTCCGTTGATTTGAGAAACCCGGAACCACAGTTGTTTTTGTGGTCATTTCTGCGGTGATCAATCCATTGGTTCCCTTGACTCATGCTGTTTGACCAAAGGGAATTCATCATGACTGAAATCAACGGCACAATCAATCGATGAATCGACGGAGACGAATTCCGTCGATTTGAAAAACACAGACTTGCAGTCAATTCTGCGGTTGTTTCTTTGCAAGTTTCCATGGCAAATTCCGTTGATTTTTGCACAGTGAAACAGTGCTGCAGCACCTGTGACATGCCTGTTTTGGGGCATTGCAAGTCAATCAAAGAAAATGACGCATTTGATTTTGACAATTTTGCACAAACATCCAAACTGCTTGTTTTTGTGTTGTCAAAACAATGGCTGAGACTGCATTTGTTGAAAGTGTTTTTCTGCTGACTTTTCGAGTGTGCTGCAAACCAAAAGTGACTTCAACGCTGCAATTTGAAAAACACAAAACAAATTCATGATTTGTCTTGTCTCAAGTCACCATTGAATCATCACTCATGAGCGGTTTCTCAGTGCTTTCTTGGTGACTTCTTTTGATGGGTTAGACTCGGCCAACAAACTGACCAGTTGCTAAAGGCTCCTGGTTCTGCATCAATCTGCCACAGATCTAACTGCTGCTCTCTGTTCTCAGTTAGCTAGCTAGCTAGCTAGCTAGCTGCTAGCTAGCTGGATGCCAAAAGCGGCACACACAGCACCATGGCGTCAGCTAGCATCCGTTGATCGCTAACATAGCATTTCCACGATAATAACCATTAAAAATGTTCAAAATGGTTCGTCGAAAAAAGAATAAGAAGCATCGATGGCTGAACGTGCCTAACAAATTTGTCCTACCGTAATCTTGGTAAGAAAAGTTGCCAGTGCTGACAGCGGCGACACGAGTTTGTCCAAGGGTGGGGAAGTGCATCGTAAGAAAAAGAAGCTCGGATGTCACGACAGTGCGAACTGCCCAGTTGCCAACCGGAAGGTGATTGTAGGTCAATGGAACGTGATCCGTCAAGTTCCCAATCGCATCTAAATTATCTAAGTCCTGTTTGAGATGGCATCCAAATCGATCTCTGGGAGACTGGGACTCGAGCCCCAGCGAGATAGAGGAGGGGGACGAACAGGAAAATGGCCGAGCGACATGCAGAAGCCAAGCTTCTTATTTCTTTTTTTTCAAACCTATGCAGTCTTTCGGTAGGCCAATCTGTGACTGCAAACTAGTGTACACGTTCCTAAGCCAACAAGTACAACTAGGCCTTTAAATGCGAACTGCACATGAAAATATGGGGCGCTACTGATAAGCTGAAAGTGCACCTCCTTGCAAGAGCGAATCCTATAGTGGTAGCTTATGAATTCGGACATAAAGGCCATTCTTTTGGTGCAGTAGCGAATTAACTCCAATCCTGCAATCCCACATATGGTTTTCCTTAAAGTTCTCATTTGTAAAATAGTCACTGAAACAACTCACTTTTTTCCCTGTGACATGTGCTTGTAGTAGAAGTGAGATATTACTGATGATCGGAGTATCAAAACCGCGGGCATAGGGAACGAACTCCGAATGCTGATACTATCAATAACACTGTAACTGGGGTATCTCTGCAGGCTCGTGCAAGTACACCAGTGAGTAAAAGTTCTGCGGTATCTTGACGAAGTAAAAGGTAAAGAATACTGGGCTCCTCCTCGCCTACTGAGTCACTCCGTCAAAATACTTTTACAGCCTAACTCAAACTTAACTGAAACAAAGAGACCACACTGGATTTTTGCAGTTTTGCTCACCGACATACCCTCTCATAATTTTCATTTTGTGCTGCACCACAAACATAATTATTTCATAGAAATAAAACACAAATTTTTCATCTTCCAATATCATCATGAGACGCAGCAACAGCCTCAACAACAGCTCCAAGAGTACATCCAGTACTACCAGTAGCATGAGCCGCTCTGAATTCCAGAGGCTGATGAAACAAAAGAGACAGCAGCAGTCACAAACGGAAGCCAAAAGTGCCTTGATCATTTTTGACGTTTCTCCTGTTCAAGTGGAGCAATTGATTCAAAAGTTGGTAGCCTTGTGTCAAGACAAGAAGTTGAAGAACGTCTGCCGATGCCACTACCATCAACGTTGTGGAAACGAAGGATGGAAACACGAGCACGACATTTGCGACTTGATTTCTACCTTGCAGTCCTTGTTGAGTGCGACTCCTCAAGAAACGACGCCTCCCATGTTGGTGGCGGAAGTGCACAGTACCATTGGTGTCCTTTACCAACAAAAACTGCAGCAAGATGCCCGGGCCACGCAATCCTTTTTGCAGGCCTTGTGGGTTCAAACGGCCTGTGAGGATTGCACTTCTGTCCAACTTGGACTCACTCGTACACGATTGGGCTTGGCCTATGGTCGTGCCAGTCGCTATCCAGAAGCTTGTCACTTGTTGGAAATGGCAGTGGACGATTTTCAAGCAGGAGAGCTGGCCGAACACCACGAACTCATGGTCCGTGCCACGCAAGCTTTGGCGGCCTTTACCGAGATGAGCAACCGCAAACGATCTAGCAGCAGCAGCAGTAGTTCGAGAAGAAACAGTGACAGCAGTACCGGTACCATTTCGTCGACGAAACGAAATTCCAAAGTCACAACGGCGGCTTAGAGAAAGAGAGAACTTGCCCACTACTCCCTACGTGCTGAGGTGACCCTGCTACTACTACTAGACCAAGCATATTTCATAACAGAATACAACACACCATACGATACAACTAAAATCATCAACTACATACTTAAAACGACCTTGCTACAAACTTTCGTTGGCTTACTGCTGCATACTGGCTAGCTGGCCATTACTACTAGTTCAACCTAGTACACATACTATACTAGTACTGCTTCGAGGCCCATGGCTGGCTAGCGAGTCAGGCCAAGGGCATCATCTTTTTCAATCACAGTACAGCCGGCTCGTTCGCCTCTTTGTTCGCCGGTACTAGCACAGGGTATAAACCAAACATCACCTTTAAGCGCCAAGACTCGAAGGATCACCTTGTTAGTAATTCGCCGAGCTTACTAGACAACTAGCTACATACTAGATACGTTAGTCCTCTCTGTGTGTCTTCTAGCTACGTTAGGTCTCTCTGTTTTTCTTTTTGTTCAAAAGTACGACACTCCAAGTGTCACCTTCGACCAAGACTCCAATGGATCACCTTGTCCAAAAACTAGCAGACTGCTACTAGCTAGCTACGTTAGTTCACTCCTTTTCCTTTTGTTCAGCCGTTCTAAAATCCAAACATCACCTTCGGCCAAGACTCCCATTGGATCACCTAGTTCTTTAGTTCACTCTTTTTCTTTCTGTTTGGCCATGCTAGCTAGCTAGTAGCTAATATTTCAGCACTGGTATTGTGGAATCTAAACATGACTTCCGCCCATTCAAGGACTCCACTGGATCACCTTTTCCAACGCCTATGTGCATGCGTCGCTGATACCGTACTACTAGTAGCTAGTAGCTAGTACCCAAAGTATCAGCGTTCTTGTATGTGCTACCCTTCTAGTTACACTATAGGGTTGGGGTTTAGGGTGAACATACCTAACTAGTACAAATAGCTACTGTACCACTAGCTAGCTAGTAGCTAGCTAGGAGCTACCAGTACCAGTTATCCGATTCCAAACAAGATGAGCAAAACGACAAGGTGACATGGGGGGCACTAGCTAGAGTAGAACCGACCTACAAAAGAAGCAGGTCGTGATCCTAGCTTCAGTAGTTCTGGCAGCATAACGAGATACATCGATAGTTCTATCTTGCCAGTTGCCAACAAACGGCAAGAAGCATTACTAGTAGTTCTCCGAGTACTATTCTAGTAGACGGAACGTGCTCATTCTTGTCGGTGGCAAACAACTACCTAAACAAGCAGTAAATTATTTCGTGTTACAGTACGTCCCATTCTGTATTTGCTCCCGCGTGGTGGCACAGACGGAAGGTGACCTTGGTGTACTAGTTAGAATAGGAAAAGAAGAAGAAGCAATATTGTGTTCGTGGTTATAGACTGATAGTAGTACTAGGGCAGGTCGCTCCTATCAGCTTCACCTGTAGTTCTCCGCATAGTCGAAGAATGGCAATGACCCATTGCTAATCTTGTCAGCAGCTATCCCAGCCACCTGCAGTTGGGCAACGATTGATTAGGGTCGATCTTGTGCGGATGGGGGTAAAGGCTGGTTCTTGTGTGACAGTTGTGTCGATATTGCACTGACGGGATTCAACAGGAGGCGAGGGTGAGATCAGGGCACTACTACTAGCTACTAGAACGAGCAAAAGAAGCAAGTCTTGATCCCTGATAGATCGATAGGTCGCTCCGTCCCACTGCATCAGTTGCCAGCTCCGACTAGTGTAAGCCGGAGCTGCATGCAAGCACATAAAACATGCTCCTTAGTATTAGTGCGGCAGGTCGAATTCCCCGTCCACCGCAACTACAGTTTTGCCTTTCGTTCGTGTCGTGGTGTCAATCGCGCGGCGCTAACACGTGAACGATGGATCAACTGAGCGTGTTACTGATATACGACGCAGAACAGATGTGCGCGCTGAGGTGAACAAAGGAAAAAACAGAAACTGTTGGACCGGAGGAACCTGCAAGAGGTCCATTGGTTGGGGCAACAGATCAGTTAAATATAAATTGTAAGCAAACTGGAGTGCTGCTGTGGCTAGCACATGTTGTTGCAGATCTTTCTAGAGTCTTCTGGTGTGTTGACTCATTTGTTCTTCAAGATTCACATGCAACACTTCCAACAAAGTCAACAAATGATCATCTGTCAGAAGAAAAAACCTGGTGGCTGTTAATTCAGTGCAAAAAAATGCAAGCCAAATGATTACCCACAAACAAAGTGGAAGCCCAACAGTGTCACATTGCAGTCATGGTTCGCCTGACCTTTGTTTGGATCTTGAAAAGACTTTGATGAATCAATTTTGTTGAATCTTTCATGACCCCTTTTATGCAACTCTGACCCGATTGTTTGCACTGTCCTAGCTAGCTGTTCAAATTAATGTCAAGGTTAATAAAAAATAAATTCCCTTGGCAGATAATCTCTTTTGATGTGCACACACAGTGCATTATGAATAGTTAATGTGAAACAAATCCCCTTGGCAGACAACATCTTTTGATGTGCACACACAGTGCATTTTTTCGTTTCACTTCAGTTGGAACATGTTGAGCTCTGTTTTGACCTCGAAAGCTGTTGTAATAAACAATGGTGAATGACTGATTTTTAGCAAATTGTTGGAACTGTTTCTGAGTCATTTCGTTGTTTTGAAAACAAAAAGGTAACAATTTCAATTTGTTGGTCTTCTCAGTGCTTCCAGTCAAACAACAACTCGGTAAACATTGTGCATGTTGACATCTGTGAAAACATTTTGCATTGGGTTGTCTCTTTAGTCTTTGATTCATTTGTGAGTGCTGATGGGGTTCTGCTTTGCGTTGATGTCTGCGGAATCAGGGTTGGTGTGCATGCACCACATGTTTTGTTGTTGGAGAATTTGTGGATCATTTCAGTGTGTGCATCTTTTTATGACACACAAGGTGCAATTTTGGTGGCATGTTGTTTGAATGCAACAATGGATTTTGCTTCAGTTTGCCATTCGACAATGCCTTAGTTGTTTTGTGGAAGCATTTTTGCCGCGTTGCAAGATTGCTAGCGAAACAGTTTTGCCCTTTTGACTTCACCTAAATGTTGTTAACTTCTGGCTTAGAACTTGCATTAGGTGCTGCTTCCTTTGTTGTTCCAATTGACTGGCTTTGTCCACCACTGATTAATTCCTGCACCTCACCGGTGTTCTGACTCAAAGCACCAGATCTTCTTGTTCCATGTTTTCACAGCAGGATTGTCACATTGAGTTTCCAGAACACAGTAGATCTCATGAGTTTGATGAATCTGTTGCTAAACTCAGATGATCTGTGCCACATGAGGTTGGTGTTTTCTTCCATGCTTGTTGTGATCATGTTGATTGGTTGCGACTACAATTTTGGATGTGCAAAGCAGAAATGGATGGATTTTTGTCTGTTTCTTTTGGTGTTGGAACTGCAATGTGCCTTGTTGGATTGCTTTGGCATCTTCATTGCATTGCGGTTGTTTGTCAGGGTCAGTGTCGTTGTGTTGCAAAGCTTGGGAGGGGCAAACAATGCACAGTTGTGTAGGGTTGGTTCTGCAGTTGTTGAGATTTTGAACATCTTTTTGTAGATGTTGGCACATGGACAGCTTTTGAAGCATGCTTTTGGTGTCACTTTCACACAGTGTTCCCCATCAGATGTGTGAATTCCCTTTCTCAAAACAGATCTGCATCTTCACAAATCTCCAAATCTTGATCCGGCCGACATTCAACATGCAAAATGCCCAACATTTTTGTGCAGCACCATCTTCCATGAAGTTGCACAACAAGCAAATCTGATTGTCATGCTGTTGAAAAACACACACTGTTGTGATCCTTGGAATCCGCCGTGCATGATGTTTGGTGTGCATGTTCATTGGAGAAGGTGTGGTCACATGCAACATTGCAGGAAATCACTGGCTGTCGGCATCTGTGTCATCAGACACCAGACTAAGTGAGTTGTTTGAAAGGTCCATCTGTTCTTTGACTGATTTTGTGTTTCTTAAAACCATCGAGTTAACAGTGAAACTACCATTGATGACAACACTTCATTAGCAAACAAACATGTGCCTACAGTTAGTTGTTAGCTACAGCAATGGAGGAAGATCATTGAGACAAAAGTTGTCATCAGTTTATGCCTGGCCTGACATGCATTTGTGTGTTGTGCATCATTGCACATAACAACAGGTTCTGAATTGGCAAAGGCAATTACTTGTGACATGTCAATTCTTCTAAGATTAGATTCAACTTTCTGGAAGAGAACAGCAGGCCACAATGACAGAATGCAGATTGTTAATTGATTGATCAGACACACTTTGCTGTTTAGCACACCAGCACATCATGTAGGAGATCTCAATGGATGGTAGGGCCAGCAAGCTTCATAGCATTATGGCAGCACAGATTGTCCTGCACCATTCTGACTAGCATGCTCAACGAAATTTCAACTATGGAAAGCACCTTCACTTGTGTGGCACAAAGCTCCACCTCTGAGGTGTCAACCACTCTTGGGGACTGGCTTGGTTTTTCACGGGTTTGAGCAAAGCTAGCTAGTTGACGCATTATCGCACTCTAGCCAGCCCACGAAGCTCATCTCTTCCAGATACTGATGATTAGGTATGAAGACAACTTTGCTAAACACTAAATGTTAGAAGAATAGAGGATCATTCGCGAGGCATGGCAAGCCTGCCGGCAGTATGCAATGGGTTTTCGGGTGGCTCCAACAGTTTTATTTAAGCTGATGTGCAGTGTTCACCGGTCTGAATTGAGCGTCTACTTATCATTGCTATCGGAGACATCTTCTTGCTTCCGAAGCAGGGGGATGTCCAAGGCGCCGTAGCCAAGCTTCTTACCACCTTGGAATGCACCCGCTAAAAGCTTGGTCGGCAATTCGAAAGCTGCATCGCGGGCGACCCCTCCTATGTCTTTCCCTCTCGAAACAAACTGTTGTCCAATGAATTTTTTACGCGCATTCTGTTCTGCCATCTGCAGTTCGCGCTTTGGAATCATATCACCCTCAAGTGTTTGACCATGCTTGACTTCAGCCACTTCGATGGCCTCCTTCTTACCGCGATAGGGAGTAGCACTTGAGTCCGGAAGTGGAACATCGAAGTAGAAATCTTCATGCAGCACCGGGACACGGATAAGATACGACCCAAACATAAACTCCCTCATGTCCTGGAGCTTGACGGCCCGTTCCTGGCGAGTTTGGAAAAAGCTCGTGGACTTCAGAGCCTTTTCGTAGCGAACTTTCATCTTCTGTTTAAATGCTTCTTCCTGCTCCTGCAAGGTCTTGTTGGTATCGATGCGGAAACACAAAATGTCGACCACCTTCATCCATGGACCCAACAGGAGAGCAACGGAGATACGTATAGTCCAAGTCAAGAGAAAGCCCCAGGGAATGAAGTAGGCAAGGGCCGAAACGAGGAAGGAAAAAGTCACCAACCAAAATGCGTAGTAGGACTCGTACCAAAGAACAATGTTCTTGGCCAATCGTGTCTTCCGAACATACTCTCGCAGCATCAGCTGGTATGGGAAAAGGATCGGCTTGAGCGGACTATGTAGGCCGAAGAAGCCGCCGGTGTTATTAAACCCAGACTTCTCGGCTTCTTTTGCTGCTTCCATTTTTGCATTGACCTCTTCTTCAATTTCCATTTGCTGAGCTCGTTCTCTCCTTCGCTTGTCCTGTAGCTGCCCCTGGACCTTGGCCTGTTTTTCATCATACTCCTTTATCACCTTGGCATCTTTGCCGGACTCTAGGTCTTTGGACCCAGCCGAATTCAAAATCAAACGACGAAGAAATTCAAAGTAGGAAGGAGAATGCTGCCACTGGGAGGGATGTCTATTGACATGTTCGAGACAAGCCAGCATTGCCCAAGCAATGCTGAAGAAGAGAAAGGACGGGAGCAAGTCGTAGTTCCAAGACAGTGCAATGCCCCAAATGTACGCCTATGGTCATAGAGTGGTCATATGAGATGTTATCGCAATAAGCTTCAACGCGACACTGCCAAGTAAGGTGACAGGACTTACCGTGATTGAATGCAAAGGCAACTTCACCGAATTGCCGCACAAAGGCACCTCATAATGACCCCGCCACAACCAGACCTGGGAAACAACTGCATCGGTTAGTGCTGAGGTACATCGTTTCCCTACCCTCGTAACAAACCAGTACTTACAAATAAAAGGGCTCTCTTCACTACCTCCAATAGATCTAGGTAGCCCTGTAGCTCTTCAATGTACTTCGTCATGGTGCCGATTGAGAATTTTTCATCGTCGATGGATCCATGGGCAGTGCAGTACGCCACAGCCCATTCTGATTTGTTTCGCAAGGATATCACATTTTTCTGGGGCGGCATCAAGGCAGTGAACAACGTTTTTCTGACACTTTCGATCTCCATACGGACACGTACTGTCACGGTTCCTAGGGCACTCTCCCGGTCCTTCTGTGTTTCTCCGTAGTAAAGAGGATACTTTGAACAAAGCGGAAACCCGTATGTAAGAGTCTGTGCCACTTGATGCTTGACAGATCCTGCTCTACTCACCTTAAGAAGATATGTTGTGTTAGGTTGAAGCTTACTCAGTTCAATGACGACTCGACCGACAGCATCGTGAAGCTTCTTGACGTTTGCCGCGCGGCCCACCAATTGAGCCGGATTGTAGGCGTTATCGTGGTCGAAAATTCCCAATAGTACGTCGGTGGCAGGATGGGCCATTTGAAATTTGAAGGCACGATAGGTCCATGGGAACCATCGTGGCGATAGACAATTTGGAATGACATCGGTAGTGACCACAGAGTCTTCGTAGACAACACAGGCAAAACAATCTGTCTTTCCTGGTGCAAATGTATCCATATTCGGAAGGTTATCGCATCCAATGACCTCAAAATAGACCGTACCTAGATCTCCGGAACCGGCCTGGACCCAATTGGTCGACTTTTGTAGTGCTTCTTCTTGGATTTGTTCGCTGGGCATCCACTTGGTTTCATCTTTGGGACGGTCGGGGTCCGGCCCCGGCATTCCTCGTGTCTAAATATAGAGAACCATGGTTACTTTAGAGACAGTTCCAGTTTCTGATATTGTCAGATATAAACTTTCGAAGGACTTACCAATTTTTCTCCCTCCTCATCGCGTTTTATCATCCTCTTGAAGAATGTCGAGCACCTTTTTTGAGGAGGAAGATATACCTCGTCAGCATAGACTCCATATCCATCCTCATGATCTCGAATGGCCTCCATGAACTACACAATAGAAAGGAAGATGTGAGAGCTATCATTTCGCCGCTGCCAGTGCTTGACGGGACTTTAAAAAGTCCTTACCTTGATGTCGTCATCCATTGCCTTTTTAAACCGGAGATAGAGCATGGGCGATCGATCATCATTAGCGTTTTGGTTTTTCTTTCGTTTATCATACGTCTCAACTTCGTAGCCCTTTCGCTCTCCCGTTCCCTCTAATAAATCGCTATACGTCACCTTGACTTCACCCAGAGCCTTGTCGCGGCCAATGGTATCGTGATCATAGATGATCAAAGTCAATTCCTTGACCGAAAAGAACTCTTGGGCTGTCACATCCAAAAGAAAAAGAGATTTGGTTTTGATGGTCCAAATAGGATCTCGATTGTTGGATATGTGACGGGTTCGGTGCAGTTCTTTGCCTTTCATTTGGACTACTACATACGGATCGGTCGAACCATCAATGTCCCCAACCGGCAAATCGGATCCACTCACAATATCCAATAACAATTTTGTTTTTGTTTTGCTGTCTTTACCATCATCCTCACTCACTCCATCATCCTCACTCACTCCATCATCATCATCATCATCATCATCATCATCATCATCATCATCATCATCATCATCATCACTCGCGTTAGCCATCTCCTGTGCTTCGATCCCGTTGAAGTCTGCCGCAACTGCATCCATTAACAATTTAATTTTGGTTTTGCTGTCTTCGTCATTGCCATCGTCAGTCGGATCATTGTCACTCACGTCAATAATCTCCTCTGCTTCCATCCCGTTGAAGTCTGCTGCAGCTGCATTAGGAGGACTTTTGTTGACGTCTGCGTCCTTTTGGACTTGCTCAATGGATCGATTTCGGGCACGATTCTGGAGCTCGTTCCAAGTCGATTCAAAAGCCCCAGCTTGTTCTGCGGACTGGAAACGACGTTTCCAGTCACGGCAAGAAGATGCAAGGTGATGTGTTCCTTGTTACGGCATGCCAACGATATGACTGTGTATGTTTCTTCCACGTTCCAAACTTTGCCTTGATCCGTTTCAATGTCCAAGTCGTCATTCGCATCTGCAATTTCTTGAATGGTGGCAATCTTCCACACTCGAAGGACAATGCGATCTTGCTGACCGTTGTCGTCGTCGTCGTTGTCGTTGTCTTTGATTCGCGTCAATGTGATGCGTCGATCCTTGCAGTGGTTGGCACCCGGACTCTTTGAAATGGGAAATGGACCTACCAACGGCACATCCACTACTATCTGCCCGGGTGGAGATATGGAAACCTTCTCCCAGGTTCCCATCAGGGTATGATCGTCGTCCGTCATGGTGTCTTTATTTGTTGATATGTTATTTTTGGGTGTTTGCGAATATTATTAATTTTATCAAGCCTTGACTTTTGATTTTACGATTTTGCGTGAAATTGTGGCACGAATTCCTTCGAGAATCGGAGAAAACCATTCGCTTCTATTTGGTTCCCAGCCAAGAGAATCGAAGAAGATCTATCGACTTCTATGACGTTGAGTCACTAGTAGTAAGTAAGGAGGGATGTGCTGCAAACTACATTAGTAGGGTTAAGGTTTGTTTTTGTTTTAGCGACGCTATGCGCATTCACTTACGTACTAATGCTTGTAAGTAG
>ENA-ORBV01012421-ORBV01012421.1-microbial-mat-metagenome-genome-assembly--contig:-NODE-12421-length-13131-cov-6.407615_pt1 | contig 13131 bp, 15 predicted proteins | sample MGYA00237777_ERZ505514 | MGnify/ENA primary metagenome ERZ505514 (study PRJEB26160, sample SAMN06269048) | microbial mat metagenome | isolation source: Oligotrophic lake microbial mat | place...
ACCCTACCCTGCGAGTCGGAGATGCTGACGCAGGCTGGTCGGCAAGCCCAGTCGGTACATTGTTCAAGTCTGCGTACTACAGCAGAGGATTGTCCCATGCACGCGTGCTGGACCTATACCAGCGTCCGTATCAGCATTTCAACTCTCGCATACCTTTTATCTACGACCTCCCCGTAACGTCGGGCTTCAACCCCGCCTGGGCGCGCGGATCAAATCAACTGATCGGGAGCGGGCTCCATGTTTCGTAGGAACGTTGCAGGCCAGAATCTCTACTTTGTGATGATCAACGCCACGACCGGGGCGGCGCTGGCGGGTGCGTCGGTCACGGCGGTTCGGTCCATCGACGGCGCTGCGAGTGGCGCGGCCACCGGCACCGTGAGCGACATGACCAACGGGCTGTACCGGCTCGCACTCACTGCGGCCGACACGAATGGCGACTACATCGGCTACTTCTTCACGGCCACGAACGCGATCCCGGTGTCGATCAGCGCCGTGATTACCAGCGCCAACCCGACCGACGGCGTAGGCTTTGGGCTGTCTCGATTCGATGCAGCGGTAACTACGCGGATGGCGACATACACGCAGCCCTCAGGTTTCCTTGCTGCCACGTTCCCGGGCGGCACCATTGCCAACACTACCAACATCACCGCAGGCACGGTAACGACGGTCAGCGGCAACGTGAACGGATCAGTCGCCAGTGTGACCGGCGCGGTTGGCAGCGTCACAGCAAGCGTGACCCTTACTACGGCAGGCTACGAGGCTGCGGCAGATACCCTGCTGTTGCGCAACGTGGCGGGCGGCAGCAACACAGGGCGCACTGTGCGCGAGGCTCTGTACTTCCTGCGCAATCGCTGGACTGTTGCAAGCGGCACGCTGACCGTATTTACCACCGACGACGCGACCAGCTCGTGGACTGCGGCAGTAACCGGCACGCCTGGCGCAGACCCGATCACCGGCAACGACCCGGCCTGATGTGTCGAGTGGATACCGCTCCCTATTCGCGTTCTGGCTCGGCGGTGCGGCTCGGCCTGCCGGGGCTGCTGCGGCACGCGGTACGCGGTCAATGCTCGCGCCGTGGATCGGCGGGGCAGCTCGGCCAAGCGGAGCGGTTGGAGCGCGTGGCGCGCGCTCATTACTCGCGCCGTGGATCGGTGGGGCGGCAAGTCTTGGCGGTGCAATTGCAACTCGTGGCTCGAGGTCGCTGCTTGCGTTCTGGATTGGCGGGGCGGCGACTTTTGGCACAACGCCACCGCCTCCTACCCCTACACCGCCTGCCTACGGCGGAGGGGGCGGCAGCGGCGGTGGACCGCACCAGAAGCGCTTCGATCAGAGTTTGTGGGATGCGATTGCAGAGTTGGCCGCGCAGACGAGGCAGATCGACACAGAAATCACATCGCGCGACTACCGGCGCTGGACAACGGACTTCTCCGGCGATGAGTTTGGCGAGAACGCAAGCGCGCGTCCTGAATCGTTCGCAATTGTCCGAAGTGGGGCCTCTGCGACTCCGGGCGATCGCCCCAACGACGATGACGAGGTGCTGATCCTGCTATGGCCGTGAAAACTCGCTACATCTACAAGGGCGGCAAGGTGATTGCCGAGTTCCACGACGGCGCTCTGGTGCATGCCGAGCCTGAGTATTACGGCGAGCCCGAGTCCGGCCCGATGCTCATGCCCGACCTCCCCGGCTATCTGTCACCCGTCACTGGCCTGTGGGTTGATGGCAGGCGGGCGCGCCGAGAGGATTTGTTGCGCACGGGGTCGCGCCCCTACGAAGGCCGGGAGCAGGAATCGAAAGAGATCGCCAGAAACGAAGAATATCGGCAGCAGCAGGATGACCGGCACATCGAGCGCAGCACATGGGAGACGTACAACCATCTGCCGCGCTCAGTTCAGAAGCGACTGATGGGAGATTAGAGAGATGCCAGATAACCTGGAGAACCTGGACCAAGAACTCGCCGACGAATGGAAAGCCATTCAAGCCCGTCACATGGGCGACGGCGACGACGATGAGGCAGAGGACGACGCGGCAGAGGATAAAGCCGCACCCGATGACGCGGGGCGAGACAAGAATGGGCGCTTTGCCGCCAAGACCGAGGACAAGGCCGAGCCGGAGGCGGATAAGCCCGACGCAGAGGCTGCTCCCGCATCCGTGGAGGCGGCCCCAGACGCGCAGCAGCCCGAGGTAGCCGAGCAGGCCGAAGCGTCGCCTGCGCGCGATCTGAACCGCCCGCCCGCATCGTGGAAACCTGCGGCAAAGGCGGCATGGGATACGCTGCCGGCCGATATCCGGGCCGAGGTGCATCGGCGCGAGTCGGACTGGCTGCGGGGTCAATCGCAATTGCTGCCAGACGCCGAGCTTGGCCGGTCGATGCGCACGACCATCGAGCCCTACCGGATGCTGATCGAGGCCGAAGGCGGCACGCCAGAGCGGGCGGTGCAGAGCCTGCTACAGACGGCGGCAATCTTTCGAGTGGGCACGCCACAGCAGAAGCAGCAGGCGCTGGCCCAGATCGCGCAGCAGTACGGGATTGCCATGCCGCAGGCGCAGGATGCCGCGCAGGATCATCCAGCTGCGGGTCAGCAATACCGCGATCCTCGCGTTGACGAAATGCTCCAGCGCCAGCACTACGCCGAGATGCAGCAGCAGGCCGATGCACGGCGCAATGACGAGATGCAGACGAAAAAGTTCAATGGGGTTGTTCAGGCATGGGAAAGTTCGGTAGATTCGGCTGGTAAGTTGCTTCGCCCGTATGCGGGGAATGTTGAAGGCGAGATGACTGCGTTGATACCGCAGATCGCACAGACAAACCCAGGCTTGCAAGGCGAGGCACTGTTACAGCAGGCATATGAGCGGGCGATTTGGGCACACCCTGAAATCCGACCGCTGTTGCTACAGCAGCAGCAGAACGAGATCGAGGCCAAGCGCCGGACTGAAAACCAGTCCCGTGTGAAAGAGGCTAAGAGAGCGGCAAGTGTGAATGTTCCGCGTAAAGCGAGCGTTCCATCCGCACACACCGAGCGCAGAGGCATCGACAACATGGATGCCGTCATAACTGAATCTGCGCGCGAACTTGGACTTTTGAACTAGGGAGCGTGACATGCCCGCAGGCATATCAAGCATTTTCACGGCGTGGACCGAACTGGCCTCCACGACCTACCGCAAGATGGAGCGGGACGTTGCCGACAACGTAACCCGTCACAACGCATTGCTGCGTCGCTTGTCCGTCAAAGGAAAGCTGCGCACCGAAGATGGCGGGCTGTCGATTGCCGTGCCGCTTGAGTACGCCAGCAACTCGACGTATCAGCGTTACTCGGGATTCGACGCGCTCAACATCAATGCAGTCGATGTGATCACCGCTGCCGAGTATCCGTGGCGTCAGGTTGCCGTGAACGTAGCCGCCTCCGGTCTGGAACTTCGGACCAACATGGGCAGCTCGCGAATCGTCAACTTCACCAAGGCCAAGATCAAGAACGCGATCAACTCGTTCAAGAACGGCCTGAGCGTTGACGCCTACTCGGACGGCACTGCGGCAAACCAGATCAACGGTTTGCAAGCGCTGGTTGCCGACGCTGGCACCGGGACTGTGGGTCAGATCAACTCGACCACTTTCCCGTTCTGGCAAAACGCGGTCCAGTCGGCAGCGGCTCCGTTGCAAGGTGGCGGTGCGCTGACCCTCAGTGCGGCTACCATCGAGTCGCTGATGCTGAACCTGTTTATCCGATGCACGCGCGGAGCGGATCAGCCCGACATGATCGTTGCCTCTGATGACCTGTTTGCGATGTACGAGCAATCGCAGACCAGTCTGAAGCGGTACACGACCGACTCGGAAAGTGGCCCGAACGTGGCCTCTGGTGGCTTCATGACCCTGAAGTACAAGAACGCTGATGTGTTCTTTGATTCGTCGGGCGGCATTCCGGCGCAGCGCATGTACTTCATGAATACCGACTATCTGGAGCTCGTGGCGCACAAGGACGCGAACATGACCCTGATGGACGAGATGAAGTCAGTTAACCAGGACGCCGTTGTGATGCCGGTTCTGTTCCAGGGAAACCTGGTCTGTACCAACAGGTTCTTGCAGGGCGTTCTGCGTCCGTAACCGCCGAGAGAAAAGGAGACCACAATGCGCTACACCCCGATTGAGCCTTACCTCGGCATTCGTCCGATTCAGAACTTCTTTAACCCGACCGACGACCTGGGCGTCACTACGGGCCTTGGCCCGCCCGTGCTGGCGGTCCCGATGGGATCGGTATTCAAAGCTTTCGATCCGTTTTGGGGCGCTGGTGAGTTCATGTATGTGCGTGCCAACGGTGCCATTCGCGCATTCGGTCTGTGCGTGCTGACTCCGGCATTCAACGCCACTGACCTTCGCTGGCGGTATGAGGCGACTGAAGTGCCCAGCACGACTAACCTTGGTCAGTCGCTCGGCGTTGCCAACCGCGCCATGGTTGCCGGCAATTACGGCTGGCTTCAGGTGGGCGGGTTGACTCCTGTCAACTGCAACGCCTCTGTGGCGGCGGATACCACTTTCGGTATCGTTGCTGCGGGTCAAGGCGGCGCTAACGCTGCGGGCCGGCAGATTCTGAATGCGCGCGTCGCAGCGGCTGGCGCTACTACCGTTGCAAAACCTGCAAGCCTGAGCGCCGGTAGCGCAATTGTTCGTGTGCCAAATATCGATGGCTGGTTTATCGGCGCATACATGAGCGGCGTAGGCATTCCGGCGGCGGCGACGATCAGCGCCATCGACGCCAGTGGCCTGAACGTCACTTTGTCGGCGGTGGCAACTGCCACCGGCACCGTGTCTGTAACGGCGACCTACAACAACGCGACGATCTTCTACAACGTGGCGATGCTGAACCGGCCGTTCGCCCAAGGCGCAATCACCTGATGCAACGGGGGCAGGCTTCGGCTTGTCCCCGGCTTTTCGGAGAATCATCAGATGGCACAAAGTCGAAAGATTGTTGCAAGCGGTATCCCCGGCCCTTCGGCGTTGATCATTGTAGGCGATGGAATAACCGCTCAGGCCGGCGCAGGCTCCACGCAAGCGACCGCAACGCCGTTGCAGGCTGACGTCAATGCGTTCTCAACTACGGCGTCTAGCACGGGGGCCATCCTCCCGCGGCTTAACGCTGGAGATAGCGTGATCGTGCGTAACGGTGGCGCTAACGATCTGCTGGTGTATCCCGCCGTGGGTGGCACCATCAATGCCTTGGCAGCTAATGCGGGCTACAGCGTGACTGCGGGCAATACTGCCGTGTTCTTCGCGGCGAGTGCGCTGATTCTGTTTGGCATGCAGGCTGCGTAGTTCTTGCCCTCGGCGACGGGGGCTTTTCTTCTGCATCTGGATACCCCGGGTGCAGTGGAAAATGGAGATCCCATGCTGCAAGATGCGCGCCCACCGTTTGTTCAGTTCGAGACCCGTGAATACGGCGTAGACCAAGACGCGAGCCAGGAAGCAGGCCGTCCGGTCCCGGCGATGATGGAGTTCGTCATGGTCACGGGCTTTGGAAGCAAGGACGTATATGAAGCTCCTGCCGCCGATTGGATCGGTCGAATCAGGCAGCGCGCCATCAAAGGCGAGTATCCGTCCGAGTGGGCGCAGAGATTCCAACTCCAATATGACGAGTGGAAGAAGGGCAACGAGTTGCCGCGCTCGGGCACGCCGATCCAGACGTGGCAGATGTTGACCACGCAGCAGCGCGCGCGCAGCAAAGCGGCCGGATACACCACGGTCGAGGATTTGGCCGCATGCCCGGACTCCACGCTGTCCGAGTTGGGCCTTGATGGGCGCTATCTGCGCGATACGGCGCGCACCTGGATCAAAGAGGCCAAGGACATCGGCTCGACAACTAAAGACCTCGCCGACGCGCGGGCCGAGATCGAGCGCCAGGCGCAGACCATCGCCGACATGAACGAGCGGATGAAGGCTCTTGAGGGGCAGTCTGACAAGCGCGGTCCGGGTAGGCCACGCAAGTCCGAGCAGGAAGCCGAGGCCGCCTAGTGTCCCTGCTGACCCTGTGCCAGTCGGTAAGCGTGCGCGTAGGGCTGCTGCGCCCTAACGCGGCGTATACGAGTGCTGACCCGCAGGTGCAGCAGATCATCGAGTTTGCGAACGAGGAGGGGCAGCAGCTCGCCGCCCGTCACCCGTGGCAGGTTCTGACCAACGAGGCAAGCTTTACCACGGTCGCCCTCGAGCCGCAGGGCAGCATCCTCACGATAGCCGGGGCTGGGTTCAAGTACATCTTGAACGAGACGATCTGGAACCGCTCGCAGCGTCGTCCGGTGTTCGGCCCGAGGTCGCCCGGTGAGTGGCAGGCGCTCAAGGCCACGTTCATCAACGGCCCGTGGAATCAATTCAGGATTCGCGGCAATCAGATTCTGTTCACCCCGATTCCGGCTGCGGGCCAGTCCTGCTTTTTCGAGTGGGTATCCGCTCGCTGGTGCACGGTCGCGGCAGGGGGCACGAGTGATGTCTGGTTAAGCGATGCGGATACGTCGTTGCTCGACGAGCGCATCATGGGCCTGGGGGTCGTCTGGCGGTGGAAAGCCGCCAAGGGGCTGGAGTACGCCGAAGATTTCGCCAAGTACGAGCGGGAAGTCGAGGACGCGATGGCGCGCGATGGCGGCAAGCCTCGGCTGAATCTGAACGGCGGCAGCAATGATCTGCCCACCGTGGTGCTGGTGCCGGCCGGGAACTGGATGGTGTCGTAATGCTGCGCCAGGCCGCAAAAACGCGACGGGCGCAGCGACAACAGATCAGTGCGACGGCATCGGTGCCAAGCCCTGTCGGCGGGTGGAACGCCCGAGACCCGCTGGCCGCGATGGACCCGCAGGACGCGGTGGTCCTGGATAACTGGTTTCCGCGACCCTCCTACTGCCAGATGCGGCCAGGGTTTGCCGACTGGGCGACCGCTATCCCCGGCACCGTCGAGTCCCTGATGAGCTACAGCAGCGGCACGGTCAGCACGTTGTTCGCGGTGAGCAACAACGCGGGCACATGCGCCGTCTACAACGCCAACACGCAGGCGGCTGTAGGCGCGGCGGTGCTGTCTGGCCTGGGCAATGCTCGCTGGCAGCATGTAAATTTTACGACCCCGGGCGGCAGTTTTCTCTACATGGTCAACGGGGCCGATGCGCCCCGGACGTGGAACGGCACGGTATGGGCGTCGCCTGCGATTACCGGGATTCCTGTGGCGAGCACGATAGTCGATCTGACGGTGCATAAGTCGCGTCTGTATTTCGTGCAGATCAATACCCTGTCGATCTGGTACCTGCCGGTCAACTCGGTCGCAGGGGCTGCTGTCGAGTTTCCGCTGGGTTCGATCTTCCGGATGGGCGGCGCTATTGCCAGCATCGGGAACTGGACGATAGACGCCGGCAACGGGTCAGACGATCATCTGGTGATCGTGACCGATCAAGGCGAGATCGCGGTTTATCGCGGGGCAGACCCGACGGCTGCCGTGTCATGGGCGCTCGTGGGCGTGTGGGCGGTAGGTTCGCCCATCGGTCGGCGCTGCCTGGTCAAATACGCAGGCGATCTGCTCATTGTGAGCCGGGACGGTGTATTACCCATGTCAGAGGCGCTGCAATCGACGCGGGTCAATAGCCGGCTAGCACTGACCGACAAGATACAAAACGCAATAAGCGCTGCCTCAACCGTCTACGCAGCCACGTTCGGATGGGAGATGGAGTTGTACCCCGGGGAGGATGCGCTGATCGTCAACGTGCCCACCAGCGCCACAACCTCCGATCAGTACATCATGAATACCATTTCTCGCGCCTGGTGCCGGTTTACGGGCTGGCAGGCCAAGTGTTGGGAGCTGCACAACGATCTGATGTACTTCGGCACTGCGGGCAAGGTGGGCCTTGCTTGGAGCGGCACATCGGACGCGGGTGTGCCGATCACGGCGGACGTGCTGCCTGCGTTCAACTATTTTGGCTCCCGCACGCAGCTAAAGCAGTGGACGATGGTCCGCCCGACGCTATCGGTCGATATCGTCCCTAATTTGCAGCTCGGGCTGAATGTTGACTTCGATCAGACGCCAACGCTTGGCTCGCCGTCGTTTACGCCGACTGCCGCCGTTTGGCTTTGGGATACCGCCCTTTGGGATACAGCCATCTGGGGTGGCGACGGCAATATCCGCAAGGACTGGCAAACCGTGTCCGGGGTTGGATACGCCGCCGCGTTGCGCATGCGTGTCACGTCCGCCACGGCGACTACACAATGGGCCGCGGTTGATTACCTCTACCAGAACGGCGGAGTGCTTTGATTGTTGTCGGTCAAGACAAGCGCGTTGGAGACTGGGTCAGCGCGCGCACGGGGGGTAGCGGGTTCGTCGAGGGGTCGGCGATAGGGTACGAGCGTAACGGGGCACTCGTGGCGGGGGTGATCGTTGACCATTTCAATGGTGCTAGTGCTTGTTTGCATGTGGCTGGCGATGGTAAAAACTGGTTGACGCGCGAGTTTCTGTACTGCGTGTTCGACTATGCCTTCCGCCAGTTAAATCTAAATGTGGTGATGGGGCTGGTGCCGTCCTGGAACACCCAGGCGCTGAGATTCGACAAGCACTTGGGGTTTGTCGAGCAGTGCCGCATTCCGGGCGCTGTTCCGAACGGGGATTTGGTGATTCTGACCATGACCCGCGAGCAGTGCCGATGGATTAAAAAGGGGTTCTCTGATGGGTGGAAAAGCGAAAGCGCCGCCGCCGCCTGACTACGCGGCAGCAGCCAGGCAGCAGGGCGCGGCGAATATCGATACGGCCATTGCCGAGGGCGTGATGAACCGCCCGACCACTATCACGCCGTATGGGCGCTCGACGTGGAATCAGACGGGCCAGTTCACGACCCCGGGCGGCTACGTTGTCCCGCAGTGGGAGCAGCGCACTGACCTAACTGATCTGGGGCAGAAGTCGTTTGATACGCAGGAGCGGGTCACCAATCAACTGTACGGGGTCGGCGAGGCGGGGCTGGATCGCGTCGGGGAGTCGTTCGGTACGCCGATGGATTACTCCGGCGTGCAAGACTTACAGGATCGCACCGAGTCTGCGTACATGGACCGGCTCGATCCGCAGTTCAACCGCGATGAGGAGTCCCTGCGCCAGCGCATGGCTAATCAGGGCATTGCGTTGGGCAGCGAAGCCTACGGGCGGGAGATGGATCAATTCGGTCGTGCCAAGACCGACGCGCGCACGCAGGCAATTATTGCCGCAAACCAGATGCGCCCGCAGGCGTTGCAGGAGTCGTTGGCGATCCGTAATCAGCCCCTCAACGAGTTGAACGCGCTGCTGTCCTCGCAGCAGGTCAACGTGCCGCAGTTCAGCGGCGCGCCTGCCGCGCAGGTACAGGCGGGCAATTTCCAGCAGGCCGCGCAGCAGCAGGGCCAGTTCGACATGAACTCGTACAACCAAAGACAGGCAGCGGCCGGAGGCATGGCGTCCGGGTTGTTCTCGCTAGGTGGCGCAGCTCTGGGTGGGCCTATGGGGGCTTCTATGGGCGGCATGCTTGGTAGGCAGTTCGGTCGATGAACGCGCGCACCGTCCCCGGCCAGGCTCCCTTGGACTACCAGACCGAACAAGCGGCGCTTGATCGTCGGCGTCGCATGGCAGAAGCGCTGTCCGCGCAGGCGCAGCAACCCATTGGCGCGGGGCAGATGGTCGGCGACAGGTTCGTGCGCCCCTCGTGGACGCAGGGCCTGGCGCAGCTGCTCAAATCGTATCAGGCGGGCCAGCAGATGCGTTCGGTTGATGCGGACGCCGTGACGGCAGCCCGCAACGAGCAGACCGGGCGCGCGGCTGAGGTCGGCAACATCATGGGCCAGTTCGGCGGCACCACGAATTACACGCAGGACGGCATGACCGGAGGGATGGACGCGCAGGACATGACCCGCACGGGTAACTATGCGAATCCGAATGCCGCGATTGCTCAGGCTATGTCGTCTACCCGGCCACAGGTGCAGAATCTGGGCGGGGCGTTGTTTGCCGCCAATCAGGCGACGATGGCCCGAGATGAGTCCCGCGACGTTCGGTCGCAGGAGCTGGCACAGGCGCGGGACTTTCGGTCGCAGGAGTCGGCGCAGGCGCTGGCCGGGCGGCAGGAGCAATTGCGGGCGCAGCAGGAGTTTGCCGGCGCGCAGGGCGAGGCGGGCCGACAAGCACAGGCCGAGCGGCAGCGCGAGCGTATCGAGGCCGACAGAATCCGGCAGCAGGAGGCGCAGGCCGGGCGGCGTGATATGGCAAACCTTACCGCTTCCCTGCGGCCTGGACCCGCTCCGGCGGCGGAAAAGCCGTTGCCTATTGGCGCGCTCAAGATTCAGGATGAAGCGGTCGAGTCCCTGCGCCCGGTAAATCAGGTCAACGCCAGCCTGCAGATTCTGGTGGACAAGATCGACCAGGGCAAATTGACGCTTGGCCCGGTGTCAAACACGGTGAGCCGAGGGCTGAACGCCGTGGGCCGAAGTTCAGAAAACAGCCAGAACTTTGCCGCGCTCAATACCGAACTTGAAGGCGCGCGTAACGCCATCATGATGCTTGCCAAGGGCGTGCAGACCGAGGGAGACGCGCAAAGGGCTATGGATCAGATCCTGCAAACCCGCAACGATCCAAAGATCGTCCGGGAAGCGTTGCAGCGGCTGATCAAGTTGAACAACGACAACGCCGACAAGCAAATCAAGCGCGTGAACACGGTTCGGCAGAACTACGGCGCAGGGCCGATGGATTTCGGCGGGTTCTTTACCCCGCCTTCCGCTGCCGGAACCATCCCGCAAGTTCCGGGTGCGGCCGCACTTCCAGTGACGCCGCAGCCGGGGCAAACGCTCAACATGCGCGCGCCTGCATCCGGGGGCGCACTGTCTGCGCCGGAGCAGGCTGAATTGCAGGCGCTGCGCCAACGGCTCGGGCGATAGCGATGGACCCGCGCGAAGAACTTATCATGCTGCGCCGACTGGCTGAACTCGAGGCCCGTCAGGGGCGACAGACAGCGCCACAGCCCGAGCGTGGGCCTGACCCTGCCGCTGTGCGCGGGTCGTTGCAGATCGGGCCGATAGATACGGGCATTGGCATTCCGGTCGGCGTGACCAATGCGCTGGCCGGAACCGCGAAAGCAGTTGTGGATGGTGGGCGCGGCCTGGGGCAGCTCGTGGGCGCGGTGAGCGGCGAGGACGTGGCAGCGTCCCGCAAACTGGATCGCCCGCTCATGAACACCGGGGCGGGGACGCTGGGAAACATTGCCGGCAATATCGGCATGGCGCTGACCCCGGGGGCGGCGCTCAAAGCCGCATCAGCCATTCCTCAGTTGGCACGCGCCGCGCCCGCGCTGGCAGCGGCAGGGTCTACCCTGATGGCACCACGCACAATCGGCGCTGGGCTGGCTGTGGGGGGCGGCATGGGCTTGATTCAGCCCGCCACCGACATGGGCGAGCGCGGGCTTAACGTCGCCCTGGGGGCCGGTGCGGGGGCGCTGGTGCCTGCCGCGCAGTGGGCAGGACGTACGGCATGGTCTGCGCTGGAGCCGTTCAGCCAAGGCGGCAGGACGGCCATTGTCGGGCGGGCGTTGCGGGACGCGGCAGGGAAAGACCCGGATGGGGTCGCCCAAGCGCTGAAAACCGCGCCGCGCCAAATTATCCCGGGGTCAGAGTTGACCGTTGCGCAAGCCGCTAAATCTCCGTCGCTGGCAGCGTTGGAGCGCGCCGCCTCTGCGGTGAATCCGACCGTGACCAATGAGTATGGTGCCCGGATGGCGGCTCAAGGTGCCGCTCGAGCAACGGCGCTGGATTCGATTGCGGGCGATGCGGCGACTGTAGCTGCGGCGAAGGGCGCGCGCAGTGCCGCGACCAACGAACTGTACGACCAGACCGGAAACGTCATGGTCAAGATGGACGGGGAGTTGGAATCGCTGCTTCGCCGCCCATCGATGGCAAGCGCGTTAAACGATGCGCGCAAGCTCGCTGCCGACCGTGGACAGAGGCTGTCATTTGACCGGCCTGCGGGCGGTGCATTTGCCGGTGTGGGCGCACCACGCGAGGCGGAAACGTTCCTTGACGGTAGATCGTTGCACACGCTCAAAATGGCGCTTGATGACGCATCGGACGCCGGTACGTCAGTGCAGAAGGGCATTGCCGCCAATCAACTCGGCGCGATCCGCGACAACAAGACAGCCTATCTAAAGTGGCTTGAAGCTCGACTGCCTGAATACGGCCAGGCGCGCCAGACCTATCGGCAGATGTCGCAGCCAGTTAACGCGATGGAAACCGCGCAGGCAATTCGAGACAAGGCTACAAACCGCGTCTCCGGCGCAATGACGCCTGCGGCCTATATGCGGGCGCTGGACGACAAGACCGCGCAGCAGGCAACCGGCATGAGCAATGCCACGCTGCAAGGGGTTTTCAACCCATCGCAGCAGGTGCGTTTGGCGCAGATCGGGCAGGACTTGCAGGCGGCGAACTTTGCGCAAACCGCAGGCCGAGGGGTCGGTTCTGACACGGTGCAGAAGTTGGCCTACAGCAACATGCTGAATCAGGCCGGAGTGCCTACGTTCCTGCGCAACTTCGTCCCCGGTCAGGTGGTCGGGAACGTGCTGGCGCAGGGCGCGCAGGCAGGCTATAGCAACGCGAACCAAAAACTAGCGGAACAGTTGGCGCTAGCGCTGCTCAACCCGCAGGAAGCCGCTCGGATGATGGCGCAGGCCAGTCCGGCGCTGCGCAACAAGTTGGGCGAAGCGCTACGACTGACCGCAACGCCTACGGCGCTCGGCCTGCCCGGCATGGTCAACGCGCAGCAGTAGCAGACGCTTCAACTTTCCTTCAGGCCAATACCAAATGACCAGATGCCGACAAAACAGCAGCCCGCCCAAGATCACGAGCAGAGCAAACGGTTTCAGTAGCTGGGCAATCGCAAAGGACATACACCATGCCTCGTAGCGGCGGAACGTACACCCTGCCTGCGGGCAATCCGGTTGTAACCGGCACTGTCGGCACATCGGCCTGGGCAAACGGAACGATGTCCGATGTCGGCACTGAGCTAACCAATAGCATACCCCGAGATGGCACCGCGCCGCCGACGGCAAACATGCCGATGGGAAATTTTCGGCACACGGGGGCGGCTGCGGGCGCGGCCACTACTGACTATGCGCGCCTCGAC
>ENA-ORBV01012427-ORBV01012427.1-microbial-mat-metagenome-genome-assembly--contig:-NODE-12427-length-13127-cov-3.751571_pt1 | contig 13127 bp, 12 predicted proteins | sample MGYA00237777_ERZ505514 | MGnify/ENA primary metagenome ERZ505514 (study PRJEB26160, sample SAMN06269048) | microbial mat metagenome | isolation source: Oligotrophic lake microbial mat | place...
CAGTACAGCATTGTTAGCGGAGGAGGCTCGTTCACGATTGCCCCGGGGCAGTCGCACGCAATCGTCCTGCATTTCGAACCCACAGATCTTGGACGCTTCCCAGCAACAGTCACCTTAGAGGTTTCGGGCGGACGTACTTTTCTCATCCGTCTGTATGGTGAAGGCACGGGTGATGCGACAATCGAATCAGCATCGTCACTCATTATTCCAACCGAACTTTGTCAGTCGTCCGATGCCTCAGCCCAGATAACTATTTCCAACGGCGGCAATTCTACGCTCTCGATCTACGCTCTAGGAATTGAAGGTGCAAACGCGGATGAATTCACGGCAGACGCTGGTTCGTTACCAGCAGATATTCCTGCCGGTGATTCACGCTCGATAACGGTGCGGTTCAGCCCAACAAGTTCTGGATCGAAACAAGCACGTTTGGTCTTAACGACAAACGCCGTTAACGCTCCGTTCGGCGCAACGATTATTCCACTCATCGCACGTAAAGACACTGTAGCCTACGAACTCTCGCGCACCGACGTAGTCTTTGGCAACGTGCCCGAAGGCGAGGCTGCCATCGAACGCATCCTGCTCATTAACACCGGCACGGTTACGTTGCGCTGGCCAAAAGGTCCGATCGATGTTGGTGCATTCCGCATCGAATCAATCACACCCGACATTGTCGCTCCGGGTGGACAGGCTGAAGTTGTGATACGATTTATCGGCGGTGTGGCGGGACAAGTCTACAACAGCTCATATCGATTTGTCGACTCTGTGTGTAGCCGAGCAATCGATCTAACACTCAGTGCCACGGTAAAGACTTATGTCGGCTTTACCATTCGTATAGACTCTGTTACGTCACTCACGGGAGTGAATGTTAGTGTGCCGGTGTACATAACAAATCGTGTAAACTTCGACCGCACGCAACTCCGTTCGGCAATTGCCCACATTTCGACAAATGCGACACTACTCTTGCCAACCGGTGCAACGCCGCGTGGAACGATTGCACAAGGTTCGATACGTCAGTTCTCGATTACACTTCCCGTACCTGAGACCGATTCAATCAGTACCAATCTCGAATTCAAGACGTTCTGGGGGAATGACTCAGCGGCATTCGTTCGCATCGACTCTGTAACGCTTTCCGATACACTGTTTGTGCGCACGGTCGATGGACGTGTACTGTTTACAGACATCTGTCGAGAAGGTGGCGCTCGTCTCGTTGCGATAAACCCTCAAACATCCTCGGTGGTAGCAACTCCGCAACCGATGCAGACAGGCGGCACCGTTTCTCTCTTCGTTAAGGAGCAGGGTGTAAACAGATTGATTCTAACTGACATCAATGGACGAACAGTGCAGGAACTCTTCAACCGTTCGTGTAGCGCAGGACAATACACAATAGCCCTAAACACATCGGACATTGAAAGTGGCATGTACTTTCTGGTAATGGCAACGCCAACGCAACGATTTGCTCATAGACTCGACATAGTGAAATGATAAGCATGCAACGACCAACGATTATCGTCCTCTCGTCTGTCATGCTATTCCTGGCATTGGCAGACTCCACAGCACAAATGTCCCCTGCCGTCGAATCGCGTGCTCGCATTGGATTGTTCGGCAATTACGCCTATGGGATGCACACTGCTTCGTTTTCGAAGTTGCCCGATGTGTCGAACTGCTGTCCAGAGTTCGGCAGCACTGGTGGCACGGGAATGTTTTTTGGTGCATTGTATCAGAGCCCCCTATCAAGTGATTTCTCGATTGTGTTTCGATTGCACTACGGCACGTATGGTGTAGACTTTACGTCGTCGGAAACGAAGCCAATTTTGATTGGTGAGCAGGAGACCACAGCAACAATTAGGCACGACCTAAGCGCGGACTTTACGCAGATAAGCGTCGAGCCACTTGTGGCGTACCACGTAACGCAGTCGCTAAGCCTACTTGGTGGAATTACGGCGGGCTATGTTCTCAACGCAACGTACGATCAAAAAGAAACGCTCGAGTCACCCGCTGAAGCCTCGTTTCTTGGTGGCTCTAAAACGCGCAATGCACTAAACGGCGACATTCCGGAAAACGCGAGTGTCGCACTCGGGTTAACGCTCGGCGTGTCGTATGACCTTGCACTGAACGCAGACCGAACGCTGTTCATCTCGCCCGAAGTGTTGTTCACGCTATCGCCGCTGGCAGTTGCCAATGGTGTGTCGTGGTCTGTTCAGCAGTTGCGTGCAGGACTTGCCGTGAGTTTCATTCCTCCGGAAGTTGTTGACACTCTGTCGGACGCTGAGCTATTAGAAGTTGCTCGCACGATTGCTCCACCTACGCGCGCTGGCGGAGGGGTGCCGTTTACGGCGTCGGTTACCGCGACCGGACTTAAGGATGATGGACGTCTTTCACCTCTATCGACGCCGATTCGCATCGAAGAATTTGCATCCACGCGGGTTCGTCCACTGCTGCCGTACATCTTCTTCGACCAAGGTTCTTCCAGACTTCCCGTTCGATACCGCCAACTCTCATCGGAGCAGCGTGACGGATTTTCCGAAAAGAATTTCTACAACCTCGATGCGCTCGTTACATATCATCATGTGCTGAACATCGTTGCGGCGCGCCTATTGGCAGATGCATCTGCAACAGTTACGCTCACCGGATGCATTGATTCTGATGAGTCGATGGATGCGACACAGCTTCCAATGCAGCGTGCGGAAACGGTGAAGAGCTACCTCACCGATACGTGGGGCATTGCAGGTTCGCGCATCAGCATTGTCACACGCGCACTCCCCGAATCTCCATCAAACAGTGCCGAGGCGGATGGTCGCGCAGAAAACAGACGTGTCGAGATTTCAACTTCATCGTCAAGCATTTTATCGCCGGTAACCTCAAGCGACACCATGCGAACCTTCGAGCCCGCTGGCGTGCGCTTTCTGCCAACGATTGATCCGCGAGTGCCAATTGCATCGTACACGTTGTTCGTAACAGAGGGCGATCGCATAGTAAAGACATTCCATAACGGCGACCCGATTCCGGCATCGCTCGACTGGCGTGTCGAAGAACAGTCGCGCTTTATACCGCGCGAAGCGCGCGAGATTAAGTACCTGCTGGTTGTGCGTGACTCCACTGGACTTGTTATCCCTTCTGCTACGCAGACAATTCCTGTAAGTCAGGTTTTGATTCAGGATAAGCGCGCAACCGGTGGCACAGACAAAACGATCGATCGCTACTCACTCATCTTGTTTGGGTTTGATCAATCGGAGTTGAATGCTGCGAATGCATCGTTGGTTGCTGACGTAAAACGTTCCGTGCAGCCGAATGCAACGGTGCGAGTTGTCGGTTACACCGACCGCATTGGTAGTGACGATTACAATCAGAAACTTTCAGAGCAGCGTGCGCGTGCTGTTTCGCGTGCTCTTGGTGTACCCGATGCAAATGCGTATGGCATGGGTGAACGGTTTCAGTTGTATGACAATGCAACACCCGAAGCGAGATTCTATTCGCGCACGGTTGAAGTATTCGTGGACACGCCGCTGCGCTAATGCACATTCTCATCGTGAACTGGCAGGATAGGACCCACCCGCTTTCGGGTGGTGCAGAGATTCATCTCCATGAAATCTTCGGTCGCATCGCCGCAGCAGGGCATCGCGTAACGCTGCTATGTTGCAGTCACGCCGGCGCGCCCGACCATGAGTTTCTCGATGGCATGGAAGTGATTCGCACCGGACGCCGTTCGACGTTTAACTATAGGGTTTTCTGGTGGTGGAAGCGACATGGTGCAGCCATGAAGCCAGACATCGTCGTGGACGACATCAACAAGATTCCGTTTCTCACGCCATTGTTTGTAAAGCGGCCGATACTCGCCGTCATACACCACTTGTTCGGCAAAACAATCTATACAGAAGCCGGAATGCTTGCCGGGTTATACGTCCGTTTCTTCGAGCGCCGTATTCCTCACGCATACCGCAAAACACCGCTATGTGTGGTGTCAGAAAGTACGCGCCAAGAATGTGAGGAAATGGGATTTAAGAGTGATGCAGTCACGATTATCCATAACGCTATCGATCATCGACAATTTCCGATGACGATTACGAAGAAGGCAGATGCACCAACGGTGGTGTTTGTCGGCCGCCTAAAGAAATACAAATCGGTCGATCACCTACTACGGGCCGCGGCCCGCGTCCGCACTGTGTTGCCCACACTTAGAATTGAGATTCTTGGAACAGGCGATCAACTCGAGCCCCTTCGGTCCCTCGCGAACGAATTGGGTTTATCAAGTAATGTGACCTTTCATGGATTTGTAACCGAAATCGAAAAAACGGCATGGTTGAGTGTGGCGCACGTGGTCGTTAACTCTTCTGTAAAAGAGGGCTGGGGCATTAGCAATATCGAAGCAAATGCGTGCGGCACACCGGTTATCAGCGCAAATGTGCCAGGGCTTCGTGATTCTGTCCGCGACGGACTCTCCGGACTACTCTACGAGTATGGCGACGTTGATACATTGGCACGCCTTATGCAACGAATGCTTGTAGACGAACACGAACGCGAGCGCCTCAGTGAAGGAGCCATTCGATGGGCTTCGACATTTACATGGGAGCGCAGTGCGCGCGAGATGCTCGACCTATGCCGACGCGTAATCGATCAATGGAAACGCTAAGAACCATACCGGTCCTTCTTGCCCTTCTGACCCTTGCGTTAGCCCCTTCCAGCGCCCAGATTCTGCGCGATTCTCGCGGCACCGACTTCTGGCTCGCCTTTATGCCGAACGACCGAAACCTAAACAACTCGGCTCCGTCGCTGCACATCATGATCACCGCTCAATCGGTTGCGACGGGTGTGGTTACGGCAACGCGACGCGATGGCTCGACGCGGCAGATACCGTTTACGATTGCGCAGCCAAACGATGTTGTAACGCTGCAACTCGATCCACGCGAGCATGAGTTACGCGGCGCCGATTACAGTCGCAGAACAACTGGCGACGCAGAAGTTGTTGTATCAAGTTCGGTGCACATAACCGCCAACGCAGAACTATCGGTGTACGCAGAAACGCGTGAGACTGCTACTACCGACGCCTGGCTAGTGCTGCCGACGGATGCGCTGGGTACAGAGTATCGTGTGATGTCGTACCCCTCTTACGGTTATCTCAGCAACTTCTTTCGACGCGTAGACGAAGGATTTCCGAGTCAGTTCGTTGTTGTCGCAACCGAAAACGATACGCGGCTCGACATCGATCTTTCGCCCGGACGTTCGTCGGTTAGTGCCCAGCCTCGGCGTTCGGTTGTTTTGCAAGCCGGAGATGTTTACCTCGTGCAGGCTGCGATTACATTCGCAAATTCGAACGACGACCTAACGGGGACTCGCGTCCGAGCAACGAAACCAGTGGCTGTTATTGGCGGACACTTTCGCGCGCAGGCTCCGCTCGCCGATCCGAACAACGCATCGCGCGACTTTCTCGCAGAGCAAGTACCCAGCGTAGACATATGGGGCAAGCAATGTGTGGTGGTGCCTATCAAGCCAACGGATGACGAGCAACCCATCGGACCTTGGGACAATACGTTGTGTCGAATCCTTGCCTCTACATCGGGCACGGTGGTAAATGCAAATGGCACGATGTACCCACTAGGTGCTGGTGGATTCGTAGACCTGCCTCTTACCGAGACAATTCTCGTAGATGCAACATACCCTGTGCTCTGCGCCATAATTGCGCGTACGTCGAATCGCGACGGTGGCAGCAGTCGTTCAGGAGACCCCTTCTTGCTCGTCGTACCGCCACCCGAGCAGTTCCAGAATTCTTACACAGTTATTAATGTCGAGCCACGTCCAATCGACGCGTATTTCAAAGAGCATTGGATAACCTTCATCGTGCCGCTTGTAGCAGAGCCCTCTCTACGTCTAGACGGTGCACCAACTGCTGCGCTCATACCTATTCCCGGAACGAGTCTTGGGTATGTGCATGAGAGCGTTGTAGCGGGTTCACACCGCGCCGTGTGTGACTCGGCATTTGGCATTTACGTCTACGGATACGGCCCAGCCGAGTCCTACGGCTATACCGGTGGCATGTCTTTCCAACGACTGTTTCAGCCAACCGTTACGCTGCGCGTACATAACCAATTCGCAAAACCCGGTAAACTCGACACCATGATCGTAACCGTTGTTAGTATCAGCGATACCGCTTCCTTCGCTGCATATGGTGCCAATCGCGTCTCATTCGACATGTCGTGGAATGCGAGCATGTTTGTACCTCGCAATTCAGGTGCGCTAACGCTGTCCGGTGTATTTGGTACACTTCCGCACACGTTTACATTCGACTCTCTAAGGGTCGGCGATACATTGATGCGGGTTGCCGGATATCACGCACTAGGCACATCGCCCTCCGACAGCCTTATACTGACGAATGCCACGTGGCATAGCCCGAATGGCGATACCATAAACATAGTTACAGAAGTCATTAATGGCATTATTTCTACAGATGGCATTTGCACAGAACGTGGAATAAGGCTGTTTGATCCGCTTTCGACGCCAGCGCTGCGAAACACAATTGTGTACGCAGCAGATGGACGAGCCTTCCTTACATGCTCTCTGCCATCACAAACGCCGTACACCGTCGACATCTACGACGCGCTCGGAAGACTGGCGCACCGGCACCTAGTGCCTGCACATAACGCGTCTCCCCTGCCCCTTTCTTCAGCCCCCTACGAGCCATTGTATGTGCGTCCGTGATTCTCGCCTTTAACAAACCTTTTCGCGTGCTGTCGCAATTCACGTCCGAACCCGGGAGCCCGGCGGCCACACTTGCGGCGTTTGGCTTTCCACCAAACGTGTATGCGCTCGGACGTCTTGATGCAGACAGCGAGGGACTCTTACTGCTGAGTGATGAGAAGGGGCTGAACACGGGGCTACTGGACCCCTCAGCCGGACATCACCGGACATATTGGGCGCAGGTTGAAGGCGCCATCACGGACGATGCACGTACAAAACTCGAACAAGGAGTATCGATACGGCAGAGTGCCGGGAGTGCGGGATTATATACAACGTTACCATGTGTGGCAACGCTGCTAACTAATCCGATCGTTTCAGAGCGCATTCCGCCGATTCGAACGAGGCGGACGATTCCCACATCGTGGGTAGAGTTGGTGTTAACCGAAGGAAAGAACCGTCAGGTGCGCCACATGCTGGCTGCCGTGGGATATCCGGTTCTACGACTGCTTCGTGTGCGCATCGGAGAGTTTTCCATCGGCGATCTTGACGTCGGCACTTGGCGCGAGTTGGACGTCAGAGAGCGCGGGCTGCTGTTTCGCTAGTCGGGCGTGGCGCACGATTGAGAACACAAAGCCTAACACCATGGTGATAACACCAAACCACACAAGCGATATCCACGGTTTGATACCAAAGTCAACCGTAATCTGCTCACGCGGCACTGGCATGGGCTTCGTTACATCACGAAAAACCAGTTCACCTGTCGATTGCGTTGGGTCTTCGTTGTTGCGCCGAATATTCGAGAGTCCGATACCGACCGTCGAGCCCGGAATCGTATCCCAGATTGGGTCGAACGACATGTTGGCACCAGACTGCGTTATCTGCGTCACGATTTTGAACTCTGACGAGTCGCCGGTCTTGAGAATGGCGCCCATGCGCATGCGTCCATCGTCCGCCGGACCTTCCTCCATTGGCATCGTAAAGCGCACGAGCGTAACACGCAGATTAGAGTCGAGCGGTGTTTGGATGGTGCCACTTCGTTGCACGGTTGTCGCATGAAACACATCTTCTGTACCCGCAGAATTCGGAGCTACATAAAGGTCGTTCTGTAGTCCCCAGCGGATACCAGGCTCCATAAATGGCGACTGACGCTGATTGTAATCGCTCCAGTACATCACCGGCGATACCGTCGTCGTTGAACCACCGCGTTCGATCTTGATGTGGAACTTGTACTTCTCGCGATCGGCAAAATGGCGTTCTACTTGTTCGCTGCCGACATACGTGAGCGTAGACCCATCAACACTAACGGGTACACCTTGCGTTAGCACAACGTGATGCTGTTCTGCATAGTTCGCCGTTGCGATAATACCGAACATGAGTACTGCTATGCCGGTGTGCGAGATGTAGGCGCCTGCCATGGAAGCAGACCGACTGACAAGTGTCCAGCCCATCATGACGTTCACGACCAGAGAGAACAACGCGGCTGCGGATAGCACTACAGACCACGCCGTAGAATTTCCGAGGACCATTAACAATGCCGCAAGTGGAATGCTGATTGCAGCTGCGATAACAATGCGTCGAACAAACAGTTTTCGCGGCGTATGCCGCCATTGCATGGTTAGTGAAAGCGCATTGACGACAAGGATTGCAGGAACGAGAATGATATGCAGTCGATTATAAAAGTCGGTTGCCAGTGCAATCTTCGGTTGTTTCAGCAGCTCCATCAACACTGGCCATGACGTACCTAGCGTTACCATTAACGCGCTCGCCATAATCAGTGCTGCGCCAATGCCAAGTAGAAATTCGCGGGAGTCGGGCTTGAAATTCTCGCGGCTGATGTTCATGTCCTTACGGCGCTTCAGAATCATCACTGCGCCGATACCTGCAAATGTTAGCATGAACAAAAGCAGAATCCAGAACGCGAACTTCCCCGGGTCGACGAAGGAGTGTACCGACGTGTCACCCAGGATACCGCTTCGGGTAAGGAACGTCGAGTACAGAACCATGATGAATGCGGCAACGGCCAGTACCATATTCGTTTTCACAAGTCCGTGCGTGCGTTTTTGCACCATCATCGTGTGAACGAGTGCTACAGATACTAGCCACGGGATAAGCGACGAGTTTTCGACAGGGTCCCAACCCCAGAATCCGCCCCAACCCAGTGTTTCATATGCCCAGAAGCCTCCGAGCATAATGCCAAAGCCAAGCACCGCAGTCGCAAGGAGTGTCCACGGCAGCGCAATGGAAATCCAGCGATGGTAGTCGCGCTTTACTAAGCCGGCCATGGCAAACACAAAGCTTACAGACATCGCAGCAAACCCTGTAAACAGGATGGGCGGATGAATGGTTATCCAACCATTGTGTAGTAGCGGATTTAGCCCCTTACCATTTGGCGGCACGTCGGCCGTCGTAATGCCGCTCGCAGCAAACGACTCGTAGTAGTATGCGAACGGATTCTTAGCAACCAGCAATAACGTAAGAAACGTTAGAATAAGTCCGAAAAAGAAGAGTGTGGGTGCTTCGTATTGGTGGCGGCGCGAATACGACATTAACGCGGTTCCAAACACGGCTACAAACAGCGTCCAGAGTAAGAACGAGCCTTCCTGACCAGAATAGAACGTCGCAATAAGCAAGTGGAGAGGCAACTCGCGAGAGGAGTAATTCCACACGTAGGTGTAATCGAATCGATGCTGGATGATTAACGTAACGAGTAGCGAAGCTGCAGCTAAGAGTCCAAGTGTTAGCGCGAGCATCAGCATTCGCGGTACCGCAATGCCCTGATCGTTTCGCCGCATCGACATAAACGCCGTTAGCGTAAGGCCGACGGCCGTACCAAACAATACATGGATGAGAATCTGACCAATCATTGATTGTATGCCTGCGTTGCGTGAAAGTAAGCGACACTACCCGCATGTACATGTCCAACAAACTTTACGCTTTTGTTGGCTTCTAGCGGGAAATCGGTCGCGGGACCTGTGTATTCGACTTGAAATTCTTTCTGCTCTTTATCGATGCACACCAAGCGCTGAGGTTCGACGCGCTGTATTGTAGAAACAACCACAACTTTGGGCGCCATGTCTCCCTCTGCTGTCGTCATGGCCTTCGAGACTGCCTCAGCAAACGTTAGTTCTGCTGGAGTTCCGTATTGCATTGCCAAGTACGTGCCCAGCGGAACAAGAATTACAATGAGTACGATTACAATCGTGCGAAGCATTAGGAAGCCACCGTGGTTGCTGGTTGACCTTCGTATTTCGATGGACATTTCGTCAGAACGTTCGTGGCCTTAAACGTCGAGCCTTCCATGCGTCCACGCACGACGATGCTCGTTGCGATTTCGAAGTTGTTCGGCTTGGCTCCGTGCAACTCAACGAATACGCGTTTGCCCTTCTCGTCATTCATGTGGAACGTAAAGAGGTTGCCATGTTCATCATACGCCGACCCTTCTTCCTTTACCCATGTGCCAACGACCTGTACGGTCTTGCCAAGGCGCTGGGCTCTCTCAACATCGGCGTACTCGATCGAGCTTTCGCCCAATGCAAACCAAGCCACAACGGCAAGTACAACAATCACAACGCCCGCGATTACATAACGTTTTTGCATCAATGCCTCTCTTCGTGATTTTTCATACGACGTTCCAACCGTGCTAGACGTGCGTCAACACGAGCAAGGTACACAGCAATGCCTGCCCAAATAATTAGTGCAGCCGTGAGCACCACGTAAACCGGCTGGTTTGTCATTAATTCGTTCATGATTTCTCCCTACTAATCACACGTTCCAACGTCAATGCCCGATACCTGATATTCATGAGCCAGAAGTACACCAGAGTAAAAGAGAACAGCGACAGCAGAAACACCAGCTGTTTTGTGAGATTGATTGCGTCGGACTTCGTGCTGAGCAACGGACCAATATTTGTGTCGTCCGCACTGCCCGGGTGAAGTCCCGGTGCCAATCGCGGCAGAATAAATATCAAAAACGGTACCGTCACAAACGCAATAATGGCGTACACACTGCTAAGCCGTGCGCGCACTTGCTCATCATTAATCGATGCCCGAAGCACAAAGTAAGCTGCATACACAAGCAGTAGTAGAAATATAGTTGTCTGCCTCGGATCCCAATTCCAGTACTCACCCCAGTTGTACTTCGCCCAAATCGCTCCGCTCAGCGTAGCAAGAATCGTAAACAGTGTGCCTACACTAGCCGCCGATGCCGACATCGCATCGTCATCGAGATTCCGGTTGCGCAAATACTTTATGCCAAACACCATTGCAATGAGGTACGCGATAAACGCAATCCACGCCATCGGCACATGGAAGAAAATTATGCGTGCTCGCTCCTCGAGTCCCATGATGTACGGAAGAGTAATAAGCGGCTCAATCGCAACCACGCTATTGTCACGCGCTTGCACAACAGTATCCGATCCATTCCTGCTCACATTAACGATGATACGTTTCCCTGCGTGTCGAACGAACTCCGCGTCTAGTTCAGAGGAAGTCCAGCAAATCACCGAAAGCGCGGGGTTACGGGCGTCGCGCAGTCTGACAGCGGCAATCTTGCTATTCCAGTCCTCGGGTGTGCAGTAAAACGGCACAACCTTGGTACTATCCGCACGCGTTGCAATGATCACGTCAGCAAGCGATCCACCAATCGGTGGAAGCAACGCGAGCAAAACCGTAATGGTAATGCAAACAATAACGAGTGCACGCCACCAAAGCGGCTTGCGTACTCGAATCGAAGGCATAAAACCGAGAATAACAGCGAGGAGCGCCGCTCCTAGCATCAGAACTGACTTCATAGACTGCAAAGTTACCGATTACGCCGTTTCGTAAGAGTGAGCGTGTTCGCTCCATTACCCCCTTGGGCAGGCTCGTAGATGAGGTTGTCCATAACCCGCGTCATAAGAAGAATGCCCAAGCCCCCTCGCCGATGATCCATGAAGTACCGACGCATATCGGGCAACTCTGCCGTTGCGGGGTCGAACGCATCTGCCGTGTCGGTGATGTGTACATGCACAGATTCGTCGTCGATGCGTAATCGGATCGAAATACTTTTCGATGCATCACCGCGGTAGGCATGCCGTATGAGGTTCGACACGGCTTCATCGACAGCTAACACAATGCCGTTCTGCTCGAATTCGGTGAAGTCGAGCGTGTTGATGTGGCGTTCGACGTACGAGCGCACGAGTTGCAAATTCTGCGTAGATGCGAAAATGGTAAGGGGCTCGATATGGTGCTCAGCGATCGTCATTCGCCTTGATGGAAATTGCCGAGTGCAGTTTCGACGGATGGGTGAATCTCGAACAGCACGGGAAATCCTAATAGATCGAATACTGTAAAGACTTTTGGTTTCATCGCCGCGAGTTTGAGATCACCGCCGGATGCGCGAACACCCTCGATGAAGACCATAAAAACTCCGAGTCCGGCGCTGCTTATGTATTCTAATTCTTCGAAGTCGACGACGATGCGATTGCAACCCTGTGCAATGACGGTATGAATGGTTTCTTCGAGGTTTGTTGCAGTGTGCGCGTCGAGGTAGCCCTCTAATCGCACCACATTACATCCGTTCGAGTGCGGCTCAGACGTTACGGCAAAATTCTTGTTCATTCGTTGTCTCCGCGCACTATGAGCGCTACAATGGTAATGTCATCGTGTGGATCCTCGTCGCCCGCATGACGCTCAAGTAAATCCAGCGTGTGACGAACTACATCCAGCGCTGTCGTTGGTTCGAGCGAGTCGAGCATCGTGCTAATCGGAATCAACCCAATCTCATTCATCGCGCCGTCTCGTCGCTCAGTTACTCCGTCGGTCGTGAGCAGACAGATGTCCCCCGCGTTCACCGGTATCACCACTTCCTCGAGAGCCGCGTCGAACATGGATGGCGATACAATGCCAATGGCAACACCGCCCGGAGTGATAACCGTTGTTGCACCCGCACGTCGAAGGAGCGTAGGCGTGTGGCCTGCCCTGGCGAAACGCAACGACCGGCAATCATTCGTGAACTCTACACACGTCATCGTGATGTACGTGTGACGTTCCATCGAGCCGTGTAGCGTGGTGTTTACGCGGCGTAGGAGGTCAGCCGGACCTGTTGCCCTGCGCATCTCGGCAAGAACAACACCTTTTAGCGTTGCCATGTAGAGCGCAGCGGGGACGCCTTTGCCCGAGACATCGGCAATGATGGCGCCGTGACTTCCATTCGAAAACTTCACGTAATCGTAATAGTCGCCACCAACATCCGAAGCCGGTGTGGTAATGGAGTCTATGTCGAACGATGGTGAGGAAGGGGCAGAACGGGGCAGCAACGACGCCTGAATGGTGCGAGCAACATCTACCTCTTTCTGCAATCGTTCTTTCTCGAGCGCTGTCTCCATGAGTTCGGCCTGCTCAAGCGCGACGCCTGTCTCTTATACACATCTCCGAGCCCACGAGACTAAGGCGAATCTCGTATGCCGTCTTCTGCTTGAA
>ENA-ORBV01012431-ORBV01012431.1-microbial-mat-metagenome-genome-assembly--contig:-NODE-12431-length-13125-cov-5.766324_pt1 | contig 13125 bp, 13 predicted proteins | sample MGYA00237777_ERZ505514 | MGnify/ENA primary metagenome ERZ505514 (study PRJEB26160, sample SAMN06269048) | microbial mat metagenome | isolation source: Oligotrophic lake microbial mat | place...
CTGCCATAAGTGGTGATAATGGCCCAGGAGCCTTCTATGCTTTCTTTGGTGTAGCAGGTGGGGCTTTGGGCACTGGCAGTAGCTGCGCCCAGGAAACTGCAAAGCAATGCCGTTACCGGCACAAACCGTGTCTTCGTACTGAACATGTCTTGTTCTCTCCTTGATTTATGGGTTCTGGCTCGAGGCCGAATAGGAAATTCTGGGCTTCCGCTCCGTGAAGTGATGCGTCTACAATCCCGCCCCGGCCCGCGCGGCGAGATATTGCTGCACCGTCATCATCCGCGTGCCGTCACCGATGACCAAGGGGGGGGCATTCGGATTGATTTTGTCGGCCACAAAATAGTTCCAGTCGCTTACCGATACCTGGCACGACGGCACCGGAGGATTGGTGGCACAAGCTGCGGACTGCAGCTGGCCTTGCCACTTGACGCGTAAAGGTAAATTCATCGCGAACGGAGCCGTGTAGGTGAATCCGCCAGCCATCGACAGGGTTGTGCCAACGGCACTGAACGCCGCGGCGCTATCGTCCAATCCGAGAAAATCACGGATGAAAACGAAACGCTCAAAGCCGGTACAGTGGGCGCCGAGGATTCCGATCACTCCGTTGAGCCGCAGTTGATGCGCTTCCCAAAGGACTGTCCCCTCAGACCCACTCGTATTTTCCTCGCCGATCGGAAGTGGGAAGAAATGGATACCGCCGACAATGGTTACCGGCGGTTGGGCTCCGCCCAGGACGGTCTGCGCGGTCTCAATCGTGTTGGTGATCCCCGCATGCGCGCATCCGGTGACAACCACCATTCCGGTTCGTGTGTTGATCACCAACGCCAGCTCCTCCGGGATAAGGTCCGGGCTGAGTTTGCCGTCGGGGTCCTGAATGTTGGGCGTGCCGGGGTATGTTTTTTCGTCGTGTTTGCGCGCAATCTTGCCGCTCAACCACACACCGGCCAGGCCAAGGAACTGTGGGGTCGGTTGACTGTTCAGCACAAAATTCCCACCGAGCGCCAGGTACCTGGCCTTCTCGCCCACCATATAGTTGACGTTGTTTCCCCCGCTGATGCGGGGCCAAAACAGTTCGTCTCCACCGCCGTAGGCGTTCTTGAACGCGTCGGGATTGGTCACCCGGCAAGTGCTACGCAACGTGTCGAGCCCGGTGGTGTGGTCATCGTGGTTATGGCTCAGGATGACATCCGTGACACTGCAGATGTTGATGTTGAGAGTCCGGGCGTTCGTCAAAACCGTGTCTGGATTGCCGCCCGTATCGAACAGGAAGCGTTTGGTAATTCCGCCGGACCTAACTTCGATCAGTGCGGCGAACCCCCATTCGCCCAACGTGCGGCGCCCAGGCACCATGTCGGAAAGGACGGTGATCTTGTAATCGTCCACCATCGGCTGGTTCGTGGCTGGAGCGTGCAGTTGTCGCTCAGCCGAAAACACTGCCGCTTCTGATCTCGCCTGCGCTCGGACCGTGTCGGCCTTGGCCCTTGCTCTCTGGAGGCCGGCGTCCTGAGCATGCGCCATGGAAACGCTCAGAAAGGAGGCAAAAATCAACGCCACTGGGGCACATAAAGATCTCATGGAGGTCCCTTTCCATCGCCAACTATCGACATTGCGGATTCTCATTTTGCCCTCGTCGGTGGTCCAACTTCAAACTCGATCCCGCTTCGAGGCTGCATGGTCACGCGCCGGCCGCTCACCTGGCTACGGTCGGCAACGGTGAACGGATTGCTCGGAAAGGGGCCAATCGCCGGGTCCACGGGATTGAACATGGCTTGAACGTCTCGCGTGGCGGCCGATAGCGATCCAATCATTGTGCCCAGCATCACGGGAACGCCTACGCTGACTTGTCGCCAAAACAATTGCTTGCAAGCCGATCCAGTCAGAAAGCTGTCAAATCTGTTCATGAAATCTCCCTTAGAAATTCGAGACACATCAGATGCGGATGAGGAACAGCACCGCGGGCGACTCAACCGAAGTCGATTCATCGGGTTTCATCTTGTCACAATCGTATTAGCGCAACTGGATGACCAAGAGTGACACCACTAGCCAAATACTTTTTGTCAGACGTGGCCGCCGCCGAAGCCAACTTCATCGTTCAAAGTGTTTTTCGCCTCAATCTCCTGCGTTTTTAATAACATCCCCAAACCAAAGTTCTCTGCAGGCACCCCTGCCTCCCCAGGCAGTTAACCAATCCGGAATTTCGGAGCGGCGGCCTGCCTCGAAGTTCGGACCGGTTCGCCACGAGAGACCACGTTCCGAAATGAAAGACGAAGAAATCCAGATTCTGGTACTCAAGCGGTTTCGGATAAATTCGGTCGCAATACACAGCTTGCTTTCTGCTCCACATCTGGGAACATAGGCTGTGAGGATTCCGGGTGAAGCGATCGTCGCGCGTTTTGCGGGCAAGCACGTCCACGCGCGGAAGCCCCTCCAGCGCTTTCTGGCTATCGCACGCGACGCGGACTGGCCGCACTTCACTGCGGACCTTTCCGGCTACCGATCTTGGGAAGCAGAGCGGACGGCTTATCTTCGACATCGGCGGCAATAAGTTCCGCCTGATCGCCAGCGTCGACTTCGTGGAACAGATCCTTCCGATTGAGCGGATCCTCACGCATGAGGATTACGACCGGGAGGTATTGTGATGGGAACGACGACATACGAACAACTGCTCTGCGAAGTTCGCCCCGAGGTCATCGAAACCGGCAAGCGCTACGATGACGTTTCTGTGCGCCTTGCTGAGCTAGTACGCAAGGGAAACCGCCGAACCGCTAGCGACACGCGTCTGATGAAGCTCCTTGCAGTGCTGGTGGAGGATTACGACCGTCGGCATTCACTTCCGTTAGACGACAGCAGCCCTGCTGAGAAACTCCGGCATCTCTTGGAGTTATCCGGCAAGCCCGCAACGGCGCTGATCTCCGTCTTTGGCCAGCGCAGCCATGTCAACGAGGCTCTAACGGGCAAACGGCCAATAAGTGTCGAGCAGGCCCGCAAACTCGGCACGCTCTTCAGTGTCAAGCCAGGGCTTTTCGTATGATTACGGCTTCCGACGCGAATTCGACGCGACATGGCTAGTCGGTCCGCGCCACAGTTTGCGGCGACTAGCGCCGGTCGCCTCTTCCGAATTGGCGTTTGGAGAGTTCCTCCGAGCGCACTTTCTGCTGAGTGTTAAACGGAAGCGTGAGTTCCGCTTCAGCGTCCGGGGGATGAGGGAACGGTAGAGGTCGGATCGGTAGGGCTCTCCAAAAAACCGAGCACATCGACATACAGTTGGCGGCACCGCCCGTAATGGCTCCTGGAAGTTGGCGCAGTACATCGAAAGCGGTCGAGTCGGCATCTGCAGACGACATTTCCCGAATTACGGAGCGGTACTGGGGACAGCACATGTGGGGCTCGAGGGTACTGCTGCGCGACGGGGGCGCGGTTGATGAGGCCACGATCAAGACCTAATTGGAAAGTCAAAGGTGGGACGAAGACGATCAGGGTTTCAAGATAACAGCGCCCAACCGGGCCTTTAGCCGGAACTGCTTCGGACGGCTTCAGCGCCCCCTCGACTTTCAGTCGTGTCGAGTTTACCGGTTTTCAGCAGGTAGTCGTTCAACGAATCTTGTGTGGAGGTACGATGGACGCGGTTGAACTTCGTTACTTCCAATCAGCCCGACACGCAGCGCGCTGACAAGTCCGGCCGCCAATGTCAACACAGCTGCGATCCCAAGACCGATCCTTGGTGCCGCATCGACAGACGTCACTGTGAAAAGCAGGGTCATGATGATCGCACCTGACGTTTGGCCTGCCAGACGCGCGGTGCCCTGCATGCCACCCGCCGCCCCACTCCGCTCAAGCGGAGCGGCGAGGAATATGTTTCGGTTGTTGGGCACCTGAAACAGGCCGAAACCGACGCCACACAACATGGTAAGTGGTGCGAGCAATAGCCGGTGCTCCTGTAGCGGCAACAGTGCTGCACCCAGGAGCCCGACCGCCAGACACAGTCCGCCCGCGAGGCAAAGCCAAGCTGTGGACACCCGGTTGACAAGACGGCCCGCGAACGGGGCGGCAACGGCGGCAGCCAGCGGCCAGGGCGTCATATACAGCCCTGTCATCCAGGCGTCCTGTCCGAGCCCGTGCTGAAGGTAGAACGGCAGGGCCACCATGCCCGCGGCTACGCCGGAAAAACAACAGACCGAGGCAATCACTGAAATGCGGAATGAGTCGGAGCGAAGCAGATCGAGCGGGATCAGCGGTGACGCCTTCGGCATTTCTCGCCGAACCAGCGCCGCAAGAACAACGGCGGCCGTGGCGAGCAACACCGCAGCCAGCACCGGCATTGAGGCAAGCAATTCCGCGCCAATGACCAGCGACGCAAACGCTGCTGTATTCAGAGCCACACTGAACCAGTCCAGCCGGCGCGCCGTGTTTGCCGCATTCGGCAGCGTCCGCGTGGCGAGCAGAACCAACACACCCAGGGGCAGATTCACGGCGAACAGCCAGGGCCAGGTCGTGCCTGAGAGAATCGCCGCGCCAATCGTGGGACCCGCCGCAGACGATAGCGCAACGGCAAGTGCGTTCCAGCCGATGGCGGCGCCCATCTGTCGAGGTGGGACCACGAAGCGCAACAGGGCGACGCCGAGCGCCATGACGCCGGCACCCCCCAACCCCTGGAAGAAGCGGGCCGCAACGAGCCATTGCAGAGATGGCGATAACGCGCACAGTACGGATGCTCCGGTGAACAGCGCAACGCCTAACGTAAATACCCGCCGATAGCCCAGACTTTCCCCGATTGCTGCGCACGGCAGCAGGGCCATAAGCAGGGCTGTTTGGTAGGCAGTTACAATCCAAACCGACATGGCTGGCGTAACCTGCAAGGATTGCGCAATCGTCGAAAGAGCCACGTTGGCAATGGCCGCGTCCAGCACCACGAGCACCATCGCAGCCAGCACGGAGGCGATTGCAACTGTACGCCGCGTCCTGGTCATGGCGCGCCTACAGTCCAGACGCCGTTCTGCTCCACATACCTCGTCACCCGGTGTTCTTCTTTGTCCTCCTTTTTCAAATCCCGCTCGGTAAAGCGAAACAGGATCGCAGGCCCGGTTATGCAGCGCGTGTCATGAATATCTCCCGGCAGATACGCCTGAACCTGTCCAGGGCCAACGAGGGTCGAATTTCTTTTCACGAGCTTGAGGCTGCCGTCCGGGCTCTCTATCCGGGCATAGGTGCCCATCTCGATCTCACCTTGCTGGATCGCATAGATGACCCACCCCCGGCCGTGGTCATGCGGTGGTCTGTAAAGCCCTGCGTGTTCCGTGTGCGCCAGGAGCACGAACCCCTCGACCGGGTCCCTGTAAAGCTCTTTGTTTGCCGGAGCTTCCTTGTGCAGCGCCGCCAACCACTCTTCCTTGGCCGGAGCTTTGAGGAGTTCCTCCAGGTGCAGCCGGCAACCATCGACGACTTCCGTGCTCAGTGGTCCCCAGACCGACTTGATTCCCTCAATCGACGTTTCAAAAGTATTTCTGGCCATTACTTTCCTTTCTCCTGCTTAGAAGGTAGCAGTGGATTTGACATGGCGGAAGACGCAGCACTTGCACTATATACGTGCGTTTAACGCCACGGTCCGGCTAGCCCGTGCTTGATCGACCGCAAGACCCGCGCCTGTTCAGCGGATCAGCGCGCAGGTCTCCAAGACGAGACCACGCAACCAACGATTCGCTGGATCGGCATCCATCCTGGGGTGCCAGAGCAAGGAAACCGTGAACTCCGGCGTGGCGACCGGCAGCGGGAAGGAATGCATTCCGGCTCGCAGAACTCCAGTATGTCGTTCGGGAACGCTGGCGATCAGGTCCGTGGCCCTGGCGAGAGCCAGTGCCATCGAAAAGCCACCGACGATCGTGACAATCTGCCGTTCGATGGCAAAGGGTTTCAGAGCCTCATCGATCGGTCCCTCTTCATCGAGGGGTCCGCTGTCGGGACTCCGCCTCGAGACTCGTACATGTCTGCCAGTTGCATAACTGTAAGGCGTGATCTCGTTTTGACCCAGCGGGTGCCCCATGCGCACTACGCCAATGAAACGGTCTCGGAATAATGCCTGCGCGCGCACTTCAGGAGCAGTCGTATTCCCCACGACGCCGGTTTCCAGATCGACGGTGCCGTCGCGAAGTGAGGCGCTGTCTTTGTCCGGCTTCTGCATGAAGTGCAGCCGGACACCGGGTGCCTGCTCGCCGAGGCGAGCAATGAGGGGTGGTCCAAAGTTCTCGACGAAGCCTTCGCTGGTCCGCAGCGTGAAAGTTCGGGCGAGTTGTTTGGGGTCAAGCTTCTCCACAGGCAACAGAACGGCCTCACCGTCCCGCACCAGTTGACTGACCCGCTCGCGGAGTTCGAGCGCCCTTGGTGTGGGAACAAGACCGCGTCCGGCCCGGACCATTAGAGGATCGCCCATCGTTTCACGCAACCGCGAAAGGGCCCGGCTCATCGCCGAGGGACTAAGCCGCAGCCGTCGGGCGGCACGGGCAACACTCCCTTCCACAAGCAGTACATCCAGGGTGACCAAAAGGTTGAAATCGGGGGTCGCCATGCATCGACGATAGCGCTGACATGGCGTTGAATACAAGGATACTGTGCAAACGGTGCATCTTCCGCCATATCAGGTAAGAGAATATACTCTGTGTGGGTCAGGTCTGACACTCATGGGGCTGTGTGGGCTCAACTGGGCCTCAATCTTACGGAAAAGCAAGCTAATGCAAACGTGTTCGTTTTCGATCACGTAGAGAAGGCTCCAACCGCGAAATTGAACCAGCGCGACTCATTTTCCCACTAAGGCTTGCAGAGAATTCCCACAGGCCTACCGAGCTGGGCACCCAACCTGGATGTATCAACGGAGGGCGACGTTAGGCGCGCGTCCGCCGCTGGTTCAGGAAACTCGCGCTGGAGTCGACAGGGCTTCGATGATGCGACAGCTTTGATGATGCTCTTACCTCGGCAGCACGCGCTGATCCGTTCCAATTCGTTCAGCAGCCGCTTGAGATCGTCGAGCTTTTCTTCGACGGCATTGCGATGCTCTGCCGCGATACGGTCAACGTCCGCGCAGGCGTGTATCTTCTCCGAAGACAACCGCAGTATAGTGTAAATGTAACGGGTCACGCTCTTTCCCTGCGAGATTCTCAAGATATTGTCGGCCGGGTTTCTCATGTTCCCAGGCGGGTTCGTCGGGGGCAGGTGAGCAGGGCGAACGAAGAAAAGGATCGCCCTTCGGTTTTCGGAGGCGTCGCGCTACCCCCTCATCACTTGTACAGGTTCCCGTACTTGCGGGCAATCATTCGGCGAACGCTCCCTGGCAGGGCGGGTGGTCTTGCGGCCCCAAGTGCTTCAACGGCACGGTTCGAGTTTGCGAACCGGCCCGACGGCCATGCGCTGATTGCCCAGTTGGTGGCAAGTGACGCAGGCATAGCTTGGCTTCCTCCGGCATATCCGCGGCCCCGGCAGCCAGCCCTAGGCTTACGAATATTGAAAGGTAATGCGTCATACATTTGCGCCCGCCCCGCGCTTACAGAATACGCCCACTTACCATGAACCGCGTCTCTGGATTTACAGAATATTTCGCCACGAGCAAGCGGTGGGAGAAACCGCTGCCGGGAGGATCCCGGATCTACCGAGTGCGCCCTCTTCGAAGGCGGAGGGGCATTTGAAGAGGCGCGAACGGGGAGCAGTGAAGGGGTGGCTGCGGGGGCGGACAGAGTGGCGGAAAGTCCAGCAGATCTCAATACGTCAGATGGCGTCGCTTTGAAAGCCAGCCGCACTCAACCATGATGATCGGCGGAGGGATCGCAGTTCTGGTAAACGGCTGGAAGTGACTGATGGGGCGGATCGAGGTCACCGGCCACCTTTCGGCTGACGCTCAGTTTGGGGTCGAGAGTGGCGTCCTGCCCGAACCTGGTCCTGGGTGCCCGGATGCGCAAGTCGGCGTCGTTGGCGATTTCCATCGCGCGGCGGCGGGCACGCTCGGAGAGACCGCCTTCTGCCAGCGCCTGAATGCGCCTGGCGATCCTCCGAAACAGGAACTGCCTGTTGTTCGAACGGGACTGCTCGCCGAACACCTCCAGGTACTTCTGGCGGAGCTGGCTGACCGTCATCCTGCTCAACTCCTCAATCTCTTTGTGCATCGTGGTCTCCACGAGTTTCTCCTTTCTCAAGGCCGTTAACCTCGTGTCATGAGGGCTCGATTCGGCGGGACATCAAGTGGAGATTCGCGTCGGCGTAGGGCGCGGAGCCGGAGGTAGCCGGCGGCGAGGATGCGGGCGATGGATCGAAAATCCTCGGTGGAAATGGTCAAGGCGGTTCACCTCGCTGTTGTGGATTGGCACCACAACGAAAGTCCGCCTTGCGGTCGTTCCGCTGTCGAGTGGCTGCTGACGCGCGTGCTAATCAGCAGCCTGCTGTAAACATACGCGCAGAATTCGAAAAGTGTAAACCGAGACCGACGATCCTGTTAACCGGCCACGCTCGGCAGTTCACGGGCCTGCGTAGCAGGTAACAGGTTACTCGATCCGTTCGGTGGGCCCGGCACGAGGTTGAATTGCGTGCGAGGAAAAGGGGCGCCATGCGGGGCGTGGGGTCAAACTCGGTCAACGGTACTGCGAGGTGACCGTCCGGCGCTGGAAGGCCCGTACGGGCGACGTAGCGCGGCGGGCCCAGCGCGGCCGCGCGGTCCCGGTGGTGGCGTTTCTCGCCCAGCTGACTGTCGACGGGAGTTCACGGGACTGATCCAGACCCACTTCCTCGAAGGCCGTATCTGGGGAGTACGAGCGGGACGGGCGCAGTATGGCGGGCGCTGGGTACGGAAACACGGACCCCAGACGCAGGGACGTTTCTCGTTCCCTGCCGGAATAACGGTCCCGAAAGAAAACATTACCTGCAGCTAGGGGTTCACTGGCACGGCGGCCACTTACGCTCTCCCGTCCGGACTGCCGAAGACGGATTCGGTTATGCGTTTCCAACGTTGCGGCGAGAGTCAAAGGGATGCGTCCGATTTCGTAACTCGCCAATTGTAACGTTTAGCTGCCGCTAAGATGACGCGGGACTGCCCCGCTGTCCGGAGTTCGAATGGCCGTCTTCGCTCCTGGCCACAGCAAGCGAAGTGGAGAGGGAGTAAATTGGTTGTTCCAGGCAAATTGGCGCGGCAGTTCCGCACGCACGTAGGAGTCGGGAAGTTCTGCAATTCCTTGCGGCGTAACGCAAGTCAGTAATCACCTCGAGGATAATTCAAGGCGCATACACGATGCTCACAGGCACCGCACGACCGACCACCGACAGCGCCGCGGCGCAGTTCCTGGCAGACGTCCGAACGAAGAACCAGGATTTTTACGCCACTGATCGAGGATATGGAGCGCTGAAGGATCTTCAACAGACATTCCCCCACCCGTGGCTATATGTTGGCGAGTTGCTGCAAAACGCAGTGGACGCTGACGCTAAGCACATCCGCCTCTCCGTGGATGAAACGGCGCGCACGCTGGTTGTCGAGCATGATGGGAAAGCCTTTAGTGAAGGTCACGTCGAGGCGTTGTGCGTCCGCGGCATGTCCAAAAAGGGGGCCGGCACGGTCGGCTTCATGGGGATCGGCTTCAAGGCCGTTTTCCAGAGCTTTGAATGTGTTGATGTCAGCTCAGGGCCGTGGCGTTTTGGCTTTCGTGTCAAAGAGGAGGTCGGGGAACTGGGGGATCGACAGCGCCACTGGCTTGGGTGTGTCCTGCCGGCTTATGACGAGGCGATCGCGCCGCCATCGCAGGGGATGACGTGCCGGTTCTTCCTTCACGACAGATTGCAGCGCCTTGGCCCGATTGCGGATGACGTCACCAAGGTGCTCTCGCCAGATCTTCTGGTTCTTGCATTGCTAGCGCGCCGGGGTGTTGAGGAGGTCGAGTGGGCCGGCGAGCACTGGCTGTTGGAGCAAGACGAAGAGGTCGTCGACGAGCAGATGACCCGCGTCAAGCTCACCGCTTACCACGAGGCGAGTGAGCGCACGCGAGAGTGGATCCTGTTTTCCTCACGCTATCAGCCAAGCGGCCCTGCCATTGCCCGCTTTCTGGAACACCGCCAGATACAGCCGCGCACCGAGGAGAAGGAAGCGGTTTATGCCGAGGCGCAACGCCAGCGAACAGTTGAGGTATTCTGCCCACTGGACGATAGCGGCTCTCCGCAACCTCCGCAACACGGCCAAGCATACGCCCTACTCCCAACTGGGGTGAACGTGCCGTTGGGATTACACGTACAGGCGGACTGGCTGCTGGTCACCAGCCGCCGCGAGATCATGGAGGTCGAAACCAACCAGTGGCATCGCGAGATCCTGTCGCGGTTCGCCGGGCTTGTGGCGGCATACCTCTCGTGGGTCACGACGCTGCAACACATACCGGACAAGGCGCTCGGTGAGAGTATTGAGGTGTTGCCGGATTGGGACGAGACGGACGGAGCGTTCAGCTCATATCTTAGTGACCCTGAGTTCCGTTACGGCCTCAAGGCCGCACTATCGTCCTTGTCCTTCTTGCCGGTCCGCACGGCGGAGGCTACGCGGTTTGCGATGCCATCAGAAGCGCGACTGCTGCCTTCGATCCTGCGACCCTTTGACGATGCAACTCTCCTGCCGTGGGTGCTCTTCGGGAACTGCGTTCTAAGCACGACGATTCTCGGACGCCGGACACTGAAATCGCTAGAGCACATTGAGCTCCTCACGCCGCTTGCTGTCGCTGACCTGTCGAGCCACTGGGAGAGCGGCACTGTCGGAGAATGGCGAGAGCAACTCGGGCCGAGTGGGGCCGATGCTCACCTACGCCTCTTGCGGGCACTGGCAAGCTTGGATGGTGTCAGCGGTTGGCGTGAGTCTCGCTTGCGGTGCCTCCCGGCAGCCGACGGCGTATGGATCGATCGTGACAGCGCGATCGGGCTGCCTGCCGAGTGGGATTCCGTTCCAGAAGAGGACCCACCGCTGCGATTGTTGCTAAAGCCCCACCTTTCGCCACCCCGTGAACGGCTGGAGTGGGGGTTTGATCGATCTTTGCGACGTGACTCGGGTGCGCAGGAGTACGTCAGGCAGATGCGCCGCGAGAACTTGGAGGAGGTAATGCGGCGCTGGTGGGAGGCGCTGCCCACCCAGCCGGATCCGGACCTGCAAACCCTTGTCCTCGACGTGACGTGTTGGGTGCACTCGAAGCAGAAGCAGCGACCCAATCTGGTGATGCGCGCATTGTGCGAGAACGGCACCGTCGCCCCACTGGAGAATGTCGTCTTGGCCGACCCATATGCCAGCCCGGCAAGGAGGCGCTTCTTTTCCGGGGTGCCCGCTGTTTCACCTCGGTACTTGCAGCACAAGCCGGGGCTGACTGATGCCGACTGGCGATCCTTCTTTGAAAGCGCAAGCGACAAGATCAAAGGCCCTCTTCGCCTATGGCCCTCGTCGGCAGAGCTCTCGCTTTCCGCCATACAAGAACGGCTCCCTGGCTACACCGCCCCAGCCACAAAGGCGGGGGCAATTACCGCCAAACACTCCATATGGAGCTTCTACTCCAGCAACTACCTGCTCATCGACGCCAATTTTGACAAGCAGGTTCTAGCGATCCTGAACGGACCCACGCCGGATGAGGCGCGCGAGTTCGGCGCGTGGCTCCATGAGGCCCGCCAAGTGCTGCTTGGCAACCACCAACTCCAAGTGGCATACGTGCCGCGGGGATCTAGCAGCGTCTATGCCCCAAAGCGGTCTTACAGTGCCAGATGGGTGGGTGTGCTGCAAACCGCCGCATGGGTGCTCGCGCTCGGCGGCAGTGGACCGTATCGACCGGAGAATGTGCTGCCAAGCCCTGATCCAGCACGACCTGATGCACCTGTGGCCAACCTATCGGCAGACCTGGTACGCATCCTGGAGCAATGTGGGATCGACTTTGGCGCGAAGATCGATCAGGTCGCGTCGATTGAGCGGCTACGCCGCGAAGGACCGGGCGCAACACCGGACCGCCTTGTGCAGCTTCTGGAGGCGGCCGTCGCGGATGCGCAACAAAACGCTGAGTACCGTTCCGAACTCGCAACGGTCCTGGCGCTTCCGTTGCTCCCGGTTGGTGAGGCACTGATCGACGGGGCCGTGCGCATCGGCGCTGGACGCTTGGTGGCCAAGAGCACACGTGGTGCCGACCTCGGCGGCTGGCTGCTATCCCTTGACAGCGCGTCAGAGGACGGAGCCATGGCCGGCTCGGGCGCGCGATTGCTGGCCCTGGTAGCGTCGACTATTGAGATTCCACAAGCACCCTCATGGGACCATGCGCTCGAGTTTCTGGTGTGGGTTTGGCGGAAGCGGCCGGATGCCGAGCTGGTGAGGCGCATCCTGCCACGCGCATACCGCCTCATCGCTGAGGGCCTCGATCACGATCGAGAGGAGCCATGGCGCGCCGCGCGTGAGGACGCGTTCGTGTACGTGGCCTCAAGGAAATGGGCCAGCGTGAAGTCGGAGGTGCTTTTTCTCGATGACCTGGGCGATGAACGGATCAAAGGGCTCGTGAGTGGGTTTTTGCTGGCAACCCCCGGACATCTTGGTGAGATGCGCGAAGACCAGTACCGCATTGCAGACCTCCTGGGCATACGGCGTCTCTCGAACCGTTTCGCTCTATCGCTTTCGTTCGAAGGCGCGCAGGACGTGCCGGTATCATGGCCGGTACGCCTCAAACTCGTCATGGATTTGTTGTGCGCTGTTGCGCAGGAAGACGATACCGACGACGGTCCGACGACGCGCCCCAGTTTCAGGTACTTCTGGCAGATCAGCAAAGAACTCATCGATGATGGCGTGACGAGGAGCTCGTGGCGTGTGTACGCTGCCCGTGATGGGGACTGTGTGTTCATAGCGGGAGCGCCAGATGAGTTCAACGCGGACCTCTGTCGTGTGCTGCTGCAGTGGAGTGGCCTTGCCAACCGCCGCGACCTCGATGAGTTGGCGCCCGCCCTGACGCAGTTGCTCGGCTGGCTTGACCGTGAGGAAAAGTTCGGCCCGCGGCTGGAGGAACTTCGCACACAGCGCGGACTGCTCCAAGGACCGGCAGAGCCCTCCGAGAGTGCCGCCGTGGAAGCGACCAAAATCGAAATATGCGGCCAACGCGATGCTCGCGACGC
>ENA-ORBV01012435-ORBV01012435.1-microbial-mat-metagenome-genome-assembly--contig:-NODE-12435-length-13123-cov-11.355511_pt1 | contig 13123 bp, 9 predicted proteins | sample MGYA00237777_ERZ505514 | MGnify/ENA primary metagenome ERZ505514 (study PRJEB26160, sample SAMN06269048) | microbial mat metagenome | isolation source: Oligotrophic lake microbial mat | place...
CTGCCAGCCCTCGCCGCCGAAGCTGGCAGGACCGTCAGCGGGTTCCGGGCCTGCTCCATCCGGAGTTGCCGCGCATCGGCCGACGGCGACATCCGTCGCAGATAAACAATGGGATAGAACGACGATGTTCCATCCGCCCAGCCGACGGTCAGGCCCACGTCTTTCTTCAGATCCAGCTTGGCGGGTGCATCCATTGCACCGGAAGCGTAAGCTGGCCAGAAGAGAGCCGGACCGGCGGATCATCATCCGCATCCTGGGTCGATTCTGGAGGAACGCATGCACTTTGCCGATCGACTCGCCGATGCCCTCGACCGAACCGGCGCGCCCGCGTGCGTCGGGCTCGACCCTGTGCTCGAGAAGATCCCGCAGGAGTCCCTCGACGCGACCGCGGGCGACGGCGGAGACGACATCGAGGCTCTGGGCGACTTCTGCATCGGCGTGCTGCACGCAGTTCGCGATGCGGGGATCACCGTCGTCAAGCCGCAGAGCGCCTGCTTCGAGAGGCACGGCTCGGCCGGGATGGCGCAGCTGGAGCGCGTCATTACCGAGGCACACCGCCTGAGCCTGCTCATCGTTCTTGACGCCAAGCGCGGCGACATCGGCGTCTCCGCCGAGCACTACGCCGCATGGGCGTTTGACAACCTCGATGTCCACGCGATCACCGTCAGCCCGTACCTGGGCCCCGACACGATCGAGCCGTTCATGCGCGAGGGGCGCGGCGTGTTCGCGCTCGTGCGCACCTCCAACCCCGAGAGCGACGCCGTGCAATCCCCGCGACTGGTCGATGGCCGCAGCGTTGCGGAGATGATCGCCGACACTGTGCAGGAGCTTGGCCGGCACCGCCGCGGCGGGCGCGGCATGTCCGACATCGGGGCGGTTGTGGGCGCCACAAAGGCCACTGAGGCCGCGGCCCTTCGCGAGCGCATGCCGGATCAGTTCTTCCTGGTACCGGGCTTTGGCGCACAGGGCGGAACGGTTGAAGATGTCCGCGGCATGACCCGCCCGGGCCGCAGCGGGCGCAGCGCGGGCGACCTGGGCGTATTGGTCAACGCCAGTCGATCGGTGATCTATGCCAAGCCGCAGGCGGGCGAGAAGTGGACGTTCGCGGTTCGTGCCGCGGCGGAGAAACTCATCGCCGACCTGCGCGACCTGACATGAACAACGCTGAAACGCTCTCAAGCGAAGCGAAAACAGGCGGTTTCTTGTGGGGAACCGCCTGCGTGTGATTTGTCCGTGCGAAGGATCGAGGGCTCAGCGGCGGCGACGCGACACAAGCAGCATGCCCAGGCCCAGCAGCGCGGCCGAGGCCGGCGCGGGGATGTTGTCGGCCGAAGAGGTGAACGAGGCCGTCGCGGTGTAGTCGGTCGGGGCGCCAACCTGGTTGGCGAAGCTGAACGAGATTGCTTCGTTCGATGGAGTGCCCGGCCCGACGATCGGCCCGGAGAACTCCACATCGAAGCCCGCGAAGGTGCTGGCACCAAAGCCCAGGGCATCGGTCAACAGACCGCCTGAGAAGGTGATCGTGGCGATCGGTACCACACCACCGAACTCGTAGAAGCGGATCTGTCCCGCGCCCAGCGTGAAGAACGGGGGCGTCCCCGTGGGGGTCACCGTGACGGGTGAGAAATCGAACCAGGCATTGGGATAGTCCGGCGCGGCAAGGCCGGGCGTTTCGAGCGTGAGCCCGAGACTTCCGCTTGCCCAGCCGCCCGTCAGCTGCCCGCCTGAGAGCTGGAACAGCGGTGTTGACGGACCCGAAGCCGGATCAGCAAAGGTGAGGATGGTTGCAGCCTGGGTGGAACCCACGAGTGCCGTTGCGGCGACGGCGAAAGCGCAGAGAGAACGCGACATAGCGGAAAACTCCTTCCGTAGTCTCTCTCGCTCCCGAATTGTTGGTCTCTCCCCGCCTCAGATGCCACCACAGGTCTCCAGCCCGTGGTGCACGTCCATAATAATCCTTCACGTCCGAGATACCAGTCTTTTTCGATTAGATTTTGAGTGTTTCTCTCGGACCACGCGGCGTGGACCTCACAAAGTTCGCTACTTGCAGGTGAAAAAACTCGCCATTCCAGGCGATTACCCAAACATTCTACGAATAAATGCGCCGTCTGTTTACATCGGCTTCTTGGAGATCGTCACGTCGTACACCTTCAGGAGCTTCTCCTTGTCGAAGATCATCTCCTGACGGCTGAGCCCCACGACGTCGTACTCGGTCGTCAGCTCGATGGCATCAACCGGGCACGCCTCTTCGCACATGCCGCAAAAAATGCACCGAAGCTCATCGATCTCGAACTTCTTAGGGTACTTCTCCCGGTCATCCCAGGGCGACTCCTCGGCCTCGATATGGATGCAGTTGGCCGGGCAGAGCGTCGGGCACATCATGCATGCCACGCACTTCACGCGGCCCTGCTCATCGCGATTGAGGCGATGAACGCCGCGGAAGTTGCTGACTTCCATTCCCCCCTTCTCAACGGGAATATCTTCCCGCCGCTGCTCGGGATACTGCAGCGTTCGGCTGGTGGTGCCCGCGCCGAAGGAGGTCACAAAGTGCCGCATCGTCGTGCCGAAACCCTTGAAAATCTCGGGGAGGTATGAGGCCTCCCAGCGGGACTGGGTGGGCGCGGGAACGACGAAAATGTCCTGCTCACGGATCGTCATGGGGGGGAGTATACGGGTCCGCGGGGCTGTCTTCGATAGCAACAACCCGGCGGGGTTCCGCCCCGTATACTTTCGCATGGGCCGCACACGCCGACAGCCCCCGCTGTACGAGGTCCTTTCGTCGCCTTCGCGCCGATTGGGAGGCAGCCCCGCTGCGCCGCGTACGCCCGTCGTCGTGCCGACTGAAAGCCCAGCCACCCCCGCCGAACCACCCGCCCATTCCGCTCATCCCACTCCCGCCGCACCGGTGCACCGCGAGCCCGGCTCCGCAGGCGTGCGCCACCTGACCGGCCTTGAACAGTCCTCGCGGCCGCATGTTCAGGCGGAAACATCTCCCACGCGTGATTACCCCCCTTCCCGGACAGCCGAGCGCGACCTTCAGCAGCCCGCTGCCGCGCCCGAAGCCGAAGTCGAGAGCCAGTTTCGTATTTCGTCCATGACTGTGATGATCGGCATCGGAGCGCTGATCGTCGTGATTGCGGTGGTCTGGGCGGTCGCGTTCCAGATGGGCGAGAAGAATCGGGATCGGGAACTTGGCAACCTCGGCGGCTGGAAGCCGCCCGAGGGCGAGACCGGAGTGGTGCCGCCAGCCGGGATACCGCAGGTCAAAGCTCCCGCCCCGGTCGTTCCTCGAAAGGATGGGTCCGGTAATGCGGCCCGCACCACCGAAACCCCCAAGCCGCCGGCCGCGGAAGCAGGCGCTGACCCCCGTGTCCCGGGGTTCAACTACCTGTATCTGTGTAGCCTCACTCTCAAGGATGCCAACGCCGCGGTAGATTTCCTGAAGCGAAATGGTGTTCAGGCCTTCCATGTATTTGATCGGCAGAAGCCCAGTGGCAACAATCCCCTCTGCCGAATCTACGCGAGTCAGGGCTTTGCGGGTGGCGCTCTCTTCCGGGAATCCCAGAAGGAGCGCGACGGGCTGGTCAGGCGAGTGGAGGAGCTCGGCAAGAAGTGGCAGCGCGAAGAGAAGGGCCCCAGCGATTTCCGCCAGCCCCTCTGGGCGCTGTTCAAGGGTCAATGACAGTGTTTTCTGGCCGGCAAGTCGGCCTTCCAACCTGACCGCGGGAGTTCGACCGATGAGCCTCGACCGTTCACTGAAAACCAAAGGCAGCCTCTCGGGTGTTCGCAGCGTGCTCACCCGCGCCGAGCGCATCGCCAAGATGACCACCGACAAGAAGTTCGACGCAAAGAAGGACAAGGCCTTGGGCCTTGCCAAGACGCGCGTCGGCAAGGTCGCCTGATCGTCTGACACGGCATTGATGACGTCAATCAACGTGGCCGGCGACTCGCCGCGCCCGCGGGCGATACCGTTGTTCCACCAGACGGGAGCTGCGCCATGGACATCGATCGGCTGATCTCTGACCGCGCCAAGCGGATCGACGCCTCGGGCATCCGCCGCGTTTTCGAACTCGGTGCACGCCTGAAGGACCCGATCAACCTTTCGATCGGCCAGCCGGACTTCCCCGTCCCCGAGCCCATCAAGCTCGCGGCGATCAAAGCGATCCGCAACAACCAGAACGGCTACACCCAGACACAGGGCATCGCCCCGCTGCGCGAGAAGATCGTCGAGCACCTCAAGGCCGATGTCGGCTGGGATGTTGACCCCCGTCCCCTCGCCGCGGCCGATGCGTCCAGGCCCGGCGTCATGGTCGCCTCCGGCACCTCTGGCGCGCTGATGCTCGCGTTCCAAGCTCTGCTCAACCCTGGCGATGAGGCCATCATCCCCGATCCATACTTTGTGATGTATCCGCACATCTGCACGATGGTCGGCGCGGCGCCGGTGCTGTGCGACACCTATCCCGACTTCCGGCTGACCGCCGCCCGGGTCGAGAAGCTCATCACGCCGCGAACCAAGCTGGTTCTGCTCAACAGCCCGAGCAATCCGGCCGGAGTCGTCGCGAGCAACAAGGAATGTCAGGAGCTGCTCGAACTCTGCCGCGCAAAGAACGTTCTGCTGATCTCCGATGAGATCTACGACACCTTCACTTATACCGATGCACGCGAGCCCGCGCCCAACGGCGGCGAGCCGCGCTGCCCGAGCCCGGCGAGGTTCCCCGGAGCCGACAAGGACGTGTTCCTGATCCGCGGCTTTGGCAAGACCTACGGCGTGACCGGCTGGCGACTGGGCTACGCGGCCGGGCCACGGAGGATTATCGAAGAGATCAGCAAGCTCCAGCAGTACACCTTCGTGTGTGCGCCTTCCGCGCTCCAGCATGGCGCCGTCGCGTGCTTTGATGTCGACATGTCGGTGCAGATCGCCGACTACCAGAAGCGGCGCGACATGGTGATCTCGCGGCTTTCAAAGCTTACGGAAGTCACCACGCCCGGCGGCGCGTTCTACGCGTTTGTCAAAGTCACCGAGCGTCTTGGGCTCACGGCGAGCCAGTTCATCGAGAAAGCACTGGAGAAGAGCGTGCTGGTCATCCCCGGCAGTGTCTTCTCCAAGCGCGACACGCACTTCCGCCTGTCTTACGCCACCGATGCCAGGTCGCTGGAGCGTGGGCTCTCCGCGCTCGAAGAGCTCATGGGCTGAGCCGAACGCGGGCTGCTGGTCCATACCAGTTCCAGTTCCACGCCCATCAACCCCAGCAGCGAGCGAAGCTGCGTCTCGACCGCCGCGGCGGCCTGCAGCTTGTACGATTCATCCTGATCATCAAACACCTTCGCGGCGTGATCCTGTGCCCTCGCCATCAGCGCGGCTTGACGGTCCGCGTTCATGGGGATGATGTCCACCAGCCCCAGGATGCGTCCGGCCTGAATGTCATAGGGCGTCATGCTGGAGAGCGCAAGCTCGCCCTGCAGCGGGGGCAGCGTTACCCGCACCCGCCGAACCGGCTCCAGCCCGAGGCGACGCCGACGCTCATCGTGCCCGTCGGGCAAGTCCTGCACATGCTCCGCGCCGATCGCCGAGAGATCGACAAAGTACTGCTTTCGGAACTGGAAGATGATCGCCATCCGCGCAGGCGAGAGCAGCACAGGCGGGAGCCAGCCGTCGGCGATTCCGCTCGTCGCTGTGGCAATCTCCTTGGCGCAAACCTCCAGCGCCACAAGCCTTCCCACGGAGCGCACCCGCTCGGTGATGTGCTGTGTGACCACGCGATCGACCGTCTTGACCTTGCCGCGCCGCCACGACCCGAGCTTCAGCGCGCCAACAACGCCCAGCACACAACCCAGAACGACAAGCACCAGCGCAACCGTGAGGTCCATGGCTTCAACCCTTTTTCCCGCTTCACCCCAAAGGCAAACCGCTCCCGTGAGGGGCTACGTTGGTGTTGTTGGGATGTTCAAGTTCTCGGTTTCGATGGGTACCGAGCGGCCGCCGAACAAGGGCGGTTTACTCAGTCGGCGTCATCGCTCTCGGGCACGGGAGACTCGCCATCTTCGCCGACGCTCTCGGCCGCGCGGACGATCGACTCGCTCACCATGTCGTAGCAGGTCGCCAGCAGGCCCACGAGCGGGAACTTGGCCCCTGACTGCCCTGCCCACGGGCTCGGTCCCAGGCGTCGCAGGAGCGGGTGGCTGACGTCTGGCGCTTTCATCGGCAGCTCGAGCGACGCGAGCGATTCCTCGCCGCGGGGCCCGGATGACCAGAACTCGCCGACGGATTCTTCCAGCGGCCGGTTCCAGGGCGAATCAGGCTCGGCGACGCCCGGCACATGCTGCACATATACCGGCACCCCTGCGCCGCCGGATCTCACTGCACCGGCGATGGCGCGTTGCTGGCGCAGACGCTCGAGCAAATCCTGCTCGGGCAGGCCTCGGAGCGTAAAGACCAGCAGGGGCTCGCGTGTGAGCTTTTCACCAAGCAGGAACATGGTGCAGCAGACGTGCTTGCACCAGGGTGTTCCGCTCGCGCCGCCCTCACCCTGAAAGATCGGGCAGGAGCAGGATGTCGCGACATCAGGGGCTTCGGAAGGGAAAAGTCGCAGCCCGAGCGGCGCGAACAAGTCTTCGATGTTGCTGGGCATCTCGCCCGAGGCCACCGCCGCGCCGTACCGTGCCTGCGTCGCCATCGCGCTGACGACCTTCTCCCATTGATCGTGCGTGAAAGTCGGCAGGCGGATTTCAACGCGGTAGTTGCCGGGCATGCGCCCCTGCACTTTGGCGGAAATGACACCTTGGCGGACTTCCATGGTGCGGGCCTGCCCAAGGCGGGCGTAGTCGAGACCCTCGGCTAGCTGCGCGCCCGGCGCACTGTTCTCGGTCAGGCGCATCCATCGCGATGAGGCCCAGCCCCATGTCGCGCTGATCCCGCTCGCCACGGTGGCATCGGGCGCGGGCGCGACCTTGGCCTGAAGGCGAACACCGCCGACCACACGCCGCGGGTTGGCCGTGGGCTTGGCGGGCAGCGGGGGCCGACGTTCCATCCGGTGCGCCGAAGACGTGGGCCGCTGCATGGGCGGGAGGAGCGATCGCTGTGGCCGCTGCGAGACCGGACGGTTCGGCGGGTTGGGGGGAGAGGGCGGTGTTGGAGGGGTAGGTGCAGGCATGTGGGCGGTCTACTCCTCATCCCCGACGGCATCCGACCGCAGCGCGAGCAGGTCGCGCAGCTGGGTGGTCGAGAGTTCGCTGAGCCAGGCCTCGCCGGAACCGATGATCTCCGACGCCAGCACCATCTTCTCTTCGATCATCTGATCGATCTTCTCTTCGAGCGTTCCGCCCGCGACAAACTTGTGCACCTGCACCGTGCGGGTCTGGCCGATGCGATAGGCGCGGTCGGTGGCTTGCGCCTCGACGGCGGGGTTCCACCAGCGGTCGAAGTGGAACACATGGTTCGCCGCGGTGAGGTTGAGACCAACGCCGCCGGCCTTGAGGCTGAGCACAAAGATCGGGGGGCCGCCGACCTTGCCATGTCCGCCCGGCCCGCCCTGGAACTCCTCGATCATCCGCTGCCGCTCCGCCGCGGTCGTACCGCCGTGCAGGAACAGCACCGGCCGGTTGAAGGCACGCCGCAGCATCCCCGCGAGGATGTCACCCATCTGGCGGAACTGCGTGAACACGAGTGCCTTATCGCCCGCGGCGAGTACTTCCTCCAGCATCTCGATGAGGCGCTGGCACTTGCCGCTCCGGCCCGGCGTGGGCACACCGATGGGCGCACCGTCGGCCGACTTCGCGCCGCCCTCTTCGCTGCGCTCCTTGAGGAACTGCGCGGGGTGGTTGCAGATCTGCTTGAGCTTGATGAGCCCCGCGAGTACAAGGCCCTTGCGCTGGATTCCGCTGGCGCGGTCCGCCGCGCCGAGCATGTCCGTAACGCATGCCTGATACAGCCCCGCCTGCTCGGGCGTGAGATAGCAGTATTCCTTGCTCTCGACCTTCTCGGGAAGGTCGCTGATGACGGCGGGGTCGATCTTGAGCCGTCGCAGCACAAACGGCTGCACAAGCCCACGCAACTGCGAGGCCTTGTGCTTGTCGTGGTAGCGTTCAACCGGCACGGAGAACTTCCTTCTAAACTCCCCGGCTGAACCGAGGTAACCGCCGTTGAGGAAGTCCATGATCGACCAGAGCTCGCCCAGCCGGTTCTCCACCGGGGTGCCCGTGAGCGCGATGCGCCGGGGTGCATCGATGGCATGCACAGCGCGTGTCTGCTTTGCCGAGGGGTTCTTGATGTTCTGCGCCTCATCGAGCACGATGCGCCACCAACCCACTTTCTCCAGATGCTCTCGGTCGCGGTGCACCAGCGCGTACGTCGTCACCACGACATCCGAGGCCATGGCCTTTTCGTACAGCCGCTCGCCCAGCGCCCGCTCCGGGCCATGGTGCACCAGCACCCGCAGCGTCGGCGTAAACCGCCTCGCCTCGTGCACCCAGTTCGCGACTACCGACATCGGCACCACCAGCAGCGTCGGGCCCGGTCGCTCGAGCTGCACCCCCGCCGCGGCGGCCTCATCGACGCGCTCGCGCTCATCGGCGAGCAGCGCCAGCAGCTGAATGGTCTTTCCCAGACCCATGTCGTCGGCCAGACACGCGCCCAGGCCCAGCGTATCGAGGAACGCCATCCACGACAGACCCTTGACCTGATACGGCCGCAGTGTGCCGATAAAGCTCGCCGGCGGGTTCAGGATCGGAAGCGTCTGGTTGCTCCCGGCATCGGTGAACACCTTCGCCACCCAGCCCGTGGCCTCCATACCCAGGATCGGTACACCGGTCTCCCGGATATCCGACGCATACGCCAGCCGTAGCGCACGACCGACTTCCATCTTCCCGCCCGGGTTTTCGCCGATGAACCGGACGGCGGCCTTCAGGTCTTCGGGCCGGATCTCCACCCATCGCCCGTTGAGCCGCACCAGCGGCGAGTGCTGAGCTGCGAGCAGCTCAAACTGCTCAAGCGTCAGCGTCGTCTCGCCCACGGCGATCTGCCACTTGTAATCGACCAGCGTGTTCAGGCCGACCCGGGGGGCTGTGGGCTGCGCTCCGCCGGCATTCACCCGCTCAAAGTCGACATCGTCGCTCGTCACCACCAGCCGCGCCCCCAGCCGGATCGTCGGCGAGTCCCACCAGTCAGGCGTCTCGACACCGAACCCCTGCTCGACCAGAAGCGGCCGCAGCTCGCGGAAGAACTTGTACGCCTCGCTGGTCGAGAGCTCGATTGTCTCGGGCTCCTGCTCCTCGAGGACGGTTTCGAGCTTTTTATACAGACGCGCCGCCCGGCCAAGCTCCGCCAGCAGCACATCCTGCGGAGAATCGATCCGCATCCCCTCGACCGTCGCGCTTCCCGTCCCGCCGCCGGGCAACAGCCAGATGTCCTGAGCATCAAGCTTCACACCAGGATGCGACACGCTCTGGAGGCCCAGCGTCAGCGTCCACCGCACCGACTCCGGCGGCGGTGCGAGCTGCTGCTCCACGCCCAGATCGAGCGGCTCGCTCAGCCGAAGCAGCAATCGCCACGGCGAGCCGGCGCCACGCTCCTCCAGCCCACCCACCCAGCAGCGGACATTCCGCACCAGTTCCGTTCGATCCTTCGCGGAGTTTGAGCCCTGCAGGTCCTGCCCATCGGCGAGCAAACCCGTGAGCCACGACACCTGCGGGTCCGCCGTTGCATCGCGCCCCTCCACGGCGTCAGCCATGGATTCGCGCCGCAGCACGCCGCGGCAGACCGCATCCCCAGTCACCGTCAGAAACGACTCCAGCACGCCCCAGCCGTCGTGAGCGAAGGCATCCTCCGCGCAGCGTGCCTCGCCGGGCATTGCCGAGAGCAGTGTCGCGACACGCATGCCCGCGGCCTCATCGCTGAGCCATGGCTGCCACACACCCCGCAGGGTGCCCATCGCGTCCTGATACAGCGTCGGCACGAACCGCTGCTGGGCCAGAAGGTGCAGCACCAGCCGCGACGCCGCGGAAAAGAACCGAACGCTCTCACCCGCCACCACGCCATCGCTCTCGCCCGAGTCGAGCCGGTCGAGCAGCTGCGACACATGCACCGGTTCGACCATCAGCGTCGACACACCAAACGCGCCCAGCAGCCTGGCCTCGCCATCATCATGCCCATCCCCCGCCTCGTGGCCGATGGCATGGGCCAGCCTTGGGCTGGGCACGGGCCGGCCATCGGGCTGGGTCGGAAGCCGAAGCCGAACCGAGCCCGCGCTCACGCCGCTCGCCGCCATCAACGCCGCACCAAGCGATGTGAGTTCGTCACTGCTCGCGGCAAACGGGTGCGCATCGCCGCCGCCGCTTGCAGCGGCCTGGGCAAACCGGTCAGGACTCTCCGCCCACAGGTGCAGGCAGCCATCCGACCAAAGCGCATGGACCACCATCGCCGACGCGGTCGCGCCGTCAATGAGCCCTATTGGGTTAGGAAGGGTCGCGAAGCTGTCGCTCATACCCAGCTGCTCTCCCCGATTGGAACACTGCGCGGCCCGCCGCGATCCTGCCGGCGGGACCGATGAATGAGGGCGCCGAGACTCGAACTCGGGACCCGCGGATTAAAAGTCCGCTGCTCTACCAACTGAGCTACGCCCTCGTGTGCGCGCAAACGTGCGCCCGCGGCAACACCCGCGCTGCGCCAGCGTGCATCTTAGGCTCGCCCGAGCGTGCACTCCCCCCGCGCCGCTCAAACCGGCGCGGGGTCGTGAAATTCATCGCCGCGTCATGCCGGCAGACCGGTTGTGCCCAGCGCGGTGCCGAGCGTGCCAAAGCCGCCGCCCAGGCCGGTGTCGAAGTGACCCTGGAACGCCACGATCGGCACCGACGACACAACCCGGACACCGAAGAACGACCCGAAGCCCGCCACCGTGCCCTGCGATCGCCGCAGACCCGTGATGAACGAGTGCAGGTTGAACGTGTTCGCTGCCCGCGGCGAAACCTGACGCAGGAACGTCTCCGTCTCGCCGTTGTTGAAGTTGAGCGTGATCGCGATCGTCGCGTTCTCCGCGGTTGGGTTGTAGATGCGGAGGTAGTCCGACACGGTGTTGTTCGACACGCGACGGAAGCCTTCGCTGAAGAGCCACTGTGTCGACGCGAGCGAGGCAAACGGAGAACCCGAGCCCTCGCCGCCGTTCTCCGACCGCAGAGTCAGCGACACCGGACGGTCTGAGGTGTAGCTCAGTGCATAGGCCTGGCCGACAGGGAAGCCCTGGAGCGCGGCAACCTGCACCGTGCTGCGAACCCCCGCGGGGACGATCACCTGGCGGCGGAACGCGCTGCCGTTGGTGAAGGAGAACGTGAGCGTGACATTCGCGGCCTGCGTGCCGGCATTGAGGATGCCGATCGATTCGACAGTGGCGCCGACGCCGAACTGGCCCTCGGGCGTGACGCCCTGCACCTCGCCCAGCGACGGAGTGCCCAGCGTGCCATAGCCATACTGCTTGCCCGCATCAAAGTGCGTGAGCGCGGCGATGATCGGCCGCTCGCCCTCGACCTTGATGCCCACGGTCTCGCCGTCGGCGAGCTGCGGGAAGTCGCGTAGCAGCCAGCCGCCGCGCTTGTTCCCGTCGACGCTCCGCTGCGAAACCACCGTCGTTCCGTTGGACCGGTACATGGTCAGCGTCACCTTGACCAGTTCATCCGACGGGTTGTAGAAGACCACCGCATCCTGAACGTTCGCGGCCTTCTGGCCATCGCCGAACGTCCACACCGTGCTCAGCGTCGAGGTGAACGCCTCGCCTGTCGAGATGTTGAAGTCATAGTGGCTGAGCGTCGCACCCACCGGCAGGCTCGAGCGGATCTCGATCGCGTACGGCGTCTGCTTGCGAATGCCGTTGCGACCGGGGATCTCGCTCTGCACACGCTGGCTCGTGCCCGCGGCATAAAGCTCGGGCGTCGAGATCGTGATGCCGTCTCGCTTGTTCGCGATGATGTGGCCCTGCGTCTTGTCGACCGAGCTGTCAAACAGCACATCGGGCGCGGCCGCGCCTTCGTAGCGGGCGATGATCACCACACGCACGGGCGCGTTGTTGGCATTGATGATCGGGATGAACGTGCTGTTGGTTCCGCTGGCATAGCCCTCGGGGTAGTAGAGCGAGTAGGGCAGTTCATCCGACGCGAGGGACGGATCCAGCGGCTGCGCGACCAGGTGTCCGGTGCCGTTGCCTGCCTCAAGGGTTGCAAACTGCGTGAGCACCGCGGTGGGGTTCGCGCCCATGAACACGAAGTAGCGGAACGTCTCGGAGCTGTTGCCCTGGATCGTGCCGAGGTTGAAGGCGATGGCCATCGTCAGGTCGCCGTTGACACCGGCATCGCCGGCGGCGTCGGGATCAAACGGGGAGTTGATGACCTGGTACGGATCGCGCACGCCACCCGGGGCTTCAAAGGACAGGAAGACGCCCGACTGATCCGCCGCGCCGATGCCGATGGTCGCGCCGTTGCCCAGCCGCGCCCATGCCAGACGCCCGGTGGCGTTGTCGATGTTGTTGATGGTGCGTGCATCGCCGGTGCCCGAAACACCCTGCTGCGGATTGAAGCCCTCGACCCAGGCCGCGTCGTTGATCGGCAGCAGGCCGTTGTTGGTGATCGTGACGTCGATCGCGATGAAGCCATCGTTGAGGCCGAAGGACACCGACCGGCGGATTGCGACGGTATCGCGGAAAGTTCCCGTCACCAGCGCACGCCGGTTGGCAAAGTCCGATTCGTTGGAGACTGTCACACCCAGGTCGGACTGTCCGGCGACACCGGCATTCCGCAGGATGTACCCATCGAGCGAAGCACCGTAGAACGACTCGACATTGCCGGAGGTGATGAACTCCGATGAGCCCAGCCGCAGCCCCAGCGGGTTGTTCTGGCCATAGATTCCCAGCGTGCCGTCGAGCGCGATGCCCGCCGAAATCGCCGTGCCCGCGAGCCGCACCTGCGTCTCGCTTACACCGCCCGAGACATTCACCTGAAGTTTGAACCCGCCGGTCGCATCCGAAGCGACGCCCGAGCCGCCCCCCTGCGGGTTGTAGGCGATGTTACCAAGGTTGCCTGGCACGGATTCATTACCGCCTGACACCGCGACGTAGTACACGCCCGCGTTCACCGCCAGGAAGCT
>ENA-ORBV01012438-ORBV01012438.1-microbial-mat-metagenome-genome-assembly--contig:-NODE-12438-length-13121-cov-5.841843_pt1 | contig 13121 bp, 14 predicted proteins | sample MGYA00237777_ERZ505514 | MGnify/ENA primary metagenome ERZ505514 (study PRJEB26160, sample SAMN06269048) | microbial mat metagenome | isolation source: Oligotrophic lake microbial mat | place...
ACCCGGATCGACGTAAACAATCCCTATATGGGACCGACAGATCTAAAACTCGATAGCTGGATCGGCTACACCCGAAAACTCTTCGGAGACAAAATCACGTGGCGGGTGCAGCTGAATGTTCGCAATCTCTTGGACGAAGACGATCTGGTTCCGGTCGCCGCGCAGCCCGACGGCTCCATCGCCGCCTGGCGCATCCCGTCGCCGCGCACCTTTTCGCTCCGCTCGACGTTCGAATTCTAAACGCGTCTCGAAATATCCGTGACGTGAAATCGTTTGGGGCAGGCCTCCCGCCTACCGTGATTTGATGCTTTCTGAACTCACCGAACGGAAATCGCCCAGCCGGTTTGCGCGGGGAGTTCGGGACCGGGCATTTTCATGGAGCCATGCGTACAGGTTTCAGCCTGAATTTATTCCAACCTCCCGTCACGGGAGATGACACGCCGTAGCCACTCCCTCGCCGCCGCCCGTGCGGACGAGGGACGCAGCATCCAGCCATCATTGTGGTTACGGAATCCCGTTTCCGCGAATTTGAAGTCTCCTTTTACCCCGATTGACTGGAGATAGTCGCGCGTCCCCTCCACCGAGATTTCCTGACAAATAAACTGCGGACGGCCCGAGAGACGAAGCAGCCTCGTGAGGGCGGACGCGCGATCCGCTCCCGCGAACGGCCAACGTTCGAGAACGCCGTCATAGTGGCTGTAGCAGAAAAAGCCGCGCCAGAGTTTGGCAATTTCATTGTCATGCAGGCCGATCGCGTTGCAAGCGATTGCCCCGCGCGAAAAACCGCAGAGAATAACCCGCTCCGGATCGCCCGAGAAACGCTCGCAGATCGCCGGCACCGCGCGTTTCGCGAAAGCAACCGTCGCCTCGGGACGACGGTCAGGGTGGTTCCCCCACCAAGTGTTCGCTAAACTGTCGCCCTCCTCATTGAGAAATGGTAGGCAAACCCAGATCGCACCCGCACCGCCGGAGAGCCCGTAACCGAGCTGACTGCCCTCTGGACGCCCCGTGCTGACATCGCCATAAGCGTTTCTATAATTACCGTTCCCTGCAAACTCGACGATCACCGGAAACTTTTTTTCCGGCGACCAGTCTGTCGGCAGATAGAGCACCATTTCAGGAACAGTCGCCGGATCGCCCGGCAATCGGTAAAAGACCCGCTTCCCCGGCGCAGGCGCGACCGAAGTCACCTTTGGGATGACGAGATCGGGTGGAACGGAGTTGATGTCAGGATGGTCGGCACGGGCGAACGAGCCGAGCAAGCAGGAGAAGATGAGGAGGAAGTTAAGACGTTTAATGAAAAACCGCCACGGATTCGCGGCGCAGGCAGACTAAGATCCGCGGAATCGATTGGGAAGAAAGCGGGGGCAGACTGACGAACTGAATCCAACCGACTACCTCATAGTTGTCACCATCCATGATGGCAAAACTCATCTTCACCAGCGGCCGGTCTGGGGGCGCGAATCGCCCCGGCGTTCCGAAGAATCACCAGCCTGATTCCGTTACCAGGGTGTACTGAAGGTAAAGCTTACCACCACGGTAGACATAAGCGCTCTCGTCTTTCTCTGTCGACTCGCAGGCGATTCGAACGTCGTACAACAGTATACTGAGAACGTCGAACGGTATTTTATTTCGAGCGGAAGGTTCCGCTCGCGACGACGGCCTCGATCAGGTCGCGCATGCGAAAATCGTCTTTCGCCGTCACCGCGATAATTTGGTCCACTGCCGGGCGATCCAGACCCTCGATGCGCCGACCGCACGCATACATCAACAAAGCGCTCCGTCAGCATCCGGGCAAACTGTTCTTTTCGCTGCAACAACGCCTGCTTTAATCCCGCGACGTCACTGAATCGCTGCCCGTTCGGCAGCTCGCCCGAGGTGTCGATCACCGTTCCTTTTTCATTGCGCGTGCGCCAGCCACCAATCGGATCGAAACTTTCCAACGCGAAGCCGAGCGGATCAATCTTGCGGTGACACTCATAGCAGCCCGCGTTGTCGCGGTGCTTGGCGAGCAGGTCGCGCATCGATTTCGCGCCCCGTACATCCGGATCGATCGGCGGCACATTGTCCGGCGGCGATGGCTGCCGGTCGTTTTGCGCGTCTCCACCGGGAAAGTCGAATTATATACGCGAATCAGCCGGTTATAGGCATTTCGTACATTCAGCATGCCATTTGGAAACGTGAAACGTGGCGTAAATCCCCGATCCAACCAGACCTTGAATGTATGCCATTCGGGTTCGTCATCCTTCACGATGGTTTCACCCAGCTGCGGCTCGATCGGCTGGGGCAGGTGCAAAGGGCCCGCCTTGGCGTTTCCCGCCACCACGCCCAAACGAAAGGGCATGGCCGGATCGGTGCCAAAAAAATCCGGCGCGTAGCTATTCTTCCGGAATTTCGCCTCCGCCTTCACCCGGATCTCGTAATACCCATCCGCCGGCACGCCCTGCGCAAACGCCACAAAGGCCCATACGCGCCTTCAGGTTTGTCCGAGTTGGTGGTTTCATATAACACCATGTAGCTATAATTATGCACCCGACTGTGCGAGTAGCGCAGCTCGGGCTGCAGTTGACGGGGCGACCGGGTTGGAGCGCGCGAAGATGCCGGAGCGGACGACGATCGCGATCGTGCCGAGCAGGGCGCCGAGGAGGGCGAGGTAGAAGAAACTGCGGAGCGGGGAAATCTTCTTGAGCATGGGCGGAGAGTGAAACGACGGGCAGGAAAGGGCGGAAGGCAAGTCCGGAGGGAGGTCGGAGGTCGGAGGCATGAGGCGGGAGGCAGGAGACGGAAATCGCGAGCAAGCTCGCTCCTACAATCGAACCTCGGGGGATTCCAATTATGCCATCGTGGCCGCGGGCGGGCTGACCTACGGCGAACTGCGCCGGGTGATTTCGCGCTTTCCGCGGGGAGAATCCTTTTTCACGCTGGCGGCATGGTATCCCCCCTAGAGCAGGCGCTGCTTTTCGTGATGGTGTGCGTGATCATGTGCGGCCTCGGGGCCACGCTGACTTGGAGCGATTTCAAGCACGCCCTGCGCAGCCCCCGTCCGCTCATCGTGGGGCTGACCGTGCAATGGGCGCTGATGCCGACGGTGGCGGTGGGGCTGGCCTATGCGGCCAACCTCACGCCGGCGCAGGCGCTCGGTCTCGTGATCGTCGCGTGCTGTCCCTCGGGGGCGACGTCGAATCTCTTCAACTACTTCGCGCGGGGCGATGTCGCGTTGAGCATCTCGTTGAGCACGGTGACGACGGCGCTGTCGCTGGTGAGCATGCCGATCTTGCTCGCGGTGTTCGGCGCGCCCTTCAGCAGCGAGGCGTTGCGGATCCCGCACGGGGATTTGTTCGGGGCGCTGACGGTGTTTCTCGTGCCGGTGGGTATCGGGATGGCGATCCGCGCGAAGAACGAGCGCTGGGGGCGCAACACGGAGGAGACGGGGAGCTTCGTGGGGATTCTGGTCATCCTCTTTCTGTTGGTGACGTGGGTGTCGCGGAATTACGCGCTGCTCGGCGGCACGTCGTGGCGAATCTACATCGGTGCGGTGGGCATGGGGATCACGGGATTCGTGGTGGGCTACTGGTTCAGCCGCGTCCTCCGGCTCGATCCGCGGAAGTGCCGCACGGTGGCGCTGGAGGGCGGCATCCAAAACGGGCCGCTGGCGCTGGCGATCATCACGCTGAGTTTCGCCGAGCCGGCGCGGAGCGAGGTGATGTGGCTGCCGGTCTTCTATATCGTTTTCATCGTGCTGACCTCGACGCTGACCACGCTTTATTTCCGGAAGATCAGCCGGCGCGAGTGGGCGCACTTCGAAAACGAGACGATCCAGGCGCGGCTCTTTTCCGGCGTAAGCCGTTGAGGCGGGTGCCGGCCCCGCCCGGCGCGTCGGCTCCGTCGGCAGACTGCAGTTGAGGGTTCGGAGCTGAGAGCTGAGAGTCCAGAGCTGAGAGCACAATCCTCAGAGGCTTGGCAGACGTGCAACTCCGGCGCAGACGGACGCTCCGGTCGTTTTGCTCTCAGCTCTCGACTCTCAGCTCTCGATCCTCGGCTCTCGACTGCATGGATCCGGCTCAGTCGTGGCGCGAGCCGGTGGCGGCGGCGATCAGGCCGGGATACTTGGCGGTGATGACGTGGCGCCTGAGCTTGAAGGTGCTCGTGAGTTCGTCGCCGATCTCGAGGGCTTTGGGGAGGACGCGGACGCCGGAAATGAGTTCGAAGGCATTGAAGCCCGCCTCGCGGTTGACGAGGCGTTTCGCCTCCGCGCCCAGATGATGGGCCAGTCCGGGGTGGCCGAGGATCGCGGCGTCGTCGAGCCCGGCGAAATCGGGCTGCGTGCGGAGGTAGTCGTAGGCGGGCACGAGGAGGGCGCCGATGCGGTGTGCATCCTGCCCGACGACCATGGCGGTCTGGATCGAGGGCGATTCCTGGAGGCGCGCCTCGATGGGGCCGGGCTCGACGTTTTCGCCGGAGAGCAGGACGATGGTTTCCTTGCAACGGCCGAGGAACTGCAGGCAGTCGTTGAAGGTCATGCGCCCGATGTCGCCGGTGCGGAACCAGCCGTGGCGGAGCACGAGGGCCGTCTGTTCGGGTTCACGGTAGTAGCCGTCCATCACCTGGGGGCCGCGCGCCTCGATCTCGCCGCGCCGCCCGCGGCCAAGGTCGGGATCGGTCGGATCCGGGTAAAGCACGGCGCCGGTGGCGAGATCGGTGATGCGGATCTCGGTCTCGGGGAAGGCCGGGCCGACGGTGCCGATGACAAAGTTCTCCCACGTGCGGACGGCGAGCACGGGCGACGTTTCGGTGAGCCCGTAGCCCTCGAGGACGGGGATGCCGATGTAGTTGAAGAACTCATCCACGTCGCGCGGCAGGGCTCCGCCGCCGGAGATGGTGCCGCGGAAGCAACCGCCGACGACGAGACGGAGTTTCTCGAGCACGACGGCGTTGAGCATCACGTAGGGGGCGGCGATGAGGACGAGACGGGCGGCGTGGCCCACGCCGAGGAACGCGGAGAGGAAAGGCGAGCGGCGCGCGGTCGCGAGCGTGCGGCCCCGCAGGAAAAATACCGAAGCCTGGAAGTGACGCGCGCAAAACCACGCGGCGTGGAAAAGCCCGCGCCGGACGGGATGCGCGGTGCGGACGCCGTTGAGGATGCGTTGATGCAGGTTCTCCCAGACGCGGGGGGCCGACGCCATGTAGGTCGGGCACACGGCGCGGAGATCCTCCGCGATGGTGCGCACGTTCGTGTAGTAGGTGCAGACGCCCTGGGAGAGGCAGAGCAACTCGAAGGTGCGCTCGTAGCTGTGCCAGACGGGAAGAATGGAGAGGACGCGGTCGGTGGTCTCGAGGGGGATGGGGAGATTGCGGACTTGGGAGACGAGATTGGCGTGGGTGAGGCGCACGCCCTTGGGCACGCCGGTGGTGCCGGAGGTGTAGATGAGCGTGGCGGTGTCGGCGGGCCGGATGCCGGCGGCGCGCGCCTCGGCGCGGCGATCGCCGGCCGCGCGGAGGGCTTCGCCGCGCGCGATCAACGCGGCGAACGACTCGACCCCGTCGGGCAGTGTGGCGCTTTCCGGGGCGAGGACGACGAAGCGCCGCGCGAGCGGAAATGCGGCGCGCAATGCGAGCACGCGGGCGAGCAGGGCGGGCGTCTCGACAAAAACAAACGTCGCGCCCGAATGGGCGAGGATATGGCGGATGTCCCCGTCGGTGACGTCGGTGCCGCGCGGCACGTCGGCCCCGCCTGCGACCAAAATGCCGACATCGGCGATCATCCATTCGACGCGGTTGTCGGCCAGCAGGGCGGCGTGGGCGCCGGGGGCGAATTCGGCGTCGATCAGGGCGGTGGCGACAGCGAGACCCCGGGTGTAGAGCGAGGCGTAGGCGGTGGGATGGTAACGTTCGCGGCCGAGGCGGGTGGCGAAAGCGGGGAGCGGGCCGAAGCGCTCGGCGGCGATGCGAAAGAGTGCGGCGAGATTGGGGGCGTCGATGCGCGGGGTGGCACCCCGTTGCGAGCGGATCATGGGTAAAGTCGGGGGAGGATGCGAAGGCCCGGGCCTAGCTGGCGATTCCAGAATTGCGGGGTTGGACTGTTACCCCGTCGGGACTGCCGGTCTTTCGGTTCACAAACCGTAGGTGACCGTGCGCAGGCCGGCGATGCCGGAGACGGTGAGCGGCACACCTTGGGTGAAGGCAGCGGGGTAAGATTCGTTGGCGACGGTGGCGAGGGCGCGCACGTATTTGTCCGATCCGACGAGATCGCCGACGGACATCGAGCTCGCGCCGGTTTCGGTCATGTATTGATCGGCCCCCGAGGCGAGGATGCGGACGTTGTTGAGGACGGCTTTGTCCTGGGCGGAGGCGCGGGTCCGATTGATGGCGGGGACGGCCAAAGCGACGAGGAGGCCGATGATCACGACCACGACCATGATCTCGACCAGGGTGAATCCCGGCGAGGGGCGGGAAAATCTCGTGGGCACGGGAAGGGTTATGCGGTGGTTGGGCCGGGACACAGCAAAAATCGCGAGGGTCGAGCGGAAAGGGCCGCCGAAGCTCGGGACCGGGAATTGCGCCGTTCATTTCTTGGCCAAAAGATCGAGGGCGGCGGCGCTGAGCGACGTGATCGCGCCTCTGAGCGTGGGTTCCGGCGCCGGGGCAAAGAGCGGCGAGTGGTTGCCCGGCAAGATCGCGCCGGTGCGGTGCGCTTCGGCGATCTCCGCCGGCGGCGTGGCGCCGACGAGCCAGAGGCAGATCGGCACGCGGTGCCGGGTGCGGCCGAACCGGGCAAAATCTTCGCCGACCGTGAGAGGCTTGGCGAGGGAGACGCTCGATTCGCCGAGCCAGTCGCGCCACACGCCTGCGAGGCGTCGGGTGAGGGCTGGGTCATTGGCGCAGACGGGGGTATTGGTCTCGGCGGCCGTGACCACGGGGAGCCGGTCGGCGGGCACGCCGGCGGCGCGCGCAGTGTGTTCGGAGATGCGCTTGATCGAGGCGATGAGGTGGGCGGCGACGGCATCGTCGTAGGAGCGGAGGGTGAGCTCGAGTTTCACCTCGTCGGGGATGATGTTGCGCTTGGTGCCGCCGTGAAAGGTGCCGACGGTGACGACGGCGGGGGTGCCGGGTTCGAGTTCGCGGGAAACGATGGTCTGGAGCGCGAGCACGATCTCGCTGGCGATGACGACCGGGTCTTTCGTCATGTGCGGCCGGGAACCGTGACCGCCGACCCCGCGCACGAGGATATCGATCGAGTCGACGTTGGCGGTCACGGGACCGGGGACGTAATGGACGGTGCCGGCGGGAAGGCCGGCCCAGACATGCATGCCGATCACGTAGTCGGGCACGCCGAAACGCGTGTAGAGGCCGTCGGCGAGCATCGCGAGGGCGCCGGCGCCGATCTCTTCGGCGGGTTGCGCGACGAGGATGAGCGTGCCGGACCAGTGGGTGCGGAGGGCGGCGAGGACGCGGGCGGCGCCGAGGAGCGACGTGATGTGGGCGTCGTGCGCGCAGGCGTGCATCGCGGGCGACTCCTTGCCGGCGAGGTCTTTCACGACGGCTTTGCTCGCGTAGGGCACGCCGGTTTTTTCGAGGAGCGGGAGGGCGTCCATATCTTCGCGGATGAGGACGGTTTTCCCCGGGCCGTTCTTCAAGACGGCGACGACGCCGGTGTTGCCGACTTTTTCGGTGACGTCGAAGCCGAGGGAGCGGAGCTCCTTCGCGACGAGGGCGGCGGTGCGCGTCTCCATGAAGGAGAGCTCGGGGTGGGCGTGGAGGTCCTTGTAGATGGCCTCGAGCGACGGATACTCGGCGGCGATCTTCTGCGCGACGGCGTCGCGGAGGGCGGGGGCGGCGGAGCTGGAAGAGGCGAGTGCGACGGCCGCGACCCACAGAGCGGAGGCAGAGAAGCGGAGGTTCATGTTGCTGAATCAATACCCTTTAGGTGGGGCGGATTGCGCGAATGATGCACGATGCGGGAAATTTCGACGTGGTCGGGATAGATGCGGTGCAGAATCTGGTATTTGCCGCAACGGAGTGCACGCAGTCCGGGGCGGATGTTTTCCAATGGATGGCCGATCCGGGGGTGATCGCGAAGGAGTCGGAAGCGTGCGACGACACGGTCGATGGTTCGCTGGGCTGAGGTGAGGCTGAAAGCGCCTATTCGTTCCGCAATCTCCTCCAAGTCTGCCCGGCTAAGCTTGGAAAGGTGAACGCGGGGCATGCGACCTCACGCGCTTTTTCCCAAACGAGAACGCGCGCTTTGCTTGATGTCGGTGGCGAGCGCCTGAAAGTCGTCGTCGGATTCCAGCACGGTGTAGCGACCTTCCGCCAGATCACGGTCGCCGGCGTCCACGGCGGCGCGGAGGGCGGTGAGTTCTGCGGCGAGGACGGCCTCGTCCTGACTCAGCCAATGATAAAGCGCGATGCGATCGGCCACCGGCAGACGTTCAACGGCGGCTTGAAGTTCGGCGACGGTGGACATGGGAAAAAGGTGGGTGACGCGCGGCGCGGCGGCAAACGCGATTTTAGCGGAGCAGGCTATTCCTCGGCGAAGTAGTCGGAGTCGATGCGCTTCACTTCGTAGCCGGCGGCGAGGGTAACGCCGAGGCCGTGGTCGATCATGAGTGTGGGCCGAAATGTGCCTTTCGATGGCAATTCGGACAGAGCGCAATGGCGTTTTCCACGGTATCCTCTCCGTTGTTTGCAAGAGGGTTAATATGATGCACCTCCAAGTAGGGTGTGGCGTTTGACTGGCGAACGAACGGCGCGTCTTTCTTGCAGGCCCCGCATTTGCCTTTTGCCTGAAATAAGACTTCCGCCACCACGTCCTCATTGCGGATAAACACAGTTGTTTGAACCGTGACCTTTTTTGGAGTCACCGGCGCTGACAACAGCCTTGTTCGACGGGTGCTTGAGCTATATAGGAGCGATCGCTGAACATTTTGATCGAATAAAATGATAATTTCATCGGCCGATTGCGGCACTGCGGGCGGCTCGACCTCAATTTCATCAAAGAAGGCTCCGTCGCTGCGTTGAACCGTAGTCCGCTCGCGCTTCTCCCAGCCTGTGAGTCGTAACTTGTCCATCGTGGTATGGACCCTCACGAGATCGTAACGTAGCGCTTTGCGCTCCGGTTTTTTGATGTGCAGTTCGAAAGCTCGATAGCCGGCGCTTCCCAATGTGCGAGTCGTTCCTTCCTCGGCGATGCCTTGCACGCGAAAGACTCCGTAGAGCTTGTCCTCTACAATGACTGCGACGACTTCGGATCGCTGCGGTGGATGGTCTTTGAAGTCGTATTTAGATCCTACGGGCTGAATGGCGGTGTATTCTTCTACGGAGCCCCCGAACCGCCTTAGCCTCTCAATTCGGCCGCTCGAATGGCGGAGGAGCATGAGTCGCTTTCTAGAAACACCTATTTCGGAGCAGATTTTTTCGACGAGACTCATGAGCGAAAATATTCGATTCAGAATCTCGGATCCAATTTCAAAATCAGGCCGTCGAGGAAGGCGTCGGTTTGGAGTTTGATGCGTTGGCCGGCGGGGGGCTGTTTGTCGGCGGGGGCGGCTTTTTTTTGAGCGGCGTAGGCGGCGTTGCCTTCGGCTTGGGCGGCTTTGAGGAAGGCGTCTTTCACGTCGTGAAACGCGGCGCCGTCGCCAAGATCGGCGGCGGTCGCGGGGCGACCGAAGAAGGGCGTGGTCGAGTCGCCGACGAGCCAGATGCGCCAGTCGTTGTCGTCGGCGAAGTAGGCGGCGACGGCACCGCGTTGCTCGACGCCGAGTTTGGCGGCGAGGGCTTTCATGTAGGCACCGGGGGCGTTGTCCTCGGCGGCGGTGGGCGATTTTGCGAAGACGCGGGCGGCGATGCGGATGCCGGTGGCCCGCTCGAAGTTGGCGAGCTTGGCGTTGAAGTTCTTTGCGCGCGGGGGGTCGGAGGGGAGGAGTTTATCGGGGTCGTCGAAATGGGTGAGCGGGCCGGGCCCGGCGGCACCGGTGAATTTTTTCGTGGCGGCGGAGAGACGGGTGAACACGGCGGCGTCGGCGCGGAACGCCAGGGCGGCGGGGCCGACGCGGAGGATTTTGATCGCGACGGGGTCGTCCTGTTTGACCTGCGCGAAGACTGCGAGGCCGCGGACGGTGCGGCCGAAAACGGAGTGGAGGTAGTTGAGGCGGTGGGTCGGCGCGAGGGTGAGGAAGAATTCGCAGCTGTTGGTGTCGGGGCCGGCGTTGGCCATCGAGAGGATGCCGGCGGCGTCGTGACGGAGGCCGGGGACGAATTCGTCGGGGAAGCGGTGCGGGATGGGTTTCGCTTCGTCGTCGGTGTCTTTCAGGCCGGGGTTGCCGCTCTGGATGACGAAGCCGGGGACGACACGATACCAAGTGAGGCCGGTGTAGAAGGGTTGGTCGTTTTTCGGCGCGAGCGTGCCCTCGGCGAGGCCGACGAAGTTGACGCACATGAGCGGGGCCTGCGTGTAGAGGAGTTCGACGGTCGTCGCACCGCGCGGCGTGGTGAATTCGGCGTAGAGGCCATCCGGCAGGCCGGAGGCGTGAGGCGTGAGGCGAGAGGACTCGGCGGCGCGGAGGGCGGTCGCGAGCGGGTGGGGGAGAAAGAGAACGGTTAAGAGAACGAGAAAGAAGCGGAGGACGGAGGCCAGGCGGCGGGGCGTCATGCAGACGACGGTGATTGAGCGATGAACGCGGGACCAGTTTCAAAGTTCGCGGGAGCCGGACTTGACCCGGGTCGGGGCTCGCGCCTTGTGGTCGGGTTTTTATGAATCCGCCGACTTTGTTTTCCCTGCCGAGCGATTACGCCCGCATCCGGGTAGTGGGCAGTTTCGAGGAGTTGGTCGCGACGCGATTTGGCGAAGGGGTCAATGCGCTCTGTTGGCCGCGGACGCTCGCGGGGAATTTCGACGAAGTCGCGGCGGCGATCGGCAAGGACGAGGAGATCGTGATCCTCGATGGGCCGACGTTGCGGGCGCTGGCCTTGAGCGAGGCGGGACGGGCGGCGGCGGAGATCCTCATCGCCGATCTGCGGCTGCTGCAGGAGCGCGGGTTGGCGCCCGTCCTGAACTGCATCCACCGCTACCCGCGGGACGAGGACGGCGGTCCGGTGCCCACCGATGTCTACTCGTATCACGCGGACAGCGCGCCGGTGGAGGCGGACACCTACCTGTGCACGTATGCCGGGCCCGCTTCGGAAGGCTTGCGCAACGAGGAGGCGCGGCGGCGGGCGGACGTGCCGGAGACGCGGGCGGAGTTGCTGAAGCTTTTCGGCGGCGGAGACGACGAGGACTTTCGCGAATTTTTGAGCGAAAACTGTTACGACCTGCACTACGCGGCGGTGGCCGAGGCGCGGCCGTATTCATTCGGGTTGGGCAACCTGTGGCGGATCGCGTGCGAATATCCGGACAGCCCGGTGCCGCCGTGTGTGCATCGGGCGCCCGAGCACGGGCCCGGCGCGGCGCCGCGGCTGTTGCTGATCAGCTAGGGCCGAACCCAGCGGCTTAGCCGGAGGGTGCAGTTGAGCGTCCGGAGCCGGGAACCGAGCCGGAAGGCTGCAGTTGCCCGCGAAGCATGCGAAAGGATGCGAATCAAACCCGGATAAAAGATCCGATCACTGAAAAATTAAATCTGGAATCGAGGAAACGAAGACGTCGCGCACCTCCGCGATTCGCGTTCATTCGCGCAATGCGCGGGCCCGCTGCTGCATTGTCCCGGCTGAGAGCCCGTTTCTCGGAGGCCGGGCGGACCGGCAACTCCATCGCAGATGGACTTGGGGCTTGGCTTTGCTCTCAGGGTCCGACTCCCGGCTCCCGATTTCTTTTCTCCGGCTTACGGCAAAAACGAGCAGATGTATTCGCAGAGGCCGGCGGGAACGGCGATGGTGAAGCCGCTGTTGGCGGGGACGTCGAAGCGGGTGCCGGCGGCGTAGGTCTGCGACGCCGGGGCGTCTTTGAGCGTGACGGTGCAGGTGCCGGCGACGATCTCCATGCGCTCGGCGGCGGCGGTGCCGAAGTAGTAGGAACCGGGGCGGATGAGACCGAGGGTCTTCTTCGACTGGTCGGCGAAGAGGACGGTGTGGCTGACGACATTGCCGTCGAAGTAGACGTTGGCCTTGGTGACGACGGTGACGCCGGAGAATTGGTTCGGGAGGGAGGACATGGGAGCAAAGGGTAAGGGGCGAGGGGTGTGGGGTGGCAAGCGCGAGGAGGCTCGCCGGAGGGGGCAAAACCCGGTTTCTTGGCGGCGATGAAACTTCTCATGAACCTCACGCGGCTGGCGGGACTATGGGGCGGGGCGATGCTGGCGTTGAACGCCGCGGATATGCCCAAGACGCTCGCGTTGAAGGAACCGACGAAGCTCGAGATTCAGCGCGACGGGAAAACCACGGGCACGGTGGCGCTGGCGGCGGGGACCGAGCTGGCGGTTGTCGAGACGGCGGGGGAGTGGATCCGCGTGAAGTTCCGGAGTCTCGAAGGCCGGGTGCCGGTGGCGAAGACGGATTTTCTCGAAAGAATGGCGGCGACGCAGGAAAAGGCGGAGGCGGCGGCGCTCGCCCAGGCCGAAGCGGAGGCGAAGGCGGAGGCGGCGGAAATCGCCCGGCAGGCGGTCGAGGGCAAAAAAGGGGCCGTCCAGCCCAAGCCCAAGCCCAAGCCCAAGCCGAAGCCGGCCGCGCCGAAAACGACCGTCATGGAACAACGGCTCGAGGGGAAACTGGTTAAACTCGAGGGTTCGGCGATCAAACCGGTGGCGGCGGAGCAGCTCGCGGGCGTGAAGTTCTACGCGATCTACTTTTCGGCGAGCTGGTGCGGGCCCTGCAAGGAGTTCACGCCGGAATTCGCGGACGCTTATCGGAAGATTCGGGAGATCTATCCGGAGTTTGAGGCGGTATTCGTGAGCCGCGACCGTTCGGCGGCGGACACGACGGCATATATGAAGGCGGACAAGATGACCTGGCCGGCGGTGCGCTGGGATGCGTTGCCGAAGGTGAAGGAACTCGACCGCTATGCGGGGCCCGGCATCCCGTGCCTGGTGCTGGTGGACGAAAAAGGAAACGTGCTTTCAGACTCGTTTCGCGGCGGCAACTACGTGGGACCGGACGCGGTGTTGGAGGATACCTGGAAGCTGTCTCTTATACAC
>ENA-ORBV01012439-ORBV01012439.1-microbial-mat-metagenome-genome-assembly--contig:-NODE-12439-length-13120-cov-4.114468_pt1 | contig 13120 bp, 12 predicted proteins | sample MGYA00237777_ERZ505514 | MGnify/ENA primary metagenome ERZ505514 (study PRJEB26160, sample SAMN06269048) | microbial mat metagenome | isolation source: Oligotrophic lake microbial mat | place...
GATCCCTTCCGCAGTCGGCACCAGGCGCGTCGCTTCGCCTTCCTTCGTCTCCACCAGCAGCGTTGCCTTGCGATCCGCTTCTAATCGATACACGCGACCCTGGGCGTCCGTTGAAAAGAGCACCTGATCCCCCATCGGCGCCAAGTCGTAGATGTTCTCCTCTTTCGAGACCCACAGCGTCTCCACCAGGTTGTCGGGATGAATCCGATACACCGCGCTGCGATCCACGCCGGTCAGTTCGAGCATCGGCGTCGCCGAGATGACCGGTGTTGCCGCCGATGCGGGAGATGTCGTCCTGGCGCCGTCGGTCTTGGGATCGATCTCCACGCCGCTCTGCGCTGCCGCCGCCGCTGTCACCGGTGCTGCCGCTGACGCCGGTGGTCGGCCCGGGTCCGCTGCTGCCGCTCGTTGCAGGGCTGATGCTAGGCGCAGGAAACCTCGCCATCGCTGATGAAGTCACATTTAGGGTCACTGATACGCCGGGCCATTGGTTTGATACTGGAGTGGATATCGCAGGAACCCGCTCCCTGGCCATTCCAGGCACCGCCGTGCGCATGGGCGCAATCCTCGATCACTCTCAAATCATGTTCGCGCGCCAACGCCAGCAGCGCATCCATATCGGTGAAGCGCATTGCAAGATGCACAGGGATGATCGCCTTGGTTCGAGGAGTCAACGCACGCCTTACGGACTCGACGTCGAGGCAGTAACTATCGGCCTCGATATCCGCGAAAACCGGCACCCCACCCATCGCCAGCACCGCCGTCGCCGTACCATCCCAGGTGTAGGCGGGAACGATCACTTCATCGCCGAAACCTACACCAGCGGCTTGTAGCGCGACTGTCAGGGATAGGGTTCCATTGACGATCGGCAGCGCATACCGCGCGCCCTGCAGTTCCGCGAATTGACGGCAGAAGTCTGTGGCAAGCGGCGTTGGATATGGAAATCCGCCCCAGTGCCGACTTTCCACTACGCGTGCAATGCGATCGAGATCGGTGGAAAGATACTGCGGCCATGGGCTGAATGGCTTGTTGCGGATCTTCGATCCGCCAAGCAGGGCGAGTGACATCTCTTCAATTCTCACACTATCGCGAGAGATCGGACGGCCACGGAGTCGCCGAAAAGAAAGAGGGGAGTCCCCCTCTGATCTTCGCAACTCGGACTAAGCTCTAGAAACAATACTGAAGGCCAAGTTGTACGTTTCTGCAACCAACCTTCGCGCCGGTCATCGTACCGAAATTGGCTCGCCACCGGACAACTGCTTGGCTCGCGTGGCTGCGAAGTGATTCTGCTGAACTCCTCCCGAACAATTGTCTGGAACCTCTTGGCACCGGGGGAACTTGCGTCCTTCAGCGAACTCAAACGAGACTGGCGTTGACGGGCACGCTGGAGTTCTTGAAACCTGGCCATTGTTCTCATCCGCTTGGTAGGCCGCGCCGCCTCTATTGAGGGACGCCGATCTTCACGCCGACCTCAAGCTCGCAAGCCTTGGCAACCGGCTCTTCGGACTATCCAGACTAAAGCTCCGCGCATCCCCCAACTGTCCACCGATGAAAGTTTCCGTCCCGGCCACAGCATCTTCCAGCGCGCGATTCTTCTTCACAGCCCCACCACACTCCCCCGGTCAACAACCGCATGATTGGGCAAGTCCGCCAATGCCCCTCCCGATGAACTTTCGAACAATTTGCGACCGCGTGCAGCCTCAATCGCAAGACCTGCCAAATCGCGGCGCAGCAAGCTGATCGAATGGATGCTACCCACGAGTTTGTAGCAGGGTTCCTTGGACATCTTGAACCCAGCCAGATGATCGCGATCCTCAGCGAACATCCAGTTCCCTTCGCCATGCTCCACCAGGCCCAGCGCCGCCACAGCCGCCTTTACCGCTTTCATTGTTAGGCCCGGGAACGATTGGAACTCCGCCAACTAGGCCGATCCAGCCACTTCCTCATCGCTCCACTGCGGAATCGAGATGCCCCAGGCGACGTAAAGATGCCGTTGCTGATCAAGACGTCCGTTCACTGGAACCCTGCGAATCTGCCCGTAGGCCTGCAACTTGCCAAGGGCCAAAGGTAACGTCGTTGAAACGCCTTTCTTCTTGTCTTCCTCGCCCAGCCTCCGCGCGACCGATCCGACTACTCTGCGAATCGCATCCGGATCGAGCGGAACGCTCGCCACGGCTTTCAGCATGACCGCAGAGCTTCGCTATCTCCTGGTCTGTAACACCAAGCTTCAGCGCCATCCGCATTTCGCCACTGGCCCAGGCCCTTTGGCCCGCGCGCAAATCAAGCGCGAAATCCGATTCGGGCAGCACGTACGTGCATTGCGAACCGCCAGCAACTCATGAATCTCACATCGCCGCACCGCATCGTCAGCGAACTCGCGCCCATCCCGCGGTTTCCAATACCTTTGCAGCGGAGGCTCCCGCGAGAGATCCATCAAGCCCTTGCCGATGCGCACGCCATGCGTTCAGTAGTTCCATGTGCGGATCCCGATCCAGCCCCACCAACCGAAGTACAGCATCCCGATCAGCAGAAAGCGCGACGCCCAGCGCGATACGAATCCACCGGCCTGCCGCGCCACGAACGCAATCACAGTGAGCAGCGTGAATAGTAGCGTCAACAATAGAAACCCCACCGACCAAGCGCTGGCCTTACCCAGGACCCCCAACATCTCAAAGTCGTTTCCAGGACCTTGCGCCACAAACGACGACACCACCAGCACCAACACCGAGGCCGCTGCCAACAAGCGACCCGGCATCGCCCATGTCCGGATACTGCCCTTCACCCAGCGGTAAACCCAGATCGGAGCCAACAACAGTGTCAGCACAACCGACAACGAGAATCCCCCGGCACAAATCGCTTGCAGCCAGCCCTTCCACGCCGGAATCACGTGAAAAGAGCCCTGAAATCCCCCCTGCAACGCGATTTCACCTTCATCGTGCACGAGCGCCATCTCAGCCACCGGCGACTTCTCTTCGCGATACCGATTGCCCCCAACATGGATGAACTTCGTACCGGGGCCACGGCTGAACACAGCGCTCAGCGTCAACTCCGAACCACTGGCTTGTGCGCGCATCAACCCCAGAATTCGTTCCAGCGGATACAGCAATTGCGTCCGAGGCGAAGCGGGCTGCAGCAAGTACGTTCCACTCAACTGCTGCGAGGCGGTAGAAGCCGCTGGCACCGCCGGCTTCGCGAGATCGCGCGTCATGAACCGGACGATCAACCTCGAGATCTCATTCAACGCCGCGCCCTCGCCCGTGTTGATCATGAATGCATATCCGATGCCAAGCTCAGGCGCATAAGCGAGTTCCGCCAGCCCACCGTTGACGCCGCCATTGTGCCCATGGAACTCAAATCCTTCGACGACATGTGTGTAATTGTTCAACGAGTATCCGGCCTTGAGCCCTGCCTCGCGCGCTGTCAAAGAAGTCGCCGGCGTCTCCATACGCTCCATTGAAGATGCCGAAACCAGCGGTTTTCCGTTCACCGATCCGCGCTGCAAAAAGAAGCGCACGTAGTTGCCCATGTCCTGCGCCGTCGCATTCACCGATCCCGCGGGACGCTCAATCACGTGCCAATAGGCCTGCGCCTTGCCGTCGATATACGTACCCGCAAAATCGGACTTCGGCTCAAAGAAAGTCGCACCAGGCATCCCGATGGGATCGAAGAACTCTTTCTGCACGTAGTCTTCGAACCTCTGACCGGTCAGCTTTTCCACGACAAACGCCACCATCGGAGGTCCGGAATTGCAGTAGGAAAAACGCGTCCCAGGGCGCCAGCGCGAGGTGCGCGATTGTGGTTGAAACAGCAGGCCCTCCTGCAAGGTCGCGGGCTTCGGATCGGAATGCGCATACTCGGCAAGTCGAAAGTCGTCGAACCCCGCGGTGTGTTCCAGCAAGTGTACGATGCGCACCGGATCCGTCGATTCCCAAGGATTTTCGAATGGAATTTCCGGCGCGAGATCGCGATACTTCGCATCGAGCGTTAGCTTGCCCTGTTCCACCAGCCTCAGCACTGACAAAGCGACAAAAGACTTGGTGATCGACCCGATGCGAAACCGCGTGGCCGCTGCCGCCCCTGGCGTAGAAGTCCAAAAGACTCCATCGCGATTCACCAGCGCGATCGCAGCCGCCTTGGTCTTGTGCTTGTCCAAAACCTTTTGGATTTCCTGGCTCAGTTCCGCAGTGGACTTCGGATGAATCTTCTCAAAGTCATCCGCAGCGTAAGCCGCCCCGCAAGCCAACAACAACAACAGCTTCATGGGGAGAGTTTACACCGAGTACGATAGGGCTGTGAACCTTCGCCCCATTGCGTTCATACTACTGGCCATCGTCAAGTCCGCCACCGCACAGAATCCCGCCCTGTATGAGCCTGTTCCGTTGACAGCGGAACACAGCTTTACCGGCGAAATCGAGGGTCCGGCGGTGGATCGCGCCGGCAATGTCTATGCGGTCGCCTTTGCCGGACGCAAGTCCTCTATCGCGCGAGTGACCCCTGAGGGCGTCGCTGAACTGTTCGTCGACTTGCCCGGTGGAAGCCTCGGCAACGGCATCCGCTTCAACCGCAAAGGACTCATGTATGTGGCCGACTATAACAATCACAATGTCCTGCGGATCGATCCTAAGACACGCACCATCCGCACCTTTCATCACAACGCGGAAATGAACCAGCCGAACGATCTCGCCATCACAGCCAAGGGCGATCTCTATGCAAGCGATCCCAACTGGGCGGCGGGAACCGGCCAACTCTGGTGGATCTCGCGCGATGGCAAACGGTCGCGCCGGGTGGCGTCGGATATGGGGACGACGAATGGCATCGATCTGAGTCCCGATGGACGAACGCTGTATGTCAATGAATCCGTGCAGCGCAAAGTCTGGGCGTTTCGCGTGCAGCGCGATGGATCCCTCACCGGCAAGCGGCTATTGATCGAGTTTCCGGACTTTGGATTTGACGGCATGCGCATCGATGTCGACGGCAACCTCTACGCGACCCGTCACGGCAAGGGCGTCGTGGCCGTGATTTCGCCACAAGGCAAGGTGATTCGAGAGATCCCTGTGTTGGGGTCGAAGCCCAGCAACATCTGCTTCGGCGGTGTGGACGGTCGCACCGCATATGTGACTGAGATGGAAAAAGGCCGCCTCGTGCGCTTTCGCGTAGAGCGGCCTGGACTCGAATGGACCCGCTGGCCGGGCCGTTTACGGGGCGATCGGTAGCGGACCGAACGCGGGCAGGGCCATATCGCTCGTATCGCGGACGTTGCAGTAAGGATCTTTGCCCGCACCATAGCGGAGCGTCGACCCGGCGGGCAGCTTGGCGATGAGATCGAGCTGGATCGTATCGTTGCCGTCGAAACGGGCCTTATAGATCATCGGGATCAGATCGCCTTTCGCGTCGTGGATCGAGAAGCCGCTGATGCGCCCTTCTGAAATCAACTGGCCGTTGATTTCCGAGAATTTCACCGTCACCGAGTCTCCATTCAACTTCGCGGAAACCGGCCTCGGACCCTTCTTGAAGCCGACGCTCTCTTTCACATCCGGAAACAGATTGTGCGTCGCCAGCATCGCCATACGGCGGCCCAAGCGCTTCAGGTCGGGCGTCGCCACGTGAATGGGATCGTCCAACGTGAGATCGACGGCGGTCACCATGCCCGTATTGGGAATCTTGGTTTCCGCGAGCCGCTGGGCTTCCTGGATCTGGTTCCAGGTCGCACCGCTGCCACCGTTGATGAAGCGTCCGATTTGCACATAGTAGAACGGCAAATCGGCTTGACCAGCATCGGCACGGAAAGCCGCCACCAGCGCTTCGAACTTCGCCGCAAACGACCCCACTGCCTTCTCGTTGGCGTCGGACTCGCCCTGATACCAAAGCACGCCCTTCACCTTGCCGCCGACCGCGGCAATGCGGCGAACGGTCGCGCCATAGAGCGATCCACCGCCCTTGGCCTTTTCCGCCGGGCTCCATTGATCCATCGACGTCCCGCCATGCGCGCAAGGAACCAGCCCGATCGGCACGCCGGTGCGCCGATACAGTTCCACAGCGAACGGAAGCGCAAGTCCCGCGCCCTTGCGGCGGCGGTTGTACAATTCCTCGTCTTCGCGCTGCACCGTCCACCGTTCCGGATCGCCCTTTTCATTTTTGACCCAATGCACCGGGTCGGCGCTCGAACGCAAACGATGCAGCGGATCCTGCGCAATGGCCCAGTTATCGGCCATATCGAACGTGTGAACCGCCTCAACCGGAGCTTGCGTATCCACCAGGTTGCCGACGCCTTCCATATTCGATTGCCCGGCCAGCACCCAGAGGTCACCCACCCAGAGATCGTCGATCGCCTGCACCGAAGTCGGAACCCCGGAAACGCGCGCCTCAACCTTGAAAGGCCCGCCGACCGGGACGCCCTTCAAATCCGCCAGCCATTTGCCGACCTTGATCTTTTCCGCCGAAGGATTCCAATCCATCAGAGGATCGCCGTCTTTCTTCAAGATCCGGACCTCGACGTAGCGGCCATTGAACTTCACAGCCGCGTTGCCCGCGAGCTTCATGTCGGCGCGGCCCTGCGGACTCCGTTGAAAAATCTGGTGCTCGACCGCGCCGGTAAGGACCGTGAGATCCTGAGCCCATGACGGGGCGGACAAAACAAGTGATGCAGCCAATGCGGCTGAGCGCAAGCGAATCAAAACGGACCTCCGAGATTGGTTATCGACAGCTTTAGTCGAGAACGACAGCGCCAGTTCCGCGGATCTGATAAATTGTCTTGCCGGACTTCACCGATGCCGGATCGAACTTGCGTCCGCGCTCTTCGGCTTCGTGCTTGGCTGAAGCGAGCGCCTGTTCGCGCGACATCTCGATCTTGGTGAGTGTGCCTTCGGCGATCGCGGTCTTGCCAACCGCTTCTGTGGGAAACGCAATCTCGCCGTCGTTCACCTTGATGCGGATCATTTTATTGGATGCGGTGTCGGTGAGCGCCATCCAACATCCCTGCATCTGGCAGACTTCGGTAATCTTGCCTTTGACCTGAACCGTTTTGCCCGTGAATGACGCGGGTGTGGATAGGACGGTCTCGATTGGGGTTGATTCCTTGAGCGTCAGCGGTTTGCCAAGCTTGGTTTCCGCCAATGCGCTGAGGCCGAACAGTGAGAGAAGTATCGCGTATCGCATTACGCCTTTATTATCACACTGCCGAGGACGGAAAAGTAGGTCGCAAAGACCTTCGCGTCGGCATAGGTGAAACGCCCGAACTGAGGTTTACGTAAAGATGTTCGCTCTTTGTGCCGATAGTACCGCCATGACATACATGGCCGACCCTGGTTTCGAAGCCAACGATATTCTCAACGCCTTGCAGCGCCAGCAGGATGAATCGCGCATGTTGCAGAGCCTCGGCCGCTTCATGGCCGTGGAGTTCCACCCCAAAAGCTTGCCCCTGCCTGGCGGCGGCGTCATGGAAATCGACGGCTATTCCGCGAAAGGCAACGCACTGTGCAATGTCTGTTCGAGCGAAGGCACGCTCACTGAAGACGAAGAAGAACTTGTCCTCATGAACGCGCTGAAGTTGAACTACGTCGCGCAGACCCTCGGCAACACTGTGCGGCAGATTCTGTTGTTCCGCGATCCCAAGGTCGCACGCGCGTTCTGCGATAGCGATCGCGTCCAGGATGCCATGCAGGATTCGATGTTGGAAGTCTGCGTCCTCGCTCCCGCTTAGAGAGCGATTGTTCCGAACGGCTTTCTCAGCCGCGAAGCGGCCCGCGTATCCGAACTATCAGTTGCCGGGTGGTGCTCCGGGTCCAAACACGGCGAATGCGACTCGGAAGTAGGCTTTGATGAATCTTGGAGAGCCTGCTGAAGATCTAGCTGGAGCGAGAACGGAATTGCCGCAGGCGATTTCGAGAGTTATTTTGCGGTGGCATCAGATCGAGGAGCATTCGGACCTACTGCTGGGCAAACGCGGGCGCGATCACGAACATAATCGCGCAGGATGGGGGTGTCTAGCGTTTTCAGTTGTCGAAGAGCTCACTCGAAGATTGGCTTCCCGGAGCGGGTTTCGTCAGGTTCATACGTGCATTTGTTGTTCTGCGGCCGAGGATTCGAAGCGTGACGAAAGTGTCGAAATGTGTCGAATTCTGTTGAAGCGTGCCTGCTACCGGGGTCTGGCGGTTCAGGCAGACATCAATGTGTCGCCCTCAACAATTTGGCTTCGTTGTGCGAGTTTTTTTTGCGCGGGCTCTTACGGCTCTCTGCGTTGGGTTCGTTCGTGCATCTTTTATTTTGCAGATGAGGATTGTGTCGAATTCTGTTGAATCTCCTTCCTTGCGACCTTTGCTGGCCATAGTTCCGCCTGCTCTCATTGTTGCCGATGGGTGCTGCGCTGGAAAAACGAGAATGCTGCTCAACAAATTGGCTTCGTCCTGCGAACTTTTTTGCTCCCGCCCGGTCAGGCTGTATTGCAGATGAGGATTGAATCTCCTTCTTGCGACCTTTGGCCGCGGTTCCTCCCTGCTCTCATTGTTGCCGATGGGTGCCACGCTGGAAAAACGAAAGCCCGCAAGCTGACGAAAGTAAGGGAGATATAGGTTGTGAACGGGGTTGAACTGTTACCTGAACGTATTGCTGGACGTTTCAAGCCAAACTCTCGTACACTCTCATGTAGAGGTAAATTGCGGTGCCTGATCTCCAACACACCAGTGAGCAACGTCGGCTTTTCATCAATGCACTCAATGCTTCGTACGTGAGCTTTAACCAATTGAAGACCATGGTGTACATGGAATTGGGAGATCCTCTCTCGGGCATCGCAAACGGGCTCCCGCTGTCGGAAGGGATCTCAGCAGTTGTCCAATGGGCCAAGGTCGAAGGCAGACTGCGCGAACTCAGCAACGGATTGATTGCAGATCGTCCCAACAACGATGCTGTCATCCAATATAAAAACAGTCTTGGTCCGCCGCGTACGATACCGACCAATAATCACCAGTTCGTCGCCCCGCCCGTGGGAATGGTCGGGCAAGGCTGCTGGATTCGAAGCTTTGGTGCAATCTTCCAATCGAATCGTTCCAGCGGATGAGTGGGCCTCGAAGATGAAATTGGCTCAACACAGAGTGTGCCGGATCGAGATTCCCGAGGGACCAGTGGGCACGGGTTTCCTGGTGGGGCACGATTTGATTCTCACGAATTGGCATGTCTATCGGCAGATCGGGGCGGCTCAGGCATCGGCCCGTTTCGGCTACTATTCAGAAGGCACCGAACAAGTGGTGTATCCGATCATGGGTGAACCCCTCGCCGCGAGCACAGAAGATCTGCTGGATTTTGCGCTTCTCCGTCTCACGAGCAAGGTGGAACCGATTCGCGGCAAGCTCTCACCGGCCAAGCAGGAATTCGAGGTCAATCAAGTCTTGTTGATCTTGCAGCACGCCAAGGGCGATCCACTCCAGATCGGTATCGGGCATGTGACCGCCATCCTGCCTACCAAAGTCGTCTACAACGCCAATACGAAAGAGGGTTCATCTGGTTCGCCGATCTTCAATATGAATTGGGAACTGGTCGGCATCCATCACTACGGCGATCCGCGCAACAATAGTGGGATTCCCATCGCGCCCATTTGGAAGTTGTTGGGTGCGGAGGGTCACGTCCGGACATGACCCTCACAGATTCCCGTCGCAGGCAACTCATCAAATTCCTTGAGGCCCAATTTGGGACCTATAGCTCTTTGCAAACTTTCCTGGATTTGAATTTGCGCCGGAATCTTCACGAGGTGATTCCACCCTCCCCGATGTCTGAGGTGCGTTCTGCTTTGCTTCGGGATGCGCTCGCAAAGGGTTATCTCGACACACTCGAAAAGGCTCTACGGCAGGTTGGATTCGACCCTGAGAGCGACTTTATCCCGGAAAGCATCGACCGGAAACACCAGTGGGAGCAGTGGGGCGACTACTACCGTCAAGGCCGGAAGTCCGCGGCTGGCCGTCCGCAAGTTTACGTCCTACCGTACACACACGACGATGATGAGCCGAAAGCCTTTGCCCTTCGCGTTTTTTCCCGTCTTCAGAGACGCCAGGATGGAAATGTGCGCGAACCGCTTGGGATGATTGAATTGCAAGGCGTTCTGCGGGAAAGCCTCGAGACCTCTTTTCGGAAAGGTTTGTCCGACAAAATCGCCCTGGATCTTGATCCAGAGGACTGCACCGTGGATAAGGTTGAATCGGCGCTGAAAAGGTACGATTACGTTATCGTACAAACGCGTCTTGACGATTGTGGATTCGATCGCACAATCCACTTTCTGCAGCGTCTCGACGCCTATTGGGGCGCATTGGAAGACGAGGGTCCACAGGTCTTTCATTTCGTCTATCTCAAAGGCCGTAAGATCTCGCTGGACGTAAAACTGCAAAACCTTCCCCCTTCGGTTCGTCTTCTTCCTTCACTCGACAAGGTTCGGCGCGACGATGTCGAAGAGTGGCTGAACACATCTCAAGGGATCATCACGCTGAAAAAGGAAGCCCGCTCCATCTTATTTGGCTGCGGGTGGCTTGCTGCGATTCTAGGATCAGCCAGGATGAACCCGGTGTATCACTCGGCACGAAAATGGAAGGCGAAAAGGAATAAAACCTCTTGAGTGAAACGCTACCCCAAGTAAACAGAGAGACCGCGCGCGAGCGCGCAGAGCGCTACGTTCCAGGCCCCGGACTTCAGGCCGCCGCCGAGGTCGCGCTGGAACTGGGCCTGCCGCTTTTGTTGACCGGCGAGCCAGGCACTGGCAAGACGGATTTGGCGCACTACCTTGCGCATCGTTACACCAACGGCGACGCATTGGTCTTTCACACCAAGAGCACTTCGGTTTACACCGATCTTTTTTACAGCTACGACGCGCTCGGACACTACCGCGCCGGAGGAGAAGCATCCGGCTTCATCGAGCTCGAAGCGTTGGGCAAGGCGATTCAAAAGGCCGAGCAATTCGAGACGCGCTCCGTCGTTCTGGTGGATGAAATCGACAAAGCGCCGCGAGACCTTCCCAATGACATCCTGCATGAAATCGAGGAGATGGAGTTTCGAATCAAAGAGACCAAGGCCAGTCACAAGGCTGACCCCAAGTACCAACCGATTCTGATTTTTACCAGCAATCGCGAGCGCGATCTGCCCGAAGCGTTCTTGCGGCGCTGTGTGTTTTACTTCATCGATTTCAAGGAAGTTCCGCTCGAAGAGATCATCTTGAACCGTTTTCAGCTCAAAGAGCGTCCTGCCGCCAAAGAACTTGCGGAACGGGCCATGAAACACTTCACGAGCATTCGAGACGCGGGAAAGCTCGAGAAGCCGCCCGCCACTGCGGAACTGATCGCCTGGGTTGACTACCTTTTGCGAAAGAAGATCGACACAACCGCCTCTGACGAAAAGACGCGCCAAGCGCTGGCCATTAGCTATTCACTCTTGGCCAAAACCGATGAAGACCTGAAGAAGATCAAGAAGCAGTTCGCCTAAGCGCCATGTCGATCGCGCGCGGTGCAGCCCTCGACGCATTTCTGGAGGAACTCCGGCGGCAAGACAAGGACTTTGTCTGCGGGGCGGACCGCATGCTGCTCGTCGAACAGCTCCTGCAACGATATGGCGACGAGTTGACCCCGGTCCAACTCCAGTCACGCCTGCGCCCGATTCTTTCGTCATCGCAAGAACAACAGGAACGGTTCGACCAGCTTTACACGACATGGTTTCTTTCCGACTTTGAAACCATCACCACCAAGGGAATAATCGATCCCCCGCCAGAAAGCCCCTGGTGGAAGTGGGTCGCGATCCTGGCGGTTGCGGCAATCTTCGCGGGTGCCCTCTGGCATTATCTGCATCTTTACGATGTCCCGAAGCTGCCGCCGCCGAAACAGATCGAGGGTCGAAGCCGACCGGAAGTCGCCATTGAGCTCACCGGAAACATCGACAAAATCGGCCGGACGATTACCTTTGATTCGAAACGCACCAAGTCGTTCTACGGTGGCGCGCTGCGCTATCGTTGGAGCTTCGTCGAACTTCCAAAGGGCAGCAAAACTCGCCTTTCCAGCCTCGACCGTCCCATCACATCCATAGTCACCGACCAACGAGGCGACTACATTGTCAAACTGGTGGTGGACGAAGGAATCCTGCAAGGCGATTCCACCCACACCTTCAGCGTCGGCCCGATCGACAAACCACCCGTCGATAAACCCAACTACACACGCTGGAACCACACCGCTACCGCCAACTTCACCGATCTCGCGCCGATCGGCTGGCTGACCATCCCACTGGGAATCGCCTTTCTTCTATTCATCGCACGGTTCGCGCAGCGGCGCATGATACTCGATCGTTTCCGCGATTCCGACCAGGCATTCGAACACACCATCCATCCCCTCACTCTTGCCCCGGAACAACGAGCCGAATCGAACATTCGAGCGGCGATGCGGGCGCTACGGCGTCCGGCGATGGGGCAACTCAAACTCAACATCCCGAGATCGATCGACGCCACGATCCGCAGCGGAGGCGCACCGGCCCTGCGTTTTTCCGCCCCCACCAAAAGGCCAGAGTATCTGATTCTGATCGATACGCACGCTTCGCGCGATCACCAATCGACGCTGTTTCAATCGATGGTTCGTTCGATGGACAAGAAGGGCCTGCAAGTCTACGCCTACCTCTATGCGGGGGACCCTCGCGTCTGCCGACCGATGCCGGATGCAAAAGGTTTGACCAAGGGCGGAGTCAAGACACTCAGTCAACTGGTGGCCAGCCACACGACCGCTCGGCTGCTGCTGTTTGGTGACGCTGCGAGGCTCTTTTTTCATGGTTCCACCGAGGTGCAGCCTTGGGTGAAGAGATTTTTTGACCAATGGCCTGAGAAGACGGTCTTCACCCCGAAACTGATTCCGCAATGGTCCGATCGTGAGCAGATCCTCGAAGCGGATCTCCACTTTCGCATCTTGCCTGCGCTGCAGGAGTATTTGAGCCGCCCCGACCGCGAAAAGCCAGAGTTTGACTTTTTTGAGCCTGCCTGGGAATATGCCGACGCTGCGTCCCTCAAAAAAGAACTTGACCCCAAAGTGTTTGCGTGGCTTGCGGCCTGTGCCTTGTATCCGCGGTTGGAATGGATTCTGACGATGCGGCTGGGCGTGGCGCTCGATCTTTATTC
>ENA-ORBV01012441-ORBV01012441.1-microbial-mat-metagenome-genome-assembly--contig:-NODE-12441-length-13119-cov-6.402086_pt1 | contig 13119 bp, 14 predicted proteins | sample MGYA00237777_ERZ505514 | MGnify/ENA primary metagenome ERZ505514 (study PRJEB26160, sample SAMN06269048) | microbial mat metagenome | isolation source: Oligotrophic lake microbial mat | place...
GCGTAGCGCGTCATCGCGACTCGAGATCACATGCACGGGCACGTCGCGCGGCGCGTCGCGGCCGCTCACGGCAGCGGGCGGCTGGTGATCGCCGATCACCACCATCACCAGGTTCTCTCCCGAGTGCGCACGAATGTAGCCGGCCAGCGTGTCGTAGCCGTAGGCGATTGCGCGCAGGTAGCTCGGCGCCAGGTCAGTGAGATCCGGCGCGGCGGCGCCGGCGACGTCTTCGGGATGGTACCCATCAACCTGCAACGCCCGAGACCAGTCAGGCAGGAACGGCGGCACCGGACCGAACGGCGCGTGCGAGGTGCTGGTGGGAAACACGGCAAACAATGGCGGCCGTGATGCGCTGCTGCGTTCGAGCGCATCGAGCCGGGCGAGCGCGAACTGATCGGGAATGCCCCACCAGCCGAACTCGGGCCCCTGGTAGGCCAGCAAGTCGCGACCGTAGATGGCGTCGAAACCATAGAAGGCGCCTTCGGGCCACGGCTGCCGCATGCCCGGCATCAGCGCCACGGTACGATAGCCGCCGCGCGCGAACGCCTTCACCAGGGTGTCGCGCGACGATGACATCACCGCCGTGTAGGCGTACTGGTCGGCGACCTTCACACCCGTGAGCAGGCTGAGGTGCGCGAGCCACGATGACGCGCCAAAGGTCGGCGACTCGACGAAGGTGGAGACCACTTCGCGGCCGGCGTCGCTCACCGCGGCGGCCAGGTTGCGCCGGCTCGAAGCCAGCGCCTCGGCAAACGCCGGGTTGTCGAACGTCACCGCGCCGTACGACTCCAGGAACACCAGCACGACATCCGCATCGCCCAGGCCGCGCAGGTCGGCGCCAAAGTCGGGGCTGTCGCCCAGTACGGGCGAGGCGCCAGCCTTCCCGGCCATGGCCACGACGTACCGGGCCTGCCGAAGGTAAGCGCCGGTTGCGGGATCCGCAAACTCCGGCTGGATCGACGCCAACGATGCGACCTGCGGCACGGCGAACATGGCCACCACGACCGTCGCCATCGTCCCGAGCGCGACGCGGGCGCGGCGCAGCTGCACCGCGGCGGCAAGATGCCTGAGCGCCAGCCGCGCCAGCACGTAGACCGCGGTGATGACGACGGCCAGGCCGGCAACGGCGGCGGCGATCTGCCAGGCGGGCACCGCGCGCGCGAGCATGGCGGCGACGTTGCCCAGGTGGCGGGAATCCCAATAGAGGTTGAAGTCGCGGCCGTACAGGCCGGGAGCGGTCACGTCAAGGTAGTGTCCGGCCACCAGCAGTACCCACAGCGTGGGCAGCACGCGGCGGGCCAGGCGCGGCGCCGATTGGTGTGCAACCGCCAGCAAGAACACGCACACCGCGAGTTCCACTGACAGCGCCGTCTCCCAACGGATTTTCGGGGTGGGCCAGACGTTGCCGAACGTGAGCGAGGCGTTCAGCAGGAGGAGGGCAGCAGCAGCAAACACTGGCTACACCGATGAGAGCAGGTGGCCCAGTTTGTCTTTCTTGGTCTTCAGGTAACGCTCGTTCGCGGCGTTGGCGAGAATCTCGATCGGCAGGCGCTCGCTCACCGACAGGCCTTCGCCAATGATGCCCGACAGCTTGCGCGGGTTGTTGCTCATCAACCGGGTCGAGCGCACGCCGAGGTCCTGCAGCATGCGAATGGCCGCACGGTAGTCGCGCAGGTCGGCCCCGAAGCCGAGACGGGCGTTGGCCTCAACCGTGTCACAGCCGCCTTCCTGCAGGGCGTAGGCGCGGATCTTGTTGGCCAGGCCGATGCCGCGGCCCTCCTGGTTGAGATAGAGCAGCACGCCGCGGCCTTCGTCGGCGATCCGGCGCAGCGCCGCGTGCAGCTGCTCGCCGCAATCACAACGCGAGGAATGAAAGATGTCGCCGGTCAGGCAGGACGAATGCACGCGGGCCAACACGTTCTCGCCGTCGCCAATCTCGCCGCGCACCAGCGCGACGTGCGTACCGCCGCCCAGCCCGTTCTCGAAGACGTGGATGGCGAACTCGCCGAACTCGGTCGGCAGCTGGGCCGTGGCGACGCGGCGAACGGGCGCCCGATGCCGCAGGACGTGGAGGAGCGTGCTCACGCGCGCGCGAAACCAGCGGATCATGACGGCAACCTGATGACACGAGACGGCAAGTCACCATCGTACGGGCGGGGCGAAGCGCGTGTCAATCGGCCCGAGTCGTGTCGCCGTCCCCGCCACCCGCGAGCAGGTAGAGCACGGCCATCCGCACCGCGACACCGTTGGCCACTTGATCCAGGATCACGGACTGCGTTCCGTCAGCCACCTCCGATGCGATCTCCACTCCGCGGTTGATCGGCCCGGGGTGCATGATGATGCAGTCAGGCTTGGCCCGCGCGACCCTCGCCTCGGTCATGCCAAAGGTCGTGAAGTACTCGCGCTGCGACGGAAAATAGGCGCCCTGCATACGCTCCAGCTGGATGCGCAGCATCATGATCACGTCGGCGCCTGCGACGGCTTCGTCGACCCGCGTGGTTACCGTCACGCCCATCTGCTTCAGGCCAGGTGGGATCAAGGTCGAAGGCGCGCACACCCAGACATCCGCGCCAAGCTTGGTCAGCAACAGCACATTCGAGCGCAGGACGCGGCTATGCAGCAAGTCGCCGACGATCGCGACCTTCAGCCCGGCCAGGCGGCCCTTGCGCTCGCGAATGGTGAACGCGTCAAGCAGCGCCTGCGTCGGATGCTCGTGCATGCCGTCACCGGCATTGACGATCGCGGCCTTGCAGATGCGCGACAGCAGGTGGCAGGCGCCAGACGAGGCGTGGCGCAGCACAATCATGCTCGGCGCCATCGCCTCGAGATTCATCGCCGTATCGACGAGGGTCTCGCCTTTGACGACGCTGGATGAAGCGATGGCGACATTCAGCGTGTCGGCGCTCAGGCGCTTCTCGGCAATCTCGAACGAGGTCCGGGTGCGCGTGCTGGGCTCGAAGAACAGGTTGATGACGGTGCGACCGCGCAGCGTCGGGACCTTCTTGATGGTGCGCTGGCCGACTTCTTTCATCGCCTCGGCGGTATCGAGCACCAGCACGATCTCTTCCGGGCTCAGGTCGGCAATGCCGAGCAGGTGCTTGTGCTGGAGGGCGGTGAGCACTATTCCTTTCCCTGCAGCAGCACTTCGTCCACGCCATCAAGCTCGCGCAGATGCACCTGCACGCTCTCGGTCCGCGACGTCGGTACGTTCTTGCCGACGTAATCAGCCTTGATGGGCAACTCGCGGTGGCCGCGGTCGACCAGCACCACCAGTTGAATCGACGTGGGACGGCCAAAGTCGGTCAGTGCATCAAGCGCTGCGCGCGTCGTCCGGCCGGTATAGAGCACATCGTCCACGAGGACAATGGTGCGGCCGTCGATTGAGAAGGGAATCTCAGTCTTTCGCACCAGCGGCGTGATGCCGACGGACGCGCCCATCAGGTCGTCGCGGTAGAGCGTGATGTCGAGGGCGCCCACCTGGATTTCCTCCTTCGTAATCTGGAGGATGTCGTGGGCCAGGCGGTGGGCGATCGGCACGCCACGGCTGCGCACGCCAACGAGCGCGAGGTTGGAAAGACCGCGATTGTGTTCGAGGATTTCGTGGGCGATGCGAGTGAGTGCGCGCGAGATGCGCTCGGCATCCATGACGACCGGCATATTCACCTCTTTGCGAACTCTCAGGTCCGCGTTTAAAGAGTGCGGAGGCTCCTCCGCGACGAACCAGATTCTATCACGGAGGGATCGCTCTACAGGAGTTCGATCCGACAGCGGGCCAACCGGGCGCGGGAGAGCCGACGGTCGCGCGTCCAGAGATCGGCGTGCAAGGCTTCGGCGAGAGCGACGTAGGCGGCGTCGTAGATCGTCAGTTCATCTCGGAGCGCCCAGATTCTCGTCAGGAACTCTTCATGCGAGTGTCGCTCGATGCGGAGCGCGCGCAAGTCAGCAATCGCACTTGACGCCATCGCGGCGGACACCGCTCGTGACCGGGCCAGGGTTCGCAACGCGCTGGCCACCTCCAGGTCGAGGAGGTGCGGCGCGGCCAGTTCTTCGGCTTGCGCGGCCAACCGGTCGGCCAGGGCCAGCCCGCAATCGTCGGCGATTAGTATCTGGACGACGACCGACGCGTCCACCACGATCATCGCGCATCGCGTTCGCGGCGGATGAGCGCCGCCGCTGACAGTCGGGTCCGGATCGGCCCACGCTGCCGTAGCCGCTCAGCCATTTCTTCCCACGTCGGCTTGGCGGCCAGCCTGGCCACTTCCTGGCCCAGGTATTCGGACAGCGACAGGCCGGCTTTCGCCGCCCGGCCCTTGAGGGTGCGATGCACCTCGTCAGGAACGTTGCGGATCTGAATCATGACCGACATGCGTCAAGCATGCGCACATGTGATGCACATGTCAATGGCGGGAAGGCGGGGAAGAGCCGCCAGCGTCTGAGCTTCGCGCGGGCTCACTCCGTTTGATGGTAATACCGTGTCCGCGTGAGCGTCATCCACCTTCAAGGAGATGCAAATGACTGTTTCACGCAAGGCAGGTGTGTGGGGTGTGACCTGGGGCAGCGCGGTGGTGCTGTCAGCCGGCGCGCTCGTCTACGCGTTCAATCCGCAGCCGGATCCGCCCGGTCACTATTTCGGGGCGCTCGGCCTGGTTGCCGGCCAGGGCCTGTCGCTGAACGTGGCGAACCGGGCATTTCCGACCGACCAGTTTCCGCCAGACCCCTGCCGCGCCAGCTTGCGGATTGTCAACGCCAGCGGGCGCGTGGTCGCGCGCCATGCGGCGGTGGTGATGGCAGGCGAGACCGTGTCCCTCACCTTCACGGCAGATCCCCCGGGAGCAGCGGATCCTCCCGGCGTGATCACGGCAGACCCGCCGGGTGAGCACCGCGCGGGCGAAGCGGTGCCGCCAATACCCGATCGGCAGCTGCTGCGTGCCTTGGTGCTATTCAAGGGCGAGAGCCGCCAGTGCCTCTCAAGCGTTGAGGTGACCAACCGCGCGGGCCAGACCACCGGGTTCATGAACCCGGGAACACTCGTCGGCTTCAACCCGCAGCCCGATCCGCCGGGCCTCCCGGCCACTCGCTAGCGCTCCGCCAGGTGGGGTCGAGCCGCGAGGCTCGGCCCCGTTTCCTTTCGGCATTCGGCGTCGACGGGGCACCGACACCTGCTTGATGATGATTCGACGTTTGGCGTTGCGATCGAGCAGCGGATCCGCGCGGCGCCGCGTGGGAGGGGCCATCAGGCCAAGGCCCCTAATAGCGTGCTATATTCTGGCCTATGCGAGCGAGACGCGTCAGGCCCATTACTGACCTCAAGAACCGCACGAAGGAACTGGTGCAAGAGGTGAGCGAGAGCGGCGAGACCGTCGTCATCACCCAGAACGGGACGCCGAAGGTGGTGGTGATGGACATCCGCCAACACGATCAGCTTCAGGACACGCTGGCTATGCTGAAGCTGCTCGCGCAGAGTCAGGACTCACTCGCGAAGGGTGACAGAACCTACACCACGGCTGACGTCAGGCGCCGGGCACACGCCGCCCTGCGACGATTCCAGGAGCCATGAGCGCCCGTCGCTACACGGTCGTGTGGACCGCGGTGGCACTCGCCGACATCGAGCGACTCGCGGCATACCTGGTGGACGAGTCCCCTTTGCGTGCCGAGACGATCCTCGAACGAATCATCAGTCGAGCTGAGTCGCTCGACCGGCTGCCTGAGCGTGGCCGGACGCCGCCGGAGTTGCGTTCAATCGGAGACCAGACCTGGCGGGAACTGCAGGATCGACCCTGGCGCATTCTGTATCGCATCGCCGCTCCCGATCGGGTGGAGATTCACGGCGTGATCGATGGCCGGCGAAGCCTCACGGATGTCCTGCTCGAGCGAATCCTACGCTCGTGAGCGGCGACTACGCTCCATCGGGTCGGCGCTTCCCGACGCCCGTTGCCTGCTCGAAGGCATGACCTAACCGCAACACGCCCAGGTCATCACGATGCCGGCCGACAATCTGGATGCCGACGGGGAGTCCCTCGGGCGTGAAACCGGCGGGAACAGAAATCGCCGGCCGGCAGGTCGTCGAGATCCAGTACGCGGACTTCATCCACGCCACGTAGTTCTCCATCGCCACACCATCAATGGCCTTGGGCCAATCAAGGCTCGCGTCGAACGGCGGCACCTGGTTGACGGCACACACCAGGAACTCGTACTGGTCCTGGAAGACGCGGACGCGCTCCAGCAACGCGCCATGCTTCATGATGGCGCGGGCGACGTCTTCGCCGGTCAGTCTCGCGCCTTGCTCGATGTCCCAGATCGCCTCGGGCTTCATCTGCGAGCGATGCGCGGCGAGCAGCGGCCCGTGGGTGTTCCAGTTGGCCCACGACCGCAGCGTCAGAAAGATCTCGTCGACATCCCGCAAGTCGGGTGTAGCCTCTTCGACGATGCAGCCGAGGTCTGCGAAGGTCTGGCGCTGCGACTCGAGCACGGCGCGGACGCGGCGATCGAGCGGCAAGCCACCCAAATCGGGCGACCAGGCCACGCGCACACCGCGAAAATCGCGTTCGAGCCGCGACAGAAAATTTGACGGCGTCGACGGATAGGTCTGCGGATCGCGGCCGTCGGCTCCCGCGATCACGGCCAGCATGAACGCGACGTCTGACACCGAGCGGGCCATCGGCCCCTTCACCGACACGCCAACCATCGGCAACGCGGTGGGCGCGATCGGCACCAGCCCGACGGTGGGTCGTAGCGCGACGATGTTGTTGAAGTTGGCCGGGTTGCGGAGCGATCCACCAAGGTCGCCGCCGTCGGCGAGCGGCAGCATACCGGCGGCGAGCGCCGCGCCGGCGCCGCCACTCGATCCACCGGCGCTCTTGGTCAAGTCGTATGGATTGAACGTCGTGCCGTACACCTTGTTGTAGGTATGCGAGCCCATGCCGAACTCCGGCACGTTGGTCTTGCCGATGGGGATGACGCCGGCCCGGCGCAGTCGCTCCACGATCACGGTATCTTCCGCCGGCATCACGTCCTTGAAGATCGGTGAGCCCTTCGTAAACGGAAATCCGACGGCCGATTCGAGGTCCTTGAAGGCGGCCGGCAGCCCGTGCAGCATACCGACCGGCCGGCCGCTGGCCAGTTCGCGATCGGCCGCATCCGCCAGTGCCAGGCACGAGTGGTCGTCGAGCCTGGCGACAATCGCGTTGATGGTGGGATTGAGACGGCCGATCTGGTTGAGGTATGCGGACATCACCTCGCGCGTCGAGACCCGGCGCGTGCGAATCGATTCGGCAAGCTCGCGCGCGCTCGTGAAGCAGAGCGCGTCAGCCATCACATCCATTTGGCCTTCTTGAAGCGATAGATCAGGTAGACGTCGATTAGCACCATCGAGGCCACCGCTGCGGGATAGCCGTAGGCCCACTGCAATTCGGGCATGTTGGCGAAGTTCATGCCGTAAACCCCGGCCACCATGGTCGGGACGGCCACCAGCGCCGCGTAGGCCGCCAGACGCTTGGTGACCTCGTTCTCCTGCAGAGTGATCAACGACAGGTTCACGGAGATGGCGGTCGCCACCATGTCGCGCAGGCTGTCGATCGACTGCTTGAGGCGCAGCAGGTGGTCGTAGACGTCACGGAAGTAGTCGTGCAGGCCGCTGCAAATCGGCGGCACGCGTCCGCCGTGCAGCTTGCCCGCCACTTCCAGCAGTGGCACGGTGGCGTGATCCAGCGTCATCAGCTTGCGCTTGAGCGAGTACAGTTCCTCGATCTGCGCCCGCGTGGTCTGGCCGGCGAAGATGCGCTCTTCAATGCCTTCGATCTCTTCGGTGAGCGCGTCGAGCACCGGAAAATAGCGATCGACCACCGTGTCCATCAGCGCATAGAGCACGTAGGCGGGTCCGTGCCGCAGTAACTCGGGCTCCTGCTCGCAGCGACGGCGCACCTCGCCAAAGCCGAGCTGCGCACTCCGGCGCACCGAGATGACGTACTGCGGGCCGACAAAGATGGCCACCTCGCCCGTCTGCAAATCCTCGCCCGCTGGTTCGATGAGATGCAACACGATGAAGAGGGACGATCCGTACTCGTCGATCTTCGGTCGCTGGTGGCCCTTCTGCGCGTCTTCGACGGCGAGCTCGTGCAGGCCGAACTCTTTCTGGAGCGACTCCAGCTCGTCGGGCTGCGGATCCTTCAGCGCGACCCAGACAAAGCAGTCCGGTCGTTCAAGGTGCGAACGCACCTCGCCGAGCGGAATGTCGGACAGTTTCTGACCGAGGTGATAGGCAACACAGTTGACGAGCATGATCTGCGCTCAGGCTGACAGTTGCCGCATGATCGCCTGAATGTGGACACCGGCGCAATCAAGATTCGAAGAGCGATGCATGAGATCAAGGGGCCAGGATTTTATCGCCCATACGTGGGAATGTAGGTGACCGGCTTGTCGCTGATGAACGCCGGCGTGAACAGATCGATGCGGGCAAAGCCATCCATGTCGCGGCCCACTGGCAGGCCGAGGAAGTACAACAGGGTTGGTGCCAGGTCCACGACCGATGCTCGCGGCGGGCGGCCTGCCGCGACGGAAGGACCATATGCCAGCACGAATCCGTCGGGGGCGCGTTCGTGCGTGCCACTGATCCGGGGATTGCCCGCGATCAGCTCGAGCACGCGCTTGCCCGGCGTCAAGGGCTCCATGCCAAACGCTGACACCACCAGTAACAAGCCGTCTGGGCCCAGGCGATTCATCTCGCGACCGACCAGCGTGTCCATGAACCCGTAGTACTCGTCCAGTACCCGCCCGAAACGCTCGGACTCGTCCTCGGAAACATCACCAAACGCCGACGGGGTGGCGTAGCGCAGGAAGAAGTGGCCGACCGCATCGATACCGGGAAAACGGGCCGCCAGGAAACGCGGCGCCGACGAAGTCTCAAGCGCCGTGAGTAGCTGCAGATGGACGCGATCGCCGACCACGGGCGTGGGATCGCGGCGAGCGTCGTAATCGTTGACTGGCTGGGGCGCACCCATGTTGGCCACCAGCGCCACGGGATCGGGATCGGCAGGCGTCGCCAGCGCGGCTCGCACCTCGGGCAGCAACTCGGGAGGCCACACGGCCGAGACGCCTCCAAACGCCATTTCGGCATCAGACAACCGATGGAACGCCTCGCTGATGACGAAGCCATTCACTGGTGGCGCCGGTTGAGTCAAGGGCCAGCCAATCACGCCAACCCTGACCCCGTGATCGCTGAGGATGCTCCAGATCGGCCGCGCCGTCAGATCGCTCGCCGACTGCGGTTCACCCGACAGGAACCCGAAGCTGACCAACGCTTGCGCGAAGCAGTAGTCGGGCAGCAACTGGATGGGCGGCCCGCCGAAAGCGCGGTAGACCTCGGCCGACCGCACGCCGTTGTAGATCGGGTAGCGGCCGGTCGCGATGGCGCTCCAGACCGGCTCGGCCTGCGTTGGCCGCAGCGTGGCCAGGCGCAGGGCGGCGCCCTGATCGAGAATGCGCGCGATGTTAGGCAGGCGCCCCGCGGCCACCGCCGGCAGGATCATGTCGAGCGTCGCGCCGTCGAACATGAGCATGGTCACATTGGCCTGGGCTCGTGACGCTTCAGGCTCGGCGACCGCGGTGGTCGGCCGTGCCGGCAGCGGCGTTTGCCGCGCGGGGCCGCGTGCCGCAATTGGCAGGACCACCGACAGCACCATCGTCAGCGAGAGCAACGCGGCGCTGGTCCGGCCACCGCGGCGGCCCAGGTGCGCCAGGCCCACAGCCAGAAACACCACGCCCGCGATCGACACGATGCCCGCACCCATGCCCATGCGGCTGCGCGTGAGCGGATCGAGCACGTCACCAAAGTTGCGCAGGTTCAGCCACATCAGCGCGGCCCCCACCCCGGCGGCAATGGTGCACAGCCACGACAGCAGCCGGACGCTCAGCCACCCGGGCGACAAGACTTCGACAGCGAGAATCTGCCGCAGCACAATCAAGGCATAGAACAGGACGGTCAGGTTGGCGCCGTAGGCGACACCAACCACCAGAGCCAGCGGCAGCAGGGTGACGGGATCGAGCGACAGCGATGGATTGAGCTGCAGGACCAGCGCGGTCAAGTAGCCGGACGCCACTCCAGCGGCAATCACCGAGTTGGACAGCATCCGCAAGTAACGCATGTAAGAACCGATGTGGGCCCGCGTCAGGCGGACCAGTCGGGGGTCGGCGCCATTGTACCCGGCTTGCTATACTCGATCGATGCCGCCTATCGACATCGACGCGACCGTGATCGCCAACGCGCGATTGTCGAGCGACTACTCCGTCCTCAGCCTGGCCGCGCCCGAAGTCGGCGCGCGCACACAGCCGGGCCAGTTCGTGATGGTCAAGCCAGTCGGGGTCACCGACCCGCTGCTGCGCCGGCCGTTCTCGGTGTTCGAGATCTTGCGCGATGCGCAGGGCGTGGTCACCGGCGTCAGCATTCTGAACAAGCGCGCCGGCCGCAGTACGCGGCGGCTCTACGAGCTCGAGGTCGGCGACCTCGTCTCGTGCCTGGGCCCTCTCGGTCAACCATTCAAGACGGTGTCGTCACCGACTCGCGCCTGGATGGTCGCCGGCGGAGTTGGGCTGGCGCCATTCGCCACGCTGGCCGAGACGCTGGCGGCGCAGAAGATCGAGACGACGCTGTTCTACGGCGCCCGCACCGGTGAAGAGCTGTTCTACCTGGAGTTTTTCGAACGGCTGGGCGTCACGCTGGTGTTGACCACCGAGAACGGCGCCCGCGGCGCGAAGGGCCGGGTCACGGTGCCGCTCGAGGCGGCGCTGCAAACGCTCGGCACCGGTGACGCCGCCATGGTCTATGCCTGCGGCCCCGAGCCCATGCTCGAAGCCGTCGCCAAGCTGGCCGCGCGCTACCACCAGCCATCGCAAGTGTCCGTTGAACGAGTGATGGGGTGCGGCCTCGGCGGTTGTTACAGCTGCGTCGTCGCCGTGAAGCATGGCGACGAACACCCCGGGCTGGTGCGCTCGTGTCTCAGCGGTCCGGTGTTCGACGGCGCGGAATTGGTGTGGGACTGATGACGACCCCTGACCTCTCTGTCTCCATTGGTTCACTGAAGCTGCCGAATCCACTGATCGCGGCGAGCGGCTGCTTCGGCTACGGACTTGAGTACGATCAGGTGGTCGACTTGTCGCTGTTGGGTGGTGTGGTCTCGAAGGGCCTCTTCATGAACGAGCGCCAGGGGCATCCGCCACCGCGGATTGTCGAGACGCCCGCCGGCATGATCAACGCGATCGGCCTGCAGGGCATCGGCGTGCACCGGTTCGTCAAAGAGAAACTGCCGCTGTTGCGCGAGCGCGGCGCCCGGACCTTCGTCAATGTCTGCGGGACGACGCTCGACGAGTACGTCGAAGTCTGCAAAGTGCTGTCGCAGGCTGAGGGCGTGGCCGCCATCGAGCTCAACATCTCGTGCCCCAACATCAAGGAAGGCGGCATCCAGTTCGGTTGCAGCCTGAACGGCACCTTCGACGTCGTCAGCGCCGTGCGCAAGGCGACGACGCTGCCGGTAATTCCGAAGCTGACCCCCAACGTGACCGATGTTGCGTCGTTCGCCAAGGCGGCAGAAGATGCCGGCGCCGACGCCGTGTCGCTGGTCAACACCTTTCTGGCCATGGCGATCGACGTGGAAACCCGGCGGCCAAAGATCAGCAACGTGCTGGGCGGCCTGAGCGGTCCCGCGATTCGGCCGATCGCGGTGCGCATGGTCTGGGAGTGCTATCAGCTGGTGAAGATTCCGGTGATCGGGATGGGCGGCATCACCGACGCGCGCGATGCGCTCGAGTTCATGCTCGCCGGTGCGACCGCGGTGCAGATTGGCACCCAGAACTTCATCGACCCATTCATCTGGACCAAGGTGCTCGATGGCTTGACCGACTACATGACCCGCCACCACGTCGCCCGCCTGAGCGATCTCATTGGCGCCTTTGATCCGACGCCGCCGAAAGCCACGCACGCATGAACCCGATTCTCGTTGCCCTTGATGTCGATTCGGCCGCCAAGGCCATGGCGCTGGCCGACGCGCTGCGCGGCTCGGTTGGCGGCTACAAGATTGGCAAGCAGCTCTTCACGGTCGCCGGCCCGGCGATCGTGCACGAACTCACCCACCGCGGCGATCGGGTCTTTCTCGACTTGAAGTTCCACGACATTCCCAACACGGTGGCCGGCGCGGTGCAGTCGGCGGTGGCGACCGGGGCGTGGATGGTCAACGTGCACGCCTCAGGCGGCAGCGCCATGATGAAGGCGGCAGCCGAAGCTGCCACCAAGGCCGCGGTCGCACTCGGCCGCCCGCGGCCACTGGTGATTGGCGTGACTGTGCTGACGAGCATGACCGACGCCGCACTGGCCGAAGTGGGCGTCACCCGGCCGGTGATCGACCAGGTCGTGCACCTGGCCACACTCGCCAAGCACAGCGGGCTTGACGGCGTCGTTGCCTCACCGCAGGAGATCGCGGCTATTCGCGAGGCTTGTGGTCCGGACTTTCAGATTGTGACGCCGGGGATTCGCCCCGCGGATCAGCAGGGCAAGGACGACCAGGCCCGGACGCTGACGCCCGCGGAAGCGATGAAGGCGGGCTCGACGTACCTGGTAATCGGGCGCCCCATTACTGGAGCGCCCAATCCTCGCGAAGCGGCCGAGCAAATCACCGCGTCGCTGTAAGAGTGGCAAGCTCCGGCTAAAGCCGGAGGCTACACGGTGTTCCCGTTCCGTTACTTCGCGACTACTTCGCGCTGATGATGAAGTGACCGCGACGGTTCTGCTGCCAGCACGCCTCAGTGCCTTCGGTGCAGAAGGGCGTTTCCTTGCCCTTGCTGACAATCACCACGCGATCGGCCGGCACACCCAGTTCCACCAGATACGCCTTCACCGCTGACGCGCGGCGCTCACCGAGGCCAAGGTTGTACTCGGCGGTGCCACGCTCGTCGCAATGGCCTTCGATGTTGATGCGGGTGTTGGTCCAGCGCTTCAGCCACGTGGCGTTGGTCGACAACGAGGCCTTGGCATCGTCGCGGATCGACGACGCGTCGAGGTCGAAGTAGACATCGCCCAGGGGCCGCTCTGAATTCAGCTGGCTCAGGCTCTTCCTGTCTCTTATACACATCTGA
>ENA-ORBV01012442-ORBV01012442.1-microbial-mat-metagenome-genome-assembly--contig:-NODE-12442-length-13119-cov-6.008818_pt1 | contig 13119 bp, 9 predicted proteins | sample MGYA00237777_ERZ505514 | MGnify/ENA primary metagenome ERZ505514 (study PRJEB26160, sample SAMN06269048) | microbial mat metagenome | isolation source: Oligotrophic lake microbial mat | place...
GACTTCATCTGTTTGCCGCCCGCCGCTTCTTTCATCGCCTGATAGTTGAAGACGTGTTTGCTCTTGGCGTTCTTTGCCGCCCACACGAGCGTCTCGGTCGAGTGCGTGAAGTAGCGACAGGACAGGTTCGGTGGTGGGTTGGGCTTTTCCCAGACGATGTCGTTCAAAATCTTCATGCCGAGCTGCTGCATGGCGAATCCTACGGACAGGATCACATGGTGTGTGCCGCTGACCCAGATGGTGCCGTTCGGCTTGAGCAAGCTCTGGCAACGTTCGAGCCATGCAAGGTTGAACTCATGGTTCTCCCCTTTGATTACGATCTGGAAGCCAATGCTGCCGAAGTAGGAGATTGGAAAGGGCTTTTCTTATCCAACGGTCCTGGCGACCCCGCGATGTGTAGCGCCACCATTAAATCGATCCAATATGCGCTCGCTTTGGACCCGCCTCTTCCTATCTTTGGTATTTGTTTGGGAAACCAGCTCCTAGCGTTGGCGGCAGGAGGAAGTACCTACAAGCTCAAATATGGTAATCGAGGAATGAACCAACCCTGCATTGATTTGCGCACGGGTCGTTGCTACATTACCCCGCAAAATCATGGGTTTGCGGTCGATTCGGATTCCTTGCCACAGGATTGTTGGAAGCCTCTCTTCTTGAATGCGAATGACTTGACCAACGAAGGTATCGTTCACACGAGCAAGCCATTCTTCAGTGTTCAGTTCCACCCCGAAGCCAGCGGAGGCCCGGTCGACACGGCATTTCTGTTTGACAAGTTTGTCGGTCATGTGCGAAACATCCCTCAACCTTTGGTACTTCATGATGGACTTTCCTATCACCGCAAAACTTACAAGAGGGTTTTGTTGGTCGGTAGTGGAGGCTTGAGTATCGGCCAGGCTGGTGAATTTGATTACTCTGGCAGTCAGTGTATCAAAGCACTCAAAGAGGAAGGTATTTATGTTATCTTGATCAATCCTAACATTGCGACAGTTCAGACATCACAAGAACCGGAGGATGTAGTCTCCCGAAGTGCCGACAAAGTGTACTTCCTTCCTATCCAACCCGACGTTGTTATGGACATTATTGCCAAAGAAAAGCCAGACGGTATCATCGTTTCCATGGGAGGGCAAACAGCTTTGAATGTAGGATGTCAGCTGTGGCGTGACGGTCGGTTGCAGGCGGCTGGAGTCGAAGTCTTGGGTACACAGATTCCTGTCATCGAAGCCACCGAAGATCGTGAAATCTTTAGTGAAAAATTGAAGGAAATCGGAGAAACCATTGCCCTATCCTACAGTGCTACAAATCTCGAAGAAGCCAAGACAGTCGCCAACAAGATTGGCTATCCGGTATTGATCCGAGCAGCGTATGCTTTAGGAGGATTGGGATCGGGCTTTGCTGAAAACGACGAGGAATTAAGGGTCATGGCCTCCAAAGCTTTCACGACAAGTTCGCAGATTCTGATCGATCAAGACCTCCGTGGATGGAAGGAACTAGAGTATGAAGTTGTGAGAGACTCAAGTGACAATTGCATCACGGTCTGTAACATGGAGAACTTTGATCCACTTGGCATTCACACAGGAGACTCCATTGTCGTTGCGCCCTCTCAGACGCTTACGAATCGGGAATACTTCATGTTGAGAACAACGGCGCTAAAAGTCGTGCGACACCTTGGCATCGTTGGTGAATGCAACATCCAATATGCGCTTCATCCCGAGAGTGAGCGTTACTGTATTATCGAAGTCAATGCTCGTTTGTCGCGTTCCTCGGCTCTCGCCTCTAAAGCCACTGGATACCCTCTCGCCTATGTGGCCACCAAAATTTCTTTGGGAAAGGACCTCGTGTCAATTCGCAATTCCGTCACAAAGACGACAACAGCATGCTTCGAGCCAAGTTTGGATTATTGTGTTGTGAAAATGCCTCGTTGGGACTTGAAGAAGTTCAAACGTGTGAGCAACAAGCTTGGTTCTTCCATGTTGAGTGTTGGCGAGGTCATGGCTATTGGCCGCTCATTCGAGGAAGTGATCCAGAAGGCTTGTCGCATGGTCAACCCCGCCTTGGATGGTCTTGGGGGACAAGATTCTAACCTCATCGATGATATTGACGATTTGGAATTCCAATTGAAAACCCCGACAGACACTCGCTTGTTCGCAGTCCAGTACGCGCTCGAACTTGGATGGTCCGTTGACAAAGTCCATGATCTAACCAAGATCGATCGTTGGTTCCTGAACAAGCTCCGCAATGTCGCGATGATGCGTCAAGCATGTCTTGATAAAAAGAGTCTTGAGGATTTGGTGAGCGAGAATGGCTACCAACGTATGCTTTCTCTCAAGAGGGCAGGCTTTAGTGACCGTCAGGTACGTTTGATTTTGTATTCGAAGGATCCATATGTTGTGTCTCTTCATCGCTTACACTCATCTCTTTGTCACATCGATTGTCTCCCGTTAGATTGCACGTTACGTTGGTCTTCCTTCTGGACTTGACGGCGAACAGCGTGTCAGGGATAAGCGTAAATCCATGGGCGTGACTCCTGTCGTCAAGCAGATCGATACACTTGCCGCAGAGTTTCCAGCCCATACCAATTATCTATATGTCACCTACTCTGGTGACGAAGACGATATTGAGGGCACGTTGGAGGACGTTGGTCACAATTCACGCCGTTATTCGCATATTGAACGTAATCGCGATAGTATGTCTCCCGCAGATTTCAAACAACGTGCAAGAGGATTATCCACTTCAGGTGGCATGGAGCTCCTGAAAACCAAGAAAGAACGTGGTGTCATCGTGTTGGGCTGTGGCGCCTATTGCATCGGTTCAAGCGTTGAATTTGATTGGTGCGCCGTGTCTTGTATCAGGCAACTTCGCCGGGACGGCTTCAAAAGCATCATCATCAATTACAATCCAGAAACTGTGAGTACAGACTACGACGAGAGCGATCGTCTATACTTTGAGGAGCTCAGCTTGGAGCGTGTGCTAGATATCTATGAAAGGGAGAACCCGTATGGGCTTGTTGTTTCTATGGGCGGCCAGATACCAAATAACCTTTCAGGTCCGCTTGCAGAGTGTGGGGTGAAGATCCTCGGAACGTCTGCGAGAGACATTGAACGCGCCGAAGATCGTCGTCAGTTTTCAGACATGCTTGACAGTATGGGAATCAAACAGCCAGAATGGTCGGTCCTGACTTCAAAAGACGAGGCTGTTGAGTTCGCTCAAAAAGTAGGCTTTCCAGTGCTTGTTCGCCCCAGCTTCGTGCTTTCTGGTGCAGCGATGAGGGTGGCAGCTGATGAAACCCAGTTGAAGAACTTCCTGACACTTGCAGCTGATGTTGCTGCTGACAAGCCAGTCGTAGTCACCAAATTCATTCTTAATGCCAAAGAAATTGAATTTGATGCCATTGCTAACAAAGGAAACATCTTGAACTATGCAATTGGAGAGCATTTGGAAAATGCTGGCGTCCACAGTGGTGATGCTACTGTTATTCTCCCAGCCCAGAAATTGTATGTCAAGACAATTCGTCAGGTCAAGGCTTACGCTGCCTGGATTGCCAGAGCTTTGAGAATCACCGGTCCTTTCAATATCCAATTCATGGCCAGGGGCAACAACGTCCAGGTTATCGAGTGCAATCTTCGTGCCAGCAGAACTATTCCCTTTGTCAGTAAGACCCTAAACCACAACTTCATTTCGCTGGCCACTCGCGCTATGGTTGGAATGGAAGTAGAGTCTTACAAGATTTCTCTATTGGACATTGATTACGTCTGTGTCAAGGTACGTTCCGGGGTGGCCAGATGCTTTTGTACTTTTGCTCGTAGTGTTTGCTTTCCGACCACCATCCTTTTCGGGCTGCTGATTGAATGTTTTCTAACTTGCTGCTTCAATTCAGGCCCCCATCTTTTCTTTCACGCGTCTTCGCGGAGCCGATCCTACTTTGGGCGTCGAAATGGCCTCCACCGGGGAGGTCGCCTGCTTCGGCGAGAACTCTCACGAAGCCTTCCTTCAAGCTATGTTGTCGACCAGTTTCAAGCTCCCGAACAAGACAAAAAGTATTCTTTTGTCCATCGCGAGCGACAAGTTCCGTCTCGAATTTCTCGAAGCTGCGGAGATCCTGACGAAGCTGGGGTACAACCTTTATGCGACCCCGGGTACTGGCGAGTACTATGAAAAGACCAATGGCATCAAGATGACTGTCGTAACGAAGCCCAAAGATGATAATGACGACAAAGAAGGGACCGCCCTTCATCTCATCAAGGAAGGCAAAGTCGATTTGGTAATCAACATCAGCGAAGGAACCGATCGCAAAGATGAGATTACGCAAGGTTATGTTCTCCGTCGCGGTGTGGTCGATTTTGGTGTCAGTTTGATTACGGATGTCAAATGTGCCATCAAGCTTGCCGAGTGTTTTGACCTTGGAATGGGAGACGGTAAATTTGTCCCTCGTAATGTTGGCGAGTACTACACGAAACCAACTATTGGTTGGACCAGCAAGCAAATTGGAGCGTCCGACATGTAAATCTAGGATGATGCACATGCATAAAGGGATAAAACGGAGCATCCAGTGGTCGTGCTATGATCATTTGTTATTGCATACCGAAGAGAACAGTGTATTGACTGTGCATTTCGATTGAGAGGAAAGCTTAATTTGTCATCTCGAGAGTATAATTTCCGACGAGTTAAAATATTAGAGCGCCGCGAACATAAAGGGATTATTGGTAGAATGACTACTCGTACTACTTGTGAAGTTCGTCGCCTCAAATCCTGCTCCCAATACTTAGATCGCGCTACAACACAATACAATACACTAGATTCCAGTTCCTAACGATATCATACTATCATTTTAGTCTGCGCTATAAAAGACGCCCAGCAATCGAATCCAATGTGTTTATTTTCCTGCCATCTTCAAATTGTCAATAGCGGTCTTGGCCGATTGTACTCCCTCTGACCAAGTCGATGACTTGTAGGTGAAACTCTCTTGAGCCATCGCCTTGACGTGCGCAGGCTCCTTGAGGGCACCTCGCAAGCTGCTGGCTGCCAAGTTGACATACTAAAACAGTGAACAAATGACGTCGTGTTAGAGAAAGCCGCATCGGTTTTTACATTGAAATACAATCCATGGGGGGACAAAGCGATCTCAGTGTGTGGAATGCCCTGAAGGATCCATTGCTGTGGCCTCAAATCGAGTCCAGTCACGAGTTGTATAGCGAAGGCAACAGCCGATGCTGCTAATCTTGATATCCCAGCCTGTAAACAGCCCCTTTTGTTGCGTCTTGCTCCATGTAGACGCCTCTATACATTCCTCCCATCGCGTTTCCTTCTTCTCAAAGGTTCATGATCCAACCCGCGGTCCTCTTCTTGGTGCATACCATGCCGCTACACGTGCGTAATGCACTGAACCCCATTGGGTGGTCCTCGCTAACAACACAAAAACACCATCGAGATTGAAAATAATAAGAACTTACTTGAAGATAAGACATGCCGGCAAGGCGCCAGAAGGTTGTTACAGGTGGTGACATGATTAATTTTGTACTAGTAGTAGTAGCTATTAGTTAGATAGATAGTCAACAACGTGAACAACAACTAATGAATCAACAATCGGAGGCTTGTCGAGAGAAAGCAGCGGTTGTTGTTGTATGTCGGCGGTGACGATGCTTTGTTGTGCTCCAAGCGTGAGACGGGCAGACGATATATGCTCGTACGTCCATCTCCCGCAAATAAATTGGTTAAAAAAGAACGAGACCTCGAAGCACAGAAGAGCGCAAACAGGGAAGGTTTTTTGAATACTTATCAAAAAAATTCGAACTGGCGCCCCTGTCCGTAATGTTATATATCTGAATGTAGACAAACATTAAGACGTTCGGCGTGCGGATTTGAAAATAATCAGCAATCTCACAATCAAACCCCTACGGTATGGCGCGAAGTCAACTGCTACTCAGCTGCTTTAAAATACCCTGATTGAATGATTGCCCTCACAATTTTCTTGTTGATGATATCATCAGCAATCTCACAATCAAACGGTGGGTAAATAAAGAGAGCATCCACATTCAACCAGTTTTGGGTTTGAATTTGGATAGATTTGATTGCAGGTTTTGGTTTGTGTAGGTAGCTAGCGCCAGGATGACGACGACACACGCAGCAGTAGTTTTGAAAACGATGGGAACGCAGACAGATCTTTGTCTGTTGGGATTTGAAACAGCAGGAGTTGCTGGAACTGCTTCGGGATCTCGCGCAGTTGACAACGGTTTAAGCATGTTTGCAACAGGTGGTCACAATACTGCCTCTGGAGGAGCAGAAACAAAGGAGGCAGTATATCCCTCCAACACCACTTGTGACAAGAAGGCACACGCGACAAGTGCATCTGCTACCAACAACACCGATAGTAGCGCTTCCAAAAGCAATATCACCACTTCCACCTCCTCTAGTAGCAGTAGTGCCGCCATCTTTTCTCCCAAGTCCGCAGCCGTGGCGTTGTCTAGTCTCTTTAACTGCCACAACACTGCCAATCGTCCTCGCAAGGTCTTCCCAGAGGAATCTGCAGAAGAGTCAACCACCAGTACTGGTACTGAAGCGACTACGCCATCAGCCATGACTTCAGCCACATTTACGGATCCTGCTATGGAGACAGATCCCTCCAGTAAAAGTGATACCAGCTCCACCATTGGCACTTGTACGGATGCCGAAGTGGCCTATCATCCCGAAGAAGAAGAAAATCAGGCAGGACAAGGTAACACTATGGTTGCTGAAAATGAGCAAGCACCAACCGAGAGTTCAGCCGCTTGGAATGGTCACGAATTAGCTATGCCCATGCCACCAACAAGCAACCGTTTTTACAACAACAATGGGCAGCAGTTGCAGCAGCAACCAGTTTCTCATCCTCACCATCAATCTCATTTGCAGCATCATCATCATGGTGCACCGTCTCCACCTGCTGGAGTCTACTTTTCCAACTATGGTGGTCCTCCACCACCAGGTCATGGCTACCATCCTCGTCACCCTCATTCTCATGCTCCTCCTCCTCCTTCATGGCGGCATCAGCAGCAGGGTCCATGGACACCCATGGTTGGAAAGCCAGGACATCACACGGCGACGCCAGGAGCAACACCTCATCAGCATCCTCACCATCCTGCCCAAACAAGGCCCTCAGGATACACCATGTGGGCGCATGGACCAGGCATGGAGGTGCGTATTCTTCTGATTTCTTAATTACATTTGTTTGGCCATTTAAGTAACTTACAGAACCTCTTTCTGGCTTTTGACCTCCTTGTTCTCGCAGCCTCAAGAAACGGTTGCGCACCATCAGCATGCTCATCACCCGTATGGAGTGCCCGTGGCTCCTGCTTCGAAAGATGGAACTGATCCCAATTCTGCTGTGCGTCTGGCATCCAACAATACAAGCTTGGTGACCCCCACCCCCAAGAAGGCCAAGCTCTTAGACGCCGCAGGAACACAGCAAGCGTCTCAATCTTCTGTAGGAGCGCATGGCCATGGTCCACCACCGCCAACACCAATTGGACATCCCATGCAGCCACAGCAGCAGCAGCCTCCGGCAATGCATCCACATCGTGGGCCTCTTCCAATGACATTTGGCGCTAAACCCACCACAATGCAGCAGCAGGGCAATGCAGCTCACGAGCAAATGCATTATTCTGGTCCTCCTCCATCGCATCTGCCCCCGCTCGCAGCGTCGTCCCTGCCACCTTCCATGCCGCCATCTCAGTCCTCCTACTCGCGCAAGAAAAAGTCCTTGGGAGTCTTGGCGGAAAACTTTTTGCAGCGATACCAAAACTGTCGCCCTGGGACAGAAATCGTGGTCGATGAAGCGGCTACAGAATTGGGAGTTGAACGTCGTCGTATCTATGATGTGGTCAACATTTTGGAAAGCATTACGATCGTCTGCAAGAAGGGCAAGAATACCTACTCATGGTTGGGTATGGAATTTCTTCCCGATGTCTTTGGCAAGCTACAAGCGCAGGCCATCACGGACTATCACGATGACGCTGTCAGATTTGGACTCAAGACACCAGAAGAAGACCCAAACGCTGGCTTTGAACCCGTCGGAATGGTATCCAGGCGCAACAGTTTGAGTAGCATTGCGAGTGAGGATAGCAAGAACACGTTTCGTTCCTTGGCAAGGCTGTCACAGCAATTTCTCCAAGTATTTTTGATTGGATACGATATTTTGAGTCTCCCACAGGCATCCGAGATGATTCAAGGAACTCTTTCCCAAGAGGCCTACGCTGCGATTGGATCGGCTCATGCGAACCTTGCCAGTCGGTATGACCCTAATGCGGCTCCTCCAAGTCTGGATGATCCCAACGAGTTCAAGAGGGCAGCTCAACGTGGTCTCAAGACCAAGATTCGTCGCTTGTACGACATCGCCAATGTCTTTTTGAGTGTCGGTTTGCTTCGCAAGGTCGATTCTGTTAGTGGGGTTAACACTGTGGATGTTCTGGGCTCTAACCGTCGTCCCAACTTTCAGTGGGCCTACCAGATGACGCCCCAGCAAATCCAGGCCCACTACATGGATCTCAAGGGTAAGAACTTGATCCATCCTCAACTTTTGCATCCCAACTTGTTGTCCCTTTCTGTGAGGGGGGTTGCAAAGACATTGGGCGAAGAGCAGGACGAAAGAACTCCTTCAAGGGCAATGGCTCCTGCAGCGGAGGTCCCTACTCCATCCACCAAGACACCGGAATCGGCCATCACCTCAGATACAGGCTCATCCGGATCGCTACTCACCATAACCATCGATCGTTCTTCTCGTCCACATTCGTCTCAAAGCAATGAGACGACGCCTTCAGGTTCCAACGCAAGTAGTGAGTCCATGGGGCCTCCTTCCAGTACGAGCTCGAAGAATGGAAACCAAGACGTAGAGAACGAATCTGGCAGGGTTCTCCTCGCGAACATTCATCAGTGTGGAGGCGCCTATCACCACTCCTCTCCTCACTATGCGATGTCAGCTGCGTCGACTCCTGCTCACCCGGCCACGAGACCTCCAAAGTTCAGTCGGCTTGTTTCGCTTCCGACCCAGTCACGTCGCAAGGAACAAGGGACTCAAAAATCCGCTGCCGTCACATCCACCGAGGAATAGCTCTCTGAGCAGCATTAGCTGTTGTAATGGGAGAAACAGGCATGAATACAGTGGCATCTTATTAGAATCAGCACTGCTACTAATACATCATATGAGCTGTCGCCAACGGTACCAATTTCTGGGGCGGGAAGTACACGCGTAGGATATCGTAGGCAACTGTGCCTTTGGATTGGTAAACTACTGTTTTGCGTGAAATTTAAAATAAACCTATATAGACATACAATGAAGCAATCGGTTCTGCCATATTGGGTAGTCCTAGAATTAGTCGTTCCCTGTGCGCTGTCAGATACTGGAAGTGAAGGGAACTAACTGTAGTATAACCTTATAGTTTAGCAGACTATCGTAAGGGCTATGAAAGCTAAGGTGTCGTCCCCGACCGCAGGCACGAGCAGTAGAGGAGAGACGCTAGTGGTAGACTACTAGTAAGTTCCGCTAAGTTTGATCAGTAGTTCTAATAAATCCTGTCATTATTAGTAAGTGATTTGAAAATGATTATAATGACTTATAATATAGCTGTTTTAGGTTGTCACGTCAGAGTAATAACATATCAGAATGAAGCGAAGAGTTGATGTTATCTTCTTTATTTATTGCCAACCGCGACACCCACTGCCTTGGAAAAATCCCCCATTTTGAAATGCAATTTGCCAATGCACTGTTTCGTTTCCCCCATCTGGATTTTGGCATCTTGCAAGAGTGTGGTGTCCGTTGGAGAAGACGGTTGCTTGTGCTGCTTCTGCCACAGTTCTAGTTGCTTGCATTGCTGGAATACATACGACTCGACTTGCAAGGCTTCTTGATAGTATTTTACGGCACGGGGATAATCCATCATGCCAAGATCTGCAACGCGCGCTAGCTCGTGTAGAATCTTGGAACATGCCAAATGGTTTGGGCCAACCACACTCTTGGTCATCTGTAACTCTTGGTTAAAGTATTCGAGTGCCTGTTGGAAGCGCTTGGCCCGAACGCTCAACTTTCCGAGAACGTACAAAACGTTGGCAGCATCCACTGGACCGTGCACGGGACTTTCTTGGTAGGCTTCGAGAAGAACCTCGTAGCTTTGAATACTGTCCGCGATGCGACCCATACGACAAAGAACATCGGCTTTGAATTGGTACAGTTTCATCAACAAGGATTCAGTCTCGATACTATCGTCTTCATCCTTTTGTTCCTTGTTACTGCATAATTCTTGGTTGAGATGTTGTCGCGGTTGCTCTAAAGGTTGCAGCGCATCCAATGCCAACTCGGCTTCTTTGAGTGCCAACCCATAATGGCCAACCGGAGCAAAGACATCCATTGCTTGCTCGTAATGACACAAGGCCAACATCGTCTGTCGGCAGTTGATGCTGCTGCTACTGCTTCCACTAGAGCTCTCTTTGACAAAGAACTCAACACAAGAATGGCTGCATCCCAATGCCAATTCGTCTTCTCCCATCATCCCATACGCCCGTGCCAAATCTTTCCACAACGCTTGGCAGTTGTTGCCATTGCTGAAATCGTTGTTGTTTTCGGGACGCTGACACAACAACAGTTGATGGCATTCGCTTAGATGGGAGAGCTGCTGTGATCGTGCTTTCTTGGAAAGTGCTGTTCGTCCTGTGTCACTGTTGTCATCGAACACATCTTGGTACTGCAGGGCCACTTCTAGATGCAAACGCGCCAACAGTAGAGGATCATTAACACAGGTTGTTGCGGGAAGTTTGTGTGCCACGTGCAAGGCCAACAGCCCACATGGCTGACGGGCAAGGAAATCCAATAGCAGGCTTGAGGTCTCGCTAGTCAAAAACGAAGCAGATGCTTCCACCAAAGACTCGGCACAGTCCGCCACAATGGCATCCTCTCCCAGCAAAGGCAATTGAAGTTTTGACATTTGAGCCAAGGCTTGGTCCAAGTCGGCTGTGTTTTCTTCCGACGACGAAGACTGCGACGACGAGCATCCCGTATAAAGCTCCAATCGCAAAGCAATCAAACGGCATACCAAATGGTTGGAAAGGCAGACCAGTTTCGTGGAGGTGGACGCGCTTTGTGATTCCAACCGCCGCAAGGCTTCTTGCCAAGTTGCCATAGCTGCATCGAATTGACTCGATTCGTACTCTTGTAGTCCACGGTCTTTCAAACGAGTGGCTTCCTCCACTGCAATGGCAATGGCAGCGTCATCCAAAGTTGCTTCTTGTTCTTCTTGCGTATGACAGTCGTTGCGCTCTTCCGTGTCGCCATGAATGCTGCTGCTGTTGAATTGCGGCTGCTGCTGTTCCAGTACCAATAAGAAATCCTTCTTGGCGTGACGAGTAGAAGACGAGGAGGAAAGGCGCTTCTTCACCCAATGCGAAAAGGAACGCTTTTTGGCAAGACTGCCTTTGCTGCCGGCGGTGGAAGTCTCCGAATGCAAGGAAGCATCTTCCACGCTGGACGACACAGAGAGTTCTCTTGTAATGGTACTGCAAGTACTGGATCGGCGACGGCGAAAGCGCAGTGCGCTGGTCTTGTTGGGAGCAGTAGAGGAGAATGAGGCCGTGCTTGTAGAAGCGGCGGCCAAAGAGGGAACTGGAGATGTCTGTGGCATGGTTGTTGTTGTTACTCTTGTGTGATGTAGCGGCATGTTGCAAGAAAAGTAAACTGTGTTGTTTGCGTATTTGTGAGACAAGCAAGTGTATTGCTAATGAGGAGAGGAAGAGAAGTTGCAGGAGAAACGGCAGGAGGAAGTGGCGTTTCTTGATGGAAAAGGATGCTAGCGGCAACACAGAGAAACGGCAGCAATTCAAGTGGTTACTGCGGCGTTGTGTCCCTACTGTCGTATGTACTAATGCAATGGTTGCAGCCGAGAGCCTACTACAGTATTACTAGTAACTAATGTGTTGTTGTGTTGTGCCAACCTATCGTATCGTTTCGATCGTGGTGGTGGCCGCAATGGTTCCGGTTTGATATTGACTTATACAACAGCAAGTATTGAAAAACTTTGCCGCTCTTTATGTCTATTTGAATATGAAAGGATGAATCCGGTAAAGAAACCTTCAATCCGTTATCAGACCTTTCGCCTAAGTTCAGAGAGAGGCTAAACGACTCGTTATTTTGTCAATTGTGGGTAACACTGTAACAGAGTAAGTGGCTTTGTCACATACAACTACTCGGCACACAATTACAAGGTTTACACGATTTCACCAGCGGCTTTGCCGTGTATTGCCGGGAGCTCTTCTTCACTGAGACATAGCGAGCGGAAGACGTAAAACTGCGCCACTCCTCAAGTTTGACCTGACGGGTATGCTCGAAATGTGGCCACCAATTTTTCATTGTTCTTGTTTGCTTACCGGCGAGGTTCCTTCGCAGTCGGCTCACTTGGCGTTCCAAGATTCGTACTTGCAAAGCTGTTTTAGGAGAGTCAATTTGAACTGACGATGAATATAAGTACTGACGTTAACTCTACGTCACACTCTAAGTTTTTCTGTTCAGCAAAGAGTCATACGGGATTCCTTGAATCTCTGTGATGACTCAGAATTCTTTCGAAAGTGATGAATCTGTGCGCACGCGCGCGCGGGTGGGTTCTCGAACGAAACAATAGAGTGAGACCTCTCGAGCTCGAGCGCGCGACGTAAACTGCAACCGTACTCTACTGGTAGTAAGGAGCACAGCAGATCGAAGAGGCTCTTAGAAGCACCATGCATGCTCCAGTACAGTGCTAGAGTAGCTACTCTAGCTAGCTACTAGATAGAGCAATTCAAAATTGAATGCAAACAAATGTAATGAAAGTAACCAGAACCCCAACACAATAGGTGTCTAATAATGACCAAACGTGTCTTCTAAATCCAAATCACTGGTCACAAAATCACACCGAGCATGTTGGTTAAATCGCACACCATGCTGAATTCAGCCTAATAGGCTGAATTCAGCGTCACATTGTAAACAACTTTGTAGGCTGAAATGTAGCAGTTAGTGCGAGTTTCACGGTCATCTCCATATCGGGTTCTACTTAGGACAAAGTCATGTTGGGTCAAACGATAGTAACTATAAAATTATAAAAGTATCAGTGGATGTTCACCGGGGTGAACATCCCT
>ENA-ORBV01012443-ORBV01012443.1-microbial-mat-metagenome-genome-assembly--contig:-NODE-12443-length-13117-cov-4.179908_pt1 | contig 13117 bp, 10 predicted proteins | sample MGYA00237777_ERZ505514 | MGnify/ENA primary metagenome ERZ505514 (study PRJEB26160, sample SAMN06269048) | microbial mat metagenome | isolation source: Oligotrophic lake microbial mat | place...
ACACTTCAAAAAGGTTTTACCCTGATCGAATTGATGATCGTCATCGCGATCCTCGGCATCCTGATGGCAATCGCCATCCCGGCTTACCAGGACTACACCGTCCGCGCCAAAGTGTCGGAATGCGTGAACGCAATGGCACCACTGAAGACCGGCGTTTCTGAGTACTACCTTTCAAATCTGGTCCTGCCCGCGACGTTGGCGTCGGTGGGATCGAGCCTCGCCACGGACCAATGCACTGCCGCAACCCTTGCTCCGGCAGGTGTAATTGACATCACTTCCGCAGTGGTGGGTGCCGAAGGCACCGTTCAATTGACCCTGACCCCAACCACAACGGCGAGCGGTGTGACGTGGGAATGCACATCCACCGGCTCAGTGAAGTTCGCGCCGAGCTCTTGCCGCTAAACTAGCGAGTTCCTGCCGCTAGTCTAGTATGCGTCACATCAAAGACTCCGGCTTATGGCCGGAGTCTTTTTTTTGTAAGCGAAAGACAGCGACTAAAGCCATCAGTCTGGCCTTCTTGGTCGTATGCCTCATTCCGTTTCTACCAGGATTGAGCGGACCTTTCATTCTCGACGACGTCGCCAATCTTGACGGAGCACGCGCACAATCGGGAACGCTAATGCACTTGGCAGATGCCGCGATCGGCAATTCAAGCGGTGTGCTTCGCAGACCAGTTTCTAACCTGAGTTTCGCACTGACCGCGCACTTCTTAGGCGTGAGCGCCTTTGATTACAAACTAGTAAATCTATTCATTCACCTACTAAACGGTTTGCTGGCGTGGGCCCTCACGACTCGCGTGCTGAGAATGTTGGCACCAGAGCTCACGCCGTCAGCGTCGCAAATAATGGCCGTATTCACCGCCGCCGCCTGGATGTTGCATCCACTGCAAGTAAGTACTGTACTTTATGCAGTGCAGCGAATGAGCCAACTCTCAGCGCTCTTTCTGTTTGCTGCACTATTCGTCTCAGTGGGCACTCTAAGCAAGTTGCACGCGAAGCAACGCGCCCGACACTTGATCATTCCCATAAGCGTCGTAATCGGGCTAGTTGCACTCTCAATCTTCTCGAAAGAAAACGGTGCGCTTTTTCCTTTAATGCTGATGGTAATTTTATTTTGCTCGCCAAAAACAACCCGCGTGGCGATGGCCAATCACAGATTAACCCGGCATTTCGTTTACACAACCGTTTTTGTACCATTAGCAATAGGCGCCAGCGTCGCTGCCTTTTCCTTCCAAAAGCTCACCGAAGGATATGCCTCTAGGGACTTCATCCTCATTGAGAGACTGCTGACTCAACCATTCGTTATTGGACATTATATATATTCGATTGCTATCCCAAATATCAACAATATGGGATTATACCTAGACGACTTTCCAACGCGCGCCCCTAGCGATCCACTCGCTTGGCTCGCACTTGTGACAACGATCGCATTCATTGCTACGGCCGCTGCACTACGTGCTCGTACACCTATCCTTTCGTTTGGCATGCTTTGGTTTTTCTCCGCCCACGTTCTCGAGTCAACCTTTCTGCCCTTGGAAATGGCGTTTGAACATCGAAATCACGTTGCACTATTGGGTCCAACTATAATATTGGTTTTTTACGCAGATCGAATCTTACAACGCTTCAGCTCCAACGAACGCATTGCTTTAGCAGTAATCCCAATCCTGATTTTTTTCGGACTGACTTTGCAGCGCGCGCACCAGTGGTCTAGCAACGAGCTATTTATCAAGAACGAAATTGTCAACCACCCAAACTCTTTACGTGCTTTGTCGCATGCAGCAAGCTTCGCAGCCAACAATGGCGATATCAAAACCGCTACAAGTTACATACTCAAAGCACAGGAGTTGGCGCCAGAGAGTTTTTGGTATAACGCGTTATCAATTAATTTAAAATGTGGCGGCGCCTCAACGGAAATCAAATGGAATCAACTGGTGACGATAGCAAAACAACATCCAAACCAATTTGGCATCGATTCGATTATGAAGTTCATAGTGGATCTGGTCGTCAGTCACAAGTGTGAGCGCGTAGCACCCGCGCTGATTGATCGCCTATTAGTCGACCTGCAGAACGCGACGAAAAATATCACTAACAAGCAAACTACCGAGCGTTTGTACATACTCAGGTATCGAATGTCAACCCACAATGGAGACTTCGCAACCGCAGAAGAGCTTCTGAGGAGCGCAGTTAAAATTAATTCGACCGGAATTGAGGCGCTGGAGCTATATGCTTATGCTTCACTTAACGCTAATGATATAAAAAAAGCTGTTGAATTAACAGATAAACTAGAAAGACGGATCAACACTTCTCTTCGAGAGACCTTACTCTACAAAGTCCACGACCTTCGCATTGCAATAGGCGAAGCGAGGCGCTTGAATCTTGGACGAAATAACGAAGTTAGGCAGCTCATCCCATTTGAAAGTAAGGCAATTAACACCGCTCCTGAAGATTGCGGGATGACGCAATCCGGCAGAAACGATTGTCCTGCGTTGTGCGTTTTTACTCAAAACCTTTTGCCAGTGCAACCCAGAAGGCTAGCCCCAGATAAACTTCATACCCTTCGACATCGCTCCACCTTTTAGGGGAGCGGGGTGGGAGCTCGAGGATACTAGCCGAGTGCGGAGTTCGAGCCAAATGGTTTAGTGGTTGGCATCGCGCTTCCCCCATAGTCAGACCGCAGCCCGTAGTCGCTGCCTCTTTGAGATAGCGGAATGAAACGGTTAGTTTCGACACAAACTTCTCAAAAAAATTTGTTTTTGTTTACTTTGGTCGCGGCGATCACGATCTTGGTCCATGGTTGGATTGCGGTAAACGACAGGACGACATTTACCTTCTCTGACTCCGTGGACTACATGTTCATGGCAGATTTTTACCGCGGAATCATTTACGGCGGCGACGTTGACTCGACACGAGCCTTTTATCGCATCACTCGCTTTCCGCCCCTATTCCCTGCCTTACTTGGCGCACTTGGCGGAGGTTCTGGGCATCAGCACCTTGCATCAGTAATTTCCAACCTAATAGCCGTTGGCGGCGTCTTCGCCGTCTGGCTGTGGGTAAAGCGCGACTTTGAGTCAGCGGCCACTGGTTCTGCGGTCGCCATTGCGATTGTGCTCTACCCTTCGCACTTTCTTCTTAATTTGTCCCCCGTTTCGGAGCCATTGGCAATACTTTTGATTTGCTGTGTTTTTGCCTTGCTTGTAAGGCCTCAGTTGACCGTTGAGCGCCTGCTGCTTATTTCATTGCTGGTTGGAATTGCACCGCTTGCAAGGGGTGCACTGCTTCCACTTCCTCTCGCCTTTTTGCTTTGGTTGGCGATTTCAGGCCGCTTTTCAGGGCGCCAAATGGTCACTCCCGCTATTATTTCTTTCACACCATTTTTGCTGTGGACTATTTATCGCTACTTGCTTGGCTCAGAGCAGTATTCTGCGCACTTGAACGCTGAGCAATTTTCTAGTTCTTCTGTGGTTTGGCCCGACGCCATCTGGACGCAACCGGTTGCATTATTTAGATCCTTTGAATCTGCATGGATTGGTCCCAAGGACAGCATTGTAGTGCTGCTATGTACCGCTGCAATTTCTGTGACTGCCATCGCTGGATGCTGTATTCGCGTTTACCGCAACCGCATTGACGCTTGGTTTTTAATTGGCTATATAATATTGATTTTAGTTTGGCCTTTCCCAGGGGAATTTTCCCGGTTTTTGGTAGTTGCTTACCCAGTAATATTAGTATCCAGCATTACCTTCTTGGATGCCCTGCAAGGTCGGTTGTTTCGGTTTACGCGACCGTACCTGCGCCTTGTAATATTTGCAGCCATTGGCTTTGCTTCAGCTCCCGTATTAGCCTTGTTTATGCATCGCGCTGCGCTCCCCATTGAGATAGAACTATTGGGAGATAAGCGGGAGCCGCCCTTTTTTCTAGCAGCTAGCGACGCTGATGCGATATTAACTGCGAAAGATTTTGGGCGAGCGAGATACTTGTTGGAGCAAGCGGGCGAACTGATACCGGAAGATGGTTGCCTCTACGCGACCCCCCCTCAAGTTGCAACTTTGTACAGTGGGAGAAGCGCGTTAACTTACCCACCCGACTTGGGAAAAGATACCAGCGCTGCCAGCCGCAGGCTTTTACGATGCGATTTCTACTTTGTCGCCGTGTGGACCGCGCCGGAGTATGGGCAAGAGCACAATCCGATGGACGCACTCAGGGGATGGGCCAAGCCGGTGCTCCTGTCGCCAAGAGGCGACGCCGATGGCAGCGTGTCTGCGGCGCTATTCCAGCGTGTAGACGGTGCACTCGAATCCACCAGGGATAAACCGGGCAACTAAATCATCGCTGCAACGTCCGCTAAATCCTAGACTGAAAGTATGCCAATTCTCGACAAAAGCAGCGCGCAGCGATTGCAGGTGCCGAACCAATTGGCGGGGCCTCGACAAGAGTTGCGTGGAGTTAGAGGAGTGCTGATCCGTAGCCCACACTCTGGCGTGCCTGAATGGCCGGAGAGACAGAGGAAAACTCGGATGCCGAATCCTGGATGTGGGAAACCGTCGTCAAGCAATCCTTCGGCACGCGTCCGGTTGCTAATGATCGCCACATCTTACCCATCCGACCTCAAAGACTGGCGGGGCGTCTTTATGCGTCACTTGGCGTTGGCGCTGGCTCGTCGTGGTGAACTGGAGTTGAGACTATGGTCCCCACCCGGCACATTGCCAGAACGCGCTGAGTACGTTGCTACTAGCGCTGAGCGAAGCTGGCTGCAAGCACTGATGCGGGGCGGCGGGATTGCACACCTTGCACGTAACAACAAGTTTCACGGGCTAGTGCTTGCCCTAAAGCTGCTTACACATTTACGGCGGGTCTTTCATCGGGAAGCGCAAGTCGATCTTTATCACATCAATTGGCTGCAAAATGCTCTACCGTTGCCAAAAAACCGTAAGCCCTTGCTAGTGACCGTGCTGGGCACGGACATGCAGCTTCTAAGGCTGCCGGGTATGACTGCGTTGCTCAGACGCGCACTTGCGGGTCGACCCGCTGCCATCTGTCCCAACGCTGATTGGATGGCGGCTGATCTTCGCAAGCGGTTTGGCGACATTGCAGTCGTTCGTTGCGTGCCATTTGGAATCGAGCCACGCTGGTACCAGGTTTCCCGAGCAACCACTTCGCCAGCAAAGTGGCTTTGCGTTTCCAGGGTCACGGCGGACAAGCTTGGTGACCTCATTGCTTGGTGTAAGCCACACTTTGCCGTTGGAACACGGGAGCTGCATCTACTGGGGCCTATGCAGGAGAAAATTGCTCTGCCCGACTGGATTCACTACCACGGCGCGACCGATCCAGATGCGCTATCGCAGCAATGGTTTCCGTCGGCCGCCGGGCTTATCACCCTAAGTCGACATTCCGAAGGACGGCCACAAATCATGCTGGAGGCAATGGCCGCGGGGTTGCCCATCATTGCGTCAACTATTCCAGCTCATGACGATCTGCTGAGAGGCGGTGAGAACGGTTGGCTATGCGGCTCATCCGGACAGGTTGGCGCGGCACTGAACTTTATCGAGCAAGAAACAGACGCCATCAAGGTCACCTCACGCGCCAAGCAGTGGGTAACTCAAAATGTTGGCACTTGGGATGATTGCGCAACTCGCTACGTGCAAATCTACCGCGAACTACTTAAAAGAGACCTTCTGTGAGCAGCACCATACTAGTGCTCGGCGCATCTGGCTTCATCGGCCGTCATCTAGCGGAAACTTTTGCCGAAGATGGCCACTTGGTGATCGCCGCCACACGCCGGCAAGCTTTCTTCAACCATTTACGTATTGAAAGCGTCGTTTCGAACTTCACGGAATGCGCCGACTTCCTGCCGCTGGTTCGACGCAGCAACACCATCATTCACGCCGCATCGGAAAGCACGCCTGGCAGTAGCCTTGCCCAGCCGCAACTCGATGGCAATCTGCGCACGACACTCGCCATGATTGAGGCGCTGCAACATTCGACGCATGCTCGCCTGTTGTACCTGTCGTCCGGGGGAACTATTTATGGAGACCGCGCCGAACCCGCACGTGAAAATGACTCACTGCGACCACGCTCATATCATGGTGCCGGCAAAGCTGCTGCCGAACAGTTCATTCATGCGTGGACAGCACAGTACGCCGGCATTGCTATCGCGTTTCGCCCATCGAACGTTTACGGACCAGGCCAAGCGGCACGACCAGCGTTTGGAGTCATACCTAGCGCATTCAAGTGCGCCCTTCGAGGCGAGCCTTTTCCAATATGGGGGGATGGCTCGGCGGTGCGCGACTATCTCTACATTGACGACTTTATCGCCCTTTGCAGGTCGGCAATGCTCCACTCCTTTAATCCGGGCATGCATGTCTTCAATGCCGCAAGCAACGAGGGAACAGCGCTAGACACCTTGCTTGATAAAATTGATGCCATCACTGGGTGTCCGCTCCAACGTAACTATCAGCCCACACGTATTTCCGACATTCGTTGTATCGTTATGGATAACACCGCCGCCAGAGGCACCTTCGATTGGTGCCCAAGCATCCCACTCATTACCGGCTTGAAGCGCACATGGCAGTGGTATTCAAACCAGACGTAGACTTGGCAGAACGACCAAAGGTGTCGATCTGCATTGCCAACTACAACGGTATGAGCCTGCTGCCAGATTGTTTGGACTCGATCTTCAGGCAAGAAGGCGAGCATATGTTTGAGATTATCGTCCACGATGACGCATCCACGGATGATTCCGCCAATTGGCTTGAAGCCGAACACCGGAACGTAAAGCTATTGCGTAGCGAATCGAACGTTGGCTTCTGCGTCGCCAACAATCGCATGGTAAATGTTGCGTGCGGCGAGTTTGTGTTGCTGTTGAACAACGACGCTGCGCTGTTTGCAGACGCGCTGACGACGCTGTTGGATGACGTTTTACGCGAGCCAGCTAGCGGCATCCGTACGCTACCCCAGTACGACTGGGAGTCCAGTGTCTTGGTCGACCGCGGCTGCCTTCTGGATCCGTTCTGCAATCCGGTGCCCAACCTGGAGGTCACCCGGACATCGGTGGCGATGACTATCGGCGCCTGCCTGTTTATGCGCCGCAGCATTTGGGATGACCTTGGCGGGTTCCCGGCCTGGATGGACTCATTGGCCGAGGATGTTTACCTGTGCTGCCAAGCTCGCTTGCGCGGTCACGCAATCAGAGTGGCGACCGGCAGTGGTTACCGACATCGCCAAGGTGCCAGTTTCGGCGGCAATCGGGTCCAGGACGGGAAGCTCCACAGCACGTTCCGGCGACGCGCGCTGAGCGAACGCAACAAGACCGCCTCGCTCGTGGTGCTGACACCGGCCCCGTCGGTTTGGCCGCTGGTAGCGCTGCACTTGCTGCTGCTGGCGGCTGAAGGCATCGTGCTGTCGGTGCTGATGCGTTCACTAGCTCCGTGGCACGGCATCTATGCACCCACCCTTCGCTGGACCTTCAGCCAACGAAAGATGCTGTTGTCGCGTCGCCGCGATGAGCAAGCCCAGCGAAACACCGGACTGCGACGCTACTTCGCCACCACCCGCTTCCTGCCGCAGAAACTGCGACTGCTACGGCGCCACGGCGTCCCCCGGTTGGGTTAGGCCGGCGGTGCCTGGTCGGCGGCTAGGAAGAGGTAGTTGAAGGTTTCTCCAGCGCTTCGGCGTTCCGTCCACCAACCTTCCACCTCGGCCTGCGAAAGCGCGCGTAACGGCTGTTCGACCGCATACGCGCGATATCCCGCCTCCCAGAACAGCCGGAAGATGCCTATAAAATCCGGGTTGGCACCATCGGGATGGAATTCCTGCAGGCACACCTCCAGCAGCCATGCCGGCGACGGGCTGCGAGCCAGCGAGTGCATCGCGCCCTTCATCACGCCATATTCGGCACCTTCGACGTCGATCTTGACCAGCAAGCGTTCACCCGCGAAACGACCGGCGAGGATATTGTCCAGAGTCGAGACCGGCACCGTCTGATGATGGCGAGGCGAATAGCCCGCCCACCCTTTTACCAAGGATGCCGAGGGTCCCGAGGCACCGTACAGAGACAGCAGCCCGGGACGATCGCTCAACGCAAGCGGAAACACCTCAGCGCCATCCTGCCAGCCGTTGGCGACCAGGTTCTGGTAGAGACAACGCAGGTTTTGTGGCTGCGGCTCGAAGGCGAGCGCCGGTTTTCCCGACTGCAGGGCCAAACAGGTGTAGTAGCCCAGGTTGGCCCCCACGTCCACGAACCGATCCGAGCGCGCGAGCAGCCCACTGATCAGCGCGGTTTCGGGCACCTCGAACTCACCACGACGCATCAACTCGTAGGCCGGATGCAGGCCGGACGTGAGCTTGAAGCCAAGCGGCGTGGTGACCTCGCGGGTCCGCGTCCAGACTTTGGTTCCCCACCAGTCCTGGAACAGGTGTAGGCGCCAACTGAAGGGCCGGTAAAGCGCCACCAGCACTGGCGATTTCTTTACGAGTTGCTTCAACCAGCGCGGGAACATGACGTTGGTTTGCTCAGCGGATGACCGGGTCGCGCCGCACCACTTCGAGGGCAGGCAACGCGAATAACAGGGTCCGACCGGCGAAACGTTCGCTGGCCAGGAAATAAGCGCGGAAATGCCAGGGCAGCACCAGCAGGTAGTCCGGGTCGGTCGCCAACACGTCCTGCTCGGGACGGATCGGGATCCAGGTGCCCGGCGTGAGTCGCCCGAACTTATCCGGATTGACCTCGGCTACAGAGACGATCTGCTCAGGACCGAGGCCGCAGTACTGCAGCAGCACATTGCCCTTGGTCGAGGCGCCGAGCGCGGCGATGAACTTGCCGTCCACTGCGGCACGCTCGAAAAACGCGCGCATCTGACCGCGCAGGTCGGCTACCCGCCCGGCGAAGCGCACGTAAGGCGCAAGCGTGTCTAGGCCACAGCTGACTTCGTAGGCAAGCACCTCGCTCACGCGCGCCGAGGGCTCGCCGTGGCCCACCTTGCCCACTGTCACCGAAAAGCTTCCACCGTTCACATCGTTGAACTCCACGTCCAGCAGAACGAAGCCGACCCGATCTGTCATCCACTTCACCTGGCGCAGCGCGTAATACTCCAAATGCTCGTGGCAGACAGTGTCGAAGGCATTCATCTGCAGCATCGCCGGCATGTAGCTCTGCTCGAAGACCCAGATGCCGTCATCGGCCAACACGGAATGCACTTCGCGCATGAACTGCATCGGATCCTCGAGGTCATAGAACATCGAGAACGACGTCACTACCCTCGCCTTGCTCTCAACGCCATGGCTTGCCAACAACGGGCCCGAAAAGAAGTCCGCGATGAACTCGCTGCCCTCCGGGTAGTACCGCGCGAACTTGGCCGCCGTGGGGTCCACGCCGATCCTGCGGATGCCTTGATTCGGATAGGCGCGAAGCGTGGTGCCGTCATTGCTTCCGATGTCCACCACCAGGTCGCCTTCTCGCAGCGAGACCCGATCAAGGATGCGCACCACCTTGGCACTCAGGTGCGCCACCATCGAGGCGTTCAGCCCGGATCGGTAGCCGTAGTTGTCACCATACATCTCGCCTAGGTCGTAGGAGTGTTCAAGCTGGAGCAGTCCGCAGGCGTCGTCGCCGTGGCATTTGACCAACCGCAGCGGACCCACCGTCACGTCCTCGCCCGCCGATGCCGGGAACGCACCGGTCAGCATCTGTTCGCCAAGGTCGAGCACCGGTGCCAACTCGGCGTTGCCGCAAATCCTGCAATGAGAGATCTTCGTGTACATCCATCGCCCCTCGGCAAAATCAGGTTTGGCTTTGCAGCCGCCGCAGGTCGGCATCCACCATGCATCGGACCAACCGATCAAACGCCACTTCCGGCTCCCAGCACAAGGATCGAAAGGCTAGGCTGGCATCACCGACCAGCGGCACGCGTTCCGCCGGACGAAAATCCTCGTCCGCCGAGCGCACGAATTCCCGGTAGTCGAGTCCGACATGGCCGAAAGCGATCTCGCAGAAATCCCGGACACTGTGGTCCTCGCCGGTGGCCACCACGAAATCCGCCGGGGACGGCTGCTGCAGCATCAGTGACATCGCCCTCACGTAGTCGGGCGCGTAGCCCCAGTCGCGGCGGGCGGACAAGTTGCCGAGAGCAAGTTCCCGCGCGAGCCCGAGCTTGATGCGTGCGACGCCATCGCTGATCTTCCTAGTCACGAAGGCTAGGCTGCGCCGCGGGCTCTCGTGGTTGTAGAGGATGGCCGAGCAGGCGAACAGGCCCAGGCGATCACGCGCATTGGCCACCGCCACATGCGCGAACAGCTTGGCGGCACCGTAGGGGCTGCGCGGACGGAAACCGCTCGCTTCGGACTGCGGCGATGAGGTCGCGTTCCCGAACATCTCACTGCTGGCTGCCAGGCAGAAGCGTGTCGCCGGGCTGGCCTGCGCCACCGAATTGAGCAGGCGAGCAACCGCGACTCCATTGCAGTCGCCCATCAGCACCGGCTGGTCGAACATGCCTGCACCGCTGGACAGGGCCGCGAAATGGTAAAGCGATTGCGGCCTATGACCTGCCAGGAGATAGGACATTCCGCCGACATCGGCGAGATCCCATTCCAGCAGGGTGATCCGGTCACGAATCGAAACCGGCAGCACGGAGGCCGCTTGGCCAGGGCGAACGGTGCCCAGCACCCGGTCGCCCCGAGCCAGCAACTGTTCGGCGAGATAGGAACCGTCTTGGCCCGCGACACCGGTGATGAGGGAAGTTTCCATGTGCCGCTATACGCCCATGAGCTTGGCGACCCACCGACTCACCGCCGTGGCGTGTCGTCCCCGCGAAAGATCGTACAGGTTGAGCCTGGACTTGCGGGGCATCGCCAGGCAGGCCAGCCCGGCCAGGCTGTTGGCCAGGCCTGCGGGCAGGTATGCGATCAGCCAGGGTAGCAGTCGCGTTCGCGTCGTGCCCAACGGCGCCAGCAGGCGACGGTACTCCACGATTGAATACGCGCCCAGGCCACGGTGTGCACCGAGCTTGGACAGTTGTCGCCAAGGCTCCCGCGCCGAGACCCGGGCCTTGCTGTCATCAGCATAGCCAGCGAAGGACCATACTAGGCTTGGCCACTTGAACATCCATATCTCGAACCCACGCGCTGTCCACATCGCATTGCCATATCGGATCACGATCAGCGGCTCGGCGATCAACTGCACTCTCGCCAGCGGCGGCGACTGGAAAATGACCCCGACGTGCACGAACAGTGTGCCGTAGTAGGGCTCGCGTTGCCGGGCCAGCCAGGTCGCCCGCCGGATCACAACCGCGCCGATGAACTTGAGGTGTGGCGCCACTTGCTCGAAGAACCCGGCGTGGTCGCCGACGCCGTAATGGCGGTCGTGCGCGGCATCCAGCAGGCGCGGCTGCAGCACACGGCCGAAATCGATGGTCCTGACCTCAGCATTGCACACCACTAGGTCCACGCCTTGGTCCAACGCCACCAGCACCCGCGCCACGGCGCCCGGATTAAGCAGGTCGTCATCGGTCATCAACCAACAGTATTCACCGCGAGCGGCGGAGACTGCCTTGTCGTAGTCCTGATCCACGCCGGAGTTGGTTGGCTCGCGAACGTAGCGCAACGCTGGGTAGGCGGCCATGTAACCTTCAACGACGTTGCGGGTGTGGTCAGGCGAGGCACCGTCGAGAACCAAGAGCTCCACCTCGGGCGTGAGCTGGGGCAGGATCGACGCCAGCGTCTCGCCGATGAAGGCGCCGCGGTTGTAGGTGGCGATACATATGGAGAGCCGGGGTGTTGTCATGCCGGCATGCGCCCTAGGTCACAACCCGTCATTCACAACCACCATGGGCTGGTCGGCGATCAGCTCGAACTGGCGTTCGCTGTGCATCCCGAACTTGCGCAACTGGTAGAGGTTCTCCGCGAAGCGCAGCCCGGCTATGGCGTTCAGGAAGCCTTGCTCGAACCACACTGGGTCCACGAAGAAAGCGTTGACGCCGTTGCGGTCCACTGTGACGAAGCGATAGCCGCGCGCCTCGAGCATCGTGCGCCATCCCGACACCGAGACGCCGTAGTGAAGCTGGCTGGGATGCGACTCGCCCAGCGTGAAGGCGGGCTGGTACTCGATGGTGACGCTGCGGTCGGGGCCGTACACCGAGTTGTACTCCACCACGATGATCCGGGGCCGAAAGCCGGCTTCAAGCGCGGCCCGCATGATGTAGAGGTCGTTACCGTCGATGTCCAACGAGAACACCTCGGGGTCCGCGTGCGCCACCGTCGCCCGAATCACCGGCAGGCTTTCGACGGTGACGAACATCTGCCGGCATTCGGCACCAATGCTGTGGCTCATGATGTTGCGCTGCGCCCGCGCCGACAGCCAGCGGTCGCCCTCGACCATCAGCCCTGCATATTTTTCCGCCACCAGCAGCCAAGCGGTGTTGTTTTCGACGCCGTCGCTGGCACCGATCTCAACGAAGTGGCGATTGCCCGAACGCAACTGCGAGCGCAGCACATCCAGAATGCCGTCTTCCCCATTCTGGCTGAAGCCGGAGAACTCCCAACTGGCCGGGTGTCGCAAGTCCACGCGCCGGGCCTGACCCATTGCACCTCCGCGGGCCAGCGCGATGGCGATGCGCTGGCGATCTCGGGAATCCTCCAAGTAGTGGAACAGCTTTTTCAGTACGTTGAGCTTCTTCAACTTTCTCTCCGCGTTGCGACAACCGACAAAGCCATCGTCCGGATCGAGGCCCGCAATTCGGGCGATACCGCGACGCATAAGCCCGTCGATGCCGCCCACAGGGCCAGTCCCCAGCCGACCCATTGCTCCGACCCGTACACATCGGCGGCCAACCCGACGCACGCGATTGCGACCGTCGATGCCAAGGGTAACCCAACGTCACCCAGCAGCCATCCCAACCCGGCGCCACGCAGCAGCGTGCGGTGGGTCACCCAAGTCCCGAACAGCAGGTAGAAGACATGCAGCATCAGCCATGCCCAGGCTGCGCCGAGTTCGGCATGGGAAAGCGTCAGCACGATGGTCAGTGGCACCAGCACGGCGATCATCACCATGTTGATCAGCAGCGACAGCCGTGGCAGCCCCGAAGCCAGTTGCAGCGCGTAGGGAAAAAACATCATGGCATGCAGGGCGGAAC
>ENA-ORBV01012444-ORBV01012444.1-microbial-mat-metagenome-genome-assembly--contig:-NODE-12444-length-13115-cov-5.186992_pt1 | contig 13115 bp, 12 predicted proteins | sample MGYA00237777_ERZ505514 | MGnify/ENA primary metagenome ERZ505514 (study PRJEB26160, sample SAMN06269048) | microbial mat metagenome | isolation source: Oligotrophic lake microbial mat | place...
GTTTCAAAATGTACTCTAAACTCTACTCTAACTTAGGGGAGAGTTTCAAAACTCTCCCCTGATTTAGGGGAGAGTTTCTAACACAAGCAAACATGTGTCACAGTTCTTTCATGTTAAACAACTCTCCCCTAAAACTCTTCCCTAATTTAGGGGAGAGTTTTAAACTCTCCCCTTTGAGAGGGGAGAGTGTCAGACTCTCCCCTAATCCTTGACTCTCCCCTAATTTAGGGGATCTACCCTTAAACACCCTTTAACACTGCCTTGTTTAAATGAGCAACGCTCCAGCGGTGTTCACTGCTTTGGTGCACCACCAGCTAGCCAAAAGTACTGCTGTAGAAGGATGATCATCAAAGCAGCTGAATGTGCAGCTTGACACACCAAATTCCTGGCCAATGCACATCCATGCAAATGTTCACAAAAGCTTTCCCTGAAATAACAGTCATTTGCATGAGACACTGCAATTGACGTAACATCAGCCAATGTTTTGGAACTGAAACATGCTTTGATCTTTGCATTTTGACAATGCATGTGTCATCCAATCTGTGACAAATTCTCAAGAGCATGGATGCTCCATGTGCAATCGGATCTTTTGAAGATTGTTTTCATGGTGGATTCACAATCCTCTAAAAAAATTGCTTATGCTGTGCGGCCCTTGAGGTTGCAAGATTGCTCCCTTTGGTCCACAGAAACAGTCTGCTGGAGCTGCTCCCCGAATCCAGAGTGATACAAAACAGACATCTAGCTATTTTCACTGCGTCTGTTGCATCAGTGACAATGCAGGTTAAAAATGTCTTTTAATCTCTCCAACATTTCACAAATTTGAATTTTTTATTTTGTCTCCCAGGAAAATGTTGTTGTCACCAATCAAAAATTCAACCCATTTCAGCTCGCATGATCATTTTTGTACAATTGATGCCCCCTTGGTGCTTGCCATCTTTCAAATTCAGCCACATCATCCTTTTGTCTCTCCAGTAACTTCTGTTTGTCATGCCAAGCTTTGCCAATGCCCAGAAAAACTTGGCTAAGGGAATTTTTTAGCAATTGTATGTGGACTGTTGGTAACCAATAGATTCCTTTTTCCAGAAGGGACCCAATGGAGCATAAACTGGTGTCACTGCAGTAAATTCTCAACAGCAGTGATTTCATCTACTATTTCATGACCTAACTCCACCACATTGCTACTTAAGCATACAAGATGGTCTCCTTGCGGCCTAATGTCACTGCTTTGGTAACAGCCACGGCCTTAGCCTCTCTTGGATCCAGAGGACATCTTTGCAGAATCAATGAAGTGAAGGTAAAGACCACTCTGATTTTTTGTACAATGTATCTAAATTATTTTCTATTGATTCTACCAATTCAATTGCTTCTTTCCCGTCGGGGGTCTCACTCCAACCATGGTCAATTTCTTTCTAGGCATACGCTAATTCAATTGCTTCCGTCTTTCCCGTCTTGGGTCACTCCAACCACGGTCTATTTCTATGCATACGCCATCTGTTCACCGACAGCCGCTCTATCAATCAATTCCAGTACTTTGCTGGCAGCAGACGTGATTCGCGTTCCTGGTCCAAAAATGGCAGAGCAGCATTGGGTGTCCTTCAAGAGATAATCATAATCTACCGCTGGAATCACACCGCCAGCAACCACGACAACGTGTCCAAGTCCCTTGTCTTCAAGTTCTTTCTTGAGAGCAGGTAGCAAGGTACGGTGACCTGCTGCTTGAGAAGAAATGCCAATGACATGGACATCGGAATCCAAAGCTTGCAAGGCGACTTCCTCCGGGGTTCGAAATAGTGGACCGACATCAACATCAAACCCCATGTCTGAGAATCCACTCGCAATCACTAGCGAAGTCAACAAACAAACGTAGGGACGCAGTTAGAGACGGTTCACTTCCTCTTTCTGAGATGATTAGCCGAACGAATTGGCAATAACACATACCTTTCGCGCCACGGTCATGACCATCTTGTCCCATTTTGGCAACCAATATCCGGGGACGGCGGCCGTGCTCATTTTCAAAGTTCTCGACAGCTTCCAAGATTTCACTGTACTCTTCGCGAGTCTTTTCTATTGATTTCTCGTCTCCGTTTACGTCAGCAGCGTAAATCGACGATCCATACGCGCCTTGCACCACGGTTGCCGATGGACTGTGACGTCCCCACGCCCGTTCCAAAGCATCGGACATTTCACCAAGTGTGCACCGAACACGAGCCGCTTCGACACACAAGGCAAGAAGATTCAGTGGATGGTCTCCATGACTGGTGCTTTTGTCCTCGAGTCGGGCACTTTCTTCGAGCCTGGTAAGAGCTAGTTCGACTTGGGCTTGATCTCGGTTCCTTCTAACTTCATTCAGACGTGCTATCTGTTGAGAACGAGCTTTGGCGTTGTCAACCTGGAGAACATTCACGTCATCATCTTTGACACTGCCATCGGCTATATCATCTTGCTGCAACCGATACTTGTTCACGCCGACGACAACCTCTTGTCCCGAATCGATGCGAGCTTGCTTTCGAGTGGCACTCTCTTCAATGCGAAGTTTCGCTCTTCCACTTCGAATATACTCCAGCATACCACCCATTTCATCTACTTCATGGATGAGTTCCAATGCCATGTTTTCAATCTCATCTGTCATTTGCTCCATCATATAGGAACCGCCCCATGGGTCAGCAACATTGCAGATTCCAGATTCTTCTTGTAAAATGAGCTGCGTATTGCGAGCAACACGTGCCGTGGCGGGGGTTGGTAGACCTATGGCCTCGTCATAGGAGTTGGTATGCAATGACTGGGTTCCGCCTTGTATCGCCGCCATGGCCTCAATGCAAGTACGAATCACATTGTTGAGAGGTTGCTGCTCCGTCAACGAATATCCAGAAGTTTGGCTATGTGTACGAAGAAGGAGTGACTTGGGGTTCTTGGGATGGAATTTCTCCTGGACCAGCTTGGCCCACAATCGGCGAGCAGCTCTCATTTTGGCAACCTAAATCAAAGTGAACAAGTCCAGCGATCAGTCGGATACGTGAGTGACCAGTACAAGTCGTCAACAAGAACGCTCACTGTGCAATCGTAGGCCTCAGAGACACAAACTCACCTCAGTGTAAAAGTTCATTCCAATACCCCAGAAGAACGACAGACGAGGAGCGACTTGGTCGACGTCCAGGTCTGCCACTTCCACAGCCGTACGAAGGTACTCGAGACCATTGGCCAGCGTAAAGGCAGTTTCCAAAACAGCATCCGCTCCTGCCTCCTGCATATGATAGCCTGATACAGAAATGGAATTGAACTTGGGCATGAACTGGGCCGTATAGCCCATGATATCGGCAATCACACGATTGACACTGGGCTTTGGAGGATAGATGAAGGTATTGCGAACCATGAACTCTTTCAGGATGTCATTCTGAATGGTGCCACGCAATTGTGCCGCTATCTTGGCAGGGTCTGCGTCGGGATGCTGCTCCAAGGCTGTTTGAATGTAGAAGGCCATGGTGGGCAGGACGGCCCCATTCATGGTCATACTGACTGACACTTTGGTCAAATCAATGCCATCAAACAAAAGTTGCATGTCTTGGAGTGTGTCAATAGGTACACCGGCCATTCCAACGTCGCCGACCACACGTTCGTGATCACTGTCGTAACCACGATGGGTAGGGAGATCAAAGGCCACGGATAAACCTTGTTGTCCTGCCGCCAGGTTGGCTTTATAAAACTTGTTGGACTCTTCGGCGGTGGAGAAGCCTGCATACTGACGAATGGTCCATGGTCGAGCCGTGTACATGGTAGCATAGGGACCTCGAGTGAAGGGGAACACACCCGGCATTTCGGGGTCTTCCCCTTGGTCGTCATAGTAAACAGGGTTAATCTTCAAACCTTCGGGGGTAGAGCGCTGCAGTAGCTGGAAAGCATCTTCTTCACACCCATCCGTCTTGAGCTCTTTTGCAGCTGTGGCCTTCCACTCCAGAACGCTTTTCGGGGGAACCTTCCATTCCAGGCCGTTTTCGTCCTCATCTTCGCTGTAAACTGCTGCCAAGCCGCTACTTAGGTTTCGTTGTGTGGAAAACGACCTCGGTCGGCCACTACAAGCAGCCGATGGGGGAAATGCACGTGTAATGGCACTGCCAAGTGTTGGGCTTTGCTTTCTTAGTATTGGTCGAAGCCGAGCCGAAGCGGTCACGGCGCGCGTCATAGCGCATCGCAGCGCTGTAGTCTTCATCATAGTTCGTTGGTTGCTTGGTTATTATTGTTGTATTTTCAGGTTTCTCTTTTGTTGTATTTCTTATAGTCTTACGTTTGTTTTTTATGGGCAAGATACCGGAGTTCGTTTTAAAAATGGCATGTTTCACAGATTGGCAACCGGACTAAAATTGCGAACAACCCTGCTCTATTGTGTCAGGAGCGAGAGAGGATATGGGATAGCTCTAGTAAAAAGCATGGCATATCTGCTTTTTTCTTCAGCTCAAGAAGGTTGGTTCTCGTTGTAGAAAACGAATGCTTTCTCATTTTGATTGAGTCGTACTAATCGACTACGTCGTACCAGCAAGCATGAACGTTCCAGTTGAGTAGTAAGATGATAGTGGGTTTGCCGCTTCCGAGACGGAGTTTCACAGGGATGAACAATAGGTCTTTGTGATTTGAAGTCCTCGGTTACACGGTTTTATCAATTCTTGACTGTGGGTCGGCAAACAGTACATTTTTTGCTATAGTAAAGTGACATCTTTGACATTTAACCCTTTTTGTGTTCGGTTTTCAAGGAGCACGATTTGTCCGGTCATTTTAACGAACGCAAAGGAACAATGAAAAAGGGAAGACCGTTATTGTGCACATGTTCCTATTCGCTTCGCTTTCCTGAAAGGGCTTGGCTGGCCCATCTATTGACTACCGGAGGCTACTTGTAGCTTCAAGTAGGCCACTACTAGCTAGTACTAGCTAGTACGTAGTAGTCTAGCACATATTACCAGGTGACTTTGTTGTACCGTACTGTAGCTAGTACTACTAGCCTATTGCGTTGGAGAAGTGCTTAGTTGCCACACTGCTACTGCCTTGTACAAGCCCGTTCTCTTGGCGCACAACACGATAGACACTGGAATCGACAAGCATTTTACTACCAGTATGGATACTACTAGCTACTAGAAGCGGCACTACGTTGTAGTGGAGATTTGTCAGTCGCGCCTCATGGCAATACTGAAGCTGTGCCATGTCGACGCCGATCGTGTCTGTGAGTCCCATCGTATCTTGGATGCACTTCCGTCAGCTGGTCGTGAAGCCAACCACAAAACAACTCCTCTACTAGCTAGCAGCTGAATAGCATTGGTCTGCTTGAAGAGAACGGAAGGTCTTGTAGGCAAGAGTCTTCCGTCTCTTGTGAATGATGCTCCGAGTCCTCGGTTGGACTATTCAGATCACAAACGCCTTCCATCTCTTCTGAATGATACTCCGAGTCCTTTGTCCAGATCACCGGTCACCACTTCAGTGCATAACTGTGAAAGAAAGTCGTATCGACGAGGGTCGCTTCCATGGAAAGTGAAGTACAAGCACGTCATGTCTGCTGGGCCTGTCGGCCCTCGCTTCCGTGACATAGTATCCTACCATTTTCAAAGGTAGTGAATGGCCAAGACACTATCTTCACCTCTGTTTTCGAACCTGTGATACTCTGACACGCCGCATGGGTGTCTATCCATGCATTCACAGGTTCGAAAAAGATTGTCTCGACGAGCAAAATGGGCTAGGGTGCCGGTCGTAGATGAGACTCCCCCCACGGCAAGGGCTACATCAACGAAATCTGAAAGCCAATGGCTTCAAGGACGAAGGTACTAGAGACGCGGGTTCAAGTACGAAGATACTAGAGACATGGCACGCATCCAATATGTTCAAGAAAACAATGACCTTAGCTATTGCATAGATTTGGGATAGGCGAGCCACAAGAAAGGATACAATTTCCAACGATGCGGCCTCAAAGGAAGGAGCCTTTAGAATTTTTGTTTACAACTCCAACCCTAAGAAGTTGTTTCAGAGGTTGTGCGCGACTTTGTGTCATCCTTGGCCAGTTTTTCGGCCAGAACAGCTCATCACACGTTCACACCAGCTTCCCATCCACAGTATCAATCATCGCCACCACAATAGTACACCATCTGAGACTCTGAGTATTAATTTACCAGTACTTAACTATGATTTACATTCCCAACTAACTTATCAGCTGAACCAGCCAGGTAGCCAGTAGGTAGTGCACCAATACTAGCAGAGTCCACAACCATAAAGCAGGGAACCAGTGGAAGGAAATGACAACCACACCAAGTTCAAATCCTTCCACGACGACACGACACATTTTTTACAATTAATTAATTATTCTTCACACCCAACATGTTCCAAAGATCGGCCTTGACAACAAGGTTGCGTTGGTACCACTTGTCACAGCATGGAACGAGTAGTCGTCATGCAGCGCATGCATCCCCCGCTTCGGTAACAACAACGCATGCATCTCCCGTGCCAACAACAACAGCACGACATGGTTCTTCATCGTCGTCTTCGCCGTCCACACCACCTTCTATCAAAGGTCCTTCCAAACACACGAAGTCTTGGGAACGAGCCGCAGGATTGGTCAAGAATATTGACGTCACCAACAAGTATTTGGATCATATTCGTGATACCCACGATCCTGCCATGCACATTAAGTCCTTGGAAGATGAATTGAGAGGCACCATGGGACAAGCCTTGGGCAAACAAGGACAAAAGATTTTGCGGGCACTACGAAGTATGAAGGAACAATTGGAACTTTATCACAAGGCGTTGGAGGATGACTCGGACACCACCAGTCTTGATGCTCCGCATGTCTTGGAGCTGGCCCAAAAATACAATTTCTATCGAAAACAAGCCAAAACCGCACGATGGGAACTCATTGTGCATCGACAAGCCGTTGGGTTTATTGTCAACAATCATAATGTTGTCAGTGACACGTATCCCATTGGTCCGGCATTACCCGAAACACTCGAACAAGTACAGGCGCTGGAACAACAAAATGAGGGAGAGAACAATATGATGACTGACGAAGCAACCCAAAGGAAAAACATTACGGGACAGTTGGATTGGTGGCAAAAAGTGGGTCGTTGGCGATAATAACCAATCCATGCCCCGCACCGTCAAGGAGACAAAAAGGAATGACATGCTAAGCTTCCCCTGTCTATGATTGGAGAATATGCGAAACAAGTACGACAATTTTAATTTTTTAAAGATATACACTTTTGATACAATGAATTATGATTCTTCATCCAAGCTTGACGGCAAGCTTTCTTCGGAAGCGTATAGGAATGGAGTTCACGGCCGCTTGATCTAGTAGATACAAAATGAAAGAGCACAACACACGTTTGTAATGTTTGTGTAATTTCTTGATTCCACCCCTGTCGTGTGGCAAGGACACTGCTCACATGGAACTCTTGGAACAACGACAATTTCTTGGACTTCACCTCTTTCATTCTTGCGCTGGTCATCCCGGAATAGAATTTTGATGTTTGGCATAATTCTCAATGCCAGACGGTCCAATATCTACCAGACTACAGTATGACAAAGCATACCGTGTGGGATGTTGTTGAAGGAGAAGTCTCGCTGAAGAGTCGCCATGGATGAGAGCATCGAATGTTCTTTTGAATTCCTTTCGAGCATTGCGCTCTAGTCGTCGCCATGATATTTTGTCCTGGACCAGGAGTTTCAACAATATGGAGGGAAGCAGTTTGTCTTTCTTTCTTTCATAATTCACTCATACCCAAATAGAGAACCCCTTACTTTCGTACACTCGTACTAAACTACCTTTCTTGGCTTGACTACAACCTTGAGTCCTGGCTTTGCCTTCATGGTCACGGAAGATGTAAACGTGTGCTCTACATCCCGCTGGGATGGAGCAATCTCAATGCGCAGAGCTCGAACCATGTGAGCCATGATGAGTTTAGCCTCATAGGTGGCAAATCTGTAGCCAATGCAATTGTGGCCACCAGCTCCAAAGGGCAAAAAAGTAAAGCCCCGATTGTCCATACCGCCACATTTCATCCAACGTTCGGGAGAAAACAATTCTGGATCCTCCCAGTACTTTGGGTGCCGATGCATCAAATGCACGGGAACACAAAGGGTAGTGTCCTTGGGAATGGTATATCCCGCAATCTTTTCTTCGTATCGATTGTTGCGCAATGTGAGTCCCACGGGAGGATACAATCGAAGAACTTCCTGCAAAAAGACTGCCAAATATTCCATGCTGTCGACTTGGTCCAAAGAAATATTGTCGATTATATCCTTTGGCGCGTGTAGCATGACATCTTGGTAGAGCTTTTCTTGGACATCCGGATATTTTGCCAGAGCAAACATAGCCCAGGTACACCACGTGCTAGTTGTCTCGTGACCGGCAAAGAGGAAGGTTTTGATTTCATCTCGAAGCTCTAAATCACTCAGTACGGCAGGCTTCTTGGAGTCTCCTCCCGTAGAATCAGAATCTTGTTCATTCTGTAGTAGCAACGCTAGCAATGACTTGGTAGATTCTACCTTACCAGACGATTCGCCAGTATTGCTTTGTTGCTGCTGCTTTTGCTTGGCCATGGCAATAATGTTATCAATGGTGTTATTCATGGCGGATTGGACACGGATTGTTTTGGTGTTGAAGATTGGATCCAATTTACCCAAACCCAGAATATAAAGAATCAACCTGCGAATATCCGGTGTAAGTAGAGCGTTCATCGAAGTGATGAGTGGATCGGATAGTTGTGGGGAAGTTGATTCTCCTCCCTTCACTTTCTCCTGCATCTTGACAGCTTCGGCAGCCCAGGATTTCATGTCGGCAAGCCCATTGCAGTTGTAGGAGAAGCCTGCCTCCCCGATGACATCCAGCGTCAAGGCGGACAAATGTAGGGATACATCAATTTCGTGATCGCTGCCAGCATCGATCCAATACTGCAAAAAAGCAGCCACCTTTTCGGGGACACACTCGCCAAGGGCATCCTTCAAAAATGATAATGAAAATGCGGGCTGAATAAGGCGTCGATGCTGCATCCATTCTTCTCCCTCCAACGTCACTAAACCATTACCAATAATCGCTGTCAAGGGACCCTTCACGTAGGGTTTGTAAAAGCGAGCATTATTCTTGGTGACGGGTGCCATCAAAATATCTTTAATGATTTCGGGATCCAACACCACAATCATGTTGTCGCCAAGAAATTTGGAATACCGCATGACAGGGGCATCATAACCAACAATTTCTTTCCACCAAATCTTGTGAGGTTGAAGAAAGGGCTCTCGGAACACGGTTAGGAATTGGCCAATCCAAAATCCACACTCGGGGCCTGGGATAACTTTCAGGGCACGGTACTTCAAGTATCTTGGAAAGATCTTTTTTAGGAAATACGCAAGGAACAGCAAGACCACAACGCCGACGGTAGACCAGGCCATTTTTGATGAGTTTTTTAAAGGGACGATTCAGTGCTTACAACCAATCCACACTGGTCTCATCTACTCGTAGATTAGTTTTTATTAGTAATTATTAGATGGGTGCTGAATTGTGATCATGTACAGTTGAGTAGGTTCATCGATTACTCATCAACTTGGATGAGGCAAAAACAGAAAAAGATTTGAGAATTCTATTGAACCTTCTTCCGTGAGCGAGTCGTGAATTGAAACTACAACACTAGCTAGCTAGTCATGGACCAGGGAACGAAAGGGTTAGGGCAGTTTGGAACCCCCTTCTTCCTTTTAAAAAGTTTGGCAGAGCATAGGACCATCTCTGCTTGAGAGATAAAATGAAACATGGAGGACCACGTTGAAGAAACTTTAAAACTATTTGTAAGATAATTCCAAAGGTGCAGATAGATGCAACAATGCCAGCAGTGGTAAACACATACTATAAAGCCATTACAGCCAAGTCCCCAAATGCACAGTCATGTTGATGGAATGTAATCCATTACTGACCACGACCACCCAAAATTACTCTCCTAGCTAGAAGTAGAGGGTAATAAATCGCGAGCCAAGAGAAATCTGACGGGTACGCCAGCCAAACGGACAATTGACCATCTTATGGCACGCGCTTTCTGAGCGGCAGCAACCCGCACTCTCCAACCAAAGCGCCATTTCAAATGCTTGATCGGCTTCCCGGTCCGATCGCCTTATCATGGAAAAACTCAATGAAAATGCTCTAGCTTTAAAAAAAGAGAGATGAAATGGAGCCCATCCGCCAACGAGTCCGTCACTTCAGTCAAGCGGGAAAGTCATAAAAGAAGCCACAATCATAGATGGTTTGATCGTACTCCACAGAGTACCCACTTCGCGTGTTGCATTGATAATTGAGCGTCAAGGATATAATATGATGAAACCAATAGGTTGGTAAGTACAAGACATCTCCTGCTTGCAAGACAACTTCATTAATGGTTGTGTTGGAAAAGTGGGGAAACTGCTGCTGTTCATCATTGACATTATTGGGAGGAGGAGGAGGAGGATTGGCAAAATCCACTCGTGTGTGTCGTTCCAATGGATGCTTTTGGGGATAGAGATACAGAGATGGACAATTGCGTGGGTGTGCCAACAAAAACCGCCGAGCTCCTCCCATCATGACCACATAATTGCGTTCATTGTCAAAATGTGTTTCGGCCACCATACCCGCCGTACCGAATCGACATTGAATGCCACGCGATTGATTGCCATCAATCTCATAATAATAATAATCAGCATTATGAGTGTGCGACGAGGAACTTCGAGTGCTCGTTTTTGTCGTTGTTGCAGTTGTCTTGGAGGGTTGGAAAAAGGGAAGGTCTTCGTAGATCCAGTCGGCACTGTCAAAACGATCATCTCCTCGGTAGGTTGAATCACAGCGTTTGTCGGGAAGACAGGCATCGAGACGCAAGTAGGCGTACTTATCCCCCGCATCAGTAGGTTTGGGGTGAATACTGTTGTGTGCATTTTGATCCTGATCCTCGTTTTTGTCCTCGTCTTCGTTTTGGACCTCGTGGTTTTCAGGTTGCTGGTTTGCTTGTGCTTGTGTTGATTGGGCGGCAACAGCTCTGCCGTACCAATCCTGAAAGCTCATGGGAGCTTCTCCCGTAGTAGGCGGATTAAAATCAGGTGGTACCTCATTGTAGTTTGGATCTAGAGAATAATATGTCATGATGGTGGTATTGGACAAGGTCGCTCGATATTGTTTGCCTTGTGTTTTGGACACTAAATAATTCGGTCGATTCCACAGTGCCACGGACTTGAGAACAGCAGGATCGTTGCGTATCACAAAGGGCACTTCGGCGGCTCTATAAGCCTCAACTTGTTGCTTTACTTTTTCTTGGGACGACGCCACAACATCAAAGACACACACGCCCTGAAAAATTTCGCGAGGCAAACCTTCTGGATCTGTCGTCACGGTGCTGACATTCCAATTCTGTAAGACATCCAAAATGGGGTATTCCCTAGGGTACCCAGGTGGCGGCCGTTCGGGACAATCCATAATGTGGTATGCATCCCTGGGTTGTTGAATGGGGTCCAATATTGGAAAGGCCGGTATAGTACTAATGGGAGGAGTAATGGTTGTGGATGGATCGTTGTGGCGAATAAAAAACAAAACGAGGGCCTTGCATGCCATGGCCATGATGAGAATGGCAAACATAAGAAAAACTACTTTTGACGCAGGATGATTCCCAATTTGTAGTAGTAGAGAGGGTAGTTTCATCCGTACTTGGATATTCCACCAAAGACTACTACTAGGTTTGTCCTTCCCATAGCGAGACAAACCGTTGTCGCCATTTTCATCGGCCAAGTCATCCACTTGCACTGTTGTCGTCGCGTGCAGTGGTCGTCGCTGTCTCATTTTTGCAGACGAGGTGGCCTCCCACCACTTCTACCGCAAGTACACTCTTCAAAAAGCAAGCTGCAAGCTACCCACTGCTCTTCTTTCTCGTGGCCATTGTACTAGTACTACTCACCAAGGAACATGCATTCGTTTGCAGTTGTTTGTTTGTTCTCGTTGTGATGCGTTGTTCGAAGGGATGACAATTTCTTTACATAGACCGGGAAGACGTGAGATGTCTGGTCGGATGTCCCATTGGCCCTTGATGGGTCAAATGAGAGTGACAAATGGTGGGTAAGTTTGATTTGGTGCATGACAACAACACAGCCAATGTGAACCAGAAAACTTAAAGGTGATATGACAAAAAGAACAAGAACGGCCATGCAAGAGTATGCTGTGATGCAACAAACAAGTGGGTTTGGTGCACAAAGCAAACAGGGTGAACAGTGAAAATGTCGGAAGAAGCATGGATGACAGTGTGAACAAATGCATGACACATCACATCAACAGAGCTAGCTGTCACAATGACAAATGTTTGCACTGACCTCTTCGAATCTGCAATGAAAGTGTTGGAATGTGGATTGTTGCAGATCTGCGTGAGAAGTGAACCAAAAAACTGATTTTTGTGTTCTTCCAACAAAACTTTGCGTTTCAAAACTTTCTTGTCAAAGACACACTGCCCAATGAAATTTTGTTTTGTTTTTTGTACCCCTGCAGCCAATTTGTTGCTGAACATCACAATGAGCAACTAACCAAAATGTTTTTCATGAAGGCTCTCATTTGAAAGTTGACATTTTCAGAGAAAATGAGTGTCATTTGAGGCATTGTTGTTTTGGCGACTGCCGAAATGATAACCAAAAACCTCTTGAAAGTGACAGATCTCACAAGATCTCAACAACTCATGCTTGATGGAGTTCACCTTGTTCACAAAAGCAGTTCATCTGTCAAAATTTTCCTGCGAAGAAGAATCAATTGATTTTCTCCAGCAAGAACAATCAATTCCTGTCAAGTTTGTGAAGAATTCCTGTTGAGGTGCCCCCAAATTGTGCTGAGTTCAACCAGAATTGCATTTGTGCGTCTGAGCTCAACCAACCCTTGACATTGACACAATGACAATCTTCATTTCGTTGCTCCGTTGCTGCAACAACTTTCAGCAAATGTTCTGCATTGTGTGTCACTTGCTCAAGCCGCTCCAGCTTTCATTGTGCTTGTTGGACTCCTCTCACAACCACCGCGACACAACTGAACTGTCGTTGTGACAATGGTACGATTTCACCCGTGATTCAAACCACGAATGGAAGTCGTGTCCCGAGTTCTAGACCAAGAACTG
>ENA-ORBV01012445-ORBV01012445.1-microbial-mat-metagenome-genome-assembly--contig:-NODE-12445-length-13113-cov-5.061829_pt1 | contig 13113 bp, 8 predicted proteins | sample MGYA00237777_ERZ505514 | MGnify/ENA primary metagenome ERZ505514 (study PRJEB26160, sample SAMN06269048) | microbial mat metagenome | isolation source: Oligotrophic lake microbial mat | place...
TTTTTTTTTTTCAAGCAGATGACGGCATACGAGATTCGCCTTAGTCTCGTGGGCTCGGAGATGTGTATAAGAGACAGATAATTTCACTGTTCCCCCGCGCATTTGTGTTCAGGGCAAGTTGTGTGCCATCCGGCGACCAAGCCATCGTGTAAGCATCCCAAGAGTTAGCGCTGAAACGTTTGGCGCGGGTTGGATGCGCGGCTTCAGTGATGTAAATTTCGTAGCGCCCCTCGCGGACAGAAACGTAAGCGATGTATGTGCCATCTGGTGACCAAATCGGCACCGCGTTATCATAGTCGTCGCGGGTGATCTGCTGTGGTGTGCCGATCTCACCCGCGTCATCCCACGAAATGACATAAAGTTTTCCGCCGCGTTCCTGCCGTCCCATAAACACGATCTGCCTTCCGTCAGGCGACCAGTTGGGCTGATGTTCGCCGCCGGGATCATCCGTCAGACGGTGGCGGTTTTGCCCGTTAGAATCCATCACATACAGATCGCTGTTGCCTCCATGTTCGGCGACATACACCATTCGCCTTCCATCCGGCGACCATGTAGGCCAAAAGTTATTGCTGCTATCGCTGTTCCCCGTCAGATTGCGCGTGATGCCGCGTTGAATATCCAGCGTATAAATGTCATATCTGTCGTTCAAATCCGCTACAAACGCGAATTCTTGCGCGGGGAGATGGGGCGCGATGACCAACGCCGCGCCAATCGCTAGGCAAAACAGGCTCGTAATCAACACGATCATCAAACCGACTCGGCTTATGAACTGCCCAACGACACGCCTTCGCATTTTTAATGTGTCACTTTCAACTTCGTACTACAACGTCTCGGAGCGACGCATCCTTCGCACGGCGAATACCACCAACAGCGTTGAGATGACCAGATACAAAATCGTGAAACTGATCCAAGGCGATGCCAGCGGAATTTGGCTGCCGTTGCTGCTTAAAGTCGCCGTCCAGAAGCCGATTTCTTGGCGATCAATCAACAACTGTTGCGTGGCAACCGCCGTCAAAATCGGGTTAAGGCTGACCAAAAATGCGCCTAGATAAATTAACCCCGCCTCAATAATGGGTGAATTGGAGACTCCTGTCCCCGTCCCCACCAGCGCTCCATTAAAAATGCCAATCAGGGGCGAAAGCACAATCGGAATGCCTATCGTCACGGTGAAGGCGACGGTATAAGCGCGGACGCTCGCCGTCAGGGTGCGATCTACTAATGTCGAGAAGAATAAGCCAACTGTACCCAGCGTAATCGCCGCGACTGCCAAAATAATGAAAGCCAGAATCAACTCTGTTTCGCTTACGCCGCCAAACAAAAAAGCGATACTTTGCAGCGGAATCGCCGCTAACAGCAGCAAGAAAATGTAGCTAAGGGCGCTTTCCAGTTTCCCGATGACGAAAGAGGGACGCGGCAAAAGCGTAATTTGTAGCAGATCATACGTTTTGCGCTCACGCTCACTCGTGACTGCTCCGGCTGTAAAGGCTGGGGCGATGAAAATAATCAGCAGCAGTTCAATGCCGACCACTCCCGCGAACAACGTCCGCCCTAGCTCACCTGTCACCGCCGACCCCGCATCTTGTACGACCCCGCGCTGAACCAGATACAACAGCACCGCGAAGCCACTCATCAACGCCAGATAAACGGTGATGACGACGAATGCCCGCGCCCCGCGCATCCGTTCACGTAGTTCCTTAAGCATGACCGGATTTGTGCGGAAGGCGCGTAAATCGGCAAGCAAAATCGTTCCAGCAAACGCCGCCACCACAATCGTCAGCAGACCCGGCACAAAACCGAACAGAATCGCCCCGATGGCATTGGCAAATATTGCCGCCGCGATTAAGATCAGCGCCCAAAATTCCTGAGCCAACACACCTACCATCGCTACCAGTAGAGCGCTGATATTGGCGAAAATCAGCAAAATAACCGCCAACAGCGCCGCATCCTCGCGCAGACTCCCCGCCCTTGCCAGCAAAATGTGGGCGATGGAGCGCACCAGTACTGGCCTTGCTGAGGCAGCGGCGATAATCGTCAAGGCGAGGACGACAGACACCAGCAAGACATTGAAAATAGCGCCCCAACGCAAGATTCTGCTGATTCTTTCCAGCCGGACTTCGCGGGGGGTAAGCGGCGCATCCACATCAGTTGAAGTAATTACAGTCTGTGCCATCAAAGACCCTCAATTCATCGTAATTGACCTTCAGTTTAACACATAGAGGTCATGCAATTCAGCAGAATTTACTGTAGAAGCGAATCGTCGCTTCGTCCTTATAATAAGGATCAACTGCGTAAATCCTAAACAACAAAAATACCTATTTCTATATATTTAACCTCAGTTTTGGATAGTTTTATAATGTCCTCATCCCTTGACCCCTTCTCGATGGAATAGAGAAGGTCGAAGAATGGCTCACAATAGCTCTTTAAGCCTTCCTCTACGAAGCGGGGAGGAGCTTTAGGGTAGGGAATAGAATGAAAACACTATCCGAAACTCAGGTTATTTAAGATTATATGAAAAAATCTATGAACCAGCGTACCTATTGCTCCTATAATTTAGCTTAGTGAAAGATTACGACATCTAGGTTAGGTTAATTGATGGTCATGCTTCTCGTTATTGAAGATTCTGTCCCGAATGCCCAGCTTATCCAAGCGGCGATGGAATCGCGTGGGTTTGAGGTTGTATGCGTTAATAATGGCGATGACGGATTTCGCTTGGCACAGGAACTACGCCCGTCGGTGATTCTTATGGATTTACGTTTCCCCGGCAAAGGGAGGGATGGTTGGCAAACTATTGCTGCAATTAAGGGAGAAAAAAACCTGAATTCCATCCCCATTATAGTGGTATCCGTCGAAATACAGCCAGATGATCGCCAACGCGCATACGATGCAGGCTGTGTGGCGTATTTCCCAAAGCCCTTTAACATCACCGAATTAATGAATGCCGTCGTCAAATATGCAGCACCATAGGCTGTGCCACCCTTATTCCCCTGGTAAGCTCAACAGATAAGCTGTTAAAGCTGCTAAATCTTCAGGGGATACCGTGCCGACGATTTGATGTGCGCCGGGCAGGGTAAATACCTGCTGCAAAGTTGCGGCGCGTCCATCATGAAAGTACGGAGCGCTTTGCCACAGCCAGCGCAAGGTAGGCGTATCAAATTCCCCGCCCGTGCCTATGTCATGCCGCTGACCATCAATCAAGGCAGATCCCGCGTGGCAGCCTGCACAACCATTTTGCTCAAAAACTGCCATCCCTTGTTCCAACAGTACCGGATCGGGTTGACTAGGTGTGAATGTGCCGTTCAGTGTGAGCAAATAGGCCGTCAGCGTATCCAGATCAGGCGAAAGTCCGGCATGAGGATCGCCAGCAGGTGGGTTCGTCAGGCCTTCAAGCAATCCTGTTCCTGCTTGCAAAGCGCGGATTTTGAGTTCAATATCCGCCAATTCATCCCAATTGCCCAGCCAATTATAAGGTGCGGTTTCACCCAAGTCATATAAAATAGGCGTGTTCCAGCCTTGCCACACACGTCCGTCGGACATGCCATCAAAATGGCAGCTCGCGCAGCTTATCCAGCCGTTAGCGCTCAGGCGAGGGTTATTTGAACTATGAAATAATTCGGCACCGATCAACACATCCGCCGGAATATTGGTACCGCTGCTTATAGGCAGTGCATCATCTACGACTAAGTTACGCGCATCAAGATAAGTGATCGTCCCATCGATGACGTTATGAATGTACGCTGTGCCGCCATCCGAACTGACGATAATGCCGCGTGGATTCGCCCCAAGCGGCAGGTGAGCGCGGGCTAATCCGGTGGCTAAATCAATCACAGATAGATCATTGCTGCCTGCGTTCACCACAAACAGCGTCGTCCCGCGTACATCAAGCGCCGCCGCGAAAGGCATATTCACCGGACGGTCTGCCGTTTCCAGTGAAATCCGCTGTTCCCGTTGCAAGCTCAAATCGCGCAAATTAACGACATTCACGACAGGAAAGAGGGTGGAGTCATAAGTCAAAATATCATTTTGGGCGTTGCTGCGGCTTTGGGGCAGATAAGCGATTCCGTTCACCGCGTCGATAGCGATGCTTTGGAATAAAGATGTGTCTTGTCCGGTTTGGATCGTCCGTACAACCTGCATCTGAGGCAGATAAATCAAACTCAGATCACCACTCCAAAAATGCGTCACATACAGGAAATCTTCCCACAACGCCAATCCGGTTGGCAGGGCAGGCGTGGGAATCCGATTCAGAATTTTCCCCGTATTTTCTTCGATATGGATGACTTCGTTTGTCCCTTGCAAGCTGATGTAGGCTGTCGCGTCATCATCGCCGACGATGCTCATCGGCAGCCTGCCGATGGGATAAGTCGCAGTAATCGTCTGTGTCGCCAGATCAAGCGCAGAAAGTGTCCCGCTGCCACGATTGACAATCAACGCCTGTGTGCCGTCGGACGAAATCGCCACGCTGCGCGGATCATCTCCAACGGCAACTTCCGCGATGACTTGGCTCTGATTTGGGGCGATCAACGAAACGGTGTCGTTATAACTATTGGCAGCGATTAATGTTCGTCCATCTTCGGTCAGCGCGAGTGTGCTGCTGGGTCTTGCCGCTTGTCCGGTGGGCAGAACATAAAGCGGAAGGGGAGTATCGGACTGTGCGCTCAGGGTAGTCATGCCAAACATCACCAACACAACCATGAGCAGTGCGCGACGTGAACCGAGCTTTACTGACGGCCTGCGGGTCGCGGCTTGCTGAATAACCAACCCCATGCGCGGTTTTAGCTTCTTAAACATGAAGTCTCCAATATTCTACCGGAACAACCCAAACTGATGACGACACAACCGAAATTACTCATCCCTCACCGCCCAGTACAGCATCAAACGAAATCAGCCGGTCATGGAAGACATAAAAGGTGCGCGTCTGCGTGGCGAAAGTGCCGCTTTCGTCCGTTCCAATGATGGCAAAGGTGATCTTCAACACATCGGAGGCCGCCGCACCGCTGCCTAAGCCGTCGCCTTCGATGTTCGGGAAATCGCGGCTGAGTAACGAGCGATTAAGCGTATACGTAGTAGATGCACCCGTGATCGGGAATTCGCCAGATTGCACTACAGTGCTGGCGGTTGATACAGTCAGATAGGCGGTTGCATCCGTCCATCCTTGCGGCACGCTCACGGTGAAATTGAATGGATTAGTCGGACTGATGGGGCGGTCTGTATCGCCGCCTTCTTGCCACGTTAGCGAGGGTGAATCCGCCGCTACGATGAACACTTCAAACCGTCGATTCAGCGTCCCCAACACTCCGCCCACAGGCAGGGGCGGCTGCGGAACACCTGCTGAACTTACCTCCGCTGGGGATACGGCGATTTCCACCGTCCACACGCCGATTTCGTTGACGGCGAAATCGTTGGCGGGATTGTAGTAATAACCGATGCTGTTGGTCAGTCCTGCAAAATTGGCAATTGTGCCGCTAGGTGATGTGACTGTGATCGCTACATTGGACTCTAAAGTTGGTGCGACTTGTCCGGCAATTGCCAGCGTATCGCCTTCAGTCAGGACTTGACCCGGCTGTACGCCCGTTGGTTGGAAGAAAAGTTCCACAGCTTCGCCGCGCACTGTCAGCAGTGGGCCGCTGTCGGGTCCGCCCGCTGCGCCTCGGTAAGGCGGCATGACCCGCGCTGAACCATCCTCATTGCCAACAACCGAGAGGGCGGCATAAATAGCGGCATCTTCCACCCCAGCATCGGCATTACGAATAATCGTGCCGCCGAATAAAAAGGCGAAATCGCCAGGACGATCTCCTGCAATTCCCGCACCGATTTGTCCGCTATACGGATCATCACTGTCCCAATTGAGCGCCAGTGACCCATCTGCTTGACCTATCACCATCTGCCGCACGGTTATGTCTGGGCGTGTGGCAGTAAAATAGGCATACGCATCATTAGCGATAAAATCTGGCAGGAGGGCAGGGCTGTAAATGCCCGGCGGCCCGCCGAGGACAGGGATGAGGGGCAGTTCTCCACGATTTGTGAGCTGCTCCACTGTCTCACGCCCGACGGGAAGACTGCCCGCCAGCCATGCGGCATACGCGCCGAGGGTATCTTGAACTTGCAGCGCTGGATGCAGCCCACTCGCGCCGTTATCCAGAATAAAGGCGATATCACCCGTAAAATAAGGCGTGTAAAGCTCCGCTGGTAAATCAACATCCGGTGGATAAACGGCGGTGTCGAACCATGCTTGCTGTTCACCTGAGTAACCGGATAAACCGCGCTGCCCATGTGCGATGATGGGACGATCTGCGCTGGCGATGACCCCCGCGCTGCGTAAGCTCGCCGCCCATAAGCGCCCATCCTCACCTGTAAACCGTGCTTCATAATCGATCACATATTCGCCTGCGGTCTCAAAGGTTAGCGCCTCATCGGCAGGCGTAAAAATGCCGTAACGATTCGCTTGTCCGGTGATAACGCGCTCAATCGTCGGACTGCCATCCAGCGGATAAATATGGGCGGTCACGGTAATATCAGCAGGCAACCCCGGCGCGATTCTTGCTCCGGCGAAAAACGTGTCACCTACTTCAAACGGTGTCCCCGGCAGCACACCCGGCGATAAATCTAGCGGTTCTGCGATCAGAACATGATACGTGCCGCCGCCAGTATATAGGTTGCCATAAATATCTTCCACCTGCCCGGAAAGTGTCATCGTATAGTTGCCATAATCGTCGAATGGATAGGCGGCATACGCGGGATTGAGCGTCGTCAGGCGATATGCGTCTAGCGGGGATTGCCCACCAAAAATCACGCGCTCATCTATCGCAGGAGTCGAAAGTATATTTTGGACAATCGCAGCATTGGGAAGCTCAATGTTAAAGCCATTCGGGCTGGTGATGCTGCCTTCTAACCTACCGCCGGGGAACAACAGCGGTACGAGTGGCGCGGAGGTGGTGTCGTAAGCATTCGGCATAAAGTTGAGCAGGTAAGGTTCCAGCGGATATATTCCGGGTGGCAAAATAGTAGTGGGACTATTAAAGCGCACCCGATTCGAGAGCGCGACTATTCCCGCGACTTCATCCGCCAGAATACCGCGCGAGCCGTCGCTAGGATTGTCGTAAAGCAGCGTCCACGTCAGCCGTGTTTGTTCGATGCCACCGACATTAAACACCAGCGGCAGTCGGGTGAGAGGCACACGGCTGATACCTGCACCCTGACCAAAAATGCCGTTGGCTGTCCAATCGGTCACTTCCCCATCGCCGATTTGGGCGCGGCCTTTGAAAACAGGGACATACAATCCAGCAGGGAGATCAGCAGGCAGCGTGAGAGCAAAGCGCATTCCTGCAAGCAGTGTTCCTTCACGGCGAATAATTTGGCCCGGCTCAACTGTTGCTGTACCAAGCGTAATATCCGCCCGTAAATTATCCCGCGCCAGCCCGGACGCAGTGCGTAAATTCGACCATCCGTTATTGCTATTAAGAGCGGCGATAGGTTGCGCGGCGGTTGTGCTGCCATCCGTCGAGATAGCTATGGGTTGCAAACTGAGTTCGCCGAACAAACGCAGGCCGGAAAGTAACTCGGCTACTTCCGGTACATTCAGTGAAATGTCCATTTCGAGCGTGGCGTTTTCCCCCGGCGCAAAGTTGATGGCGCTCACGCGCCCTGTAGCCGTCCAAGTCGCCGCGCCTTGCGCCAGCGCGCCCGCAACAGTAAATGTGGTCGCATCACCTACAAATCGCCCACTGGCATAAACGATTCCGTCTTGTTCATCCACACGCGGCGGCACAGCCGTGACGATGTTGCTTTCTAATTCCTCGCCACCATCGGTGCGGACGTAAACCTGCGCGAGGACAAAATCCGTAAAATCAGCAAAAAGTGGTGTGAGCGCGATTCGTGCTTCAACGGTGTCGCCGGCTTCGTTGATCGCCGTGCTGACGGAAACCGCACCCAATTCGCCCGGATTGGGATCGAGTCGGCTTGCTAATGCTGTTTGAGGCTGGCGCGGATCAAAGATGACTTCATAAGTCGTTCGGTCAAGCGTAAAATCAACCGCCACGACAGCGCCAATCGGTGCGTTATCTATATTGGCGATGTATAAGGAGTCTTGATTAATGAGCGCATAAGCGCTGTTTGTCAAAGCTGCGTCGGGATAAACCGCCCAATCATCTAAGCTGCCATCGACGATTAACTGTGTGGTCGGCGCAGTATCAGCGGCGGCAGTTGGTTGTGCGCTGCTGGTGACGATCACACCGGGGCCACCGGGCAGCGAACCGGGAACACCGCGCAGCGACTCTGGAACTTGTGCCGAAGGGCTAATCCAGAACGGTGTCGCGCCGGGGCCGTAAAGCTGCGCCGTAAAACTGCCCGTGATACCAGCGTTGACGATAGTACTTTGCTCGGTATAAAGATTGCGGATGATAATTTGTGCCGCCGGAAAGACAGCGCCTGCCGCGCCGCTGATCGTCACGATACCCGCCTCGTCAGGGGCAGAAATCGAAATTAATGCAAGAATGGGCGGATCACCCGCTTCAGGTGTGGTATTTTGCGCGAAAACGGCTGCAAAATTGATGGAGAGCAGCGCCAGTCCTGTTATCAAGATACTCAGAGAATGTCGCACGAAAAACTCTCCCGCTTCAAAAGTAGTCGAACGGTTAGAGAATAGCTTAAATCTGCATTCCCGGCGAGTCGGAATTTATCTATTCTTGATGCTGCTGTCCCACTTGGACTGGCTGTAGCCTTCCTAGACTACTTATTAGCGGTTCCAATTTTTTGCATTATTTTCTTGGTCTTACTCTTGAAGGCCGCACACTTGATGACTTCAGAAAAGCTGGTGTAACGATTTATTGAATTTAAGCGAAGTGCATCAGTAAATTCGTCATATAATGGTGAAACCTTGTTTTTATCATTGAAGATTTATGCCAACCAATTCCCCTATAGACGACATTAGCGGCTTGATCGAACAGCGCACCGGGTTAGCCGCCCGCGTTCAGTTCGGCGATGATCTGCAACCGCTGCTAGAAACATTGGCGCAGGGCGATCTGCCCGCGTATCTGGATAAAATGCGTTCCGCCCGCGAAACCGATCCCGTGTGGCAGGCCGTTATCAAAGCGCTCACTATCGGCGAGACGTATTTCATGCGCGATAAAGCACATTTTCAAACGCTGCGGACTCATATTCTTCCGCCGTTGATTGCCGCCCGTCGCCAGAAAAATGCGCCGGAACTGAATATCTGGAGCGTGGGCTGTGCCAGCGGTGAAGAACCTTATTCTATGGCGATGACGCTGCATGAGATGATCCCTGATCTCGCACAATGGACGATTCGGCTGGTCGGCACCGATTTAAATGCGGCGGCGCTCAACGTGGCGCGGCGTGGCATTTATCGTAAATGGGCTTTCCGCCATACGGATATTGATTTCCAGAATCTTTATTTCGATCAGGCGACGGATGGCTTGCAAATTAAGCCTTTTATCCGCGAGATGGTCACATTCCGCCATGCCAATCTGTTGGCGGGGTCGCCGCTGCCGCAGGTCGATATTATTCTGTGCCGCAACGTACTGTTGTATTTCAGTTATCCGCAGGCATGTCAAGTCGAAACGATGCTGCTGGATGCGCTTACGCCGGGTGGTTGGTTGCTGCTCGGACAGTCCGAAACCATCCGTCATAATCGAGACAATTGGCAAACTCATCTCTTGCCCAACATGCCGATTTATCAAAAACCAGCTTCTGCCATCTCCAAATTTATCGGTTTGGTCACTCCACAATCCTCGATTCCTTTCCCCAAAACGCCGACTCGCAGCGATCTCGCCGTCGCCAGCGCCACCTATGAAGTCGCCGTCCGCGCTATTCAAAATGAGGATTACGATCAAGCCGAGCAGTTGATCGCGGAACTGCTGATTACCGAGCCAGGAAGCGCCCCCGCCCATACCTTAATGGTGTGCGTCTTCGCAAGCCGCAAGGATTACGCTCAAGCCCATAAAATCGTCGATACGGCACTCCGGCTTGATCCGCTGCTGGCGGACGCGCATTATCTCCAAGCATTACTCTATTTAGAAGAAGATCATGTCGAAGAGGCGCTAAAATCGCTTAAGGCGGCGCTTTACTGCCAGCGTAATCATCCGTTGGCCTCTCATACGCTCGGCAACTTGCAAGCAAAAAGTGGTGATTTACCCGGTGCTATTAGAAATTGGGAAAATGCCCGCCGCGCTATCACCATGCTCATGCCCGATAGTCCTGTCTCCGACATCAGCGATATCACCGCCGGAAGGCTCTCCACCCTTCTAGTTGCACAATTAGCAGGATAGCTGCTTCACCCCAGTCTTAAAGTTGTGCCGTTTTTGACATCCTATAGAGGATTGTATACTATATGCGATATACAGATTATTAAATTTTCTTTTGCGATCTTACCTTGGATTAACACCGCCTATGAGCGACACCATTTATGCCACGTATCTTATTGAAACCGCGCATCCGTTGGACATCGCGGCGGCTGTGATGGCAGGAGAACAATCGGCGGGGACGTTTGTCAAAGTGCCGGGTGAGACACCCGAACTCTTAGAAAGGCATGGCGCACGGGTAGAGTCTATCCGCCCCCTCGGCAGTGTTGAACAGCCGACGCTGCCCGGTGCAAAACCGCCTAAAGAGGCCGCGCTCCCACTGCATTATCAACGTGCGGAAGTTCGCCTCGCTTTTCCTTTCGAGAATGTGGGCGCATCGCTCACCGCCCTCATCACGACCATCAGCGGCAACTTATTTGAATTAGGGCAGTTTTCTGGCTTGCGCTTGATCGATGTCGAGATTCCAGCCGTCTTTGCCACTGCCTATCCCGGCCCTCAGTTTGGGATTGCTGGCACACGCCGCCTAACAGGAGTCGAAAATCGCCCGCTGCTTGGTACGATCATCAAGCCAAGCGTTGGGCTTTCGCCCGAAGAAACGGCGGACTTGGTAAAAACCTTATGTGAGGCTGGTCTTGATTTCATCAAAGACGACGAACTTCAAGCCAATTCACCCCATTCCCCCTTAGCAGCGCGGGTCAGTGCGGTAATGCGTGTTATCAATGAACACGCCCAAAAAACAGGCAAAAAAGTTATGTATGCCTTTAACATCACCGCCGACATGGATGACATGCTCAGTCATCATGATACCGTTTTCGCCCATGATGGCACTTGTGTTATGGTCAATATGCTCTCAGTCGGGGCGGCGGCTGTCGCAAAATTACGCCAACACGCCCAAATGCCGATACATGGTCATCGTGCCGGATGGGGCGCATTAAGCCGTCATCCTATGCTTGGGATGGATTACACCGTCTATCAAAAGCTGATGCGGCTGGCGGGTGTCGATCATCTGCACGTCAACGGACTGCGGAACAAATTCTGCGAATCGGACGAGTCGGTGATTGCTTCCGCACGCGCCTGCCTAACGCCTCTGTTGGGTGGTTATAGCGCGATGCCCGTTTTTTCCTCTGGACAGTGGGCAGGGCAAGCGCCGGATACTTATCGCGAACTCCAAAGCGTCGATTTAATTTATCTTGCGGGTGGTGGCATCATGGCGCATCCTGATGGCCCCGCCGCCGGGGTCGCCAGCCTACAGGAAGCATGGGAAGCCGCTATGCAGGGCATTTCGCTGGAAATAGCTTCCCAAGATCATCCAGCACTGCGTGGCGCATTAACCATGTTTGGTGCGCGATGACCGATTTACTGCTGACTTTTTACGGCGATGACTTTACAGGGTCAACCGATTCGATGGAAGCGCTTGTGCTTGGGGGGGTGCCGACGGTCTTGTTCTTGGAGCCGCCCACGCCGGAATTTATCGACTTATACTTCCCACACATCCGCGCATTAGGCGTGGCGGGGGTCAGTCGCTCCATGTCGCCGGAACGGATGGATGCGGAATTATCGCCTCAGTTTATTGCGCTTAAGGCACTCGGCGCACCGCTTTTTCACTACAAAATCTGTTCAACATTTGACTCATCACCCACTGTCGGCAGTATCGGTCACGCGCTAGAAATTGGCTGGAACCTCTTTCAACCGCGCCTTGTGCCGCTGATGGTGGGTGCGCCCATTCTTAAGCGTTATGTCACCTTTGGCAATTTATTCGCCACGATTGATGAGACCACTTATCGGCTGGATCGCCATCCGACTATGCGCCGCCATCCGATTACACCGATGACGGAAAGCGATTTGCGGCTGCATTTAAGCCAGCAGACCTCGCGCCCCATCGGGTTGCTCGACATGCGCCATCTCGCGGAAAGCGATGAAGCCTTATCGCACCGCTTAGAAAAATGTGTTGATGACGGCTGCCAGATTATCCTATTCGACACCTTGGATGAATCTCACCTGCTCAAAATCGGGCGTTTGGTGTGGGCGCTTCGGGGCGATCAGCCTGTTTTTGTGGTCGCTTCGTCGGGAATCGAATATGCGCTTACCGCACATTGGCAGCAGTCCGGCGTGATTCAACCGCCGCCGCCGCGTTTATCAGCAGGAGCAGCGGCGCAGCTTGTCGTGATTTCGGGCAGCGCCGCGCCACAAACCGCCGCCCAGTTAAGATGGGCTGTCGATCAGGGCTTTCACCCGATTCGCCTAGACGGTGTGCGCCTGATTGACCCCGAAACTGCTGATGCGGCGCGTTTAGCGGCATTTGAAGAAGCCTGTTATCACTTGGGGGAGGGGAAGAATATACTGTTATTTTCGGCAATCGGCCCCGATGACCCCGCTATCGCCGCCACGAATCAACGTATGCGCGAACTCGGCTTTGATCCCAAACAGGTTGGCGCACGCTTGGGAGCGCAGCAGGGGCTTCTCTTGCGCGAACTGTTGGAACATACCGGTTTACGACGTGTTTGTGTGGCAGGCGGCGATACCTGCGGTTATGCCACGCGGCAGCTTGGTATTTACGCCCTTGAGTATGTCATGCCTGTTGCGCCGGGTTCGCCTTTATGCCGGGCGCGTTCCCATAATCCGGCCTTCGACGGGCTGGAAATTTCGCTCAAAGCAGGGCAAGTCGGCAAGCCTGATTATTTCGGCAGCATTTTATCAGGCGCAGGTTAATTAGCTGTGATAATTACAGGACTTTCGCTTACCTCACCCCCCGGCCCCCTCTCCAATACTTGGAGAGGGGGAGAAAAACGCATCTTGAAGT
>ENA-ORBV01012446-ORBV01012446.1-microbial-mat-metagenome-genome-assembly--contig:-NODE-12446-length-13112-cov-5.565938_pt1 | contig 13112 bp, 12 predicted proteins | sample MGYA00237777_ERZ505514 | MGnify/ENA primary metagenome ERZ505514 (study PRJEB26160, sample SAMN06269048) | microbial mat metagenome | isolation source: Oligotrophic lake microbial mat | place...
CGGCAGCGTCAGATGTGTATAAGAGACAGCCCAGGCACACCAAGGTGATGTCTGCGCGCTCCGCGAGCACGTTGAGCGCCAAGAGCGAGTTGGTCGCGACGGTCAGCTCCCGATCCGCGGGCAGGTTGCGCGCCACCTCCAGGGCTGTGGTTCCGCTGCCGATGAAGACGCAGTCCCGAGCCTCTATCAGGGCCGCGGCTGCCTCTCCGATGCGGCGCTTCTGATCCGAGTATTCGAGGGTGCGTTCGAGCGCGGGTGACTCGGGAGGCACGGCCTCGGCCACGATGGCGCCGCCGTGCACGCGTTGTAAGCGACCACCCTCTGCGAGTGCATCCAAGTCGCGACGCGCGGTGGCGACGCTCACTCCAAAAAGCTCGCAAATTTCGGTAACGCTCAGCCGGCGTCGCTGCTCCACCAACCGCAGCAGGCGGCCCTGACGCTCCGCGCCAGAAAGGTTGTCGCTTCGGCTCATCTTCGCTGGCTTGGCCTATCACGCAACGCCGCAAAGAGCCATGTGCCGCCAATTTGGTGAGTGCTTTATGATTCTTTATGATTGTTTGTGCTTGAAATAGGTTTGGGTCCAGGTGTAGCGTGGCCGGGTGAACTTCGCCGTCATCGACTGGGTAATCGTCATCGCCTACCTCGCCGGCTCGCTGGTGATCGGCATCTTGGCGAAAAAGTTCGTCGGAAACCTGTCGCACTTCCTGGTCGCCGGGCGCGAGCTCGGGCTGCACGTCGGGATCGCGACCCTGGCAGCGACCGAGATCGGCACGATCACGTTCATGTACTTCGCCGAGCTCGGCTACAAGGCCGGCTTTGCGGCGTTCTGCACGGCGATGATCTCCGGCATCGTCATGATCATCGTCGGTCGAACGGGCTTCATCGTCAGTCGCTTCCGCGAGCTCAAGCTGATGACGGTGCCTGAGTACTTCGAAGTGAAGTACTCGCAAGGCCTACGCATCGTCACTGGCATCTTGGTCGCGGTAGGCGGCATCTTGAACATGGGGGTGTTTCTCAAAATCGAGGGACAGTTCTTGACCATCGTGAGCGGCATCGACAGCAAGTATCTGGTCGCCGTCATGACGGCGATTCTGATCCTGGAGCTGGTCTACACCGTTCTCGGCGGCATGGTCTCGGTCGTCATTACGGACTTTCTGCAGTACGTGCTCTTGTCGGTCGCGACGATCTTGGTGACGATCTATGCGGTCAACACCGCCGGCTGGGAGAACATCACCAACAAGGTCACTTCCGTGATGGGTGCCGGAGGCTGGAGCCCGCTGGAAAATCCGCGTTTTGGCTGGACGTTTTTGGTCTGGCAGGTCTTGCTTTGGTTCGCGATGAGCTCCTGCTGGCAAACCACCGCCATGCGCATGTTTTCCACTAATAGCCCCACTACGGCCAAGCGCGTGATGACCTGGACCGGAGTCATCTTCCTGGGTCGAGGCATGCTGCCCATGCTGTGGGGCATCTGCGCGCTGGTCATTCTGGGAACGGGCCCTGTGGGTAGCGACGGCTCACCCACCCCGATGTTGAATGGGCAGCCTATCGAGCCCATCGAGGCCATGCCGGCAATGATTTCCCAGCTGCTGGGTCCTGGCGTTCGGGGCATCGTGGTCGCTGGTATGTTGGCTGCCACGATGTCGGTGAACAGCTCCTATCTCTTGGGCTGGAGCTCGGTGCTTTCGCAGGACGTGATCCTGCCCATCCGCAGCAAGATGGGCAAAGGCGACCTGAGCTCGAAGGCGCAGATCTTGATCAACCGCGTGGCGAACGTGGGTGTCAGCCTGTTCGTGATGTTCTGGGGTCTCTACTATCCCCTTGCCGGTTCCACGTACCTTTACCTGACCATCACCGGGACTATTTTTCTTTCCGGGGCCTTCGTTTCGGTGGTGGGCGGCTTGTATTGGGCGCGCGCCAACGTCACCGGCGGCTACGCCGCGATGTTGGCTGGCGCTGCCGGTGCCATCATTCCCTTCTTTTTCCTGGGCTGGGACGCGAACATCACTGGTTTCTGCGCGTTTGGCTTGGCCGCGGCTGGCCTCGTGCTCGGCTCGCTCCTGGGCAAACCTTCACCTCCAGCCTTGAGCCGAGCCACGCCGTGACTTGGAACCCCGGAAACCGTCTTTCACCTTAGAGGAGCCGCATGCGAGCTTGGGAAATATTTTGGACGATATGGCTCGTGATCTCGACTGCCGCGTTCGCGTTGATCACGGTCGTGGTCACCGTGAAGGGCTTTGGTGACGTGCGTCGCATGCTGCGCGGCATCAGTGCGGGTGGCAGCGACGAGAAGCCCTGAGCGTTAGCAACGCTCGGGTGGTCGGGAATGGTACGGTCCTCGTCATGAGAAAGCTCGAGAACAAGGTGGCGATCGTGACCGGGGCGACGATCGGGATGGGCTGGGCCATCGCCGAGCGCTTCGCGCGGGAAGGAGCCGCCATCGTTGCCGGCGGCCGAGACGACGAGCGCGGTCGCGCCTTGCTCGAGCGCATTCGTGGTGAAGGTGGCCGCGCGGAGTTCGTCGCAGGTGATATCGGTACGCTCGAAGCAAACGCGGCGCTGGTCGAACGCGCGCAAGCGGCTTTCGGCGGCGTGGATATACTGGTCGCCAATGCGGGCGTGCTGGGAATAGGTTCCGTCACCGAGGTGCCTGTCGAAACTTGGCACCAAACGCTGGCCACGAACCTGCACGCGGTCTTCTACCTGTGCCGCCTGGGGATCCCCGCCCTGCAGGCGCGGGGTGGAGGGACCATTGTGATCAACGGTTCGATTGCAGCTTTAAAGGCCTTTCCCAACCACCCGGCGTACTGCGCCTCCAAGGGCGCGCTCGTCCCGCTCGTAAAGCAGCTTGCGCTCGACTACGGCCCGACCATTCGCGCCAACCTGATGTGTCCCGGCCCGGTGGATACACCTCTGCTCTGGGATTCAGCACGTGCCTTTCCCGACCCAGCAGCAGCCGTCGCCAACGCAGGCGCCCGTACCGCACTGCGCCGATTGGGCCTCCCCTCCGACATCGCCAACCTGGCGCTGTTCCTAGCCAGCGAAGACAGCTCCTGGATCACCGGCTCCGCCTTCACCGTGGACGGCGGGGCCCTGTGCTCTTGATGGAGCCTCGACTTGTCGGTTGAGGTTCCTTAGCCGCAAAGGCGCAGAGCGCTTCGCGCTCGCGGACTGATTTTTGTGGGTTCGAGCAGGGGTCGGCTAGCTCTAAACCCCAAAACTCTCGTGCTGTCTGCGGCCCGCAGGGCCTGCGCCTTTGCGGCAAAGAAATCCCACCCGTCGAATCAACCTACCAGTTAGCGGAGGGCGTTGCGGATGCGGTCGGCTAGGCGGGTGACGCGGTCTTCTTTGCGGGTCTCGGCGAGCGCGAGCTTGAGGGCGCGCGGATCGGCAACTAGCACGCATAGCTTTTTCCCGCGCGTGACGGCGGTGTACAAGAGATTCCTAGAAAGCATCACGAAGTGCGCAGTGAGGAGCGGGATGACGACCGCCGGATACTCGCTGCCCTGGCTCTTGTGAATACTGGTTGCGTAGGCCAAACCCAGCGCGTCCAAATCCGCGTCCTGGTACTCCACGGCACGGCCGTCGAAGCGGACCACGAGCCTGCGCTCTTCCGGGCTGACGCTTTCGATCAGGCCCAGGTCACCGTTGTTGACCTCGCGCTCATAGTCGTTCTTGAGCTGGAGCACCTTGTCGCCTGCTCGAAAAGTTTGGCCATGATGCTCGAACGAGGCCCCCCGCGGATTGCAAGCCGCTTGGAGTAGCTGGTTCAGTGCCAGTGTACCGGCGGGACCGCGGTGCATCGGCGTGAGCACCTGCACGTCGCGCAGCGGATCCAGACCGAACCGCTTCGGAATACGCACGGTAACGAGCTCTTTGATGGTCGCGGCGGCCTCTTCGGGATCACGCCGCGCCACCACGAAGAAATCAGCGCGCGGCGACTCTGGGTCGGCGCTCTCCGGCATTTCCCCGATCAAGATACGATGCGCGTTCTGCACGATGCGGCTCTCTCCCGACTGCCGAAAGATTTCGTTGAGCCGCACTGTCGGCACGGAGCCCGAAGCAATGATGTCCCTCAGTAGCGCGCCCGGACCGACCGACGGCAACTGATCCGCGTCCCCTACGATGATCAGCCGCGCGGCGTCGGGCAAGGCGGAGAGCAGCGCCGCACCCAGCGGAACGTCGATCATCGAAGCTTCGTCGACGATGACGACGTCTGCCTCCAGAGGTTTGCGTTCGCCGAGCTGGAAGCCTCCAGCCCGTGGGTCGAACTCGAGCAAGCGATGCAGCGTGGTCGCCTCGTGCGAGGTAGCCTCGGACAGGCGTTTCGCTGCCCTGCCAGTGGGCGCCGCGAGCCGTACCGTGAGCCGCGCGCGCTTCATCACGTCCAGAATGGCGCGTACGATCGTCGTCTTGCCCACGCCTGGCCCCCCAGTCACGACGATCAGCTTGTTTTCGGCCGCGCCCTTGACTGCCGCTCGTTGGGCAGACGCCAGCGTCACGTTTGATTGCTTCTCGAACGAGCTGATGGCGCTCTCGATCCCGCTGAGCACCCGACCCGGCCTAGAAAGCAGACGCACCAAGCCTTCCGCCAGCAGCCGCTCCGCGTAATGAAGCCGAGTCAGATAGACGCCGCGATCCTCGATCACCACGAGCTCGCTCGCCCACAGCTTTTCGAGTGCAGCTTCGACGTGCTGGGCGTCGATTTCGAGCATGGCTGCCGCCCGCTCCACCAGAGCTTCCCTCGGAAAGAGCACGTGGCCCTGATCGGCCAGCCCCGAAAGCTCGTGCAGCACTCCGGCCTGCGCACGCTCTGGGTGGTCACCAGCGATGCCCATGGATTTCGCGATGCGATCCGCCGTCTTGAAGCCGATGCCTCGCACGTCCATCGCCAAGCGATACGGGCACTCTTGGACGATGCGTGCCGCGGCGTCGCCATAGTGTTTGTGGATGCGCATGGCGAGCGCCGGCGAGGCTCCGTGAGTCTGTAGAAGCATCATCACGTTGCTGAGCGCGCGCTGCGCCGCCCACGCAACTTTGACCTCGCGAACCCGGCGCTCACCCATCCCCGGTATCAGCCGCAGGCGGTCCGGCTCGTGGTCGAGCATGGTCAGGCTGCTCATTCCGAAGGCGGACACGATGCGTTTGGCGAACGCCGGCCCAATGCCGGGGATCAGGCCCGAGCCCAAGTACTTTTCGAGCCCAACTAGGGTTTCTGGCGCGAGGGTCACCAGCGTGTCGGCCCGGAACTGCTCGCCATGCTTGGGATCTTGGCGAAAATCGCCGGTCACCCGCACGCGGGTACCGCTCCCCACCGGCGGCAGCAGGCCGACCACGGTCACGGTTCCGCGCGCCGCGGAAGGGCCCTCGAGCGACCCTACACGAAGGACACGGAAGCCGCTCGCCTCACTTTCGTAAGTGATGCGCTCTACTTCGCCGGTCAGCGTGGTGGGCACGGCGAGCATATTACCTGGCAGATGGCGGTTTCCCAGAGACTCCATGGGCGCTGCGCCTGTGGCGCCGCCCGCGGCCCATTCAGCCTAGCCGGCACGGAACGGCAATACGAGCGGTCGAGACCGTACCGAATCATGCACTTGTTCATCGACCTCACGCTCGACTTCGACGCCAAATCGGTACGGGGACGAGCCGTGGGTGATCGTGAATGCAGCGGTAGCCTTTGCGAAAGATGCTGCTCTGACCATTTCCAAGAAAGTCGTGCACCCTTTCCGTTTGCCCCGCGACCTAGGCAGAGACGCTGACAGGTAGGAGAAGACAGTATGAGTGAGTTTCCGAGCTTCGATCTGAGCGGCCAGGTAGCGCTCGTCACGGGCACCGCGCGCGGCCTGGGCAGTACCATCATCGCCAAGGCGCTGGCCAACGCGGGCGCCAAGGCCCAGCCTGCGCGCGGCGCGCGCGGGCCCAAGCCTCAGCAAGCCGCCACGCCGGCCCGGCGATCCGCTCTCGCGCTCGACCGCGCGTGGGATCGCTACCACGGCAACGTCGAGGCGCTCGTGAAGGAGGCCGTCAACGATGAGAATCGGGCAAAGGTGCTGTCGGCGATGCGGAAGTACGTGGACGTTCCTCCCGTTCGTCTTGACCGACAAGCACACCCAGTGAGACAGTGGCTCTTGTCCATTCTGCCGGAAACGCCGGAAACGCCGGCCGGTCACCTCGAGCAACGTCGCCGGTAGGGGGGACAGCAGAGTCATGAGCGACTCGACCACCTTGCATGCAGGCGCGCCCCCGGGATCAAGCCACGGTGAGCTTGAGCGCTTCTTCGCGATGTCGCTTGACATGATGTGCATCGCGGGCGCTGACGGCTGTTTCAAGCGGGTCAACCCAGCGTTCGACGCGCTCGGGTACAGCACGGACGAGCTCCTTTCCCGGCCGTTCCTGGACTTCGTCCATCCGGATGACGTGCCCGCCACTCTAGCTGAAGTGGAGAAGCTCGCCAAAGGCGCACCTACGATCCATTTCGAGAACCGGTATCGGTGCAAGGACGGCTCCTACCGGTGGCTTTCCTGGACCTCCGCCCCCGACCCGTCCGGCAAGCTGTACGCGATCGCGCGGGACGTTACAGACATCCATGGTGAACAGGAAGCGCGCAAGGCGGCAGATGAACGGTTGCGGCTCGTCGTGGAGGCACTGCCGAACGGGCTCATCACGGTGAACGCGGCGCGCACAATCGTTCTCGTCAACCGGAAGGCCGAAGAGTTGTTCGGCTACTCACGGGATGAACTGGTGGGTGAGCCGATCGAGAAGCTCCTTCCGGAACGCTTCCGCACTCAGCATCACGACCACGTACGTAATTTTCTTGCAAAGCCCCAAACCCGCGGCATGAGCGCGGGACGGGATCTTTTCGGACGCCGCAAGGATGGCACTGAGTTTCCGGTCGAGATCGGGCTCAACCCGATTGCGACGCCGGAGGGGCAAAGCACGGTCGCATCGATCGTGGATATCTCGGAGCGCAAGCGGGGCGAAGAAGCGCGCACCCGGCTGGCGGCGATCGTCACCGATTCCGACGACGCGATCATTGGGAGGACGATCGACGGCATCGTCACAAGTTGGAACAGGAGCGCGGAACGGATCTTCGGATACCTCGCCGAGGAGATGGTCGGTCACCGAATCACGGTCCTGTTCCCGCCCAGTCGTCGGGATGAGGAGGCGCAAAACACGGAGCGGCTCATGAAGGGTGAGCGCATTGAACACTTCGAGACCGTGAGGAAACGCAAGGATGGCCAGGAGATTGATGTGGCCGTCACGATTTCTTCCGTCCGTGATTCCTCGGGAAAGCTGATCGGCGTGTCGAAGACAGCACGCGACATCTCCGAGCTAAAGCGGTCCCAAAGAGAGCTCGTTGGCGCCAAGGAGACCGCGGAGGCGGCAAATCGCGAGCTCGAGTCCTTCAGTTACTCCGTTGCACACGATCTTCGCGCCCCCCTTCGAAGCATCGACGGGTTCAGCCAGGCGCTCCTCGAGGACTGCGCCGACAAGCTCGACGAAGACGGACGGAAGTACCTGCGCTTCGTCCGGGAGTCCGCACAGCTCATGGCGCAACTCATCGACGACATGCTCACGCTCTCCCGTGTCACCCGAAGCGAGCTCGCGCGCGAGAAGGTCGACCTGTCCGCCCTCGCCCGCACCACGCACGCCCGCCTCGAGAGGAGCGAGCCCGGCCGCGGTGTGGAGGTGGCGATCGAGGGCGGGCTGGAGGGGGATGGTGACCCTCGGCTTCTGGCAGTGGTGTTCGACAACCTGCTAGGGAACGCATGGAAGTTCACGTCGAAGCGCACCGGCGCGCGTGTCGAGGTCGGTACGACCACGCAGAACGGCCTGCCAGCGTACTTCGTGCGCGACAACGGCGCCGGATTCGATATGACCTACGCGACCAAGCTGTTCGGCGTCTTCCAGCGGCTGCACGCCGCCCACGAGTTCGAGGGAACCGGCGTCGGCCTGGCAACGGTGCAGCGCATCGTCCATCGGCACGGCGGCCGCGTCTGGGCTGAGGGCAAGGTCGGCGACGGAGCAACATTTTATTTCACCCTGGGCGAGAAGGAGAGGGAAGAATGAACACGGCGCACAACGACAGGGTGATCCTGCTGGTCGAGGACAACCCCAAGGACGAAGAGCTGACGCTCCGCGCGCTCAAAAAGAGCAACATTCTCAATCCTGTCGTCGTCGCGCGGGACGGTGTGGATGCGCTTGACTACCTGTTTGCTCGGGGCGCTCATGCGGGTCGCCCCCCGAGCGCGTTACCCCAGGTCATTCTTCTCGACCTCAAGCTGCCGAAGCTCGATGGGCTTGATGTCCTGAGAACTCTGCGCCTCGACGAACGGACGAAGCTGCTGCCGGTGGTCATCCTCACGTCTTCGGTGGAGGAGCAGGATCTCGTTCGCGGTTACAGCCTTGGCGCCAACAGCTACGTGCGCAAGCCCGTCGACTTCGTCCAGTTCAGCGAGGCCGTTCGACAGCTGGGTCTCTACTGGCTGGTCATGAACGAGGTGGCTCCGCCCGGTGGGAGGCCGTAGGTCATGAATAGACCACTGCGCGCGCTCATCGTCGAAGACGTCGAAAGAGACGCCGTGCTGGTGGCGCGGGAGCTGGCGCGCGGCGGCTTCGATGTCTCGTTCGAGCGCGTGGACACGCCGGAGATGATGTCCGCAGCGCTGGCAAAGCAGCCCTGGGACATCATCATATCCGACTACTCCATGCCCAGCTTCAGTGGGCCCGCGGCGCTCGCCCTCGTGAAGGAGCGGAAACTGGATCTGCCGTTCATCATTGTGTCGGGAACGGTTGGAGAGGAAACCGCGGTTGAGTCCATCCGCGCCGGCGCGCACGACTTCATGGCAAAGGGCAAGTTCGCGCGTCTGATTCCCGCGGTCGAACGGGAGCTGCGCGATGCGGTGCTCCGCGCCGAGCGAACGAAGATGCAGGAGCAGTTGCTCATCTCCGACCGCATGGCGTCGGTGGGAACGCTGGCCGCCGGCGTCGCCCATGAGATCAACAACCCGCTGGCCGTGTTGATGGCGAACCTCACCTTTGCGGCGGAGGACATCGCCGAGCTCCGACAAGATGTTCGTTCAAAGGAAAATGGAGTGGCTGGCGAAGAGGCGACAAACGACCGGCTCGCGACGCGCCTCCGCGAGATCGAGGAACCCCTACGCGATGCTCGCGAGGCTGCTGACCGCATTCGACTCATAGTTCGAGATCTAAAGATCTTCTCGCGAGGCGACGAGGAGAAGAGAGGCGCGGTTGATATTCGCCGTGTGCTCGAGTCCTCCCTCCGGATGGCCTGGAACGAGATCCGTCACCGTGCCCAGCTGGTAAAGGACTACGGGAACGTGCCGCCGGTGGAAGGGAACGAGGGACGGCTTGGGCAAGTCTTCCTGAACCTCATCGTAAACGCCGCGCAGGCAATGCCTGAGGGCAGAGCTGACCAGAGCGAGATTCGGATCACCACCAAGCAGGATGATGTAGGCCGGGTGGTCGTCGAGGTTCGGGATACCGGTTCGGGTATCCCAGAGTCTGTCCTTTCCAAGATTTTCGACCCCTTCTTCACCACGAAACCCATCGGCGTGGGCACAGGCCTGGGCCTCGCCATCTGCCATCGCATCGTCACGGCGATCGGCGGTCAGATTGTCGTCGAGAGCCAAGTCGGCAAGGGGACGGTCATTCGGACCATTCTTCCGGTGGCCCTGGAGGATGCCTCGGAGGTGACACCCCCTCCAGTAGCCCTCGTTTCAGGGCGAAGGGGCAGGATACTTGTGGTCGATGACGAGCCAATGCTCGGCATCGCCGTCCGGCGAATGCTCTCAGGGGAGCATGAGGTGCTGGCCGTAACGAGCGCTCAAGACGCGATCGGACGGCTTTCCCAAGGCGAACGCTTCGACGTCATCCTTTGCGACCTGATGATGCCCGAGGTGACCGGGATGGACCTGCATGCCGAGCTCTTGCGAATCGCACCGGAGCAGGCGGAGAAGGTCGTCTTCATGACTGGCGGCGCATTCTCGAGTCGAGCCCGCGAGTTTCTGGATCAGGTTCGGAACCCGCGCGTCGAGAAACCCTTCGACGTTGGCAACCTCAGGGCGCTCGTCCACGGCCTGTTACGCTAGCGTCATGCGGCCAGAGAAACCGGTGCAGGAGAAGCCGTTCGATGCCGGGCATCCGCTCGCCATGATCGCGCAGCTTATCCCCCGACGTCGTCGCCAAGTGAGTCTAGCGACCACTCGCGCTCAGAAGGAGCTTTGCGAGTGCTGGCTTGTCCCTCTCCTCTTGGACCGCGACGGAACCGAATGACGCCGCCGATCACTCCCATGTCAGGCAGAGATGGAACCATGTACTGCGAAAGTTCCGCATCGATTGTCTCGCCGTGCAGACGATCCATCCAACCAGGGCTCTCACCCTCGAGCGGGTACGCTGTCGTGGTCGTGATCTTGATTCGCCTCCTTCACGCTTCCAGCGCTCTATCATTTCCTCGGCAAACTCCTTGAACGCTTGCTGCCTCTCCCCCAAGGCTTTGATGGCGGGGCCGTCCTCGGAATCCGGGTCACCACAGCCCACGATTGGCAACGTCTGCAGCAAGATAAGGTAGCGAATCATGTGCGTCCTCCTACAAACACCGAGTGGGGCGACGAGCCCTGGTGCACCCAAAAACGACCAGCCGTCCGTCCACGCCTCCCAAGCACGATACCACGCGTCTCGGTCGAGGCCGTGGGCAGCGGGCAGCGGGCTAACTGACTGGTTTCGCCGCGCGCCCTCAGCAGCTCGCATGCCGCGATCGCCTGCGCGGTCTTCCCCAGCCCCATGTCGTCCGCGAGCAGTGCCCTGCCCGCGCGGAGCAGGTGTGCGGCACCCTCGCGTTGGTAAGGAAACAGCGGCACAGAAAGGACGTCGCGACCGAGCTGCCCGGTCGCGATCGCGCTCGCGGCCGCCTGGCGCCGGCCTTCGATGAGCCACGCGCGGCGCAGCCGTTCGACGAAGGCGGCGGCCGCGTGCACGACGCGCCGGCCGCCTTCGTCAACCGGTGCGAGACGACGGTTCGCCGTGCTAGACCCCGATGCGGCGAGCCCCAGCCCGCCGTTGGCTCGCACCAACCCTAGCTTACCGAGCTCCCGGTCGCTCCAACGGCCCACGGCGTGCAGAGCCGCCGCACCGGCTCCTTGCACGGTGAGCACCGGCCGGCGCGGTCGCTCATCAAGCGCATGAAACCCTCGCCGAAGGGCCGGCACGTGGTTGATGGCGCGGCGCACCGCCTCCAAGTGCTTACGAGTGCCAAGCTCGTTCGCAAGAAAGTCCATGCACGAGCAGGTATCGTGCGTCCCGCTGCGATCGACGATGTCCACGTGATGCAGCGAGCCGCTCGCACCCATGACCCGATAGGCGACATCGACGCGCGAGGCCAATGGAACTATCGCGAACGGTTCGGAGAAGGCTCGATGCTCACGCACCGCCCGTTCGAAGCGGCGAACTTCCTGCTCGTTGTCGTACGCATCACAGACCGGCGCTTCATGCTTCGCGGGTACCAGGCGAATCTGCTTCATCGCCCCGTCCCCATGCCGCGGCCTTTGCCGCGCAGCAAGGTCCGGGACGTCGATCCGACGTGGCGCAACTACATCCGTCAGGCTCCTCGTGGAGTCCGGCCAGCTCGCCCCTTCGAACCGGGAACACCAGGCCGGCCGTTGGCATCTTCGAAACCTCCCAGCACGCGTTCAGAAACGGCCGGACGGTTGCCGGGACTTCGAGCGCCTATTTGCTCAGCGCGTGAGCGCTCGTTCAGGCTAATTCCGACTCCAACGGTTCCGGGTAGGTCTCGTCTGCCATCTCGCTGACGACGGCAATGAGGTCTTCACGAACCTGGTGCCATTGCTGGTCACGCTGCTCCAGGAGTCGAAGGGCTTCCTGTGCCACCTGGTTGACGTTCGCCTGCTCCCCGGCGTGCGCTTCACGCGCCGCGATCTCCTCGCTTGAGCGCTCCTCCTGTTCCCATGCAAAGCAGGCTTCAGCGCGCTCGCGTTCGCCTTGGTAGATTAGCTTGGCAACATACAGCTGCACTCGCGGGTCAGGGTGCTGCAAGGAGCGCTCGAGTACGGCTCGGTTGCGGCGCGAAATGAAGCGCTGCCAGCGCAGCAATCTGTCACCGTTTCGAATTGCTTGCCGGTACTCGAGTTCTTATTTCCCGGGCCTGGAGCATTCTCGACAGACGTGCCGGGCGTGCCCGCGGCCCGAGAAGCGCTCGTTCGGCCGCGGACGCCCGCAACTCCAGCAGAAGTGCCCGCGCCTTCGCTTCGTCACGGTGGGTCCTGTCCGACAGGCCAGTAGCGCGGGATATCCGTCGCATCGTGCAGGACGCGCAAAACCTCAATGCGACTCTCGGCGACGTCTACCCAGTACAGGAAGAAATGGCTCGCCGGGCGGCCCGGCTGGCTGATGTGAAAGATCCGGGCTTCGGGCGGCAGGCCTTCTCGATGATGCCCGAGATTGGGATCGGCCTTGAGCCGCGAGCGCGCTTCAACGATGAGCGCTCGGTAGCGTGGGACCTGCATCGGTCCGAATTGTGCTCTAGTCGCGCGAACGATCACACGGACGCGCGTCTGCAACCTTTCTCGAGCAGCCCCGTCGTTGCGGGCAAGCCCGCGCGCAGAAACCCGCGCGTTCCGTTGCTGGTGAAACGGCAAGCGCATTGCTAGGGTTCCGTCGGCGGGGATAGTCCGTCCAAAGTGCGTGGGGAGGCTAGCAGCGCTCTGGGAGTGGACATGAACCAGCAAGAGCACGACTTACGGAGTCGTTACAGCCGATGAGAGGGCGCGAGCGGTAGCGTGCAGCGGGTGCGCCGGCGCGGGGGGCGAGCGCGGCGTGGGTTGGGCGTGGCGCGTGGCGCGACCGACTCCTTGCCGCCCCCGCCACACGCGCCGCGGCACACGCTCGCGCCCCACTCACGCGGCCACGCTGCACGCTACCGCCCGCGCCCGCATCGCTCGTCTGCACCTGGCGCCTCCCGGAACCCTTGTGCAATCAAGCTGCATCTCGGCAGCCCAAACGCTTCAAAGCCCCCCGACGTTCGCGCTATCGCGCTAGCGCGCGACCGACTGAATCATGGGCGCGACCGACTGAATCAT
>ENA-ORBV01012447-ORBV01012447.1-microbial-mat-metagenome-genome-assembly--contig:-NODE-12447-length-13112-cov-4.953510_pt1 | contig 13112 bp, 11 predicted proteins | sample MGYA00237777_ERZ505514 | MGnify/ENA primary metagenome ERZ505514 (study PRJEB26160, sample SAMN06269048) | microbial mat metagenome | isolation source: Oligotrophic lake microbial mat | place...
CTGGCGAACTCGCCAATGACCTCGAGCGTATCCGCGCCGGCAATCTCTCGTTGACCGCGATGTTCGTCGGCGCCGGTGCCGTAGGTGCCGACGAACATCGCGGTCAACGAGAGATTGCCGGCGCGGATACGCTCGAGGTCATTGGCGAGTTCGCCAGCATCCTGGTAACGCTTGGCCGGATCCTTCTGCAGGCACTTGAGAACCACCGCCTGGTAGTGCTCGGGAATCGTCGGGTCCAACTCGCGTGGCAGCTTGGGCTCGGCGTAGTTGTGCTGATAGATGATGGCGTTGGCGGTGGTGCCCTCGAACGGCTTCCGGTTGGTCAGCAGTTCATAGAAGACTACGCCGAGGCTGTAGAGGTCGGAACGCGGATCGCACGGCTCGCCGCGGCCCTGCTCGGGACTGACATACGAGGGCGTGCCGATGGCGGTGCCGGTGCGCGTCAGCGCCGATTCGCCGGCAACCTTCGAGATGCCGAAGTCAGCGATCTTCACCGCGCCGGCCGTGGTCAGCAGCAGATTGGCCGGCTTGATGTCGCGATGGACGACGCCGTGGCGGCCGGCTTCGCCGAGACCCTTGGCGGCCTGCAGCACGTAGTCAGCGGCGAGAGTCGGATCCAACGCGGCACCGCCCTGGGTATGCTCGCGGATCACCAGCGAGAGATCGGTGCCCTCGACGAACTCCATGACGAAGTAGCTGATGTCGTTATGGTTGCCGGCGGCGAAGACCTGGACCACGTAGGGCGATTGGATCAAGCTGGCGGTGCGCGCCTCAGCCTCGAAACGGCTGCGTACGATCGGATCGCTGGCGAGTGCCGACGGCAGCACCTTGACCGCGACCCTGCGCTGCAGGCTGGCCTGGCGCGCGCGGTAGATGGTGCCCATGCCGCCTTCGCCGATGATGCCGCCAATCGCGTACTCGCCGAAGACGTGCCCGGTGAGGGGACCTTCGCGCCCCTGCAGATGCCAGTCATCCTCGGCGGTGTTGGCGCGGCGCTGGGTGCCGGTGCCGGGTTTGCGCTGGCTGCCGGTGCCGGTGCTGCCGCGGGTCTGGCGACCGGTCTCGGCGCGGGCCACGGTGGAGGTGCCGCCGCCGAGCGGCGCCGGGGTGTTGTCGCCCGACAGATCGGTCAGGGTACGCTCACCACCGCTCCATGCCGCGCCGTCGCTGGCGCCGAGATCGGTGCGGGTGCGCTCGCCGCCACTGTAATCGGCCTGGCCATCGCCAGCCGGCATCTCACTGAGAGTCCGTTCGCCGCCCGTCCACGCCGTACCGCGGTCGCCGCGGGGAATCTCGGCCAGCGTGCGTTCGCCACCCGTCCAGCTGCCACCATCACGGGCGAGCGGGATCTCGGTCTGGGTACGCTCCCCACCCTGCCATGCGCCGCCGTCGGTGCGCAGTGCGGGCATCTCGCTGACCGTGCGCTCACCACCCTGCCACGCCTCGCCATCGGCGCGCAGCGCGGGCATCTCGCCGACCGTGCGCTCACCACCCTGCCACGCCTCGCCATCGGCGCGCAGCGCAGGCATCTCGCTGGCGGTGCGCTCGTCTCCGGGCCAGCCCGGCGTTGCCGGCGTTGCCGGGTGCGAGTCGGGCGAAGACGACGATGAGTCAGCGGAGGAGGCCATGGTTCGTCATCCGGCTAGGAATAGGACGCAACCTCATAGTCGTAGCCGTCGGGCTGTCAATGTATCCGGCTGACACAGCACCCACGGTAGCGGCAACTCCTTGCGAGGCGGGCCTTCTTGCAACACTGCCGAACTCCACGCCGAAGCCTCTCCATATGCCCTTCACCGATCTCGACGCCCTCCTTATCGCCGCCCGCAAACGCGGTTTCCTCGACGAGGCCCAGGTCGCAACCCTCCGCCAGCGCATGACCAGTGCCGGCGTGGCCGACCACGATGCCCTGGTGCGTTGGCTCGAGATCGAAGCACGCCTCGGGGGCGAACTGCCCGGCCAACTGCAATCTCTGGTCGCCCCAGCCGGCCGAGACTTCGGTGCCTATCGCTCGCTCGCCCACCTCGCCGATGGCGGCATGGGCAGCGTCTACCTCGCCGCGGATGCCGCCGGTCAGCCGGTGGTGATCAAGACGCTGCGCAGTCACCCCGATCCGATGAGTTCCGTCCACTACGCCGAGGATGAGGATGGCAGCATCTGGATCGGTGAATCGGGCAAAGTCGAGCCGACCATGACCCCGCCGACCAAGCGCGGCGAGTCGTCTGGCGGAGGTATGGACAAGCGCTTCGAGCGCGAAGCTCGCATCACCCGCCAATTGCGCCATGCGCACATCGTGCACTGCCTGGACCATGGCGCCGCGAAGGACGGCACGCTGTACCTGGTGCTTGAATACGTGCCCAATGGCGATCTGCGCGAATTGGTCGCAGAGAGAACGCGCCTGAGCGAAGCGCTGGCCATCGACCTGGTGCGCCAGGTCAGCGAAGGCCTCGCCGCCGCGCACGCGTTGAACCTGATCCATCGCGACATCAAACCGCACAACATCTTCGTCGCGGCGGACGGCACCGCAAAGCTCGCCGACTTCGGATTCGCGCGCACCACCCACGTCAACCGCACGCAGTTGACCATGCAGGGCACCATGGTCGGCAGTCCGGCCTACATGTCGCCCGAACAGGTCGAGCCCGACCGCGAGCTCGACATCCGCAGCGACATCTACGCGCTCGGTGCCGTCCTCCACTTCTGCCTGACCGGGCAGCCACCCTACCAGGGCAGCATTCCTGAGATCCTGCATCAGCACCGCACGGCGCCGGTGCCCGATGTGCGCGTGCTGGTCAGCCACCTTGCGCCGACCACTGGGGCGGTGGTGGCGCGCTGCTTGGCCAAGGATCCGGCCGACCGCTTCCCGAATCCGATCGCCCTGCGCGACGCGCTCGCCGCGGCGCATGCCTGCCTGCACGGCGCCCCCCTCTCCGAACAAGCGCTGGCGAGCAGTGCCGCCGCGGGTGCGGCGACCGTGCTGCTGCCGCTGCGCGAGGGCTGGACGGGAGCGCCCACGGCCCGGGTCGAACGCACGGCGGCGCACCTCATGCCGACGCCACGGCCGAGCCGGGCCGAACCGTCGACCGTGGCGCTCGAGCCGGTCGCCAAGGCCGGCGCTCCGGCGCCAGCGAGTCCCGCCGGCGAGCCCGTCACCCTCGCCGCTCCGGAGAACAGCGCCGCGCCGACGGGGCCGGTGCCCGAGGCCCCCGCCCCCTTGCCACCCGATGCCCTGGTCGGCGACATCGCCCTCGGCTTCGGCGAGGACTGGCTGTGCCTGGCACCCGAGGCGCGGGGCGAATCGACGCTGATCCTCCTCTACGCCAGACCACGCCTGGTGTTCGGCAAGTTCAAGGATCCGTCGGTCGACGTCTGCCTGCGCAATTACCCGGTCGACACCCATCTCGCCGCCTGCCAACGTCTCAGCCGCAGCCACCTCGCCCTGAGCTGGGAGCGGGCGCGGGGTGCCTGCCTAGTCCAGGACCTCGGCAGCTCGAACGGCACCACCGTCGATGGCGAGCGCGCCCTCGAAAGCACGCCGCTGGCGCTCACGGCCGATCGCGAACACATCGTCGATCTCGCCAAAGTGGTGGTGCTGCGCCTGCGCGCGGTGGCGCGGCGTGATCGGCGACCCGAGTGCGTCGCCGGCTACCGCGTCCAGGGTGAGCGCCTCGCCTGCGGACTGGACGCCGCGCACGAGGTCGATGCGGTGATCGTCACCCGCCCGCGCAACCGTCCCGAACTGGCCTACGCGCAGGTGCTGCGCCGACTGAGCGTCGGCGGACCGGGCGCCGATCTCGCCTGCGCCGGCGCCAGCACGCCCGCGCGTTGCGAATTTGGCCTGGTCGCGGGACGGTGGATCTGGCGACCAGATCGCCACGGCGAGGCCTGGCGACCGCTGACGCCGGAATCGGCGCTCGACTGCGGCGGCGTGACGCTGCGTCCCCGTCCGGCAACGCTCGCTGATTTCTGAAGCCGCTATCGCCGGATAGAAGTCTGTCGGGGATAGCGAGCGAGGATGGCGACGCGGATCGGATGGCAGATCCAAGGCGGCGAAACGGCCCAAGATAGCACGCTACCTGGTCGTTTCGCCAAACGAGGGGATGCCGTCCGAGACCGAGCCAGCGCGACGCTCGTTACCTAGACTGATCAGCGCTGACGCTCGGGCTCGACCTGCGCCAGCACGGCGGCGATGGCATCGGGCAGACCTGCCCCAGCACCTGGTCGGCTGACGGCCGGCAGGCAGACGCTGACGCCATGGTCGCGTTGATCGACCACGCGTGCCTGGTCTGGTGGCAGCGGCCAGGGTTCGGTCGGACGTCCGCGCACGCTGACCTCGACCACCCATTCCAGTCCGAAGCGCGAAGCCTCGTAGCCGCGTACACGACGGATCTCGATCGCGCGCCCCTGCCAATCGCCGCGTGCGCGCCAGCCATGAGCCTCGTCGGCGAAGGCGAAGCCACGCGCAGCGAGGTCGTCGGCAATGGCATCGCGCTCAGCCGCCGGCGCGCGGCGCGGACGCAGCAGGACGAGGCTGACCAGCGCCAGCGCGACCCCCGTCGGCCAACCCACCGGCACCGGCAGGCCAGCGAGCACGGGGACGAACGGACGCGCGATGAGCAGAGCGCCGACCGCGAGCAGGAGCAGACCGAGGGCACGCATGGTGACAGCCTAGCCGGTGGCACGCCAACAGGCCGCGAGAGCGGGCGGACGCTGACCGCGCGTGTGGCGAGGTCAGCGCTCAGGTCATCGCCACGGTCAACCGGTGGAAGCGCTCGCCAGCCCCGTCGAGACGCGTCGTCCAGCCCAGGCGCGCGCGCGGATCATCAGCGGTGAAACGCGGCATGTCGGCGGTGTCGATGATGAGGGTGAAACCCCAGTCGAGGGCGTCGGCGTTGAGCAGATCGACCAGCGCGCGCAACTCGGCGAAGCGCGACCCGCCGGGCTGGAAGGCGGGCGCCGCATCCCAGGCGACGGGGCCCAGCTCGAGATGGAAGGTGGTGGCGCGGTTGTAGACGCGTTCCCCCACCACGGCATCGACGCCAAGCGTGCCGTTGGTCAACCCGAGGCGGGTCAATGTCGGCGCAGGCAACTCCGTCCAGCGCGGCACGCACTGCTCGACCCGGCAGGGCATGGCGAACCAGTCGGCGACCACCAGTTCGAACGTCTCAGCGCCGCGCGGTTGGCGTGCGAGCAGGCCGGCCCAGGCCAGCAGCGCGCCACGGGGCACGTCGGTATCGGGCTGCTCGGGCGCCACGCCCGCCAGCGCCTGCAGGCGCTCGGCGTGACGATCGCCATCGCTGGCGGCCTGAGGAAAGGCGGCGCGGTACTTGGTCAGCGCGCGATAGAGCAGCGACAGGACCCGGTGGTGGATGAGGTCGATCACGCCGCGCGAGAGGCTGTCCTCGTCCTGGGCGAGCAGGCGCTCGGTGACGTATGCGGGCAAGGGCGAGACGGTGCCGTAAAGGCCCATCACCGCAGTGGTCAGCTCGACTCGTTCGCCCGCAGCGCCCGTCAGGCGCGCCGCGCCGATGATTTCGGCGGTAGGGAAGGCGAGCGACAGCACCGGGCGCAGGCGGACCACCTCGTTCGCGACCGGGCCGAGCCGACCGATCGGAGCGGCGTCGGGGGCGGCGCCCTCGAGTCGACGAATCGCGGCGCGCAGATCGAAGCGTGGAGCCTGGCCCACCACCGCGTCCGCCGCCGCCCGCCACGGTAACGCTGCCGGCGCGGGACTCACAGCAGCGCGCGCCGGCCGAGCCGCGGCGGCCAGGTCAGTACATCGCCCGAGGGCACGACGCGCACGCTGAGCGCGGTGAAGGCGTTGAGACTGACATACTGGGCGACGAATTCGTTGAGCACCGCCCCAAGCAGGTGCGCCTCGCCGACGCCACCGAGGCGGTCGCCCTCGATCTCGATGGTGATGCCCAGACCACGGATCGGCACGCCCTCGTGCAGGCGCGTCGCTGGCTCGGCATGCACGGCGACGATGGCTTCGACCAGGCGCTGGTGGGTATGTTCGGCCTGGCGATCGACCAGCGCGCGCAAATCGTACAGACCGAGCAGCCGGCGCAGCGCCGCCACGTCGAGCACCGAGCTGTAGTTCATCGTCAGGTGCGACAGCAGCCGCCAGTGCAGATCGCCAGCGAGCACCGGGCTGACCGCGGCGGTCGGTACACTGAGGTTGCGCACCGCGACGCCGGGCGGCAACTGACGCGTCGCCACGCGGATGTCGCCGATACCCAGCTGCGCGGGCAGCTGGCGATTGGTGCACAACAGTTGGATCGACAGCGTCTCGTTGGCGGCCGCAGTGCCCGGCGGATCGCGCAGGGACAGGTAATGGTCGGCGCCACCGCCGAGCACGGCCGGGCGTCGGCGCTCCTGATAATAGGCGACCTCGGCCGGCGGCGTGCGACCGAGGTGGAACAGCGGATGGTAGGTACGCGGCTCGCGTTCACCGCGCACCAGACCCTGCACGCGTACCACCGAGTGCACCTCGTAGTGGGCGGGATCGTGGCCGGATGGACGCACGCGGTACTCGCTGCGCAGACGGTCGTAGGCGATCGGATCGGCGTCGTGCTCGAACAGGTTGACCGCCGGAGCGCAGCTGAGCAGAAGGTTCGCCGCGGTGATCGGCGGCAGCGAGGTCGGCACGCGGTCGAGCGCCAGCTCGATGGTGAGCGCAGCAGCGTCGCCCAGCCCAGCCAGGGCGCCGAGGCCGACCACGTCGATGAACTGGTATTTGCTCGGGAAGGCGAAGTACTCTTGGAGATGGCGGAAGCCGCTCGACGAGCCGCCGGGGAATGGCAGCAGGGCCTCGTCGGGGGCGAAGCCGACCCGCTCCAGGCGCAGGGCGCAGCGCGCGTTGCCAGCCACCGCCTCGACCCGCGTCACGTGCCGATCGAGGCACAGCTGCAGCGCCCGCGCCAAGGCCGGTTCGCCAGCGAGATGCAGGCGCAGGCGATCGAGTCCGAGACGGGCGCAGGTGACGCCTTCGCGCAGGCGCAAGGCGATGCGGATGCGACCCGGGCTGCCATGCTCGACCTCGACCCGTTCCAGACGCAGGGGCGGGATTTCGACCGGATAGGCGGTGCGGAAACGGCAAGCGGTGCCATCGATCGGCACCGCGTCGACCAGGGTCCCGGCGGGGAGTCGCACGGTCTCACGCTGGGTCGGGCCGGTGGTTTCGAACTGGAGGATGGTCATCGCCGGCAACGGGCGCAGGTAGTGCGGCCACAACGCCTCAAGCAGCGCGTGGGTCAGCTCGGGCAGTTCATCGTCAAGCTTCTGCCGCACCCGACCGGTGAGGAAGGCGACGCCTTCGAGCAGGCGCTCGACATCGGGATCCGCGCCGGGCTCGGCGAGGAATTTCGCCGCCTCGGGATTGGCGCGCGCAAATTCGCGGCCCAGCTCGCGCAGGTAGATCAACTCGTCGTGGTAGTAGTCGTTGGCCATGGGATATCAGGTCGCGAGCGAGACTTGGCCGCTGTGATCGACCTGGGTCGAGAAGCTGACCGGGGTGCGGCTGCCATCGGCCAACTGGCCGGCGACCTGGAAATGGAGGCACAGCGAGCCTTCCTGCGCCAGGTAGGTGACGCGCACCCCTTCCAGGCGCGGCTCGTATTTGGCGATGCACTCGGCGATCGAGCGTTGCAGGCGGGGAATGCACGCGGGGTAGCCGTGCACCAGCTCATTCGGCGGTGGAGTACCGAGATCCATCTGCGCCTTGGCGTGGCCGGTGCGCGCGTTGAGCACGTCGCGCAGGTTGCGTAGGATCGATTGTCGCAGCCGCTGGCGCGGATCGGCGCTGCGCGCGTTCTCGCCAGCGAGACGTTCAAGCAGGGTGGTGGGACGCACTCAACCCCCCTTGTCGAGTTTGCCGACGAGGGCGAGGGTGAACGACGCGCCCATATAGGTCAGGTGCGGACGGATCCTGATCGCCACCTTGTACCAGCCGGCATCGCCGGGTGCATCCTCGACGGTGATCTCAGCAGCGCGCAGCGGACGCCGGCTGCGCACCTCGGGATGCGGATCATCCATATCGACGACGTAATTGCCGATCCAGTCGTTCAGCTCGCGCTCGAGATCGACGCGCTCCTTCCACGATCCAACCTGCTCGCGCTGCAGCACTTTAATATAGTGGGCGAGACGATTGATGATGAACAGATAGGGCAGTTGGGTGCCCAGGCGGTAATTCAGCTCGGCCGCCCGGCCAGCCGGATCCTGACCAAACGACCGCGGCCGCTGCACCGAGTTGGCCGAGAAGAAACAGGCGCTGTCCGAACCCTTGCGCAGAGCGAGGGCGATGAAGCCCTCCTCGGCGAGTTCGAATTCCCGCCGCTCGCTGACCATCACTTCGGTCGGGATGCGCAGCTCGCACGGACCCATCGCCGGGAATGAGCAGCTGGGAAGATGGTCGACCCGGCCGCCACCCTGCGGACCGGTGATGTTGAGGCACCAGCGGTGGCGCATGAAACTGTCGGTCAACCGGGTGGCGAAGGCGAAGGCCGCGCTGCCCCACAGGTAGGCTTGATGATCGCCAGCGACCGCTTCCTCGTAGGCGAAACCCTTGACCGGCACGGTGTCCTGGCTGTAGGGCAGACGCAGCAGGATGCGTGGCAGGGTCAGCGCCACCGAGCGCGCATCCTCGCTCTGACGGAAAGCGTTCCACTTCACGTACTGGGGCCCCTCCATGATCGCCTTGAGATCGTCGAGCGCGGGCAGCCCGGCGAAGCTTTCCAGGCCGAAGAAACGTGGCCCGGCGGCGGCGATGAACGGCGCGTGCGCCATGGTGGCGACGCTGGCCACCTTCTGCAGCAGGGCGACGTCCTGCGGCCCCGGCCCGAAATCGTAATCGGCGATCATCGCCGCGTAGGGCTCGCCGCCGAACTGGCCGTACTCGCCGCTATAGACGATGCGGTACAGCCCCGACTGCGCCACCTCGGGCGCATCCTCGAAATCGCTCTGCAATTCATCCTTGGCCACGCTGAGCAGCACCACATCCGTGTTCTCGCGCGGGTCGGTGCCGTCGACGACCAGCTTCACCCCGCGCCACGTCGATTCGAGGCGCTGCAGGCGCGGGTGGTGCAGGATCTCGTCGAGTTGGCGCGACAGCTTGGCGTCGATCTCGGCGATCATCGCGTCGGCGAGCAGGCGGTCGGCGCGGACTCCGTCGCCGCCGGGCGCGAGGATCTCGACGAGCATGGCCTCGACCCCGCGGCGGGCGGCGGAATACGCTGGCCCGCCCGGCGCGATGCGCGTCTCGCGCATGATCTCATCGAGCAGGTCGGTGGCCATGGTGCAGGTGCCGCCCCTCAGGCGCGGCCGAGTTCCGCGCTCAAGGCGGCGCGGGCGGCGGGGTCGCCGACGATCTCGTGGATCCGGCTGCGGAAGGTGGGCAGATCGGACAGAGGTCCCTTGAGCGCGACGAGCGCCTCGCGCAAGTCGAGCAGGCGGCGCAGTTCGGGCACCTGCCGGGCGATGGCCTCGGGCGTGAAGTCGCGCAACGCTCCCACGCGCAAGCTGACCGGAAACTCGCCACCATGGTCGCCGAGGCGATCGGCTACCGCCAGATCGAGGCACAGGTGATGGCTGGCGAGAACCTCATCGAAGGTCTCGCGGGTGACCACGACTGGTTTGCGCTCTTCGAGCGGAGTGCCGTCGGCGCGGCCGGTGAAGTCGGCGAGCAGAAGCAGCCTGAGTGGCAGCTCCTTGTCCTCGCGACCCGCGCCGTTGACGGCCTGGTACATGATGTGCACGCGTTCGGCGGAAGGGGCGGCGCCATCGATTGCCATGCGTCCCTCCAGCGCCATCGCGGGTGCGAGGGCGATCGTCGGGACGGTGGCGCGCGTCGATGGCCTCGCAAGGGGCAACCCCGCATCGCGCCGGCTGGACCTCTGGTTTCGCAGCGGTCATCCACTTGCAGGATGACGGCGTGAACGAGCCAGCGGTAAGGCAGCATTCGCACGGCCCAAGGTGATCAGCCGCATCCAGATCGAAATCCCGGTTCGCTGATCTTCCCAGCAACGCCGTTTGCACAAAAACCGGCGAGAGCGACCCAGCTGCGGGATCACTTGGGGCCCTGCCCAAGTGATCGGGCGGAAGGAAGGAGTGTGGCCCCGCCACATGACTGACCAAGACACTCTCGCACTGATGCTCGGCGCTGCGCGCCTGCGCCCTCAGTGCTGGCGCGCAGCTGCGCTGCTTGCGGGGATCACCTGGGGCCCTGGCCCAGGTGATCGAGCTCGCGCCGTCGCAACTGCCCACAGGCGGCATCGATGTCCGCGCCGCGCTGGCCGCGCACCGTGACGTTGCCGCCCAGCTGCTGCACCTGCGCCGCGAAGGCGACGACCTCGGCCTCGGTCGGGCGACGATGCCGGGTCTCGAAGACCGGATTGAAGGGGATCAGGTTGATGTGCGCCTGGAAGCGCTGCGCCACGGCGGCCAGACTGGCGGCATGGCCCTGGCTCATGTTGTCGTCGCCGAGCAGGACGTACTCGAGAGTCATGCGCCGGCTGACCTTGGCGCTGTAATCCTGCATCGCGCCCAGGACCTCGTCGAGCGGCCAACGCCGGTTGATCGGCACGATGGTGCTGCGGGTCTCGTCATCGGCGGCGTGCAGCGAGAAGGCGAGGGTGACCTGGGGTTCGTCGTCGGCGAGCTGGCGGATGCGCTTGGGCACGCCCGACGTGCTGACCGTGAAGCGCCGTCGGCCCAGGCCCATGCCGCGCGGCTCGCCCATGATGCGGATGGCCTTGATCACGTTGTCGTAGTTGAAGAGCGGCTCGCCCGAGCCCATGAAAACCACGTTGGTCACCGGGCGGCGGCGGTGGTGGTACAGCACCTGCCAGACGATCTCGCCCGCGGTCAGGTCGCGTTCGACGCCGTTGAGGCCACTGGCGCAGAAGGTGCAGCCCACGGCGCAACCGACCTGGCTCGACACGCAGATGGTGTGGCGGTCGGCGGTGGGGATCGAGACGCACTCGGCGAGTTTGCTATCGGCCAGGCGCAGCAGCGACTTGACCGTGCCGTCCGTGCTTTCCTGACGTCTCGCCTCTTCAGCTGGCGCCAAGCGGTGCTCGCGGTCGAGCCGCGCGGCCAGATCGCGGGGCAGCGCGGGCAGGTCGGCGAAGCAGGTCGTGCCCGCGCGCCACAGCCCGTCGAAGACCTGTTGGCCGCGGAATCCGGGCAGGCCGAGGCTAATGGCCCAGATGCGCAATTCGTCAGCCGTCGAGCCGTACCAGTCCATGAGAGTGCGTGGTCCGTAATCCGTGGTCCGTGGTCCAAGCTGGAGCGGGTGCCAGCGTAGATGACGCCCGAGCCAACGCACGCGGCATGCGCAGCATCCCGTTACCCCGATTTCAGCCGGCGTTGGCGCGGTCGCGGTCCATGCGCATGCGGTGGTTCCAGCCGCGCAGCACCAGGGCGGCATCGGGATGGCCGTCGGAAACGGTGCGGTCCTGTCCGCTGGAGAGCTGGAGCATCACCGACTTGCGCGGGCGGGGACTACGATTGGATCGCGATCCGTGCACGGTGAGGGAGCTGAAGAAGACCATGTCCCCTGGCTCGGCGATCACCGTCAACGAGTCATCGAGCGGAAAACCGCCTTTGCTGCGCTCGACCGCACCATCGTGATCAGCGTCGTAGGCGGCACTGGCGATGCGTTGCGCCTGCTGACCCAGACTGCGGATGCGCGGCAGACCGGGCAGCGCCTCGGCCTGGGCGACCTTGCCATCGTCATCGTCATCGACGTCGAAGCGATGCTTCAACGGCTTACCGCCCGGCCTGGAGTTGATCGAGGATCGCCGCCACCTGCGGGTGGTCGGTCTTGATGATGTGGAATGCCGGGCCTCCGATGTAGACCAGGGCCAGATTGCGCCGGCGCTTTATCAGCTTGATCGCATCGATTGGCACGCGGGAGGTCGCCCATTCGTGATGGATGATCAAGCGCTCGTCCTCCAGGCGGACGGTCTGCTCGAGGGTCATCCAGGTGCACTGTCGATAGACCTTCCGCACCTTGCTCGGCAGCAGAAAGACGGCGACCAGGATCCAGCCGATGAAGAGGGTGAATGGCAGCCCATCCCAGCCCTTCTCGAAGACCAGGAACAAGGCCGCCGTGGCCATCAGCGCAAGGATGAGGATGGCGAGCACGGCGAATACCGGGCGGGGGCGTACATGCAGCCAGTTGGCGGCGACGAAATCGTCCTCGCTGATCACGAAGCGGGGATCCGTGTCGGCCATCAGCGTTTCTGCCGGCGGGAGGAACGGATTGACCGCCTCTCCGTTCAGGGCTGGATCGCCATCACGCGGTGGGCTCGTCGGCTCGCCTCGACCGCCGCGCGCAGCCGTTCGTAGACCACGCGGTGCTCGGGCACGCCGCGGATGGTCAGCACCGGGTCGGACACGTCGCCGGAATGGATGACGATGCGTCCGTCGCCGCACAGGCGATCGGCGAAGGTCTGGATGTGGGCGAGGTCGTGGATCCGCCACAACTCAAGGCTGTCGGTGCGCCGGGTGAGCACACCAACGGTGTGCTCGACGCGCTGGTCGTCGATCGCCCAGCGCTCGGCGCGCGTGGACAGCCACCGCCAGACGAAGAAAGGGATGCCGATCACGATCAGGCTGAGGGCGCCGAGACCGAGGTAGGCGCTGAGGTAGGCACGATGTTGAACACCGCCGATGTAGATAGGCTGGGGTTCAGCCACGTCAGCTTCAGCGCCGATCGCGCCGCAGCGCCAGTGGACGATCGAGGATCTCTTTCAGCACCACCAGATCGCGCATCGACTGCGGTTGGCGCAACAGTCGCCCCAGGCGTTGGCCATCCGCGGCCAGGCGAGGCGCCGGGAGCTTCTCGGGAGCGGCGGCGCGCTGGGCCAAGACCCTGGCGCGCGCATCGGTTTCTGCCCGCACGCGCGCGAGTTCAGCCTGCTTCTGCTGCACCCGTCGCTGAACCTTGCGTACGTCCTCCGTCGGCAGCGCCTGCGGGAGGGCGTCGGCGTCGGCGTCGGTTTCCTCTGGCGGTGGCGCCACCTCGCGTGGCAGCTGGCCCGGGCGTTGGCTGCCACGCGATTCCTCGATCGCTTCGGCGATGGTCTTGATCAGTTCGATGAACAGGCTCATGG
>ENA-ORBV01012449-ORBV01012449.1-microbial-mat-metagenome-genome-assembly--contig:-NODE-12449-length-13111-cov-5.455041_pt1 | contig 13111 bp, 7 predicted proteins | sample MGYA00237777_ERZ505514 | MGnify/ENA primary metagenome ERZ505514 (study PRJEB26160, sample SAMN06269048) | microbial mat metagenome | isolation source: Oligotrophic lake microbial mat | place...
CTTTTCACGTCCGTTCGTCATCCGTCCGAGATAATGTGCGCATTGAAAAATCTAAAAATAGAAGCACAGTTTTGTACTGTAGATCAGCATTCCGCACGCCAAATAACAGCTCAGTTGCTATTCATGATCAAGCTTGCAAGGCAACAACCAGACAATCAATGGAATAGTAATAAATTGTATTCTCAAACTACTCTAAATACCAGTCCATACTAGCTAGTACAGTAGTAAAGGTATCCCGGTTATCTCTCATCCAGGACAGAGCCTTGCCAATACACCAAAATCAACGATGTCTTTTCTGTTTTTGAAATGCGGGATAGAAGCCAGTACTGAAGCAGCGTTGCTGCGTTTCACTACTAGACGATCGGCTGTCGCCGGGAGACGGAGACTGGCCACCAGCACAAACGCCACAAGCAGCAGCAGCAGCAGCAGCAGCAGGAATCCAACGAGTAGTATGAGCGATGCTCAACGACGTTCTTATGAATATTATCAGCGCAAACGAATGGAGTCGCCACTGTATAGATTGAAATCATGGTGGAATCGAAATAAAAAGGCCAAAGCTACTAGTGGTAGTACAACACAAGATCTGAATGTACAACTTGCGTGGTATGCAGCTGCCATTGTTGTGGGAGTTTTAGGGGCAAGTTACGCCTCTGTCCCTCTTTATAAAGTCTTTTGTCAAACCACCGGATTCGGCGGCACATCACAACGTGTTCAAATGGAACATACGGAGCCTCCCACGTGGCTGGAAACCATGTTTCGATCGGCCGTGCAGAAATTGCCGCAAGGTGTGGCGCGAAAAGCTCGAGTTCATACGTGGACGGATGAAGATGCAGCGGCTAGATTATCGAGTTTGAAGCCAGTGGCCAATGCTGAACTTATCACAGTCCACTTTGATACCACAGTCGGCGACGTCTTGCCCTGGAGCTTTGAAGCCACGCAGCCTAATGTAAAGGTGGTACCCGGTGAAACCGCGTTGAGTTTCTTTCGCGTGAAAAATCATTCGGATAAAGCTATTACAGGAGTTGCGACCTACAATGTCCATCCTCCCAAGATGGGACTTTACTTTCAAAAGATTCAATGCTTTTGCTTTGAAGAACAACGCATATTGCCAGGAGAGACAGTTGACATGCCCGTGTTTTATTTTATTGATCCGGAAATGCTGGATGATCCACAGGTTTCTTATGTGACAGATGTTACTTTGAGTTATACTTTTTTCCCGACAGGAGAAGACGACGACGATGATGACGACGAAGAAGATTGAATTCGCACTTGATAAGGTCGAAGGTTCGGCTACTAAAACTTGATTATATAGATGACTATCCTCTGCCTTATTAACCGCTACCTCTTGAGATTTTTATGACAATCAAATTGCCGGTCGATAACGGGGCAAAAACAAAGTAGTCCACCTCATCGTGCGATGCAGGAAGGATTCATCACGAGCACGCTGTAGAGGCAGTCCAGATCATGCGAGTGACTAGCAAGTTTCCTGACGAAACCTTCTCGCGTTCTATTCACATCCACCATGAGCTGACGCAATCTGGATTGGTTTAGTCGTAAAAGTAGCTGTGTTTTGCTTTCCAGGATCGTCTCGGCTTGTTCTTCGTCCGTGATGATGATATTTCCTAGGGTTTTGTTCTGAAGGAGCATATGCAGTATTGCTTTCTGGGCAACCTCATTTTCTTTCGTAGCACTTCCATTTTGGATGTTTTTCTTTTGAGAAATCGGCCCCAAATTTACCTCGTGTACGGTGGAGTTGCAGCAGAGCGAGGTTGCCAAATCTACGACCCCAATGCTATCAATAGGGAGGTTCGAAATATCTAGCCGTTCAATGCTCGTATTGGTTTTCAGCATTTCGGCAATAGCAAGGATGCCCGCTTTTCCCACGGGTTGGTTGCTTGTCTTTCCATTCAGTAGGAAGTTGAGTTCGTTGCTAAGCTCGTCCTGTTCCTCGTCCTCGTCACCTAGACCATTGTCTAAGCATAGATGCTTCAAACTTGGATGGTTACTCAGCGCGCTGCAGACTAGAGTGCAGCTTGCATCACCTAACCCTTTTGAAATGAGTGTCAAAGATTCAATATGCGTGTTCTTCTTCAACATTTGACTCAACGAGACGAATCCTTCTTCTGTGATGGAGTTGTCTTCATTTTCGATGGAAAGCGACGTGAGTGTAGTATTGTAGCACATTGATTCAGCCAAAGCTTCGATGCAGGAGTTTTCAATTGTTGCAAAGTATAGACAAAGAGTGTGGATAGAGCTGTTGACCTTGATCATGTCTGCGACGGAAACACCGCTCTTTGCACTTATATGTTCTCCCCATGCTTGGAGCTCCTTCATACTTTCGTTTCTCTCAAGCTCCTGAGACATTGCCACAAAGTGAGATTCAGTTAACCTGGTATCCACTAAAGTGAGTGATTGTACAGTTCCAGACCGACATAACTGAACGAGAGATTCTGGGGAGAACGCTGCTTCATTGTGATGCATAAACAAGATTCCAATTTCAACTTTTTCAAGAGCTGGAAGTTTTGCAATGGAATATACAAGTGTATCCAATGTCACATTCCTTGGGATGTGAAGATGCTGAAAGCAAACTTCTTGAAGGTCGCTTCTGCACGCTAACAACAGTATTCCCAAATCTTTCGCTGAATCATTGGATAAAGTTGCATTGGCCAAGTGCAGAGACTGGAGTGACGCGAGACTCGCTATGGCGCTGAAAAGATCTATGCGCTGCTCGCCATTGAGACTATCAAAGAATTCCCCACACAAATAAATGTAACGGACACTCTTGTTCCCCGTGAGGGCACATACAAGTTTCTCAAACCCATCTGTATCTTCTCCAACCTCGTCTTCAAGTTCTAAGAATTTTATTCCAGGGTTTGCCTGCAGCTTTTTAGAAATGGATTCCATGGTGCTCAGTTTGTCCAAGTTTGGGTAGTGTGATTTGTAGGTTTACAGTTTGACCGTCAAGGTCGCGATGAAGCTTTTACTGGTGGCTTTTGGCTGGATTTGCTATCCAACGGGTACGATACAAATGTTCTTGTCAAGCCCTTCATTGTGCTCGTCGCTGCTGCTACTAGTAGCAGTACTAGTACCATGGTAACCGCTCTGCTAGCTTGGCGCACCTAAAAACAGCAAAACGGATTTACATATTGATTCATTCGATGAATGAAGGCATGATGGCCGCGTGACGAAATTTTGCCCGCCCAGCTCGGAATTATTGATCGAAGGGGCGATCATAATCAACGGCAGATATGGATGACAGACTCAAAAGCAAATCCACAATGATGTGGACATCACAGATCATGATAGCTTGGGGATCTATTGCGTCCTGGTCCAGCTAGCTGGAAGAATAAAACTCAGCAGGAACTGGTCGCAGCTGTGCCTCAATTCAACAAGTGCAATGAGTGTGTGGCAGACTTTCACCCAAGAATGTTCCCAAGTTCTGTCACGTGGAGATCGTCAACTGAGTGCAATGCAAAGTAGCGTGCTCATTTCTGACACCTTAGTTGTGTTCTTGTTTGCCATGAGATGATCATAGTTAATCCCACTTTTACCAAAACAGTTTATGTAGGTGCAGAGCAATCCGGTCTCTCAGTACTGGTAGACCGCTAAGACAAGGGAGTTTGAGGGATGAACCAACGTGTTGTCATAGAAAGTTGAGCACAAAAGGTGCAACTGTTGGAGAGATCTATTTGTTTGTTGAAACAGATCAGTTTACTAGAAATTATGGCAGTGTTGTTGTTGCTACTGTTGCTACTGCTTGTAGTGGATCTTGAAGTGGAAAATTCAAGTGCAGTACCCTAATTCATACACCAGAATTGGCCTGGTAATTTCATCCTTTTGCCATAGCCTAACGGGTACAAAATGGCATAGTGCATTATGAATTCATACCACAGTGGATACTGTGTATGTGGAAAGCTTCTGAAAGGTCACAGGTTCGAACCTCAACGGTCGAAAAGACTCAGTCAACAGTCACTGCAGTAAGCCCTCTACCACGAGGCAACAGTCACTGCAGTAAGCCCTCTACCACGAGTCAACAGTCACTGCAGTAAGCCCTCTACCACGAGGCAACGCACACTAAGACTATGCGGTATCCTTTTGCCATAGACTTACCGGGTCAAAATGGCATAGTGCAAGCTGCACTGCTCATGTGATGTGACAACAAACAGGAAAAGCAGCCATTATCAACACAATTATGTCAGACAAACAGAAGTAGCTATTTTGTTCATTCTGTAAAGCATGCTGATAGGATGTATCTTCTATGATGTCAATGGCAAAGGAGCCAAGAGCAAGCTAGCATAAGAAGACTTCAGTTGACATCATTTCAGTCCACACGGTTTTCTGTGCCAGACATCTCAACACTCAGTTCCAAGCCGCTGAAGTAGATTCAAGAAGTCAATCAGTTAGTAACTGCAGTTGGTGAAGAGATATTTCTGGCAAGAAGGCTATCCAAAACATCAAGACAATGGAGAAATGTGAAGTAACAAGGGAGAAGGAAACGGAGGACCCACCCTACTAAAAGTTGCAGCCAACCGCCAAGAGCCTACTAGGGCAACAACTGCTTCACTGATGGAGGACTTCATCTCCAGAAGAAACAACATTGAAGAACTTGCTACATCTAGTATTCAATTATCTCAGGAGGGGCTGATATTGATCGTCAGCATGGTCTGTGATTTGGTTTTTGGTCCAACTTGTCACAACATGCAATGTTTTTTTTGTTAGCTCAAATGCAGCAAATGATCCCACTGCACAAGCCCATCATTGTCAGCCAACTTAAATTAGATTTGGGTAAATATGTAGAAAGTTTTGATTTTGTCTCACTTTGGGGGGTTGACTCTACTACTAGTAGTGTCCTGCCATGTGTCGGAATAACACCTATGCTGCAGTAGATAAACAAAGGTTAAAAGGCCCTCTTCTCTGAAAACCATGACGCTCTGGGGGGCCAATTCTTTCACGAAGGAGGTTGCGCTCCAATCATAAGTGAGGGATGCACGCCAGCCATACCTACGTGGATTTTCTACCATTTTCTACATGACATCTTCAAAGCGGAAGAAACGGTCAAAGATTGGCCGATTTGACCAACACACAACGAGAGACGAGTGATCTACAAGAGGCTCTCGTCTCAAGCGGCAACTACATGGCCTCCGTACTGCGAAGTTAATCGCAGTCGATACTCGCCAGGCGGTTTCAGAAAAACAGGGATCCGTTGTTAGCACGTTTTAAGCTCTTGCTTTTGAGAGGGTTCAGCTGATCCAGTATCCGGCGAGTAGTGATGCAGCATCATGGAGCAAACCAGAAGACACCTCAACCCCAGCAGTCACTCTCGCTTGTTATTAGCGGTCAAGCCACGCACTACTAGGCACATGTTGGCATTCCCATTTATAATAATACGATAGCATCTACTTGTACCCTCTACTGTTTGTATCAACGGGTATTACTGCTGATCCCTCTAAAGCTAATACACATCCAGCAGCGTTGTTTTCATTGTTGTTGTCGACTGCTGCTGTTTCATTATACGGCGCTGACTACAGCTGCTACAGCTATAGAGCACTTGTAACGCGGGGCTTTGCTCTCTTCATCCACGGCAACTGCAACAGTTCTTGTTGCCAGTGAAGGGCATTGGCATCTTCACCACCCCTTCCGTACTTAACTACTGTGCAGTACAGCTGCAACAGAAGAGACCGGAGGATCCTTTGTATTACAGTAGTGATTACATACGATACAATTCATTCATTCGTTCGATTTGGTACTGTAATAGTGAGCAATCATGGCACCGCAAGTCCGAAAAGCCCGCACGGCCTTCCTCTTTTTCCAGAGCGAGCATCTTGCCAACATCAAAAACCAGTTGGGTTGTAGCATGGGAGATGCTATGACGGAGGTAAGCCACATTATTTCATGCTGTCAAAGGAAAGGACGAAAACGAAGTGCAATGTCCCGCTGATGCCTACCCTACTTGATGACGAGTTAGTGATGGCCAATGCGCTCGCAAAAACAAATGCCCTCTGTATACGACACAGTTTTTGGACCTCCTGCGTCTCACTTGCCCATTTCTTGATTGTCATCTTCTGAACAATGCAAAACTGCTATAGCTGTCCGCTCGTTGGAAGAGACTCCCGGAGGGCGAAAAGGAGAATTACCTGGCAAAGGAACGTGAAGATCGCGCGCGTTTTGAAAAGGAGGCAGCCGAAGCTGATCGCATCGCTCTGGTGGAACAAGAGGAACGTCGCAAGCGGGTTGGATTGGATGAAGTGGTCGGCGGGGACTTGAATAAGAGAGGCGCTCGGCAACGACAAGACGAAGAGCGGGAAGAAAAGGAACGGCGCAGGAAAAAACGACAGCAGAAAATTGAAGCCGAAATAGACCCAGAAGTACTGGCTGAACGAAAACGGATCAAAGATGAAAAGAAAAGAGAGACCGAAGAGCGACAGCGCGCACGAGCTGAAAAAGAAGAGGCCATGGCCAAGCAACATGCGAAATTGGATAAGGAACAATCCAAAAAGGCTTCTAATCGTTTGGACTATCTACTCAAACAGTCTAGTATTTTTGGCAAATTAAAGATGGGGTCAGGCGATGCAGGCCAACATGAAGAGGAAGACGCCGCGGCAAGACAGGCTGCGAAGGACGCGAAAAGCAAATCGCATCATCGTCCGGCAGCTGAAGGGGAAGAGGAAGTTGTATCGGAAGAAGAGGAAGACGAAGGAGAAGCCCACGTCTTCCTAACGCAACAGCCTTCTTGCATCAAGTTTGGGAAACTCAAGCCATATCAAGTGGAATCTTTGAATTGGATGATCCATCTGGCGGAGAAAGGTCTCAATGGAATTCTGGCAGATGAGGTATGTTGTTTCGTGTCTTTGGATTTTTATTGAACAATACCAGGTTACCGCCCTTTCTCATTAACGCCCCGTTTTCTCGCATTTTAGATGGGCCTGGGTAAAACCCTTCAGTCCATTTCTATTATGGCCTATCATTACGAATATTTGAATATCCAGGGTCCTCACTTGATTTGTGTCCCCAAGAGTACTTTGTCGAATTGGATGAACGAGCTGGCTCGATGGTGCCCCTCACTGCGAGCCATTAAGTTCCACGGCAGTCGCGAGGATCGCGAGTACATGGTTGACAATTTCTTCACTGCTGAGGCTGCGGCTCACGACGGCAAGCGGCCTGGAAAGCAGATTATGAACGAAAAGGGAGAACTGATCGATGATAATTCCGAGAATCCTCGAACCTGGGATGTTTGCGTCACCACGTATGAAGTGGCAAACTCGGAGATCAAGGTCTTTCAAAGGTTCGCCTGGAAGTACTTGGTTATCGACGAAGCTCACAGGTTGAAGAATGACGCGAGTATGTTCAGTAAGACTGTTCGGTCCTTTCGGACGGCAAATCGATTGCTGCTCACCGGCACACCACTACAGAATAATCTTCATGAATTGTGGGCCTTGCTAAATTTTCTCCTGCCGGACATCTTCTCATCATCCGAGCAGTTCGACGAGTGGTTTGATTTGGAGGTTGACGACGAGGACACGAAACGGCAGATGATTTCTCAACTCCACAAAGTGTTGAGACCGTTCATGCTACGGCGCCTGAAGTCAGAGGTAGCAAAAGGACTGCCGCCGAAAACGGAGACAATTATCATGGTGGGAATGTCCAAAATGCAGAAGCAACTGTATAAAAAGTTACTGCTTCGTGACATCGAGAGCATTGTTGGAAACACCACAGGCACGAACCGAACAGCTATGCTCAACATTGTTATGCAGCTCAGGAAATGCTGTGGGCATCCATACTTATTCGAAGGAGTGGAGGATCGTTCGCTGGATCCGCTGGGAGAGCACTTGGTTGATAATTGCGGTAAACTGAATATGGTGGACAAACTGCTGAAGCGTCTGAAGGAGCGAGGAAGTCGGGTTCTTATTTTCACGCAGATGACCAGGGTGCTTGACATTCTCGAGGACTTCATGGTCATGCGTGGCTACCAGTACTGCAGAATCGACGGGAATACAACTTACGAAGACCGAGAGGAGGCCATCGATGTTTTCAATGCCCCGAACAGTGAAAAGTTTTGTTTCATTTTGTCCACGCGAGCAGGTGGCCTCGGTATCAACTTGCAAACCGCCGACACATGCATTCTCTACGACAGCGACTGGAACCCTCAGCAAGATTTGCAAGCGCAGGATCGTTGCCATCGCCTCGGCCAGAAGAAGCCCGTGAATGTCTACCGACTAGTATCTCAAAATACAATTGAGGAGAAGATTGTGGAACGTGCCCAACAAAAGCTGAAGCTCGACGCAATGGTTGTGCAGCAAGGAAGGCTGAAGGACAAAGACAAGGTCAGCAAAGACGAAATCATGGCTGCTGTACGATTTGGAGCGGACGCTGTTTTTAGGTCCGAAGAAAGTACAATTACTGATGAGGATATCGATGTAATTCTAGAGCGTGGTGCAGCAAAAACCAAAGAAATGCAACAAAAAATATCCAAGGCAGAGAAGGGAGACTTGCTTGACTTCCGCCTTGATGGAGGCATCTCTGCCCAGGAATTTGAGGGTGTTGATTATTCGGACAAGGCTCTACGAGACCATTTGAGGATGCTAGCGGCCAATTCCATTGGAAAGCGCGAACGAAGGCCTCCTCCCACCAGCTACAACCCCATCATCCACTCCAAGAAATCCATGGTTGTCAACAACCAGCGAGTTAAGCTGCCGAGAAACCTTCGTTTGCCTCCGATGGAAGACCATCAATTCTACAACCGGGAGCGGCTGCTAGAGCTAGGCAAGCTTGAATTCGAGACATATGCGACACTACGAGAACTCAACCAGCTCCCGCCGAGAGAGTACGTTGAGAAGGCAAGAACTTTGCTTCCTCGTGATCTTGGGCAAGAGAAACTCGAGTTACTGGACGAAGGCTTTGAGGGTTGGTCAAAGAGTCAATACTACCATTTTGTAAAGGCCGCAGCCAAATTTGGACGAGACGATTTCGCAGCGATTGCTGCGGACATGGACATGCCAGAAGATGCGGTAGCATCATACAGCGATGCTTTTTGGAAGTATGGACCCACCGAATTGAAGGGAGAGTTTGAGCGTGTGGTTGCTAGCATTGAAAAGGTACGTCGCTGTAGTTCAGTGCGTTGTTTTGTGCTTGAATCTTGATTCTAGGTGTGATCACTTCTGACTTCTTGGTTGTTTCACCACTTGCCTTCTTCGTAGGGCGAAAAGAAAATCGAAAAACAAAAGAAGCTTACCGGCTTGCTCTCCAAATTTGTCGGGACTTTTGATAATCCTCGAGAGGACATGGTGTTCGCGAACAAGGGCACGACCCATTTTGCCCTTGAACAGGACAGGGCACTTCTCTGCGCCGTCGATAAATACGGCTACGGTAATTGGGACTCTGTACGAGAGGATATCAGAAACGACGACAGGCTGAAGTTCCAGCATGCAGTCCAAGGAATGACAACGGGGATGATCACAAAACGCTGTGACTACCGAATGAGGCAAATGGAAAAGGAACTCGAAGCGCGAGAAAAGGTGCTTAAGAATCAGAGGCCGCCGAATGTTGTTGCGGCGCAAAAGGCGCTAGATGCCATCATGAAAGCTGATGAATGGGATCTTGAAGCTATTGAGCGTGAATTGCGTGGTGGAGGGAAACCCTTGATGGTTCTTTCTGAAGAAAGCAAGCTAGTGGAGGAAGAACGGCTCAAAGACCGCCAAAACTGCATTGACAAGCTACGAGAAATCGAGATTCAGTTGCACCGCTGTAAAGTTGTGGCTGATGAAACTCGGCAAGCAATTTATCGTGGTGACCAGGTATGTGCCACTGCCAGTGGTTGCGGGCAGACTGTTCACGGGGCTCCTTTGTTCAGCAAATTATTCAACGTTCTCGTTCTTTTCCTCTCCATTCGTGCAGTACGTCAATTACAGCAATATCACCTTGAAAGTTGCAGGAACCGCGAAAAAAGAGTCGTCAGAAAAACCTGGAGTCGCCGATATCGAGGTTAAAATCAACCAAGCAGTCTTGCGCGTCCCAGAGTGTGGTGTATGCCCTGCGTGCACCGAGAAAAGCGCTCGTCGCAAGCTTTGTAAGGATCGGATGGAAGTCCGCGAGAGGCTGATGTCAGGCGTATTTAAGAAAGTCCCCATTGTGGAACCCGCCAAGCCGAAGAAGATGAAGAAACGAAAGGCAGAGTCAACACCGACACCAACTCCCAAGAAAAATTCGAAGAAGGGGTCAGTAGCTACTAGTTCAACTAAAGGATCGATTAACAATGGAGTAACGGCGAAGAAGGCCCCAAAACTGATGATGAAGCAGCCAAACGGGCAGCTGAAGCCAAGGATCACTTCGAATGGGAACAAACGAATGGCAATTCCTGACGATTTGTTCCCTTTGTTTTGCCGACGTATCGGTGCAGAAGGAACCCACGAACGAGTCAATCTCATCAATAATTTTGCCGAGGAACATCCAACGATTTCCATCCGCCAATTGACTATTCGTTTTAGCGAAATCACACAACGTGATCGTCCAAGCGTGGTACCGCGGGAAGAGAAGCAACCCGGTCAAGGTAGGAAGTTTATGTTCTACCTTCGACCACGGTTTTATTCTAAGCTTTCGCCTGCAGAACGCCCGGAAGGCTGGGAAGAAGCGGCAGCCGAGGACGAGCTGAAGTGGCGAGAAGAAAAGAAAAAGGCTGAATCAGAGAAGATCGAGAAGCAGGAGAAGTTGAAAGATATGATGGACGACACTGATGATATTGATGAAGCTGCATTTGATGCTGCTCCTCTGAAAAAGAAGGTAAAAGTCGCTTAGGGCACGTCACACCTGGTTAGCTATTTGCTGGAGATGTTGCTTCCTTAGTAGCATTCAGTCTTACATATAATCTCTAGCCCTGACAGCGTTATTCGACTACATGCTTGTTGGTCTACTTTCAAATAGTAACACGCCGTTGTGTTCGACGCCGTCCTTCCACAGAAATTTCTATAGAGCCAATTCCAGAAGTCATGTCTATCATTTTATGTACTGTTCTTTTATCGTCTCCTGCACTTAGCCTTCGGCTCGCTCCTGGATTTTTTGTAAAGCTCCGTCGTCGACGCCAATCTCACTGGCATACTTTAACCAGAGTCTTCGTCGTCTGCTACAAGAGATGCATACTCGCAGTCACTTTCCGCAAATCCTATTCGATTATTTTCAATGTCGAACAGAATATCATGGCCACGCATAAAATTTGCTCCAAGCGTTGCGCCCTTCCCGGAGGATTTACTGAAATATATGTTGAACTTGTAGTGACTAATGTCATCCAGTGCATCCCAATCCATTTCCTCATCGTCATCTTTTCGCGTCAGATAATGAGACGGTGGCATGCGGATGAGAATCGATTTGCCAGCATGTTTCAGATCACCTGTGTCGGTGCCAACGATTCCAGGAATGTTTGTCGTTTCGGGGGGATCTTCCTGCTCATCTTTGTCCTTAGGCTGCCACCCTTTGATTTGAAAGACAACAGTGGGGAGCTCTTGCAATTGTCGCAAGGTCAACTGATAGTATTTGTCGCTGCCTAAGACCATGACATCCTCCGGTACCATGGAATTGAATTTGTCGACAAAATGATGCAAGAGCTGACTTGTCAAGTAAGTTGCAGTCGTTCCACTGTCAATAATTACAGGTCCTTTATTGTTGAGACTTTCTTCAAAGATTTGCACATTGTAGAGCGTTGACAGGTTATCAACTGTACTTGCGAGTTCTTTTTCGTATTCATTGTCATGGTCAGCACTTGTCGCAGGAGAATTGGCCTGTAGATAGACCTTTTCCAAGTGTATCTCGTACTTTCCATCATGATGGGCACTGGTTTCCTCAGCCCATATCATGGGTGTTTTGTGCAAGCGAACATCTACCCCACCTAAGACCATTGCTCCCGCCAGAGTTCCTGTTCGTTCGACGTGACCAGGCTCTGCATAGCATAGACTAAATGCCTTTTGTTCCATTTTCTTTTCTGTATACATTTGATACCAAAAAGATTCAGGGCTGTTGTACATTCCCATAATTCCATCCGCGAGTTGTTGCTCGAATAAACCAGTAACTTGGTCTTGACAGGCAAAATGGAGCTTGAAGGAGTCATTATCTTTCCGTTCCGTATCGACAGTGTTGTGGTCTCCACCGGTATAAACTTGGTCCACAGCTTCAAAGGCCTCCCATGTACTGCCCTCGGAATAATGCTTTGATGCGCGACATGTATTTGAATCGTAGTTCCAATCTCCCACCAAACAATTATCTGAGTGTGTTACCTTTTCAAAGCAAGTGGATTGCTCCGGCTGAAACAAGACGTCCGTATGGTATTGAAGGTGCTCGTCGTTGGATTCGGCGTCCCCGCCACAATGATGGCACCCACTGCAAGGAAAGCCCGTGACACTCGAACCAGTGTCCACAATGACGGTTTGGCGCTGAGGAGGGCAGCCAACCCACAAATCAACGTAGTGAACGCCATATCCTTCATACAGAATGTCGCCAGTAGTCTTCACGGGATTCTCACTGGTTTCTTCTACTTCTTTCTTTTCTACCGCTTCGGATTTCTCTTCTTCTTCTTCTCCTCCACTCATTTCACGCATACGTCTCCGGAATCGCCGTCTTCGACGTCGGCCCTCCGGAGAGTCATCGGGGACCAGAGGGAAAATCAGGGTAGAAGAAGACCGATTCTTGCTTGGTTCATGTGCAGTCTTTGCAACTACAGTTTTTCCATCCAACCCCAGAACGACGCCGCCTGCGGACAACGATGCCACCGCAACACAAAGAATCCGCGAGGACATTCCAAGGATGGTCATATTCAATGAAAGGGTCTATCAAGGCACAATCAAAAAGTTCCTTTTTATGATGATGACACTCACTGTTCTTCCGTGTATGTTGTCGTGTTGCTGGGTTTACGACACGTGTACCTAACTAGCTAGCTAATATAGCTACTGGAGTAGCTACAGTAGCTCTAACTCTAACCAAAATTAGGAGCTAAAAGCAGTTCGATTTCAGGAGGGATGCAGCAGAGGCTATGCTGCGCTTCGCTTGTCGCCGAGGAGGGGTGCAGCAAAGCATGTCTTGATGGAGAAGTAGATGTGTGGCATGGCCAGTCGGCTCACTCCTCGCTTCGCTC
>ENA-ORBV01012450-ORBV01012450.1-microbial-mat-metagenome-genome-assembly--contig:-NODE-12450-length-13111-cov-4.986727_pt1 | contig 13111 bp, 12 predicted proteins | sample MGYA00237777_ERZ505514 | MGnify/ENA primary metagenome ERZ505514 (study PRJEB26160, sample SAMN06269048) | microbial mat metagenome | isolation source: Oligotrophic lake microbial mat | place...
GGATATAGGGTGTAGCCCAAAACGCCCACGAACACGTCCTGAAGGAATCGCGCCTCAAGAGACGCCTCGGTCGCCTGCGTGTCCTCCAGCGAGAAAATCCAGTCGCGGAGGAGTTGCGCCTTCCGACCCAACTCAGGAATCGATGTCGTCTTGGCATCGTCGAGGTATTGCGCAAGGGCTCCCGCCGAAAACAGAAGCCCCTTTCCGGAAGCCGGACCAAATAGCGAGAACTGCTGGGATGCTGGCAAGTCTTGCTCCGCCTCTTTGCCTGTGGAAGTAGGGCGCTGGTTCGCCGAAAGCTGGCCACTGCCCGATTCGTAGCGTCCGAAGATAGCACCATCCGCGCACGCTCCGGAACCTTTCATTGCAACTCATAGCAAATGGGCGTAAGATCGGGTGTGCGCACTCGATCATTGGGGCTAGAGTGTGCCGGTGTGGCGGAACTGGCAGAAGCGGCAAACTGCCAATTTGCTGGGCTTAGGCCCGTGAGGGTTCGATTCCCCCGATCGCCGTTTAGCGGATTCGGAAACACGACCGGAGCTAGTTCAGGGGAGTTTCGAAGGGGCCTGATTCCACGGCTGTTTCCAATCTTGGGTGTATTGTCGGTTGGTTTCTGAACTGAACCGGCTGATTCGAGAGGCTTTGACCAGTCTTTCGAGTCAATCCTTGGACATTGTCGCGCAGAGATTCCGCGACCACCGCACGCCTGATAAGCGTGAGGTCGAAGGTTCAACTCCTTCCAGGCCCACTCCCGGACGACCGATAGCCCCCCGCGCACTCGTGCTCGGAGGGCTATTGTACGGGGATGCCCTCGCCCTCGGATGCCCCCGCGCTCGACCTCGAGGTACTCAAGGGGTATGTCGGCGACGACCCCGCGCACATCCGCGAGTTTCTGCTGAAGTTCCGCCACTCCGCAGCGGAGGGCGCGCACGAGCTCGCGGCGGCGATCATCGCCCCCGAGATTGCCGACGCCAGTGCGCGCATCGCGCGCGTTGCGCACACGCTCAAGTCCACCGCCCGCGCCGCGGGGGCCACGCACCTGGGCGACCTGCTGGCCGAGTTGGAAAAGGCGGCGACGCGGCAAGATATTGGCGCCATGCGCCAAGATTACGAGGCGTACGCGCGCGAGTATCCACGGGTCCAGCGTCGGCTGCAGGAGCTATTGCCGACGTGATCACGCATATTTCCACCCATGCCGCTGCGCATCCTTCTTGTAGATGACGACGACTTCGCGCTGACGCTCGTGAGCCACCAGCTCGCGACCCTCGGCTACCAGAGCGTCGACGCGTTCGCGCGTCCAGAGGACGCACTCGCGCGCCTGGAGGCGGACGTCGCCGCGTACGACATGATTCTGCTTGATCTCCAGATGCCGGGCATCGATGGAATCGAGTTCGTGCGGCACCTGGCGCGGCTGCAGTTCGCGGGAGGCGTCGCCCTGCTCAGCGGGGAGGACGATCGCATCTTACAGACCGCGTATCGGCTCGCCGCGGCCCACCATCTCGCGGTCCGCGGGGCACTGCACAAGCCCGTCACGCCCGGGCAGCTCGAGGTGTTGCTCGGCGCGGCGGTGCGTGCCCCCGCCCGTCGCTCGAGCGGACCGAAGCGGAAGCAGTACACGGCGGAGCGGCTCCGGCAAGCGATTGAGACGCACGAGCTCACCACCGTCTACCAGCCGAAGGTCGAACTCGCCACGGGGCGAATCCGCGGCGTGGAGACCCTCGTGCGCTGGCAGCACCCGGAGGATGGTCTGGTCTTCCCCGATCAGTTCATCACCTTGGCAGAAGAGAACGGACTGATCGACGCGCTGACCCGGCTCGTGCTGGAGCACGCCATTGCGCAGGCGCATATCTGGGAACTGGCGGGACTGCGGCTCCACGTCGGCGTGAACGTGTCGATGGACAATCTCTCCGATCTCACCTTTCCCGACTTCGTCGCGCACACGCTCGCGGCGGCGGGGACCTCCACGAAGTCCCTCGTCCTCGAGGTGACGGAAAGCCGACTGATGACGAATGCGCTGTCGGCGCTCGACATCCTCACGCGACTCCGCTTGAAGCACATCGGACTCTCGATCGATGACTTCGGCACCGGACATTCCTCGCTCGCGCAGTTGCGCGACATTCCGTTCGACGAGCTCAAGGTGGATCGCGGGTTCGTGCATGGCTGTGCCACGGATCCCGCGAAGCAGGCGATCCTCGAGGCCAGTTTGGCGATGGCGCGACAGCTCGGCATGACGACCGTCGCCGAAGGCATCGAGGATCGGGCCGATTGGGATCAACTCCGCGCGACGGGCTGCGATCTCGCGCAGGGCTACTTCGTGGCGAAACCGATGGTCGCCGGTGCGCTTCCCAAGTGGATCGAGGAGTGGAACGCGCGGGTGCCGGAGCTGATCGGCGCGTGAAGCGACTCCTGCTATTCGCGCTCGCGCTGTCGTCGACCAGCTGCACGTCGACCCAACTGATTGCGGCGAATGTCGTCGAACGCGATCTCGCGCCTCAGCTGGAGGTTGCGTATGGCACGGATGCGCGCCAACGCTACGACGTCTACCGCGCACTCGATACGAACGGGACGCCCCTCAGCGGGACGCATCCTGTGGTGGTGTTCGTGCACGGCGGCAGCTGGGCGAGCGGGAGCAAGCGCCTGTACGCGTGGATGGGGCAGGCGCTGGCGAAGCAGGGCATTGTCGCCGTGGTCCCGAACTACGGACTCATGCCGGCTCGCCGCTTTCCAGGCTACGTGGAGGACGTCGCGGCCGCAGTCGCGCATGCGCGCGCCCGCGTGACGGCGTGGGGCGGGGACACGACCCAGGTCTACCTGATGGGGCACAGCGCCGGCGCGCACATTGCGGCACTCGTCGCCTTTGATCCGCGATACCTCGCCGCGCACTCGCTCACGCCGGCGGTGTTTCAGGGCTTTGTTGGCCTCTCGGGACCCTACGACTTCGTCTACGACACGCCGCTGCTCCGGCGCACCTTCAGCGGCACGCCGGAAGTGGAGCGGGCGGCGCAACCGATCGCCTTCGTGACCCCGCGTGCGCCGCGGACCCTCTTGGTGATGGGGCGAGAGGACACCACGGTGAACCCGCGGAACACGGTCTCGCTCGCCGCACGAATGCGGGAGATCGGTGCGCCAGTTGAAGAACTCTGGGTGAGCGGGACCCACGGCGTGACCGTGGGGGCCTTCGCGCGGATCTATCGCACCGACAACGTGATCGTCGAACGCGTGTTGCGCTTCGTGCGCGGCGAGTGAGCCGGCCGGTACGGGCTCACATTGCGTGGTTCCTCGGTTTCCGGTAGCCTTCGAGACCGGAGGCCCGTCCACGTGCAAGCGATCGCCGACTATTTCAGCACCATCCCCTCGACCCACCGCGCGCTCATTCTCGCGGGTGGGATCGCCTTTTTCTGGATCTGGGAGAGTGCCGTGCCGCTCTTCCGCTTCGAATACCGGAAGTTCTCGCATGCGTTGGTGAACTTCTTCTTCACGACGACCACGATCGTGGTGAACTTCTCGATGGCGTTCCTCCTGCTCATGGTCTCCGAGTGGACCATGGCGCACCAGTTCGGCATCCTCGCCTTGATGCCCGGCCTCTCCCTGGTGCTGCAGGCACTGATTGGGCTCCTGCTACTCGACCTGATCTCGGCGTGGCTCGCGCACTTCGTGTCGCACCACACGCCGCCCCTGTGGAAGCTGCACCTGATTCATCACAGCGACACGCACGTCGATACCACCTCGGCCAACCGGCATCACCCCGGCGAGAGTGTGGTGCGCTTCGCCTTCACCGCGCTCGCGGTCGTCGTGGTGGGCGCCCCGCTCTGGATGGTCTTCCTGTATCAGGCGATGAGCGTTGTGCTCAGCCAGTTCAATCACGCGAACATTACGCTGCCACCGGCGCTCGATCGTGCGCTCGCCTGGGTGATCGTGTCGCCGGGGATGCATAAGGTCCATCACCACTATGCCCTGCCACACACGGACACGAACTTCGGGAACATCTTCTCGGTGTGGGATCGCCTCTTCGGTACGTTCAGCGCGCTGCCGCAACGCGAGATCGTCTATGGCGTCGACACGCATATGGACCCTATGGAGCACAAGTCGATCGGGGCCCTTCTGATGATGCCGTTCCGCGCCAAGCCCTCCGAGCGGAAGCCTCGCTGACGTCGTGGACGTCGCGGACGTCGCGGCGCAGGGACCGCGCCGTGGTAGCGCAGTGACAGCGCAGTGACAGCGCAGTGACAGCGCGCGCGGCCCACGGGGTACTGCTCACCATGCGCGTGCCTCGCCCTCGTCTTCTTCGCGCCGCACTCGTTGCGTTGCTGGTGCTGGGCGCCTGTAGCGAGGTGACGCCAGTTGCGCCGCGCGCGGACGGACTGAAGATCTGCGGGACGGCGCCGATCGCGCTGGCCGTGGGTGAAGCGGCCGCGCCGCTCAACCGGAACGTGCGTCGCTGCGAGATCGCGGCGATTGCGGGCGCCGAGTATGTGGTGGCGTGGGTGGACACCCGCGCGATCGAGGCCGCGCGCACGGGAACGGAGCCGGCGTTCGAGCCCTATCCCATCACGCTGTCGATTGCGCCCGATGCGAACGCGATGGCGAACGCGATGGCGAACGCGCAGGGGATCGCGTTGCCGCCACCGGAGCCGCACGCGAGTGAACGACCCGCGAATACCACCGGCGTCCTCGAGACACGCCCTCGCAACCGCCGCACACCCTGGGTGCTGGACGAGTCCTTCCTGCTCGAGGACAACTCCTCGGGCCTCCCGCGGCCCGCGCAGGTCGTGCGTGTCTACGACGGCGGCATCGTCGTGGCCCGCTGGGCGGACGATCCCACCGACGGTCTCGCACTCTACCTCGCGCAGCTCGACACCGCGATTGCGCTCGTGCAGGCGCATGCACGACCCCTGCTGCGCCACGCCTTCGCCGGCACCGATCCGAGTTCGACGCAGGCGGGGCAGTTCCTCATGCTGCTGCAACAGGACGTCCTCGCGCCGGCGCGCTCCTTCGCGGAGGTCTCGGGGGACACGCTCTACACCTGGATGGACTTACTGTCCTATCCGTGGACGAGCGCGACCCGCTTCGCGCAGACGCTCGCTCATGAGATCACGCACAGCTATCAGCGGGCGTACATGCACGGCACGCGGAGCGCGCGCGGCGTGCCCTCGATGACCGGGGCGGCGACGTGGGCGGTCGAGGGGGGCGCGAATCTCGTCTCGTACGAGTTCCTGCGCCGTCTCACCGGATCGCCGCTCGACGCGAACCGCGAGTGGCGTGCCCCGGCCGGCTCTATCGCGATGTCGCTCTTTCAGCAGCGCGCCCAGCCCGCGACTGGCGTCATCACCGATGGCTTCGATTCGGCGATGGGGTTCTTTCGTGATCTGACGCTCCGTCGCATGGCAGCGGGCGAGTCCGCGGACGATGCGCTCCGCGCGGTCTCCCGCGGCGCAATCGAAGGGTGGTTCGGACTCGATGGCGTCTCGCAGCGGCCAGGGCTCACCGCCCGCATGCGCGAACGCGTGGGGAGAAGCTGGGAGCCGGCCGACGCGCTGTTGGAGTGGACGCTGTCACACGCCGGCGACGACGTCACGCCGAATCCGCGGTATCAGGATCGGGCGTCGTTGCGGGTCTGGGACCTCCCCGCTGGCCAGTCCTATGGCTGGTGGTCGGACGCCCTGCTTACCGCCGCGGCGCCGACCTTCACCCTCTTCAAGCGCTACGGCAGCCCCGGATGGGCGCGCATCCAGCAGGCGGACGCCGGGTTCAGTCTTGAGGTACAGGGATACGAGGTCCCGACCCGCTGGCTGTTGTTGCGGATCCGGTGACCAACGCGGGCTTCTCGATCTGAAAGCGGAAGAGCTGTTCGGCGAGTTGGCGTACGGGCTTGTCGCCGAGCTTGGCCGGAGTGAAGCGCATGCCGGGCATCGCGGAGCGCACGGCCGCCACGAATTCGGGATGCGTGAAGTCGAGCACCCGCACCGAGCTCATGTCCACGCTGCCGGCCGAGTCCACAACAAAGCGCATCGCCGCGTACCCCTCGATTCCCTTGGACATGAGGTCCCGCGGATACGCCGGCGCGTCGCTCGCCGGATCGCGCGCCGCTTGCTCTTCGACCTCGACAATCGAGAAGGCGTTCTCGTACGGGTCCTCGTTCGGCATCGCGACTTGATCGGGGACCTCGTCTCCTCCGCTCAGGCTGGCGACGGCGTTCTCGCCGGGTCCTATGCCCTTCGCGCGCATCCCAAAGAGGCCCGTGTCGGCGTTGGGGTCGACCGTGCCGTCATCGCCGCCACTCGATTCGAAGCGGATCTGCACCTGGCTGGCCAAGGAGGCGACGTCGGGCGGGGCGACGTAGGTCAGACCCTCAACCACTTCATTCCACGGCTCGGCTTCGTCGGTGGAGCGGGTGGCGCGCTCATAGACCACGCCCACAATCAGGGCCGTGTGCAACACGAGGCTGGCAATCGCTCCCGATCCCATCGAGCGCGCGCCTGCCTTCTTCGCATTGGAGAGATAGTCGAACATCGGTCGCCCCCTGAGGGCGTTCAGGCGAAGAGTCGTCCTGCCCCACGATAGAATGCCCACACCCGCTCATGCAACGCCACGTCGAACAACTCGCGAAAGTTTCTCTGGGGACTCCCCAGCCACACCCCGCCTGAGATGCGCTTGCCACTCGCTCGTCTATCCCGGAACAGCAGTTGATTGGCGAAGGACTTCGTGGGCTCGAGGTAGTAGTCTCGGTTGGCGTCGTGGAGAATGACGACCCCGCGGGGCGACAGGAGCGTTTTGGCCCGTTCGACGCACGCGGCGCGGGACCGCCCGTCGATGAACATCAGGTCGTACGGGGCGCCGTCGTCCGCGGCGGCTAGGTACGCGGCGAAACTCCGCTCGTCCCCGTCACCCGTGAAGCGCGGGTCGTCGGGGGGCACATGCTTCACGGTCACGCCCGGGCGGGTGATCATGGTGCTCAGTTGACGCGCCCAAGCGGTGTCATGCTCAATGGTGCACCAGGTCGCGGCCGCCGGCAGGAGATCAGGGAACTGGAGCGTGCTCATGCCGCCGCCCCATTCCAAGCACCGCATCGGCTGAAGCGCGCGCACGACGTCCTTGATGAGATCTTCCTCGCACGGGCGCATCCAGGGCGAGTCGCGATGCTTGCCCATCTTCTTCAGCAGACGGGTGCGATTGCGGCGAACGATCTGGTCGAGGACCATGGCGGGGAGCGAGCGCGGCTCAGGCATGCAGAAAAGATAGCGCCCACTCCCACACATTGCGCTTGACGCTGGTGACGGGATACTCTTGGCGCCCATGAGACTCCGTCTGCCGCACCCGCTGGTCCTCTTGCTCGGTGGCGTAGTGTTGGCGGCACTCCTGACCTGGGTCCTCCCCGCGGGGGAGTACCAGCGCGTAGTGGACGCGGCGACTGGCCGATCGATCGTCGTGCCCGGGACGTACGCCGCGGTCGAGGCGGCACCGGTTGGGCCACTGGCGATGCTCGTGGGGGTGACGCGCGGCTTTGCGGCCGGCATCGAGGTGATCCTGTCGATTCTTATCGTCGGCGGCGCCTTCGCGCTCCTCGAGTCCACGGGCGCGCTCACCCGCTTGCTCGGTGCACTGATCGGCCGCACGCGGCGGCCGCGCGTGCTCATCGCGATGCTGTCGATCATCTTCGCGGGCTTCGGTGCCGCGGAGAGCATGCATGAGGAGTTCATCGCGCTGATGCCCGTGCTGGTGGTGTTGAGTGTGGGGCTCGGGTACGGCGCCATCACGGCGCTGGCCATGAGCATGGGCGCGGCGCTGGTGGGCGCGATGTTCGGGCCGACGAACCCCTTTGGCACCGGCATCGCGTTGCGCTTCGCCGAGTTGCCGCCAATGAGCGCGGTGGGTGTTCGCGTCGGGATGCTGATTGCGGGGACTGCGTTGTGGATCGGCTACACGCTCTGGCAAGCCGAGAAAGACGATATCCGCCCGTCCGTACCACTGGAGAAGCCCGCGCCGCCCACGGGGCGCGATGCGATCTCGCTCGCGGTCTGCGTCGTGCCTATCCTCATTTACGTCTGGGGAGTCTTGGCTCTCGGCTGGGGCATCAACGAACTCTCGGGGATGTTCCTCGTCTCGGGCTTCGCGGTGGGACTGCTGCAGTCGCGCACGCTGACCGAAACAACGGTGGGCTTCATCAGCGGCATGGAGGTGATGCTCGGCGCGGGGCTGCTCGTGGGAGTGGCGCGGGCAATCAGTGTGGTGCTGACCGATGGACGGGTGATCGACACGATCATTGCGGGGCTGGTGGCACCGCTCTCGCAGCTGCCAGCGCTTGGCGCGGCCACCCTGATGATCCCGGTCCACGCGGTGCTCCACGTCGCCGTGCCGTCGTTCAGCGGACAGGCCGTGCTCACGATGCCGATCATGGCCCCGCTGGCCGACCTCTTGGGATTCAGCCGCGATGGCGCGGTGATCGCCTATCAGGCGGGGGCCATCATCACGGATCTGGTGAATCCCACCAACGGGGCCATGCTGGCGATGCTGTACAGGGCGAATGTGCCCTACGGCCGCTGGGTCCGATTCGCCGTGCCGGGGATGCTCCTGATGTGGGGCGTGGCCTTCGTCGGGCTGTTGCTGGTGCGATAGGGTGCGGTTGGGTGCTGTTGGGTGCTGTTGGAGCTGACCTCCGCGCGTGTCCGAAACGGACCGCCGTGGCGACCCCGCTCGCAACGCTCTAGCTTGCTGTGCCTATGCCGACTTCAGGCGCATTTCCACCCGGCGGTCCGAAGGGCGGTTCGCCCGCGGGCTCGTTCAACTCCTCCTCTGCAGGCACGTCGACCGGTACGATGCCGATCGAGCAGCCTGTCGCGTTCAGCGAACCTGAGACCGATGTCGCGCTCTGGGCGATGGTCTTCGCGGGAGGCATCGGCTCGCGCTTCTGGCCGCTGTCGACGCCGGCGCGCCCCAAGCCTCTGCTCGCCCTGGTCTCCGAGCAGACGCTGATCGAGGAGACGGTGGGACGACTGCAGCCCACGATCCCTCCGGAGCGCGTGTTGATTCTCACGAGCCGGGACATCGCGCCAGCGATCCGCTCCGTGACGAAGGATGTGCCGGAGGAGAACGTCCTCGTGGAGCCGCGCCCCCTTGGCACGGCCGCCGCGCTCGCGTGGGGAGCGCAGGAACTCATGCGGCGCGCGGGGCCGAGTGCGATGTGCGTCGCGATTCACGCCGATCTCGCGGTGGATTTCCCCGAGGAGTTCCGCCGTACGTTGCGCCGTGCGGCCGCGTACGCGGCGCGGGAGTCGGCGCTCGTGTCGGTCGGCATTCAGCCCTCACGTCCGGAAACAGGATTCGGATACGTCGTGCCGGGCGCCCCGCTGGATAGTGATTACCCGTTGTCGCGCGGCGGCGCCGTCGCGGTCGCGCGCTATGTCGAGAAGCCGAGTGAGCACGAGGCCGAGCAGATGATCGGTGCCGGATGCCGTTGGCACGGAGGCATTCTGGTGGGCGCGGCGGAAACGATTCTCGCCGAGTTGCGCGCCCACACCCCCGAGGTGGCCGAGGGACTCGAGCCGCTCGCGCACGGGAATCTTCCGGGCTTTGTGGGAATGGTGCGCGCGACCTCACTCGAACGCGGACTCTTGGAACGCACGAATCGGCTCTTGGTCATCCAAGGCGAGTTCGGTTGGGACGACGTCGGTACTTGGGCCTCGTTGCGCCGCGCGCGCGAACTCGATGACGACGGCAACGGGGCGGTCGGGAACGTGCATTTCGTGGAGGCCGACTGTAACGTCGTGCATTCCGAACGCGGGACCGTGGTAGTGTACGGCGTCTCGCGCATGCTCGTCGTCACGCTCGACGGACTGACCTTTGTGACCTCGCTTGAGCGGGCCACCGACCTGCGCCCGTTGCTCGACGCCCTGCCGGGCTCGATGCGCATTCATCCAACCGGAACGCACTGATGAAGCAGGGAACGATCATCATCACGCTGCTGGCGATCAGCTTCGCCGCGCTGCTACTCTACTCCACGCTCTCCGCGCAGCAGGTGGAGTGCGAGGCGTGCGTGACCTTCAAGGGACAGACGAATTGCGCCGCGGCCTCAGGCCTGGATGAAGCGGAGGCGCTCAAGACCGCCGTGAACACCGCGTGCGGCACGATCTCCGCGGGGATGGCGGAGAGCATCCAGTGCGCAGGGATGCCGCCGGAGCGGCCGCGTTGTAAGACGAGATGAAGGAGGGAGGATGACGGCCGAAGGGCCCTCATCCGCTGAGCGTCGTGTCCTGTTCCGGCGCACGCTCGGTGTGCATCCACCACATCAGGCGGGCGGCGTACAGGCTCGAGGCGAGTACGATGATCCACGCGATGAACTTGGTGAATCGCGCGAGTCGGATGTCCTGACGCAGCAGTCCCGCCTTGCTGAGCAGGTACGACCAATCGTGGCCGGACGCATCGGGCGAGAAGCTCAGCAAGTCGAGTTCGCGGGCGCGGGCGTCGGCGATGTACCACGAGAGGTCGCCGAGGCTCGACGCGAGAAAGAGTCCGCAGACGGCCACGCCGAACCAGTCCCTGCTGCGCATCACGACCGCTGCGGCCCCAAGCGGAATCAGGAGCTGCATCAGACTGCCGCCGGCGATGGTCATCCACTCGCCGGCGAAGGCAAAGAAGAGATGCCCGAACTCGTGCGCGCCGAAGTTGATCCCCGAGAACAGGTGGGGGGCACCCTGCTCCCGGAGTGGGCGCGTCGCCTGCGCGAGGAGCAACAATAGGAGCGGCAGCCGCCAGTACCACCAGCGTCCGGCGCACCAGGCGCGCATCTGGTCCGACCGGGGGGCCTTGGCGAGCGGTTCAGACATAGCGCCGAATGTACCTGGCGTGCGCTCGCCCGCTACGGGGGGCACGGGGTATTCTTTAGGAGCAATGCAATCGCCGGCCCGCCCCTTCTCGCGCGCGCTCCTCGCGCTCGGCCTCGCCCTCGTTGGGGCGACTGGCTGCGAGGACCCGCGCCCAGGACCGATCGGCGTGGTGCAACGGGTGACAATCACCACGCCGGCGCTGACGTTGCGTCCTGGGCGCGTCATGACGGCGGTGGCACGTCCCCTCGATGCCGATGGTGGGTTCATTGAGATTCCCGTCCTCTGGCGCTCGCTGACGCCGACGCTGCTGACGGTCGAGCCCGATGGCGAGGTGCGCGCCCTAGCGCCGGGGGTCGGGGTGGTGGAGTCCGTTGCCGGTGGGGTGACGGGGCGGCTCGAGCTCCCGTTGGTGAATCCCCCTGCGGCGTTGATCCGGCTGCCGAACGATACGATTCGTCTGACCCTCCCCGGCGCGCCGGCGGTGGTGCTGGGGGTCGCCGTGGATGCCGATGGCGAGTTGCTGGTCGGGGCACGATTCGGTTGGAGTGTCGAGGCGGCACGCATCGCTATCGTGAATGCAGACGGACTGGTCACTCCCGTGGCAGTCGGCACGACGAGCGTGACTCTCACCCTCGATCTCGTGCAGGTCGTGCGGCCCGTGCAGGTGCGCGCGGCCGAGAGTGCGACGGCACCGCTCATTGCGCAGATCACGAGTGCGCTGTTGACGCCGGGTACGCCGTTCACCATCCGCGGTCTCCAGTTCGCGCCGACGCCGAGCGCGAACGTCGTGGTCGTGGATGGCCTCCCCGCCAGCGTCACGGCCGCGAGCGCGACCCAACTCACGGCCGTCATCTCGGCGTCGGGTGTGCCGTGCCTGCCGACGCGCGAGGTGGCGGTGCAGGTCACCACGGCGGGCGGAGTCGGCGCGGGAATGGCACGGCTGCAAGTCGCACCACAGCGGGCGCTCGCGGTTGGCGGAGCGCTCATGCTCACCACGGCCTCCGCCTCCACGTGTAACGAGCTCGCCGATGGCGCGGGGCGGTATCTCGTGGCCGTGCAGCATGGCGGGCGGGCGCTGGGCGCGGGAGCCGTCGCCCTGACGATTGACGGACGCACGGGCACCGCTGCTCCCACGGTGGTCACCCCGCTGAGCGTCGCGTCGGTCGGTCGTGGTGGGAGTGGGGCGACTGCGACTGCGCTCGCGCGCAATCACGGGCACGGTAACGCGCACGCGCGGGTGCTTGAGGCGTCCGCCGCCGCGGTCCGCCGAGTGGGCGCGGCGCCGAGCCTTCGAGGCGCCCCAAGCCTCCGACGCGCCCCGAGCCTTCAGCTGCCCCCCGTCAATGGGATCGTCCAGGTGCGAGTTCCCGATCTCACCTCCTCAACGAACCTCTGCAACAACTTCCAGGCGATTGGCGCACGCACGGTCTACGAGGGGACGCACGTTGCGATCCTCGAGGACACCCTCTCGCAACGCAATGGCGCCGCGACGCTTGCCGGAGCGATGGATGAACTGTACGCCGCGATCGGCCAGGAGTTCGACACCGTCCTGTGGCCCCTCGCCCAGCGCTTCGGCGACCCGCTCGTGATGGACAGCCGACTCGACGCCAACGACAAGGTCGTGCTCGTAGCCACGCCACGGGTGAACGAGATGTTCGACGGCGAGCTCCTCGGTGCTGTCGTCACCTGCGACCTCTACCCGCGTTCGCAGTTCGCCGCGAGCAATGTGGGCGAGATCATGTATCTGCAAGTCCCCACCTCGCGTGCGCCCGGCTTTGGACGGGGCACGCGCGAGCGCTGGCGCTATGAGATCCGTGGAACGATCGCGCACGAACTGAAGCACATCGTGTCGTTCGCTGGGCACGTCGTGCGCAATCAGCCGCTCGAGGAATCCTGGCTTGAAGAGGCCACGGCGCGCCACGCGGAGGAGCTGTTCGGGCGCGCGCGGCTCGGATTCTCTCCAACCGGGAACACGGGGTACGGCGGCCTCGATTGCGAGGTTCGCGTCCTGACCGGATCCGCAGACTGTGCCGATGCGCCGCGCACGCTGTTGCCTCACTTCGAGGGACTCTGGGACTTCCTCGAAGACCCGGCGCGACGCTCACCGCTCGGGCCCACAGCGCCAGGGGACGTGTCCTTTTACGGGAGCGGGTGGTCGCTGACGCGCTGGGCCATCGACCACGCGTCGATTGCCGAAGAAGTCTTTCTGCAACAGCTCACCTCTGTCTCTTATACACATCTGACGCTGCCGACGAATAGAGAGGTGTAGATCTCGGTGGTCGCCGTATCAT
>ENA-ORBV01012451-ORBV01012451.1-microbial-mat-metagenome-genome-assembly--contig:-NODE-12451-length-13111-cov-4.850928_pt1 | contig 13111 bp, 8 predicted proteins | sample MGYA00237777_ERZ505514 | MGnify/ENA primary metagenome ERZ505514 (study PRJEB26160, sample SAMN06269048) | microbial mat metagenome | isolation source: Oligotrophic lake microbial mat | place...
CAACTCTGCAATTTCATTTGATTGTTGTTCAAATTCATCATTTCTCAAGTCCAAGTCAGCCCCAAGCAGAGGAGCTACATCATCTGTTTCCCTTTGGTTGGGTAGAATTCTTCCACCACGGCGTCTTGTAGGAGCCATAATAATTGTCGGTTGTTGTTTCAAATTGAATGTTGCAACAGCTGCGTGCTCCGTAGGACTACCCAATTGTCACCGTGTGCTACCAAGGCAAAATGAAAGCTATTTGAACGTCCTATAAGTTTCCAGTGCTGCGACGCAGTAGGAAAAACTCTGTGGAAATTTACCATGAATTTTCTAGCAAAGGCTACCTATGGCAGAAATGGAAAAATGTACACATTTGGGTATAACCGTTTTGCCACATCATCCAATCCCGTATGCTTTTCCGGGAGTCCTAGTAGTAGCTACTGTTGTACCAGTAGGTCTTGGTTGAAAAATCCAAGGTTTACCACACTTCGAGATCTTTATAAAACTTAAGCAGACTGCTAGTGTAACACACAGTGACCATTGAGTCCATGGAGAAAGAAGGTTACTGTATTCTCAACTGGTGCACTGCCTGTTGATCCTCGCCTCGAACAGTAGAGGCACACGCCCCAAAGGCCAGCAAATTTTACAGGAAATCATTAAAGTTGAACATCCTCAGTGGAGCTGTAATTGCTGGTGTATTATCAGATTATGAGCTACTAGTACCAGTGCGACCACCAACACCAAGACCACAATTTTCTCCTGCGCAAAGCCAATCTTTGATGATGTGAAATCAATGTTGACGAGACAACCAGCTAATACAGTATTGCAAAAGATTGGTTTTTTTTTGGGGGGGGGGGAGGTAAAACATAACATGCAGATTAATTTTAAATAAGATTTACAGTTACAGGGCCACTTTCTGTGGCATGGGATCGGCTTAGTCCTCCAAGTAAACGGAGGAGCTCATCATAGACCTATTCGGGTCGTCATCAATTCTTGTCATTGGCCTAGGGGGTGTTACCATCTGTTCCTCCTCGCTGGTTGACCCGTTGGAAGACCCCGAAGGCTTTTCTGTAACTCTACCACTGGCAGCAGGTGGTTCCACGCCATTTAACTCTTCACTGCTAGTGGCATTTCGAAGCAACCATCGGAATTTGTCGGTGAACAAGACTGGAACAGGCTTGATGTAACTCTCTGCTTCTTCACGGCCTTCCCACACTTCCTGTCCTGCCACATCGTGTCCGTCCGCTCCAGATCCCTTTTCAGCATTTTTGCTTGCAAGCGAGTTTGGATTTGCTCCGCCTTCGCTGCTGATGAAAAACCTTTCTTTCAACTCGGCACGGCTGATAAGTTCGTCGCGATCGCGGAAATACTGCTTGGAAGCATTCATCACGAATGTATTCAAAAGAGCGAGAAGAGCGGCGCCAATAGCGAGAAGATAAGCCGCACTTTCGATTGCAGCGTCGACGCGGAAGCATTGGGAATCCTCGGGGGACAGAACTCCAAAATATGCGAGGAGGTCGAATGTTTCTTGGAGGTCCTGGCAGTAGTAGTTGATCATAAAGGTCGATAGCGGACCAAGCTGCCATGTAGCAACAATGATCGATATGATGTACACCTCCGCATACTGCCAAGCTTGGAGAACTTCAACTGCGATGGATAGTCTCTGCCTTCTTCTGCCATCCATGGGGACAAACCACTGATACATGAGAGTCGCAGTCTGTACTATAGGCACGATAAGGACGGTGATAACTAACAGGGCGCAGAGTGTTCCAAGACCAACATAGTCTTTCGCTGATCCGACGAAGCGGGCTTGATTCATCAATAAGGTGGTGAGATCAAAGACACTCAACTCCGTCACGGCTTGCTGCCATTCTTGCCCAGACTCGACGGCAACACCAAGGACACCCACAAACTCCATCCCAGTTGACGGAAGGATACAGCCAACAATAATGAGCGCAGTAAGGGCCACAGCGGAAAAGACAACCAGGGCATTTACAAAGCGGCGCGCAATGAGCTTGCTTGCTTCTCCTCGGTGCGGCCTTGCGAAAGCATGCTCGCTAAGCAAGTCCTTTCGGTTACCATATGGATTATCTGCAGGCGAATCATCGACAGACGTTTCAGATCCATTTGCAAGGTCAAGATTGGCTACGGAAGCCCTTACGAGGTTATGTTTACTTCTGTAGGATGTTTCGGCGACAAAAACTATATTTCGGTGGTAATGGATGATGAAGTGGGAGCTGACTTGGGAGATCAATTGAGCAATCATGTTGGCGTACAAACCCCACATGGGGACAACTAGCAAATCAAGGGAATAGAGGTTGTCAGGGAGGAAATCAAGCTTTGGACTCTGAACCGACACGCTGGAAACAAGAGTTACAGAAAAAGTATGAGCAAAAATTATTCAAACCCGTTCCAATGGTCGAAAACTCGATAGCACTTACCGAAATGCGGCGATACTGACAACAAGTGTGAAGATATCGACGATTGACCACTTCGCGAGAGTATCCAACCAAAGAAGGATTGATCCTCTCTTAGAAATACTGCAATATCTTGGTGGGAGGAACCATAACGCCAGTGTGATCAGCTGTTTGGTGTAAGGCCAAATTCCGGAAAAGATTAGAATCAAAATGGCTAGTTGTTTGCCACCCGCTTGCCAAATCTCAACTGTCGACCGAGCCATACTGAATTGGTAAAACTGTTCAATTGATAGGGTCTGGCCGGCAAAGGATACGAGGATCTTCACCTCTGCTCCAAGTGACAGATGGCCACTAAGGAAAAAGGCGATGTTCCCAACAACGATGACAGGGATGACCCAACGGATCCATAGGGGGACGTCGCCACTCATGAACATTGATCGGGTCATGGCATTCAGCTCGTTCTCCTTCTCCTCTTCAATTTCTTGTCGATGTTTGAGCAGGGCCAACTGTTCATTTGGGAGCGTTTTCAGCCAGCGTGCATGCCTTCGGCGAACAATGAAAGTGACAGCCAAAACAAGAAAGCCAATAATTGCTACTAGACAGGCAGCAACAACCATGACGAGGATAGCCAGTGAAACTTGGCCACTCTCGCCAGCTTGACTCTCGAATGCTGAGTATGTAAAGGAGGTAAAGCCTTGCTCGTACTCCGGGCTGTGAGGGCACCGTCTCGCCGCATCATTTAGCATGCGATCAATCTCGGTTTGGACCAAGCCTTGTCCCAGCACCCTCGCGGCGAACTCGAGCACATCATTTGCTGCCTTCGTCATGCTCTCAGTGGACTTAGGATTGGACCAAAGGTTTGCGAGTTCTTCCAAGCCTGGACTCGAGCACTGTCGGCACGTGATATTGAGGTCCAGTTCCTGCATCGAAACCATTAACTCCTCCATGGCGAGAGAGGCCTCCACATCATCTGGGCGAACGCCGAACTGATTCAAAACTGGCGGCGGCAAGGTTGCCAGCCAGCAGTCAAGGTTAAATACATCACCGAGCGGAAAGGCGGCAAATCGATACTCTGAAATCTTTAGCAGAGCTGTCAAAATTGCCGTGGTTGCACGCAGGTCAGCGGTGATATCGAAGTCATTTGTGATTTTCGCTGATGATGAGCCTTTTTTTCGTTGTAGTAAAACCGTGTGAGATAAACATTAAATAAAGAGTAAATTGAAATCCATAACTCAACCAATGCCGCTCTCTTACCTATAGAGGCAATATCCACGTTCAAATTCAGGCTAAACCTCAGCGGATTGCCAACGCCGATAGTAGCAGTATTATTTAGAATACTAGGCCTGTCGGCAACTGGGTCAAGGAGAGAAAAAGGGTTGCCAATCGAATCGAGGTTTGAAATTCTAATATCTGACACTCGGAAAGACACACCAGTAGGAAATGCTCCAAGGTCCAATTCGAACTCTGTGTTGAGGAGATCGCCCGGGAAGAACAAGTCACCAGAGCTGTTGGAATAAGATGCTGTCAAAGGACCGATAATATCACTGTTGATTGGCGACACTCCAGTTTCCCCGTCAACGAAAAATACTTCTTCCTCAATCAATCCCCAAACAGATCTAATCAGATCACCATATCGTGAGTCGCCGCGACCTCCGAGGACCAACGACTTCGCCTCTGAGAGGAACATGTCGCGGAAGTCAACGAAAGGAGGTCCGGCAGCAAGCATTAGCTTTCTCGCAGATTGCGCAAGATCGAGAAGAGGGTTGGGGCAGCCTTGTCCGTTCCCACTAATAAAGTAGTCGAACAAGCTATTCAGAATTGGTCGGACGGCATTGTCGAACATGGAGGGGAGCGACTCGTGCATTGCGGTGCCGTATTGCTCGAACATTGCGTCCACTAAATTTGTAAGCGATGCATCTGTCTCGTTCATCAATCCTTCGACAGTTGGCTTGTGAATCTGTCCAACGTTGACAACCATATTCGGTATGTTGAATCCATATACCGAAGAGAAAAAGCAGGGGATAATGCTGCTAATACTAAGCAGGGATCCAACTTGAATTGCCTTGATAAAATCCATATCGATGGCAGCAAATAGAGGTACAGAAAGGCTTATGTCGTCGAAACGGAATCCAACCTTGATCCTTTGAAAAGCACCCCCCGAACGCAGGCCAAAGTCAAGCGAGAAGGCCAGCATTCCCATTTCAATGTCGTTATAAATAGTCTGGGGAGCAGCAGGGACGCCGACATCAAATCGTTTGAACGTATCCAGTCCTTCCAGTCGGATCGAATATAGTTCAATCGAAATTTCTTCGGGGCCAAATGCGTATCCATCGAGCTCCATTTCGAAGACACCATCGGTCTCGAGGAAGTCTCGTGCGAAGATATTAACGCTTAAATCTTCTTGTCCAGTAACAGGATCAACTCTTGTTCCGGTGACCATGTTAATAAGGTCGTCGTACACACTGTCGAGCGGCGAGGGGAGATTCAATTCAAACCCGGAGAAATTGACCAAGTTACTGCCTTCAGGGATTTCGAACAAATTCTGTCTCTCTAAAGAGTCTGCTGGGTCGACTTCAGTTTGAGAGAACATTTGCGTAAAGAGGACAAACCCGACCTGCAATGTAGCTGCAAGAACGAATTGCACCGTATCAATGGTCTCTTGCGAAAGCTCAGGAAGTGGCAGCTCAGCAAACCCGAAGCCAATGGACTCCACGTCGCTAGTGTATGCCGGACTGTGAGGACAACTCTTGCTCGCCGAATCCAACGTACGGTCCAGCACGGTTTGGAGGGAATCACTCACGGCGATGTCTTGGACTAGAAACTTCATTCTAGATGCCAATACAGCAGTCACATCAGTTGTCCTCAACAATTCAAGTACCTCAGGCATCATACTCAATCCTTTGCTGGTGCAATTCAAGCATTCCACGTCAACGTTAAGGTCCACAAAACGGTTCACGAATTCTTTTAGGTGGATTCCACGTTCGTCCTCAGGGTCGACTCTGATTCCCAACTCGTTCAACGCTGGGGCGGGGATTGTAGCCAACCAGCACTGCAAGTTCAACAAATCGTCAATGGGGAAGTTGAAGAGTGCCATGGCTTGGACTCGCGCTACAATCTCAACAAATATTTCAAAGGCAGACGAAGTCATAGTGATCTTGATTTCGTTATCCATGTCTGCCACGGCAAAGGGTGACGCTTCACTAAATGCCAAAGTGAGCAGGGCCGAAACATTCAGAGGGCGACCCTCAACAGGACCAAAGTGAACTTCATTGTTCACGGCGTTGGGGTCAGTGGTTGGATCCAAAAACTCAAAAGGAGGGACCATGACGTCAAGGTTATGGGCGCGGACATCTTTGACACCAAACTTGAATCCTTGGAACAATCCTTCCAAGCCCTCACCCAAAGGCAAGTCCTCGCCAGTGATACTGAAAAGGTCGCCGGGAAGGTGCAAGGTTCCGTTTTCGCCTGACTGTTCCGAGGTAAAGGGTCGGATGAACATGTCGTTGGCACTGAGGGTTCCATCCGCATCCACCGTAGCGATTTGTGTCTTGAGAAACTCAAAGAGCGCCCCGGCAATGGTTCCGTAAGGCGCCGTTCCAGATCCCCCCAACGAAGCAGCTGTCTCGGGGCTTGTAAGCAAGTCTCTGAAATCGATGTAGCCTTCCGTTTGAATTGGTTCCGGACAAGGATCTTCATAATTAAGGAAGAAGTTATTATTGACGGTATCCTTGAGGGTAGTCTGGAAGATATTTGGCATGGCCTTGATGAAAACGGATTCGTACATGAGGAAGGCTGCGTTGACAGCGTTGGTAATGATATTATCGATGCCTTTGTCAATGAATCCTTCTATGGACGGTTCGCGAATGTTGTCGACCTTGGCTTCCAGGACAGTCACCTCAGCTCGGAAGAGGGATGACATAAAGCACGGTACAATATTATCCTCGTGCATGAGAGGGCCCAATCGAAGAGCGCCAAAAGCGTCTTCGTCAACGGCCGCGAGGAACGATAGAGTTGCATTCACATTGTCGACTCCAATCCTCATGGTGACCTTCTCAATGATGTGCAAACTTCGATCAGACGTTTGTGCCAACATGCTCTCTGGCGACGAACTGGGCTTGATGTCCATTGTAACATCAACTTCGAAGGACAAAAAGTCCCATCCAAAAGTGTTCTGCAAAGTGTGATGGCCAACAGGTTCAAAGGGTGAAAAAGCATTGAAGGTATCCAATCCCAAGATACGAACAGTGTCGAGGCGAATGGAAGTATCTGTCAATTGATCCTGTCCTTCATAGATCACAGGGTCAAAGTTAAAGGGCAAATCGGCCATCTCGATCACGAACTCTCGCTTTTCGTTGAGAATGTTCTCGCGCAGAGCAATATTGATACCCAGGTCTTTGCCTCCTTCCCTGGGAGTGTTGGGATCAATCAACCATACTCCCAGAGCGCCGTCAACTTGCTTGAGGGCCCCCCAAAACCAGCTTTGCTCCTCTCCTTCGGCTTGAAAGTCCATCAACCGGACTTCGGGTGGGACCTCCATGAGCGACTCCGCAACGGTGGCATTTGTTTCTTCTGCCGGCAATGGTTCCAAGTATGGATTCAAATAGTCTCCTACCATATCAATCATGTCTTGGACAAACGTGGAACCGAGAGTTCCCAATTCTTCGCAAGCCGTGGTCTGTACCTCCTCTTCAATGTACGTTCGCATCAAGGACTCGAATACATTCAAGACTTGATCGGTCACGGACCCACTAAACTCCATATCGGAAATGGTGATATCGGTATTACAGGATTCCGTTTGACTGGAGGTGGGAGGATACAAATCAAAGTCGACCGAGGTAAAGGATAGCATGGTGTTGATGTTGTTGTCATTCAAGGTAATCTTGGCGACTCCACTGCCATTAAAGAAGGAATACACCCATTCGTAATCCAGTGTACACATCAAATCAATATCGTTCATATCGACTTTGAAGAGCAACTGTTGCTTGGACGCCAACACGTAGGACAGTGCGAGTTCACCAATCACAATGTCCATACACTTGACATTCTTGGCTTTGACGACCAAATCGGCAAACAAAATGGGTTCGGAGGATTCAAAGTCGGGCAAAAGGATGGTGGCGCGACTAAAGAGTTCTCGAAATTCATTGAAATCTTCGGCTTCCAATTTCCGCAGTTGTTGTTCTTCTTCTTTGTCTTCAGTGTTGGCGTTGTTTTTGTTGAGCTTTTCTTGTTCCAAATGCTCCTTCAATGTGCTGGTAATTTGCCGCGTTGCCTGCTGAGAAAGTTCACGTGACAAAAGAGAACCAATCGACGCCGATGGTGTGGCCATTGTCGTTGTAGCGGCCAAGAGACAAAGCAGCGCCGAGGCCAGGAAGCGCCGACTGGTACTCATCGCTGTAGTAGTAACCATGATGATCCAATTGTGTGGTTGTGTGGTAGGAAGGTTGCGTTGGTTTGAAATGTTCGCAGTTGAGTAGTGTCACGTCTTTCAAACAAGCTTTCTCGAGGTAGGAAAAGGGGGAATCTCTCGCGCCTGTTTGCAATTTGGTGTTTGGGTTGTTTTATTTGTGGTGGGAGATGGAGGCGGCCGGTTGAGGTTTTTAACTTTTCCGGAGAGCCCGCCGGAAAAGTCGTCTCTGACACCAGTTTTGCGATCGAGCCGATCCTGCGTCGCTTCGAGCTGCGCCTGCTGCAGGAGCTGGGCTACGCCCTGGAGCTCACGCAGGAAGCCGGCAGCCAGGCGCCCATCGTGGCGGAGCACGAGTACCTGTACGTGGTGGAACGGGGCGCCGTGCCCGCGCCGCGGGAGGGGGAGACGCCGGCCAATGCGGTAAGATTGAGTGGTCTCACATTGCTTGCGCTGGACCGCGGCCACCTCGAGGACGCGGCCACCGTCGCCCAGGCCAAGAGCCTCATGCGCCTGCTCATCAATCACTCACTGAACGGCCAGGAACTCGCCACCCGCGCGATGGTGCGCGACCTGCAGCGCCTGGAAGACACCTCGGCCTCCCTGACCAGCGACCCGAATGAAAATCGTTGACGCGTCGGCCTCCGGCGCCCCCTCCCGCCCCAACGGCAACACATACGCCGAGTCGGGGTCGCCATGATCGAGCTCGGCGTCAACATCGACCACGTGGCCACAGTCCGGCAAGCGCGCCAGACCTATGAGCCGGATCCCGTCTGGGCGGCCGTGGAGGCGCACCTGGGCGGCGCCGACGGCATCACCGTGCACCTGCGCGAAGACCGCCGGCACATCCAGGACGAGGACGTGCGCCGCTTGCGCGGCCTCACGCACATCAAGCTCAATTTGGAGATGGCCGCCACCGACGAGATGGTGGCCATTGCGTGTGCCATCGCGCCCGAGATGGCGATGCTGGTGCCCGAAGGCCGCCAGGAAGTCACCACCGAGGGCGGCCTCGACATCGCCGGCCAGGAAAAGCGCCTCCAGGCGCAGGTGAAGAAACTCGCCGACGCCGGCATCATGACCAGCGTGTTCATCGACGCGGAGATGGCGCAGGTGGAAGCGGCGGCGCGCATCGGCGCGCGGGTCTGCGAGATCCACACCGGCCCCTACGCACACATCTTCCATTCGAAGGGGCGCGATGCACAAAGCGCGCCGGTGCAGGCCGAGCTGGAAAAGGTCCGCAAGGCGGGCGAGGCGATCCGCGCCCTCGGCATGCGTTTCAACGCCGGCCACGCGCTCAACTACGCCAACGTCACGCCCGTCGCCGCGCTGCCCGGCGTCCGCGAGCTGCACATCGGCCACGCGATCGTGAGCCGCGCGATTTTCATCGGCATGCGCGAGGCGGTTCGCGAGATGAAGGCGCTGATGACGCTCGCCGCGCACTCGCGGACATGATCGTGGGCATCGGGACCGACGTGGTGTCGATCGAACGCATCGCGGGCGTGCTCGAGCGCCACGGCGATCGCTTCGTGAACCGCGTCCTCACCCCCTCCGAACGCGAGGGCTACGAGCACACCCGGGCCAAGGCGAGCCACCTCGCGAAGCGCTGGGCGGCGAAGGAAGCCTTCGCCAAGGCCATCGGCACCGGTATCCATCCGCCTTTTACCTGGCAGTCGATCACCGTGGGGCACGACGCGAAGGGCAAGCCGCTCGTGCTGCCGAACGAGGCGATGGGCGCGCACCTGAAGGCCATGGGTGTCACCCGCGCGCACATCTCGCTCACCGACGACGCCGGCGTCGCGGTGGCATTCGTGGTGCTGGAGGCGCAATGAAGCTCGGTCCGGTGATGGTGGATGTCGCGGGCCTCGAGCTCACCAACGACGATCGCGAGCGGCTGCGGCATCCGCAGGTCGGCGCGGTGATCCTGTTCGCGCGCAACTTCGCATCGCCCCTGCAACTGGTGCAGCTCACGCAGGCGATCCGCGCGCTGCGCGCGCCCGCCCTGCCGATCGCGGTCGATCACGAGGGCGGGCGGGTGCAGCGGTTCCGCGCGGGCTTCACCGCGATCCCGCCGATGGCGCGCATCGGCAAGCTCTGGGACGGCGATCCCGCCGCGGGACTGGCCGCGGCGCGTGCATGCGGCTTCGTGATCGGCTCCGAGCTGCAGGCCCACGGCGTGAACACGATGCGCACGTATCTCGAACTCGAGAACGTCCATGTGCAGGGCAACCCCGGCCCCCTTCCCCAGGGAACGTACTGGATCGAGAACACCCCCAGCGTCTACAACCCCGCGATGCGCCAGTATGTGCTGAACCTCCTTGAGGTCGCCGCGGCGCATGGCATCCACGTCATCCTCAGCCCCTTCGACACCTTCAGCTACGACGAAGCCTTCGGCGTCGAAGGCCCCTGGGCGCAGAGTCGCGGCGGCCCGCTCACCTCGCCCGACCACTTCTTCCAGACAACGCTCGGCACCGTCAACACCCAGACACTCGAGATGTCCAAGCGGCGCATGAAAGCCGTGATCGACTGGGTTGCCGAAAGCCCCTTCAAGCAGAACGTCCTGGGCTATGAGTTCCTCAGCGAATGGGACTCATATGAGTGGACGCTGCACCCCAGCGGCGGCTCTGAAGCCGGGCGCGAGACCGAGTTCCGCACCCGCGCCGTCTACATGAACCTGCTGGCGGCTTACGTGAAAACGGAGGCGCCCAACGCCCTCGTCATGAACTCCACCATCGCTCGCGATCCGCGCGGCCCGCTCGCCCGCCTCGACTTCCTCTCGCGCAACTTCGACGTCCTGACTCCCCACATCTACACCAACGCCAACGAAGAGGGGATCAACAACCCCGAATCCAACACCTCCATCCTGCCCGCTCGCGAGATGGGGTACTTCACTTCCTACTGGGTCACCAGCCGCATCGATCGCGCTCCCGTCCTGAACGGCGAGTGGGGCATGACTCGCACCGACTGGCCCGGCGGCGTGCCGCAGTACTCGTCAGCATTCACGCAGGCCGAGGACGAAGCGGTCTTCCGCACCGTCATCTGGTCGGGCCTCGCCAACGGACAGGTCGGCACCGGGCTCCGTATCGCCGCCGACGAACTCATGGACCGCGGCATGCTGTTGACCGACGGCATGCGCGACCTCCAGAAGACCTTCAGCAACTTCGTGAACTCATCATCCCTCGCCATCGATTTCGGCGACTTCACCTACGACAACCTCGCAGGACGAATCCGCGCTACCAGCGCCGCGGGCAAGGCGCTCCTCTCCTGGGGTATTTCCGACGGCGCTCAGGGCATCGCCTACGTCCTGCACGATCTCAATCGCACATCGGGCAGCGTGACCGACGGCATCCTTCGCATCACCGGGCTGCGTGCCGATCAGATCGTCGATGCCGAGGTGTGGTCTACCGCCGCCGGCACGACCGCGCCGCTCGCGGTGCTGCCGGGCGTCTTTGTCGGCACGGGCAACGACTTCCAGCTCGCGCTTCCTTCGTTCGCGCAGGATGTCGTGGTCAAGTTCAAGGCACGTCCGTCGACGGTCAGCACCCAGAAGCTCACGACCGTTGACGTCGGCGCTTCGGTCATCACCTTCGCGCTCGGCTCGGATCAGCAGCCCACCGCCCGCGTGGTTGACGCCGCGACCGGCGCGGCGGTCTCCCTCGACGTCGCCGCCCTCTCCGGCTTCCGCGGCAAGGTGGTCGACATGATCCCCTACAAGACGTCCGACGTTGAAGTTCATCTCGCGATCACCGACACCAACCATCACGTCTGGGTACTCCATGGCAACCTCGCAACCGGACAGTGGACCGCCGAGAATCTCACCGCCGGCAATGGCCAGCCCGGCATGACCGGCGACCTGACGTTCTACTCGCCCTCCTGGGAATCGCTCCACGTCGCGGGCCTCAACGCCAAGGGCGAGGCCATTAACTACTGGTGGGCGCCCGCCGAGCCTTACTGGCACTTCACGAATCTCACGAGCAGCTTCGGCGGCCCGACCCTCGCGGGCGGACTCACCGGATACGTCTCGGGCTGGGACGGCCTCAACCTCGCCGGCCTCGACGCCGACAACAACGTCGTCGTCTACTGGTGGGCGCCCGGCATCGAGCAGATCAACGGCGGCGATCCCGGCGCATGGCTCACGCAGAACATGACCAGCGACTTCGGCGGCCCGAAGTTCACCGGCCAGCTCGACGCCTACGTAACCCCCTGGGGCGGCCTCAACATCGCCGGCACCACCAACACCGGCGCGGTGTACACCTACTGGTGGGCGCCCGGTCTCCCCGACGAGCCCAACCGCTGGCGCATCACCAACATCACCGAAGTCTCCGGCGGTGTGCCGCTGGTTCCCGGCGTCGAGGTCAGCATCTCTCCCGCCGACGGCGGCATCAACATCATGGGCCGCTCCGCCGACAGCCATCTCCACCTCATGCGCTGGAAGCCGGGCGATCTCAACTGGAGCCACTACGACGCGACGGCTCTGACGGGCGGCGCGCTCAGCGCCTTCCCCCTCTCGGCGTCGTCCGCGGGCAATCGCCTGGTGATCGCTTCGGCAGGCCAAGCCGACCTGCGCACCGTCGTGCAGTTCAGCTTCTTCCTCGATTCGCTTACTTGGCAGGCGCAGACGACGAATCAGGTGCTCGCACCGTAAGTCGTGCCACCGACCGCTGCTCTGAGCGGTCGGTGCCGGGTGACCATGCGGACACGCCATGCGCCGACCGTGCAGAGCCACGGTAGGTGGGACGTCGTGCGCGCCGCGGTTGATTCAGTTCACGCCGTATTCGGCCCACGATGTCGACGTTTCGCCCACCCGCACGCGCTCGACCGAGATCCCCTCTGGGAAGCGGTACGCGTTGCCAGCGTCGTCGCGGTAGGTGCGGGCCGCGCGTACTTCTTTTACGAGGAACTCGTAGATGTGGCGTGCCATCACTTCGGTGGTGGGATCTTCATTCTCATAGACGACCAGCCGCTGCCCGGCGGTCGTTGCCTTCAGCGACTCAATGCTCGCATCATTGCTGTTCACGGCGAGCGAGTGATCCAATCGCTGAAGAAACTCGCCCACCGCCAGCTTGATCGTCTTGAAGTCGCAGAGCATGTCGTTTGAGTCAAGCCGCTCCGCGCTCAGCACCACGTCGATGCGCCGCGAGTGCCCGTGCGGGAAACGGCACAGCCCCGGGTGCTTGCTCAGCATGTGCCCGCTTTCGACCTCGAACGATTTGCAGACCCGGTATCGCATTCGCCCGCATTGTTGCACCCCTGTCTCTTATACACATCTGACGCTGCCGACGAATAGAGAGGTGTAGATCTCGGTGGTCGC
>ENA-ORBV01012452-ORBV01012452.1-microbial-mat-metagenome-genome-assembly--contig:-NODE-12452-length-13110-cov-6.235556_pt1 | contig 13110 bp, 7 predicted proteins | sample MGYA00237777_ERZ505514 | MGnify/ENA primary metagenome ERZ505514 (study PRJEB26160, sample SAMN06269048) | microbial mat metagenome | isolation source: Oligotrophic lake microbial mat | place...
ATTGCTTGGCGTTCTCTTCTTGACAGTTGCCTTCTTGACCGCTTTCTTTTGCTTTGTCGTTTTAGTCTTTGTGTTCCGGTTCTTCAACATCCTTGCAGTTCATGGAGGATCCAGTCACAGTCTCAGCAAAGTCGACGGTTTTGTGACAGCAGCAAAGGCATGCAATTTTGTTATTGGAGCATGCATTGATGCTACGTTTTGCCTACTAACACCAAGCAAGGCTCTGTAGAGTGGACGGTTTTGTGACAGTACTGGTACGTTGTGCCTACTAACACCAAGCAAGGCTCTGTAGAGTGGACGGTTTTGTGACAGTGCTGGTAGCATTGGCTCTGTACAGTGGACGGTTTTGTGACAGTGCTAATAGCATTGGCTCTGTAGAGTGGACGGTTTTGTTAAATTCATTCGTTTTGATGAGTTTTTCGTCTACTGAGAAGGTTCTCCCGGTACAAAAATCTAAGTAGAAATCGTGTAGAGGATTTCCAATTTGCATGTGCAAATCCAATTTGCACGTGCAAATTGGATATCCTGTACGTCATTATTTTGACGCACACATTTCTACCATGATACAGTACTAGTAACACGCGAAATATCGACAACTGCGCGACTTTTTACGATGAAAGGAGTTTCACCGAAAGGCATCCACATCGATTCTCGTCCAACTGCTGTATGTATTACTTTCGTAGCAACCAAAAAAGGTATCTTTTGCTCTTGGCAACTAAAATGTCGTGGTCATCAAAATCACAATGAGGAAGTACAAGGCTGGCTACTACTAATAGTAGTGTCAACTGCCAACAATCTGCTCCATTGAACAATCCATCGTATCACCATAGATGCAGCAGTAATGCACGGCAAGTGTATCCATAGAGCTGACGCGTGCTCGAACAAACATTCTGTTTTTTCTAGTTTGGGATTATGGAAAAAGTAGAGATCACATATTTTCTTCTTCTCGTTTCAAAGATCCCGACGCCTGAAATCAATACTCATTACTGCAAACACTATTTTAAAAAGATGGGCACCTCTCTACCAAAGAAGCTGTTGATACATGCCTTGCTGCTGTTGCAAGTTTTTCATTTTTCATTGGCCTTTCAGAACAGCAAGGCCCACCTTTTCCACGGCTATGATCGCCAGCTACCAAAGATAATTTCCATGTCCAAAAATCCAGACATGGACCATGATGAAAATAGCAGCACGACGAAAATCTCCACCATGAATCGTCGTACCATTTTACAACAACAAGGTCTCTTTTGGACGGGCCTGGCTTTGGGGGTTCCACTCCCAGCACACGCCGCTGCCACGGAGAAAAAATGTACCGATATTGAATCCTGTCGGGAAATTGGCAATGCCAAAATGGCCCAAAAAGACCAACAAAATCCGGTCATTCGATTGGAATCCGGTGTACAATACAAAGTCTTGCAACCGGGACTTGCCACCGACGATAAGGAAGGCCTTGTCCAAGAGGGAGCCACCATTGACCTTATTTATTCCGTGTCACGTGGAGGAGGACGATACATGTACAGTCAAGGATTTGGTTACGAACGCATGAATTTGGGCACTGGTCGTACGGCGAGTGGTGCCAAAGATTATCTTGCCGGGGAACTCATGGGCAAACAAAATTTTCCAAAGGACGTTTCCGGCATTGATTCGTTGCGCATTACTGTAGGCCGACACCAAGTTCCCATTGGAATTGAACTTGCCTTGGTCGGAATGAAACGTGGAGAACGACGTCGCATTGAATTGCCCGGAACACCCCAAGTCGGATTTCAGTCGTCGAATTGGCAACCCACCCCACAAACGGTGGAAGGTAAAAACGCCATCGAGGCGTATCGCCGTATTTTGGAAGGATTTGGATCGCAACCACCCTTTTTCGCACCTACCATTTGGGATGTCGAAGTGTTGAAAATTCGAAGCTGAAAGAATCAACAACAACAACACAATCAATTAAAATCTCACCGCGCAATGAACCATGATTTAAACTATAACGAAACAAACTAATGCTAGAATTTGAAGAATTGCCGAGTCTTTTAGCTAGGCTTTGTAACATACGTGTTTAATAATCTAAGACGCTTCTGCTTTAGGATTGATAACCATTTTGTCTCAAATAGAATCCCAAAGTGGCCCCTATCTTTCGTTTGCAGCGTATTAGGTAGCTCCAAGCTCCAAGCTTCTCCTCAACAACGAAACAGCATTAACACCGCAACCAAGAGCAAAAAAGGCAGCCGAACGGCTTCTGAATGGGGCGGCGCAGCGGAGACTAGCACTTCGCTCACGGGTACAGGAGTCCACGATGTTGATTGTGCATGTTCCTGTAACAAAGCTGGTGTTGTGCTAGCTCCAGCATTACATTGTAGCGGACCATGACACTCCAGCATATTTTCTTTATCACCGTCGATGATCGATAATCTGTAATGACAAAGAAATAAAAGACGAAATTCCAAGGCGCAACCCGACAGACAGCAGCCCTCGTCAACACTGAATTCACTGCAAATGGCATCGTCAAGGCTTGCGCAAATCATCAGTCCTCCTTCCACCTCGTTGCCCTGGCGGCCTCCCAAGCTGTAGGTCCTATCGCTGTTCTGATTTCCTCCCTGAACGACAGTATTCACCACTCCACCATTCCATAGTTGTTCATTGGTGGGACACGCTGTCGTAAACTCTGGGCATTCTTCGGCGATGCACATAGTCATGATTTCCCATTCCAAAGGACATTCGTTGGCAGTCATTTGGGGGTTCAGAATTCCCGAAAAGTCAAACGGCAGCATGCTCATCGTCATTGCGGTTCCTTCTGCGCTGGTATTGTTACCAGGAATAGTTGGCTCATTTTTTTGCTCTTCTTCACCTTTACCGCCACTGTTGATGTCGCCGTCATTTGGACGCCGCGGTGGTTCTCCTTCTTCTTTGTCCTTATACATATTGTGAGCGGAGGCTGGTGGAATATGGTCACTGTTGGCCATAATGCCTATGTAAAGTGTGGTGTTGGGATCGACCCGTAACAGAACCTTGTTCAAGGTCCCATCATCTATAGCTATTTGGAAGGCCTCTGTGTATTCATTATGGACCTCTGTCACAACTGCATTGCTTCTCACGAGGACCACGTACTTTGCAGAAACAGAATGGCAAGTCAATCCGAACAAGCTAGTTGGTGGACAAGGAAATAATTCTTCGACACTTTCCACGCGAGCAGTTTCTACAACAGGCACAACTCTTAGACGCCGTCCATCGAAAGACAAACTGCGTGTTTGTCCATGTTTTCTGGCAAATTCTGTTGCAACTTCATTGACAAAGACAGGGAAACTGGTATCCAAGCCTTGTGCTTTGATATCTGCAGGATCCGTGATCCCTTCCATGTTTGATACTCGGAAGGCGACCAGAATGTCGGCTGCCATGATATTGCTGCCCATTCCGGGATAGCGATCCCCATCGTCTATTCCTCCTGCCGCGGCGATTGCAGCAGATTGAGCAGGGTCGACACAACCTTCCGCTTCGATCAGCATGGGGGCATGCTCCAAGGGATTGCCCATCTCGGCCTGTAAAAACAGTTGCTCAGTATGAAAAAAGACATTTTCTCCCTCTGGTGAAGCTTTCCGCACATAGTCTTGCATCAATGTATTCAAGTCGGCCGGGCTTAGCTTCATGGCTTCAAAAACATCTGCAGCAGGAAGTTGAAGGTCGTCACCAATTTGATAGAAACTAAAGGAAGTAAAGCTTACAAGTATATCTTCCTCGTCGAGGCGTTGTTTGTTAAAAACCCAATCAATGTAGATTGCTCGAGTGTGAATACACGGATTCAACTCTTTTCGTCGCAACTTGACGGTAAAGTATTCGTTGAGTTTACAAATCATGGCATTGATTTCCGACGGGGTAGGTTGGCGCTTTCCAGCATCCATCATTCGACAGGACATTTTAAAGCTTGTCATGGGCAAGACATCTTCCAGGGTAGCATAGTGAGGACCAAATGGCCAATCAGGGCGAGTTGATGATGTGGTGGCTACACTCGTAGAGGGAGGTGGAGTAGTGAGGTCAGTCGTAGGAGCCGTCGTAGGACCATCCGTTGTTGGAGCATTTGATGGCTGGGGCGAGGTTGTTGTAGTCGGTGCGTGTGTGACAATGGCAGGACAATCGGCAGTAGATGACGTGGAATTCCCATTCTTTTCGTAGGTTTGGAGATCGTAAATCTTGAGATAGTCTTGGAGAATCCCATCAAAGCCCGTCCGATGACATTGATTGACAATCGCTTGAGGAAATTCTTCCTCATTCTTAATGTCGCTGTATGGAAGCATGTCAATGTTGGAGCAATCGGCAATCATAAAATCTGCCTCCAAACCATTTAGAGGACGTGGTTCAACACATTCATCACCTCCAAAATCAATCCTGCAGGAAGAACAAGTTTGATTATTAATTGTCAGGTTGCAAGCAAAGTCCGAAAACGCGCCGGGATGTAACTCCAGGCAAAATCTTTGATCGGGGTACATAAATCCTTCATTTCCTGTCGTGTAGCATCGTTCTACACTGACGACACCTCCTGTCCCAAATCTCTTTGTTATGCTCATTTGGTAGCAATGTGTAGTAGTTGTTGATGGAGTATCGTCTTTTCTACTGTTGGTGGTTGTCACGGCACCCTCCTTCAAACATTTGGCACAGGTAGTCTCACAGTAAAGCGTCGCATCGGAATTCACATGATCGGCTTCGACAGCCTCGCATCGACACTTTGGTTCAAGGCCATCAAAGGGATTGTACTCGTTGTCCCAGTAATTACTAATTGGCTCGGCCTTATTATCCAGGTAAATGTGCTGATCCAGTAAGCACTGATTGAAAGAATTTCCCGCATGCAGTTTATAAAGGAGGGTATTGGATCCGCTTTGCCCTGCTTGTTCTTGTGGTCTCGATTGTGCCAGGAAAATATAATAGGTGGTACCTCCCACTGCATCCCAACGGCCTGAATCTTGTAGGCTTCCGGACGACGACACCACTTCTTCCATTTGGGTTGGTACACATCGTAAATTCCCGCGTTCGCCCTTGAACACAGTAATGGTCGTATTGTGGGGTTTCTTCCCAGATGACAATACTATAGAATCATTATAGGCAGTGATAATGGTCACGCCCTTGTAGATAGTGTCGGGAGTCCCAGGAAATGTGGTTTTTAGCCATGTTCCCACCGTATCGGGGCAATGGATATTGGAAAAGGAGGACAAGATAGGGCAACCATCGGTAACCTCGATGGCTTCTTGCACAGCTTCTTTCGTCCAATCGCTGTAATGGCTCACATCCAAATCCGATGTGTAAACGCTGATCTGTACAGCAGAGGCGCAGGATGTACCGCCCTCCAACAACAAAGCTTGTGACATGACGATGGATATCCAACCAAAACACAACAACCACCTCCGGGACGCTGTCCCATGACCCCAAGCCAACTCCATTTCGATGAAATGCTGGGTGGTAAACAGGAATCGCCCGGTAAAGGGAAAGGATGTTCTACGTATCCAACATTTTGCAATTACTACTACTGTAGTAGCTACTAGCTAGTAGTATACGACGTTCTGTTTCATCTCAAAGATACAAAGTAGTCAGGTAATACTGTATGATGTGCCATGGCTACATGTGTTGTGTCTACAAGCCGATCGATCGATCAAGGAGTGGCACCACGAAAAAATGAGGTGAATGACCCAACCGTGACCGCAGCGAGTGTGCGTCACAAATAAAAATCACGTCTGGGTTATGAGTATTTATTTTAACGCTATCACTATCGCTCCAAATACTATGCGTACTTTCGGTACCCTTCATTTTTTAGTTGCCGTGGAACGAGACATTAGCATTCATTGGATTGACTCAGTCAGCCGCCGCCACCATGGTCGTCGATGTACGTTGGAATCTATTTGACAACATACAATAACTCCACTGCTGACTATTAACACAAAGAGCTTCATCGTTCATACTATTCTATTAGCTAATCGTGCCAGGTTCCCGATCTATTACTACAGCCACTGCCGGTCCACGATTATTATCCTATAGACCGTTGCCGTTACGACTACAAAGATTTCGATCTGCAACCAATATTATTTCGACACAATCTGCCGACTCCGAATATAATTTAAAAACACAACAACAACAAATATACAAACATGGTTTGGGGACGTATTGTGGACGCCGTGTCCACACCAAAATTGCCGGAAGGAGAACCCACTCGATTGCCCCAATATTTTCCCGTCGAGCCCAGAGGATGTGAACGCCACGCTCAAAAATTGTTTGCCTGTTTGGCCAAAGAAGCTACCGACAAGGCACGGGATATGGAAAAAGCTGGCTTGTTGACCTCGTATTTTGACGACGTCAAATTCAAGGCGACGGACGAAAAGGCTGCCGCATTGGTGGCCTCTGGCGAGTCCAAGACCAATCCGGATTTGCCACAAGCCGGACAAAATCCACTCGACGAGTGTCGCACGCACATTGCCTACTACAAGAGGTGTTGCGATCGCGAGTTGAAAAAGAAAAAGAATTGGATCTTGACGGAACCCTACCGCGTCCAAGAAGAATATCGATACAGTAAAACCCAAGGAGAAGGCAACCAAGAAGCATAAAAGAGTGCATGTGCTGTAGCAAGTTGGACAGACTTTTTCATTTGGAAAAAAAAGGCGAAGCGCAGCACATGAATCTATCTATATACACATTACAATCAACAGAAAAAGATAAATTATTTTCGAAAGCACCATGATACAACGTATTTTTTTTGAATGGCACAAAAGAAAAAGCGCGTTTTGACAAGATGTTTAAGTTTCTCTCCTAGTAGATAGTGCAGGTATATAACGTAATTTTTTGTCGAAGCTCCGCGTATACCGGATGCAGGAGAATACTCTAACCCCGCCATGTCATGCATAGGGAGATTGCTCCATCATCAAGGTATATCTCTACGTATCATTAATTTAGAAGCATGTGCTATACACAAAGTCGTAATTAGAATGGCCGGCAATTGGGCTCCCTCAATTAATATCTTGAAACTCCCAGATCTGCCGGCTCCGATATCCGGGCAGATAGTCCTGCGGACCGGGCCTGCTGCTTGGCTCGAGTGAGTAGTGTTGGAAGATGATGACTCATTGGAACACTGCAATCATCATACTGATGACCAACATCTGAGCATGCATGCGCTGCGGCGCAACTTCTACTGTAGTTCGGCTAGCCTGAAATTTTCCTGGCCCATTAGCGACTCTTTTAACTAATAGCTTGTAGCACTCTAGGTAGCTGATGTCACAGCAAGGTGCGGATTGAGACCCACTTACTAGATCCACATACGTGCATTGGAATTTAGACCGCGAAACCCATACTAAGTATAGGGCCTAATGGTTTCAATGAATGCCTCAATGAGACCCACTGGGTCTTCAGACCCAACCATTTTTTAAAGTTTCTATTAAATCCGAGGAAGGACCTTCATCTAATGCAATGTCATGAAAGTGTAGTACGACGTACTTGGTTGTAGCTGACAACGTGGCTCTCATGAAGGACAGCTTCATTGGTGGGTGGCGTTGCAACGAGCCACAGTGCTACCTTTATCTTTCGTTGCAACAGTACTAGCTAGCTACCAGAGTAAACAGCTACCGGGTAGATACTATTTTTGCGAGCAGATACTACTAGCTAGCTAGTACAGCTACTAGCTACTAGTTGTAGCTAGTAGTATGGTACTCAACGGCAGTTCAACTGTATTTACTTTCACAGTTGGTGTAGTTCTCTTGTCGTTGTTTGTTGGTACATTATTATTATTGTTGGTACTAGCTAGCTAGCTATAGTAGGGGACGACAACATAACAACAACAACAATAACGACATTGTAGCAATATTTTGAGCTAATTTAGGTTCTTGTGATTGTCTAGCTAAATTGATTTGTACAACATTATGAATGATGAGAATGTTAGCAATATGAATGATGATCTAATTCCCCGCTATAACCTCCCTGATGATGGCATCCTGTATCGAATTGCGATCGAAGGCAACGATCGAAACCGCCATCGATTTCGACTGAATGCTGAGAATTTCAAATTACGCCTACCACGGCTAGTGGACGCGCTCGCGGAGGCGATCAAAACCAACTGCGATCGAAACGTGGTGTTTCCTCTGATCGATGTAGGAGCGGACCCATTCCAACTGTATGGAAATGTTTATCGTGATAATGATTATGTATATATACGAACTCCATTTGAGGATGCGCATAGATGTGGCGATGTCGAAATGATGTTGAAGATGGCTGCAAAACCGGGTTGCTCTTGGACGAAGCGATTTCTTGTCAGTCAGGGCCGAGTGGTGGATGTACCCGAGGAAGGCAGACCCAACATCATCACTGAAGCAAGTTTCTTTAGTTTCTGTAGGCCATGTGACCCTACGATGGCGGGGCTTGAGATCATGTCGATGTTTGGTTACAAGTTGGATATGCAAGATTACCGCAAGATTTTTTGTGATGGAGGTTCTTTTTCGGAGGATGATGAACAATTATTTAAATTTTGCATAGCCATTGCGGGGGCCGGAAACGAGGAATTGGAGCAGTGCATGAGCCGCAAGCTTGAATCTGCAGAATGCGGTCATATGCAGGAACCAGAATATATAGAGATGTTGCTCAAGGCCGGCGCCGATCCAAATGGATACCGCATCATTCCTTCTGCCATGGCAATGGACCCCGAACACGAATTATTTCCTCCACTCTATGACGCTATCAAATATAATGATGAAATTGCGGAACTCCTTCTTTCCTATGGTGCAGACGTGTCGAAATCTGGTCTACTTTTTCACTGGATAGATGATGAAGGCTTAATCATTGAAGAAGAAATTATTGAAGAACCTATTCGAGCGATTGCCAAAGAAGAAAACAAGACACATCTTCTTGTCGCACCTAAGATCGTGGTCGCTGACCCCCCGGCCTACATCAATCAACTCCGTCGAGAATTTGAGGCGCCATTGAGGCGCCTTGTTCCGGAACATAGTTCTATATTGGTGGCAGCCATGATGCGTTCTACCGGCCGTGCTCCACCTGTTGGACTCTTTTCAAACCTGATCTTGGAGTACTGCCCGTTCGGGTTCAATTTGTGGCCGATCAGCACCAAATCCTACTAGTAGTGTCGCTTCGGGAAGGCTCGACTGCGCAACTCTCACCGGGTGGAGAGCAAGGCTTCACCACCAGCCAAGTTTCTAGGGATATGTATTATGTGAAAACAGATTATATGGGACGATTATTATTTTAGTATGAAATTATACAAAATTTTAATTTAGTAACTAGGCATTTTTCAATTGGTTGTCCAATCAGACACTAACAATGGAAGTAAAAGACATTTGGTCGTCATCGACGAACACAGAAGCTGCAGATGGATGGTCATAGATGATGGAAGCTGAAGATTGATGGCCATCCTTGATTTGTTGTGGTTCTTCTTGTAACGATGCTGAGACTCTGGCAACCATATCTGCAACGAGCTGCTGGCCTCTGGTTTCCCATTCACGCCGATTCACCATGGCGTATTGGAGATATTCGTGGCTCGACACACCAAACACGCCACACTGTTCCAGCTTTTTGGCCAATGGGATCACATAGTTGTCAAAGAAACCCAGCTCGCCCTGGAACCAAAAGGAAGAGGGGTCCTTGTCCGTTCTTCCTGTGATGTAGGCAACATACATTTCCTCAAACAAACGAGCATTCCATTCCAAATAGACGTCACAATGCTGCATGGTGTGGGCAACGTCACTAGCTTGAATCAAGTGCTCAATGACCAATGTTGCCTTGCGATTGATATCTTCATTGGAGAGGTCCTCGTCCTTTTTGTCCGCTTGTTCATCGAACACTTTGGCCCAACGCCTTTTGCGAAGAGCCGCCAGGTCGGCGTCGAAGATATCAGTGGCCATGACAGCATTGACCATAAGTGCTCGTAACCGAAGAAGCTCCTCTTCGTTGCAATAGATGGCGTTTCGGAGAATCTGGAATTCATCGCTCATCAAGGCATTCCATGCCAAATCCACCGAGTTCTGCTCCGCAACGCTCTTTTCGTTGTAGCACATGGCAAGACCTGGGTCCTCCTGCGCCAGTACATTGTTTCCTACACCTTTGTGGTCCACGTCATGAATGACCGAGGACAGCAAAAGTGCGAAAATGGTCAGAGGATCAGAGATACCATATGTGTAGCGGAGATGGGCATTTTCAGCTTCGCTAGTTGCGAAACGGCCGGGTTGAACGATTCTTGACAGAGACTTGGACATGGAGGACGTAACGTGGCAAGCATGGGCCCATTGGTGAAAGCTGTTGGGCTCGTAAAGAGAAGCTACCAAAGTGATATACGTTTTGAGCTGATCGACAACTTTTCTGCTCAGCTCTGGGCTCGAAGACGTTTCATAGTCGGGCATGTCGCCGTTGCGGACCGGAAGATCAATAACCTCTTTCACTTCTTCGAGAACGGTGTACTTCTGGCGCAGCCTCTTCTCCAGCGCCTTAAGGCGCTCCGCGGGGGATACTTGGGGCTTCATCACGCTTCTGCGAGCTTTGATTGCTTTCAAATGCGGAAGCAACAATGAGCATACCCAGTTCGTAAGTGCTTCTCTTTCCCTTCTATCAACCATAGACGAATCCAAATCCAAATTTTCACTGGCAGATGCTACACTCGAGGTCTCGACATTCGCATATCGTGCAGCTCGTGATTTGAGAAACCACGTCTCAAGAGGTCCAGCCTTCTCATCGTTTGGTTCCACAAAGGCATCTTTTCCGGCTTTCTGGAGGAGTTGGGCAGTCTCATTCGCCAACAGAATCTTCCCAGGAGGACACGAGCCCTCTAACTGAGATGCTGTAAGGACGGTGTTGCCAAAGATTTGATACCGTGCTTTGGACCCGCGCAAGACACCAGCTGTACAGGTTCCACTGGAAATGCCGCATTTCATCTTCAACTGCGAGGTACCTGGACCCAGTTCGTTGGCAAGTCGACGCACGACACGGCTGAAGCTTGCCAAGCACGTCCGAGCAAACTTGGAGATCACGACCGCATGGTTCTCACAAGGATCTGGTAAACCACAAGCAGCCACGTAGCTGTCGCCAATGGATTCCACCTTGAAAACTTTTCCCCGATCGGCACTGACATCAAACGCATGGTAGACATTTTCCAAAAGTTTAAACACCTGGTCAGGCTGTCGTACAGACGCCCACTTGTAGAAACCAGCAATACCAATAAACACCACGCTCACGCTGGGGAATAGGTCCGCAATGGCATCGGATCCGAACAACTGGTTCACGTCGACAGAATCTTTGGAAGACAGTCTCATGTCGGCAGATCCAAGTTGGGCTCTTGCTTGTTGCGCATTGAAGAGACGGTCTCGGACTTGCGAGGGGAACAAGGAACCCACCAGTTCCTCGTTCTTGGCGGCGGATTCTCGAAGAAGCTTCATTTGACGCTGTTGAACCGAGTAGTCATACACAATAAAGATGAAGGACGTAAAGGCAAAGACCGCCAATACCGCAAGGCAGAAATACAGAGGCTGTTGCGACATGTGGACGGCTTCCAACTCCTTGGTGGGGTAAACATGTAGGGTGTAAATGCAGTGCTCCTCGTCGGCAAAGAGAACCGGGGGATTTGCAAACTCCGCAAAGGGAGTATGGACTCCCAAGTAATTATACGAGGGATCCTGGAGGTCTTCTTCCTCAAGAAAGGTCGCGGTATGACCTTGAACCGAGAAGGAAAAGACCTCATCACAAGTATTGGACAAGACGACCGTTACTTCTTCAGCATTCGATTCGATGATATTCTCAAAGAAGCTCCCCCAAGGAATAATGGCCACAAAGGTACCAACGATGGGTGCGTCGACTTCAAAGCTTTCAAAGATGGGTTGAACAATCACGGTCTGTAGCACACTTTTACTGGAAAAGTATTCTCCAAACCATGCCGCCTGGTTACACACATCCAAAAAGACTGGCTTTCGGCTGTACTGGAGAAAGCTAATGGCCTTTTCATAGACGGGCTTGTCAAAGAGGTTATAGTTGATGGTGGACGTATCGTTGGCAGGAACGGTAGGAGAAATCATCCACACGGGAGCATAGGGCCCGGTTCCTGTTTCATCGGGAATCTTTTCCTTCAAGCGACGTCCAGCGCCATCACAACCACCATCCGCGAGATGGCGTTGACGACGATCTCGCATCTTTTCGTCCTTGACGTAGGTAAAGATTTGCTCCGAAATGGGCTGGATCTCTGTACCCGTTTGGTACGAGCTTTGGATCCAATCCTGATTCTCAACGGAATAGCTTTCCCAGTCGTTTCGGTCGGCATCTTGTACCAGCGGCAGATAGGCAATGAGAAGTGCCTGAGAAGAAGCACGTGCCGCGGCAGCTCGTTCTTCATAGTTGGGAATGGTCACAAAGGGAAAGGTCTCATTGCTGTGCAGCGCATGGGAAGTGGTGGCTACACTGAGTCCTTCGAGGACACCAAAGACTTTCTTGACGTTTTCTTGCGAGAGATTGACAATCTCATCGGCGTAGGCTCCAAACTTTTGTATAGAAGAAGAAGCGGGCAGAAATGAGTTAGAAAAGTTACACAAGATGGAAGCAATCCATCACTTCATCAGCTGCAACATACCTCGGTTTCAAAGTTATCCACCTCTTCTTGGTGCACATAGACATATGTAAAATATCCAAGGGCCGTGGCAGCAGCCAACAAGACCAAAATCACCATGGCACGAGACCAATTGACGGCTCGGTTATCCGCACGAAGATCCACCGCATCCATGGCGTTGGCATGGGTAGCACTGGCGCTAGGATCAAAGCTGCCCTCTTTGGTGGCAGAGACAGTAGTGCCCTCACTGTTATCATCCGTTTTGTCCACCTGTTTGTCACTGCTTCGTTCGGCTGACATGGTGAACAAGTTATTGATTTTTTATTACTTTTGAGAGAAAAATGGTAGGAATCAGGTGGATCCTGGTGTTGTTTTGATGTGTGGGGTATTTTATGATCCTTCACACAGCTTTTTATTTTTGACGAAGAAGTGAATAAAAGAAACCAGCAGGCAAAAACTCTCTCTCGTACTGATGGTACGATGTAGTACATTTGCCTGTCTCTTATACACATCTGACGCTGCCGACGAATAGAGAGGTGTAGATCTCGGTGGTCGCCGTATCATTA
>ENA-ORBV01012455-ORBV01012455.1-microbial-mat-metagenome-genome-assembly--contig:-NODE-12455-length-13109-cov-11.789902_pt1 | contig 13109 bp, 9 predicted proteins | sample MGYA00237777_ERZ505514 | MGnify/ENA primary metagenome ERZ505514 (study PRJEB26160, sample SAMN06269048) | microbial mat metagenome | isolation source: Oligotrophic lake microbial mat | place...
GGCATCGTGGAGGTCCATGTCGGATGCGAACGTGAATCGGAAGACGGCCGTGGTCATGGGTGTGTGCTCCGAAAGGGGGCTGATGTCGAGGTATGCGACTCGGAGTTGCAGCCGAGGCGTGCCCACGTCGGGAGGCGGGAGGTCGAGAGGAGTGCGTCCTCTTGTTCCCCTATGCCGCGGCGATCACGGATGCGCGGTCAGTCGGTGCCGAGACCGGATTCCTCGAAGCGAGCACGCATCCCGGCGAGGGATCTCTCGATCTTGCGGCGAGAGACGCGACGCCGCCGGGCCGTGCCCGTGACGCTGAGCGAGACCACCTGTCGGAGCAGCGCCTGTTCGGGTCGGCTGCAGCCTCGAAGCGCGTGCCCGACGGCATCGGCGATCTCGATGAGATCCGCGGCCGCTGTCTGATTGCCGAGCGTGCGGCGAAGGAGGTCCGCCCCTTCGATCAGCTTTCCGAGCGGTTCCGTCTCGCCGTCGACGGTGAGAGTGATGCCCTCAAGCGAGAGCGCGCCGATGTCGCCGCGGCGCCTGTCCCGCCCCCGGTAGCGAAGCTCCATCCTGATCCAGCTGGTCACCGCCGTCGTTACGAAGGCCTCGACGCTGCCCCGTGCCGGATCGAAGAGATGCTGCTTCTCGACGAGGTGGAGCAGCATCCCCTGGGTGAGGTCATCGAAGTCTGACCGCGAGTAGTCCGTGCGGAGGCAGAGCTGGCGAGCCTTGAGGCGGACGAAGTTGGTGGTGAATGGGTCGGTGACGAGCGAACGAGGGGTTGACATGCCCTCTCATAAGTAAGGGGGATGCCAGCCAAGAAACCGCGTGCTACGGCCGAAAAACGCAGGTTCATGAGGCCGCGGGGAGGTCGAGGAAAGTCGTAGGCTCGGTGAGGAAAGTATTTGAGGGGTTCAGGAAAGTCGGCCCGTACCGCGCGAGCGCCTCACACGGTCTTCGCCGCCACTGTGCCGCTCAGGCCGAACTTCCCGTACATCTTGGAGGCCTGTGGCTCACCGACCCGCATGATCTCGCCCGCGCGCTTTTGGAGGCCCGCTCTGAGTTCAAAGCCTTCCTCCCGTGCGACCGTGTCGGCGAGGACCCAGAGCTCCCGTTGGCAGTCGCCCTCCGGGAGCGCCTCGACTTCGGCTCTGATCGCGTCGGGGAGGTCGACATGATCGAGGGTCAGGCGTCCCTCTCCGTCGCTCGGGGCGCGAGCTTTGGCCAACTGGAGGGCGTTCGCGAGCCCGCGGATGTTGCCCGGCCAGTCATGCCGGAGTAGTCCGATCAGGCACCGCTCGTCGATGGTCGCCGTCTCCGCAAAGTGTCGAGCGAGGAGAAGGACGTCGCCGCGGCGCTCACGGAGAGGTGGTATCCGAATGGTGATCCCGATGCGATCTATCAAGTCACGTCTGAGGCTGCCAGCCGATACTGCGGCTTCGATGTCCGCATTGGTCGCGAAGATGCAACGCACGTCGGGTGTGAACGACTCGCCGCCGACGCGCTCTACTGCGCGCCGCTCAAGGACCGAGAGGAAGACGACCTGCAACTCCGCGGACAAGGTCGCGAACTCGTCGATGAACAACGTGCCGCCGTGGGTGTGCTGTAGGTAGCCAGGTCGACCCTTTGGGTCGATCCCCGCGATTCCGTGTCCCCGCCCGAAACCGATCCACTCGCCGCGCTGGATGTTGAGGTCGCCACCTGAGCCGCCTGCATTGACGTCGCGGAATGGACCGGAAGCGCGATCGCTTGACTCATGAATCAGCTGCGCGATGTGGGTCTTGCCGACACCGGGCTCGCCGAGGATGAGAACGTGCGCGAGGCCCTCCATCTGGTTGGCGTGATGGATCCTCTCGAACACTTCGAAGATGCCTGCGCTGGAACCGATCACGCGGTTAGCCGGATCGATCCGCTTGCGGTAGTTGCGCCGCTGTTCCTGTCGTTTGCGGGTGATCGACGACGAAGGACTTGACGTTGGGCGCGCCGATGGTGCCTTCGTTCGGCGCCCCTCGACGGCGAGCATCACTTCACGCTCAGCCCCGTACTTCACGAATCGCAGCGCGATGCCGTTGCGCCCAGCAGGCCGCTCGATTGCACACTCGTCATTGGGGGCAAGGTCTCGAACATGCCCGTTGGCTCCGTCGAACAGACCGCCCTCAGCCCGAAGCGAGAGGTTCGCGGCCGCGCCAAGGCCGCGGTTCGACACGACGAGCCTCGTCCCGTCGTCACCGGCTCGCAGGATCGGCCACGTGGGGAGCCCGAACTGGGCGAGCAGCGCGTCGTCGAGCTCCGCGAAAGTCTTCACCGGCTCCCGGAGCACGCGGTCGCCCTGGTGGGGGAGGAGCGGGACGCGCTTCTCAGCGATCAGACGAAGTGAGGCCGGCAGCCGGTGGTGGCTCGGTGGCAGGACGCCAATCGTCTCGACGCACCACTGCCACTGGTCGAGAAGCGGCCGCAGGTCACCGGTCGCGGCGGCAAGCCGAGCGTGCAGAGCCGGGAGAAGCCTCGAGAGGAACGCGACAATTAGGTCGAGTCCGAGGTCCTCGACTCGCATCGTCAACTTGCGGACGCGGATACATCCTGCTGCGAGGTCAACCTCCCATGCCTCGTCGGGCTCCTGCAGCGCGCAGGCGACGAGTTCCTCCTCGACCGTCGCGCGATGTTCGGCGGGGATGCGTTGGAGCACGTCACAGCATGCCGCCGAGGCGACGCCGCGGACGAGGGCAGACTTGGCGTCGGTTCGGGAGGCTCGCAACATGGCTGCGACCCGCTGCGGCGAGCCGATCGCGAGGTCACGCGCGATCGAGCCGATATCCGATGCGATCTCGTCGGTCGCTGCGAGCTCGTTCAGGGCACGCAGGTGAGGCTGCCAGTGCCTCCAGTCGTCGTTGAAGTCGGCGGTGCGGAGGAACTCGGCGCGGGCCTTGGATGTGGCCATCACGTCGCGATACGGAGAGAGATCGACCGCGTCGACGAACATCTGGTCCGTGAGCGCGAGGTCGTCGAGCGACCGGGGCGCGTGGGAGTAGTAGTCCGCATCGAGGATCGTGCGGACCGTCGTCTCCACGAGCTCGTAGAAGACTCGCGCCTGGTCCTCCGGTGTGGTCGGTTCCTTTGTGAAGCGGATCTTCGGGAAGCGCAGTCGGAGCGAGCCGCTCAGGCCACCCAGGAAGAACCGAACCCGCGGGCTGCCGACGATCGCGGGAGCCGAGATCTCCACGTCGGAGTCGAACGACTCGATGATTACCTTTGGGTCGGCCCGGATCTCGCTCAGCCTCTCAGCTTCCGGATCGATGTACCCCCTACTCTGGAACTTCGCGTGGTCAATGCTGCGATACTCGTCGCCGGATGGACCGGCGAACCGCAGCATGTAGAGACGATCGCTAAAGCGGCTAAAACAGAGGTTCCGAAGCTTGTCGAGGTCGAACTGCTCCTTGGACACGGAGTCCTTCGGGATGCCGAGATGCGTCGCATTGAACTCGTAGAGGATGTCGTCGGTGATCCTGCGTCCGCCGCCCGTCGCCGTGAACTTGAGCAGGCCGTGCTCGCCGCGGAAGTAGTGGACGCTCACCGTATCGACGATGACGTTGTGCCACGAGTACCAGAGCGGCCGGCGACGGTCATAGTCGTAGGTGCGCACCGACAGCTCGTCCTGCAACCCCAGGACGACCGTGGCGGAGTCGGTGTCTCCGACCTGCAGTGCGGCGAAGACGCCGAAGCGGGTGTTTGGTGACAGCCACGCTTGATCGAGTCCCCGCGTAATCCGCGCGCGATCGAAGGGCACCGTCGACCGGTACGACTGGACGGTGATCTCCCGCTGCTCGAGCACGCTGTCGTCGCGAGGTCCGACAGCCAGCGGGAGAATGTGCAAGGGAGGACCGTGCTGTGCGGCTGTCGACCGCTCCGACCCGACCGTGGCGTCACGCTGATTGGGAACGCGGTCCTCACGCGGACCGTCAACCGGTGGCTGAGGGTGTGAGGAGGGGTCATGCGGGGACGCGGTCGACATGTCCGACTGCGCGGTGGTCTCCCGTCGCTCGGGCACGCGGTCGTCGCGCGGTCCGACAGCCAGCTGCGGAATCTTCACCGAAGGGTCGTGCTGGGAGGCCATCGTCTGGTCCTTACCTCTGAGCGATCCTCTTCCTCCTCCGTCTGCCGCAGGAATGGAGACCATCCCCGCTCGCAGCAACGGATAATAACCGCTACGATGTCTGCATGTCAGCTCGCCCCGTTGGAGGCAAGCCTCGTTCGGCGGGACCCCCGGAGGTCATGACGATCGATGACCTTGCGCTGTACCTCCAACTCTCGAAGTCGTCGCTCTACAAGCTCGCTCAGGAGGGGAAGGTCCCGGGCCAGAAGGTCGGACGTCACTGGCGGTTTCATCGAGAGAGCATCGACAAGTGGCTGAAGCGCGGGCGCTGAGCCGCGGTCGGGTCACGGGCCGTTCAGGGCATGCGTTGGAGACACCGATGGCACGTGGGTTCAATCGATCAATAGGATACTCGAAGCACGCGGTCAGCGGCGGGAGAGGCCCGTTCGCTGCGGCTGGTGCCAACCTTGAGGCCCCGGCTGGAGTCGGCCCGCTTCACGCACGCTCCGAGGAGAAGCACCACTCATGGCTCGACTGACCGAGCAGGAGAAGCAGGACGTCATCCGATTCCTGGAGGCGGGCAAGCCCCTCCCGGACAGGTACCGATTCCTCCTCTTCGACGATAAGCGCGAGGTCGAACTCGTCTGGAACGGCAAGACCAACGAGGTCTGCAACGTCGTCCTCCCCTTTCAGACGATCGAGCAGGTGGACGAGCCGCGCATCGAGAAAAGCACGACCGACGACGAGCTGGCCGGCGGCCTGTTCGACTCGCGCGGCCGGCAGATGAAAGGCTGGACCAACAAACTCATCTGGGGCGACAACAAGCTCATCCTCTCCAGCTTAAAGAACGGCCCGCTGCGGGATGAGATCGAGAAACAGGGCGGCCTCAAGCTCATCTACATCGACCCGCCCTTCGACGTCGGGGCCGATTTCTCGATGGACATCGAAGTGGGAGATGGCGGCGACACGTTCCACAAACGCCCCAACATCCTCGAAGAAATCGCCTACCGCGACACCTGGGGCAAAGGGGCCGACTCGTTCATCTCCATGATCTACGAACGACTCATCCTCATGCGCGACCTCCTCGCGGAGGATGGGAGGAGAGTTGCCCGAGACATTTCGAGCGGTTAACATCAACCTAATCTGTAGCGTGCGTTGTCAGCGAACGTTCAATATGAAGGCAATCTTATGGCAAAGCAATCTGAAACGACCGAGCAGCTTCCGAGCGCGTTGAATCAGGATGGCACTTCGCCCCCGACAAAGCCTGTCGCCAAAAGGAAATCGAATAGGAAGCGAAAGCGATCTGCCGCCAAGGGTACCGGCAAGCGAAACGACACGCCGCCGGCGGAGAGAACGGATGATGTGGCAGACTCGACGGAAGCTAACGGGCGAGGGTCCACGCGATCGCAGCGACCTTTCCCCGCCCGCACGCTGGAAGAAGCGCTGGCAGTACCAAAGGCGATAAGAGAAAAGAACAACGGCAACGAGTGGGATACGGAGCTTGTCGCCAAGGCCTCCGCCGACTTAACAAGTAGAAGCAACAAGTTCTTCTATCTCGCTGCCGCATCCCGTGATTACGGCCTGACGATTGGAAGCCGGGACACTAAAAAGATCGGCTTAGCTCCGCTAGGTCGCGATATCTTCTTCGCCGGCGACGAGGAGAGCGCCAGAAAGAAACGTATCGAAGCGTTCTACTCAGTGGACATATTCAAGAAAGTCTACAACCACTATGGATCAGGGAAACTCCCCGAGGACCAATATCTTAATAACACGCTCCTAAAGGATTTTGGTCTCGCGACCGAGTTCCACGCCGAATTCCGACGCATCTTCGAGGCCAATTGCAAGTTCCTTGGAATCGAAGCCGGTACCGGTGCCGCCGAGACATCCGATGAGGTTACGCGAGCAGAACATGGGGCGGACATCCGCGTTATCGGTGAGGCCAAGGGTAAGTTCGACCGCACCGCGTTTGTCATAATGCCATTCGTCGAAAGAGGTGTACCGGCGCGATCAACCGGGTACTTTAAGGAAGTGCTTGTCAAGTTGATCACGCCAGCGGCAAATCAAGCCGGGTTTGCAGTTGAGACCGCAGAACAGGATGGCAGCGATGTAATTCAGTCGACAATCGTTAATCAGTTGCTGAAGTCTGAAAGCCTTGTCATTGCAGACCTGACAGATCACAACCCAAACGTTCTATTCGAGTTGGGTATCCGTATCGCCAAGGAGTTACCCGTTGCGCTCATCAAAGCAGAGGGAACCGGGAAGATATTCGACGTCGATAACATGATGCGTGTTCTCTCGTACTCACCAAATCTTTGGACGAGCACGGTTGAACATGATTTACCTAAACTCAGCAAACATTTCAAAGCGGCATGGGACAACCGCACGACAGGAAAGAACTATATGCAGATTCTTACGAACGACGCGGTTGCAAAGTAGTCGAGAAAAAGTGGCGCCGACCACGATGCGTACTTTAAGCACTTCAAGTTGTAATTGAGGCCCGCGCAGATGCTCAATAGAAGTTCAATTCTCGATGACGTCCCGTTTGACCTGACAACGATCTCGCAGGCTCGGCTGAACATTGAAGGAAAGTCACGTAGCAACCTATTCCCGTGGAACGGTCAGTTTTCGCCTGAACTGGTTCAGACGTTCTTAGAAACCTACGCGTCGAACGGAGACTTTATTGCTGATTGCTTCGTCGGAAGTGGCACTGTTCTTGTTGAGGCTGGCAACTTCGGCTTGCAGGCGTTCGGTGCCGAGATTAATCCGGCCGCTTTCAAGATGGCACAGACCTACGCGTTCATAAACTTGAATCAGCTGGCCCGGCGGACGACCATCGATACTGTCGATGAACTCCTGTTCCGAAACTTCGACGGCCATTCTCTGTTCTCTAATAGTGACAACGACCAATCCACCGATATCAGGGCAAGGATGGTTGAAGTCTGGCTCGGAGCGAACGACGCCAAGTGTCGTTCGCTCATCGAGACGATGATTGTCCTACTGGACTTCTACAAGGTAGGACTCACCGCCGAGAAAGTGCTGTCAACTTGGCAAAAGCTTCGTCGCCGAGTGGAGGGGTTGCCATACTCCGAAGCGAAAATTGACTTAGCCAACTGTGACGCCCGACATTTGCCGCTTACCTCGCAATCGGTCGATCTTGTGGTCACGTCGCCGCCCTACATCAATGTTTTCAATTATCACCAACAATACCGGGCATCTGTCGAGGCGATGGGTTGGGACTTGCTGCATGTAGCCCGTTCGGAAATGGGATCGAATCGAAAAAATAGAGCCAACCGGTTCCTGACCGTGATTCAGTATTGCTTGGATATCACGCAAGCCCTCGGCGAACTCCGGCGTATCTGCTCACCATCGGCACGAATTATCTTCGTGGTCGGCCGCGAGTCGAACGTGCGGAAGACCGCGTTCTTCAACGGCGACATCGTTGCCCAGTTGGGCGTTCGCTGCGCGAGCCTACGGACCGAATGCCGCCAAGAGCGGGTCTTCACCAATCGGTTCGGGACCCGAATCTACGAGGATATAATCCACTTTCGACCGGGAGACGGACACACCAGCGAGCCTCCCTCCAGAGTCGCCGAGGAGATTCTCTGTGCCGCTCTTGCACGTTCGCCGGAAGAATCGCAACTAGACCTGCGCGACGCCATTGCCCGAGTATCGGACATCGTCCCATCACCCCTCTATCAGCCCAGCCATGCCGACATAAGGATGACCGTATGAAGCTACCGACGCCGCATTTAGAGAAACTTAATGCCACATTGGCCAACGAAAAACTCCCTGCGCAGGATAAGCCGGTAATTGAGGCAGCGATTAGCAAGTATCAGGGCTGGATTAAAGCGCTAACTGAGGTGAAGGAGAACAACGTCGAGGCGACCGTCAACAAGATGGTCGCATTGCTAAACGAGTACCGGCTGTATCTGGATGTCGAGGTGATCTTTGACCGGGAAGCCGATTTTCTTTACCGACAGAAGGGCCAAACAAAACTCGACAATAGTGTGATCGAGGAGTTCTTGCCGCATCTGGTTTTTAAGTGCGTTATGGAAGGCCGCGATACGACGGGCATAACTCTCGGACCAAACACCACGTTCTCCACGATCTACTTCGAATCGAGTTTCGACACGCCCGTTACCGGCGGTGGCCTCACCGTGCGCACCAAGGATCAGGATTTCGCCGTGGGCAAAGCTGTCTATTTGAAAGCGTCCCACGACCGAGAGTTTAATGACGCCCTCTCCAAAGCATTCTACTTGGGGTACGTCGTAGCCGAATGCAAGACGAATCTCGATAAGACGATGTTTCAAGAAGCGGTTGCCACGGCTCACGATTCAAAGTCGGCCGTCACCGGGTCGAAGTATTACCTGCTGTGCGAGTGGCTCGATATGACACCAACGAGTACGGCACCGACGTCAATTGATGAAGTTATCATCCTCCGGAAACAGAAGCGGATGTCGTCAAACATTCGATCCGCGTTCGGTACAAACGAGGGCCGAAAGAGGGGTCGAGACGCCTTCGTGAAGTTCCTCAAAGCCAACCCGTTTCGTCCCGAAATGTTCCTTCGATTCGTCAATCATATCACCGGGCTGCTCGGGGTCGAAGCACCGCAGGAAAACGTCGTTCTGGAAAAAGGGTTCTTCTAGCGGCATGTGGCACCCCATCGATCCTGCGACCAACCCCGGCGATCTCGTCGCCGACTTCTTCGCCGGTTCCGGCACGACGGCGGCGGTGGCGGAAAAGCTCGGGCGGAAGTGGATCGCCACCGACCTGGGCAAGTTCGCCATCCACACCACGCGCAAGCGGCTGATCGGCGTGCAGCGGAAGATGAAGACCGAGGGGAAGGATTTCAGGGCGTTTGAGATTTTGAATCTGGGAAGATACGAGCGGCAGCACTACGTGGGCGTGAATCCCAACCTCCGCGAGGAAGAACAACGCAAGCAGATCGAAAAGAAGGAGGCCGACTTCCTCGCCTTGATCCTGCGTGCGTACCGGGCCGAAGCGGTTACCGGGTTCCCCGCGTTCCACGGCAAGAAGGCGGGCCGGCTGGTGGCCGTCGGCCCGGTGAACCTGCCGGTGACCCGGCTGTTCGTCGAGGAAATCATCGTCGAGTGCCGCAAGAAGAACATCACCAAGGTGGACATTTTGGGCTTCGAGTTCGAGATGGGTCTTTTTCCCAACGTGCTGGACGAGGCGCGGGGCAAGGGGATCGACATCGCGCCGAAGTACATCCCGGCGGAGGTGTTCGACAAACGCGCAGTGGAGAAGAACCAGGTGGTGTTCCACGATGTGAGCTACATCGAGGTGACGCCGATCGTGACGGAGAAGGACGGCAAATCGAGCGTTGCGGTGCGGCTGACGGATTTCAGCGTGTTCTACTCGCAGGATTCGATCGCCGCGGCAGAGGCGGCGCTGGCGGACGCAAAAAAAGGCGGGAGCAAGATCGTCGTGGAGAAGGGGCAGATCGTGAAGGTGAGCAAGAACGCCAAGGGGATCACCACGCGCGAGGTGCTGACCGAGAAGTGGACCGACTGGGTGGACTACTGGGCGGTGGATTTTGATTACGAGAACAAGCGGGAGATTATCCGAGTTCCTGTAGAAGCGGCGTCCCCGCCGCTCTCTGACAAGGGGAAACGCGACGGGGACGTCGCGTCTACGGAATGGGAAGAGCGCTGGACCGGCGAATACATCTTCGAGAACGAGTGGCAGAGCTTCCGCACCAAAAGGGACCGCACGCTGGAACTTACGAGCGCGGCCAAAGAGGTCAAGCCCGGTCGCCGCAAGATCGCGGTCAAAGTCGTGGACATCTTCGGCAACGACACGATGACCATCGTCGAGGTGGCTGTAGGTGCGAGCGGATCGCCGAAAGAAGGGGCCAAGTAGATGGCACTTCACCCGGACTTCCCGACTTCGCCGCATGCGATCCTGCCGCCGGAGACGCGCTGGTTCCCGGCCGACGAGTCGTTGCGCGCCTCAACGATGGACAAGTTGATGCCGCCACTGGTGGCGACGTTGCGCAGGAAGGTCAAGGAGTTTCGCGACAGTGGATACGTCGGTGCCACCGACACCAGCCGCGCGTTGCTCCGCTGGTGGTTCCAGACGGAACATCTTCTCCCGCAAAGCGACGGCACGATGGCGGAGTTCGAATACTTCTTCGCCCAGCGCGAGTCGCTGGAGACGATCGTCTACCTGTACGACGTGGTCAGGGCCAAGGACAAGTTTGACCTGATGCGATTCGACTCCTCGGGCGTGGTCTCGGCGGGGATGTTCGATGAGTCGTGGCGCCGATTCGTCGTCAAGATGGCGACCGGCAGCGGCAAGACGAAGGTGCTCAGCTTGGCGCTGGCGTGGAGCTTCTTCCACCGGACCTATGAGGCGGACTCGGGCCTTGCGAGGAACTTCCTTGTGATCGCGCCCAACATCATCGTGCTCGACCGCATCTACAAGGACTTCGCGGGCCTGCGCATCTTCTTCGATGACCCGGTGATTCCGGACAACGGTTTCGAGGGGCGAAACTGGCGCGATGATTTTCAGCTCACCCTGCACAAGCAGGACGAGGTGCGCATCACGCACCCGACGGGCAACATCTTTCTGACCAACATCCACCGGGTCTATTCGGGCGACTACATCCCGCCGTCAGCAGACGATGAGAACACGATGGACTACTTCCTCGGTTCAAAGCCGACCGGGAAGACGACTGACTCCAACGTGGACCTTGGCACGATCGTGCGCGACATCGACGAGTTGATGATCCTCAATGACGAGGCGCACCACATTCACGATACGAAGCTCGCGTGGTTCAAGTCGATTCAGGACATCCATAACCGGCTGCTTCAAAAGGACCGGGAGCTGTCGCTCCAGATCGACGTCTCCGCGACGCCAAAGCACACGGACGGCGCAATCTTCGTCCAGACCATCGCGGACTATCCGCTGGTCGAGGCGATCAGCCAGAATGTCGTGAAGCATCCTGTCCTGCCCGACGCTCCGAGCCGGGCAAAGCTCCACGAGCGGCAAAGCGCCAAGTACACCGAGAAGTACACCGACTACCTCGACCTAGGTGTCATCGAGTGGAGGCAGGCCAGCGAGCAGCACCAGAAGATGGGTCAGAAGGCCATCCTGTTTGTGATGACCGACGACACGAAGAATTGCGACGAGGTCGCTGACTACTTGGAAGGCCGATACCCCGATCTGAAGGGTGCGGTGTTGGTCATTCACACGAAGAACAACGGCGAAATCTCGGAGGCCGCATCCGGGAAGGCGAAGGAGGACTTGGAGCGACTCCGCAAACAGGCCAACGAGATCGACGACGCTGCCAGCCCGTTCAAGGCGATCGTGTCGGTGATGATGCTCAAGGAGGGATGGGACGTTCGCAATGTGACGACGATCGTCGGCCTTCGCCCGTACGCGGCCAAGAGCAACATCCTTCCGGAGCAGACGCTGGGTCGCGGTCTTCGCAAGATGTACCCGGGATTCACCGAGGAGTACGTCAGCGTGATTGGGACCGACGCCTTCATGGAGTTCGTCGAATCGATCCAGGCAGAGGGCGTAGAGCTGGAGCGCAAGCCGATGGGCGCGGGAACGAAGCCGAAGGCTCCGCTGGTGGTCGAGATCGATCACGAGAACGTGAAGAAGGACATCGAGAAGCTCGACATCGAGATCCCAGTGCTCACGCCGCGCGTCTACCGCGAGTACAAGAGTCTGGCTGAGCTGGACGTCGCGTCGTTCGGGCATCGCCCGGTCGACTACCGGCAGTTCAGCGAAGAGGAACAGCGCGAGATCATCTTCGAGTACGTCGCGTCAGAGGGGATACATCACACGACGCGGCTCGACGGCGCTGGCATCTCGGACTACAGCAGCGTGATCGGCTACTTCGCGCAGACCATCATGCGCGAGCTGCGGTTGGTCAGTGGCTACGACGTGCTCTATGGCAAGGTCAAGGCGTTCGTGCAGAATCAGCTCTTCGGCCGGACAGTCGATCTGGAGCAGGCCAACACCCTGCGAAACCTGTCGGAGCTGGCCGCGACCAAGACCGTGATTGAGTCGTTCAAGAAGGCGATCAACGCACTGACGGTGCAGGATCGGGGCGATGCGGAGATCCGCGACACGATCAGATTGCGGCAGACGAGGCCGTTCGTGGCGAAGGATCAGCCGTTCATCGTCCCAAAGAAGAGCGTGTTCAATCGCGTCATCGGCGACAGCCACCTGGAACTCGAGTTCGCCGCCTTCCTCGAAGAGTGCCCGGACGTGGTGTCGTACGCGAAGAACTACCTCGCAGTGCGCTTCAAGCTGGACTATGTGCGGGCGGACGGTGGCATCTCGAACTACTACCCGGACTTCGTGGTCAAGCTCAGCGATGGTCGGCTGGTGATCGTCGAGACCAAGGGTCAAGAGGACCTGGACACGCCGGAGAAGATCGCGAGGCTGCGTCAGTGGTGTGACGACGTCAACCGGATTCAGGGCGCCCGCTACCACCGATACGTGTTCGTCGACAGCGAGGCGTTCGAGAAGTACCGGCCGCGCACGTTCGAGCAGCTCATCGAGACATTCACGAAGTACCAGCACGACGCGGGGTAGCGCACGGAGTATCTCGGCGGAGCGCACGCCAGCGTGCTCGTTGCTCGGGCCAATCGTTGATCGCGGCCAGGGGACGAAGGTCGCGCTCAGAGATGTCCTCGCGTCCTTCGAGTGTCGGCGGCCGGAGGAGCACTTCTTCCTGAATGTCCGGTGCTAGATGCAGCAGGTTCATGATCTGCGTCATACGCGGTTGCGTCACGTGGGCCAGCCGCGCAAGCTCCGTCTGGTTGGCAACGACGCCCGTGCGGAGTAGTTCGTCGAACCGAATCGCGAGCGCCATCAGTCGGGCGACTCGCGGCACGCGGCCGTTCGGGGCGTCGCCTCCGTCCGCTCGGGCGTCGGGCGGGGGCACGCCGTCGCTCGACGTCGTGGCGACGACGGCCCGCTTGCGGCGACCCTTGGTGGCGAATCGGATCGATCGGATTACGGTGGTCACGCGGCGTCCTCCAGTCGG